>Ga0335073_10008922_pt1 | contig 14060 bp, 10 predicted proteins | sample Lox_Sample_22_FD_207093 | JGI IMG/M metagenome (GOLD analysis project Ga0335073, IMG submission 207093) | Soil microbial communities from Loxahatchee National Wildlife Refuge, Florida, United States - Lox_Sample_2.2 | ecosystem: Environmental > Terrestrial > Soil > Wetlands | place: USA... | reverse complement strand
GAAGGCGCGGGCGCCGTCCAGCATCGCGTCCAGCCGATCGAGGTCCAGTTGGAAGCCGCCATCGGGCTGCGCCGCCAGATCGAAGGTGGCGACCTGGCCGCCACGCAAGGTCACGGCATTGACGAGGTTGGGCCAGACCGGATTGTGCAGCACGACGCGGTCGCCAGGACGGACGGTGGCGGCGAGGGCGATCGACATCGCGGCCATGCCGGAGGCGGTGACCTGGATACGGTCCTCGGTGACAGGCGTCTCGTGCAGGTTGGTGAGGTAGTCGGCGAGCGCGTCGCGCAGTGCGGGGAGGCCACGCACGTCGGGATAGCGGGTGAAGCCGGCATCCAGTGCCGCGACGGCGGCGTCGCGCGCGGGGAGGGGGCTGGGCTGGTCGGATTCGCCGAAGCAGAGGAAGTCGATGTCGGGGATGGCAAAGGCGCGGCGTGCCACCGCGACGATGCCGGAACCGGGGAGCGTGTTGATGTCCATGGCCGGCATGTAGGGGTTTCGTTGCGCGCTTGCGAGGCCTTTGGCTGGTGACGAGACGGTGCGGTGGTGCCAAGGCCGCGGTGCGGTTGTCCGACCGGTCAGGTCGGCATGGTTCCCATTGGTACAACCGGCAGGCGCTGTCTGCGGCGAGACGCTGGAGCCGTTTGACTGCGGTGGCCAAATGCGTGGCTGCATGTGTTGACAGGATGCGGTCGCGGCATGCCCTGATGCTGTGGCTGGCGGATCTTACAATCGAAAGTCAAAAGGGCAGCCGGCGGTCGCCGGGTTGGGCAACGCCAGGCATGCGCCTGCCCCGGAAGCGCTACCAAGACTCCGGAGATTCAAAGGCTCCAGGGATACAAGGACTTCGGAATTTTGTTTGCTTCGCATCCGGTGATCCGCGCCCGACCGGCTGGGAAGGGCATGCATCGGCTGGGCGATGTCGAATCCTTGTAGCGCCGGCGGAGCTGTACTTAGTGTGCGCATCCCCGCATGTTTCGCACCGAGGCAGACGGAGGGGCATGGCCGAACCGCCCAGACCTGCGTGTCCTCCTCTAACAGGCTGCTGAAAAGCGTTTGTCACCGGCTAACGACGAACGAATGATTCGCTACGCCGTCATGTCTCGCAACAAAATTGCGAACATCACCCCGCATCGATTCCATTCCGACTTTCGTTCCTCGCTCGCTGGGGTTTTTCAGCAGCCTGCTAACAATGCCTGCGCAACCCGGAACGACCGTATGCGGTTGTTCTCCAGCGCGATGCAATGCGTACCTTCCTCCGGCAAAACGTATTCCTTCTCCGGAGAGCAGGCGAGCGATGGAAACGATCGAACGCCCAACGCCAGACCTGCCAAACCAAGTTGACGTCGGTTCAGGATGATCATCTGCTTGAGACGGGCAGGAAGATGGTGGGCGTGTACGGACACCGATCACCCCGGGGTGTCGTCGACCTCATTGCTGCGACCACCGGCTATGCCGGCAATGCACCGAAGGTGAATCGCGAGCCGACGGCGGACCGCACGATCCGTCCGGGCATCTCGACCCGTGCGATGTCGTAGAACCGTTCCCCGGAACAATGGGCGGGAATGACATAGTCGGGGTTTATCGCCTTCAGCGCGGCCACGGTCTCGCGAACGTAATCCTCGCCGAGCGGCGGCGGCAGATGGAAACCGCCGATCACCGCGTGCAGCCTGTCGGTTCCGGCCGCGGCGAGTGCGTTTTTGACGGTGTTCCGGTCGCCTGCAGAGCCTGTCGTCTGCTGACGGAGGCGCGAGCGAACGGGTTGGTAGCCGACTGACAGATGCAGACCTGGCTGGCCATGCGCGCCTCCATGCGGCGATCACACGGAGCTGGCGGGCGAGTCCAGGCGGGCATAGCCGCATACGTGTGAGTGCGGCAAAGCCATCACGTCGCGACTGGACAGTCGTTGATCCAGATCAAGGCTGCGATGACAACCGGCGGTTCGCCTGGCAGCGCAGTACGCGCGGCGCGACTGGATCGCGGTTACCAGCAATCCCGTGTGTGCAACGGCGGCTTTGCCCGCCGTCGGCCGCATCGGCGGGGTGTCGCAGTCCCGGCCTCGCTGATGCCGGCGCGGTCACGAACGCCGCTCCGCATCGATCGCAGACCCCAGGGGCTGAAGACCCCAGGGGCTGAAGACCCCAGGGGCTGAAGACCCCAGGGGCTGACCCATGCTCCCTTCGGGCGGCCGCTGCCGACGGCAGCGGACGAGGCTCGCGTCACCTCGACCGGGGCGACAACGATAGTCGGGCAGTGCTGCGCTCGTCGCGGTGCCGGGAAGGCTGGCCCGCGGCTTCGATGAGGCACGGTCCCCGGAGCTTGCCCACCATCAATTTACCGTCATCTGGCCGCCATTCGGCGATTTATGTTACAGTTTATTGCTTAACGTCAAGCGGCACCTGCCGGCGGCTTGCGTGCCCGTCGAGTGGCGTACGTCGCGGCTGGACGGACGGGCGCTTCGGCCAATGGGGGGAGCATGACCATCACGAATACCTACCGGTGGAACGGCAAACTGGGCAGCAACTGGAATGCCCTGATCCCCAACCCGGCGCAGACCAATTGGGACCTGATCGACGGGAATGCCACGCCGCCAAGCTATCCTGGCGGCCTGGGTGATTTGGCGGTGTTCGACCTCGGCGGTGCCATCGAGGTCACCGCCAAGACCGACTCGGGTGCGAGCGGCAACGCCGGCGCCGAAGAAATCCAGATTGCCAACGCCACTGAGGTCACGTTCAGCCAGGACTTCTTTGCCGCGGGCTTTGATGGATCGGGCGGGCTGCTGATCGACGAGGACTCCTCGCTGACCCTTAGCGACGGCGCCACGATGGGCGAGGGGGGCTCGCTCGATATCGTCGGCCTGACTTCGGCCGGCACTCTCGTCGTCGAAGCCGGCACAGGCTTCAGCGACCGGAACCTGATCGTCGGCGCCGATGAAGGCGCCAGTGGCGAGGTGACCATCAACAGCGCGTTCGGCTTCGAGGTGGCCGGCTCAACCCTGGACGGCACCACCGGCGTGCTGACCGTGGGCGAAGACGGCGTTGGCACCGTCGATGTCACTGATACACAAATCTTCAACAGCAATTTCGCGATCCTGGGAAAGAACGACGGATCGAGCGGCAGTGTCACACTCGATGATTCCATCTGGGGCGGTTACTCGCTGACGGTCGGCCTGGCCGGTACCGGCAGGGCGGAGATCGACTCGGGCTCGACCGTGGCGTTCTTCTCGATCTCGATCGGGCCGGACGGCCTACTCGACGTCACCGGTGCGGCGGGCGCGACGAGCCAGGTGATGGCGCCGAACCTGGCGCTGAACGGCGGCACCATCGATGTGACCGGCGGCGGCGAGGTGATGGTCGGCACCGGCACCGGCGCGCCTGGAACGGTCGCGGTCGGCGGCATTCCGCTGGTCGGTCTCGGCACGGTGAAGGGCGACGTGGCGGTGCAGAACGGCGGGGTCGTGGAAGCCGAGCTGGTTGTTCCCGGCGTTCTCACCATCGATGGCAACGTGGTCGGCAACGGCACGATCGAGCCGGTGCAAACACTCGAAGTGACGCAGGGCATCGCCAGCGGCGTCACGATCCTGTTCAATCCCTTGCTCGGCGGCACCGGGGGCGATCTGGTGCTGGATACGCCGCGCGCCGACCTGGGCACCATTGTCGGCTTCGCCGCCGGCAACACCATCGACATCGCCGGCTCGCTTTATTCGAATACTGTGTTCACGCAGGGAGGCACGGACAGCGCAGGTACGCTGACGCTGTCAGGCGGCGGTGCGCTGCCGCTGTCGATTGCCGTCGCGGGCACCTATTCACCGGATAGTTTCCTCGCGACCCCCGAGGCCACCGACACCATCGTCACGCTGGCGTGCTTTGTCGCCGGCACCCGCATCGCGACCGCAACCGGCGAGGTGAAGGTTGATGACCTGCGCGTCGGCGATCGTGTGAGATGCCTGATGCAGGGTACGGCGACAGTCGCCTGGATCGGCACCGGACGCGCACGGGTAACCCGCGGACGGCGCACCGCCGCGACGCCGGTGATCGTGCGGAAGGGCGCACTCGCCGATAATGTGCCGCACCGCGACCTGCGCATCACCAAGGGGCACTCGCTTTATCTCGATGGCGTGCTGATCCCGGTCGAGTTCCTGGTCAATCACCGCTCGATCATCTGGGATGACTGGGCGCAGGAAGTAACGATCTTCCACATCGAGCTGGCGACGCACGACGTGCTGATCGCCGAGGGTGCACCGGCCGAAAGCTACCGCGACGATGGCAACCGCTGGTTGTTCCAGAATGCGAACGCGGGCTGGGGACGGCCGCCGGCGACACCATGTGCAACGGTCCTCACCGGCGGCCCGGTCGTGGATGCAACATGGCGTCGGCTGTTGGACCGTGCCGGCCCGCGCAGCAGCCTGCCATTGACCGACGATCCCGATCTGCACCTGGTGATCGACGGCCAGCGTGTCGATGCGATTGAGAAGCGCCCTGATGCCCGCGTGTTTCGTCTGCGCATGCGGCCGCAGAGCGTACGCATTTGCTCGCGCGCGGCAGTACCGCAGGAGCTGGGGACGGCGCGCGATGATCGGGAGCTTGGCGTGGCGGTCAGGCGCATCGTCCTGGCGGATGCGAGGCGGATGCGTGCACTCGAGGCGGGAGCGGCGTCGCTGACGGATGGCTATCATGCTTTTGAGGCAGATAACGGCGTCCGTTGGACCAATGGCAATGCGGCTGTCCCGGTAGATCTGTTTTCGGCGGTGACCGGCCCCTGCATGCTGATGCTTTATCTCGGCGGCGCGGCACAGTACCTGGATGAAGGCTTGCGCCTGAGCGCCGCCTGACACGCTTCGGCCTTTGTTTCGGTTCGTCGCGCCTTGCCGGCGACGGCCTGGTCGGGAAAATCGCGGGTCATCAGGTGGGCCTCGGTTCATCACCGCGGTCACAGTGACTGGGGCGGGCACCAGGTGTCAGAGTTGCCGCCGGCACTATCGCGCCGTGGTCGCCACCCGCGCGATGGTCCGGACAATCCGCCAGCCGGCACGCAGGCTGCCGGAGAGCGATCCGGCCACCTTCGAGGCACCGCCGGCGCGGCAGCGATAGGGGAGCGGCAGCTCCAGAATGCGCAGGCCGGCGCGCGCCGCCTGCATCTGCATTTCGATGTTCCAGCCGTAGGTTGCTTCACGCAGGTTCAGCCGTTGCAGCGCATCGCGACGGATGGCACGAAACGCACACATGTCGGTGTAGCGCACGCCGTACAGCGCCGACATGACCGCGCCGGCGAGGCGGCCGGCCAGCACCTGGTGCCAGTTCATCGATCCGGGCTCGCGCTCGCCGCGGACGCGGGAGGCAATGACGAAGTCATGGCTGCCGTCGGTGATCGGGGCCGTCAGCAGGGCGGCGAGGTCGGCGCGATCGGCGCCGTCGCCATCAAGGAAGAGGATGATGTCGCAGGCGGGATCGGCCGCGGCGGCACCGGCAGCGCAGGCGCGGCCGTAGCCGCGCTGGGTGAGGGACACGACGCGGGCGCCGGCGGCGCGGGCGATGTCGGGGGTGCCGTCGCGACTGGCGCTGTCGGCGACGATCACCTCGCGTACGATGTCGCGGGGCAGGGATGTGATGACATCGGTAATGGTAGCGGCCTCGTTCAGCGTGGGGATGACGGCGGTTACCAACCTTGCCCGCGCTTCACTGCCCGCCGCCGGCGCAAGCGGGGATTTCACAAGCTCCATCGCAGCCCGCAGTTCTGGCACGGCTGCCATGGCGCGTCGCTGAGCAATGTGCTCCGCAGCTCCTGATAGGCCGCGCCGTTCCAGATCTCGCGCAGCGTCTGCTGGGTGGCGTCGCCCAGCGTGTAGGTTTCGTAGCCGCGCGCCGAGAATGGCGCGATGCAGCAGGGCAATGCGCGGCCGTGTGCGGTGAAATACATCAGCGACCATGGCCGGCGGCAGGTGGACCAAGGTTGCGCGCTCTGTTGGTGCAGGCTCAGCCCTGGTTCGGTGGCGCCCGAGGCATCCAGCGTGATGCCGCGTTCATCCGCCGCCGCGGCGGCCTCGGCGATCGCGCGGCCCTCGCGTTCGCGCACGCGTTCGAACAAGGACGATTCCGCGCGCGCCATGCCGTAGCCGGTATCGTCGAACACCAGGCGTTGCAGGTGCACTTCCTTCACGCCCATCGTGTCGGCGAGACGCACGAACGCCGGCAGTTGGTCGATGGTCTCCTGCAAGCCGGTCAGCCACAATGAAACGCGCGGCGCGGTCAGGCCCAGCTCGCGTTGCAGCGCGGTGAAGGACTGCACATTGCGTACGATGCGCGCGAAAAAGTTCTTGCCCCGCACGGCGAGGAACGTCTTCGCATCGGCCGCGTCCAGCGATACGCGCAGCTCGTCGAGACCGGTCTCGATCAGCTCATGATGCTTCTTCGGCGCCAGCAATGTGCCGTTGGTGTTGAACAAGACATAGACGTTGCGATCCTTCAGGTAGCGGATCATGCGCGGCAGCGCCTTCACCAGCATCGGCTCGCCGACACCATGCAGCACCACGCGGGCGATATCCGGCACCTGGTCGACGATGCGCGCGAACAACTCCCAGCTCATGTCGGCGGGGGGTTCGAGTTCTTCGAAGGTGCGCGGGCAGGTTTCGCATAGCAGGTTACAGCGGTTGGTGACCTCCAGATAAAGGCACACAGGCGGCGCGGCGGCGTGCGGCGCGCGTTGCTCTACCGCCTCGAAATAGCGGCGCGGATCCTTCAAGGCAGCGGCGGTCATGGCAGGCTCCTTCGACGGGCACGGCGGAGGTCAAGCACGGCGAGCAATGCGGCGGGCAGGTAGATCAGCGCGGCGAGCGAGAGGTAGTCGACCGGGTCGTGCGACAGCAGCGGGGCGGCGATCAACAGCCAGGCGACGCAGAGCAATGGCGCGAGGCATGCCAGCGGGGCGAGCCAGGCGAAATACCACGGATAATGTGGCGAGATGGCGACCAGCAGGACGGCGCCGAGGATTGCCGCCTGGCGTGCCTGCATGGCCGCGCGCGTGGCGGGGTCCGCGGGCAACGGCGAGGCAGACACGAAACGGATTGCCAGTGCCGCCAGCAGTGCGAGGACGATCGCCGCGTAGGCTTTTGCGGCCCATGGCGGCAGTGGCACCATCCGGTCGATGACCTGCAACAGGAAGACGCCGCCGCCGTGGGCTGGGTATTCTTCGTGCACATAGCCGCCGAGGAACCCGAACACGCGCCAGCCGACGCCGAGATATGGCGCATAGAATGCGGCCAGGGTCACCAGCAACGCGATCGCCATGCGCCAGTTCCATGGCCGCCAGAATGCGGGCAGCACCACGCCGGGCAGGAATTTGGTGAGGGTGGCGGCGGCCAGCACGACGCCGGTGCGCGCCGCGCTGCCAGTCGCGGCGATCAGCAGCGCGAGCGCCAGTAAGCCGGAGGCGACCGCGTCGATATGGCCGTTGCCGGCGAACTCCCAAACCGGCAGCGGCAGCCAGGCGTAAATCAGCACCTGCGTGGGGTCGCGGCCCGCCAGAGTCAGCAGACGCAGCAGGGCAGCGATCGCCAGGATGTCGAACGCCGCCATGACGGCTTTCATGCCGTGGACGCCGGGGGCGATGCGGCCGGCGAGCGCGAACAAGGCCTCGGCGGTGGGCGGATAGATGGTGGGCGCGTAGTCGGCGCGGTTGATGTTGGGAAACACCGCCTGGTCGCGCAGGAATGCCAGTTGCGGCGCGTCGGGCAGATAGCGGTATGGGTTGATGCCCGCGCGCTGCACGCGGCCGTCCCAGACATAACGGTAGATGTCGGTGGAGAGCAGCGGCGGTGCGGCGAAGGTCATGACGCGCATGATGGCAGCGGCGGCCAGCACGAGCCACACGGTGCGCGGCGGAAAGGCGTGGCGGCGCACGAGTGCGACGGCACCGAGCCAGATCAGGCCGGCCAGGCATTGGGTGGCGGTGAAGAGCTGCGAGCGGGGCAAGGGGGCCAGTGGCAGGGACCGCCACATCAGGATGACGAGGCCGAGTGCGACCAGCAGCACCAGCACGGTGCCGAGAGCGAGGAGTGCCGTGGTGGCAGGCGCGAAGTCGCAGCTTGTCGGGGCGCTCCGGTCATGGCCGGGACCGCCGAGGCAACCGTCATTGCGCGGAATGAAACGGCTCAGCAATCGCGGACGGGTCGCGTACCAACTGTTCGGGCACAATTCCGACCCAGATTGCTGCGTCGCGTCGCTCCTGGCAATGACAGGCGGGGGATGCGTCGCTGCGCTCCTCGCCATGACAGGCGGGGAACTCGTCGCAGCGCTCCTCGGAATGACCGGGGAGGCAGGACTGCGCGTCCGATCAACGTCCGGCACGTACCGCCCCTGTCCCTAGCTTTGGTCCGCTTCACGGCAGCTTTGGTCCATGTCACGGCCCGGATCCGTGAGGGGAGGAGGCATCTTCATGTCCAGGGTAGGGGGGATCTTCCGGTGGCTTGCTCCGCCGCCCGCCACCCAGCCATGCTCCGCCACCCACCGCCGCGTCGCATCTGCCGGGTACGCTGCCGGACCAGCACCCACGGGACACGGCAGCTGGTCGATCAGCCGCTCCAGCGACGCCGCATCATCGACGTCGAACCACAACGGCAGCGCAACCACCTCCAGCCGGAGCGCCGCCGCACGGGCCAGGGTTTGCGTGCTGACGTCTTCGGTGCTCCAGGCAATGTCGCGGAACAATGCCGCATGCGGCGCCTTCAGGCCGATGAGATAGTAGCCGCCGTCATCCGACACGCCCAGCACCATGCGATCGCCCGGGCGCGCCAGCGCCTCGGCGGCCTGCCGCAAATATGCGGTTGGCAGCGTCGGACTATCGGAATTGACCAGACACACCGCGCCATATCCCTGACCCAGCAGCGATGCCACCGCGTGGAAGAGCGACCGGCCGAAGCCATCGATCCCGGGAGGGGTCGGAACGCTGCCGTCGGCCAGCACCAGCCTGGTGTCGGCGGCCAGCATGCCACGGAACAATGCCTCGGTTCCCGCGGGCGCGTAGGCCACATACCCGGCCAGCGGCAGCGAGCATCCGGCCTCGCGGATGTTCTCGGTGATGTCGCGCAGGAAGCAGGCGGACAGCGCCGCCGCCTGTTGCGGCGTGAGTGGCGGGACCAGGCGGGTCTTGGCGTGGTTCGGTCGCGGCGCCTTGGCCATCACCGCCATGGCGCAGGTGTCGGCGCGGTTCATATGCCGCTGAACCAGTTATAGCCGCGATCGGTCCAGAAGCCGCGCGGGCGGATATTGGTGACATAGATCGTGGTGACGAATTTCGGATTCTTGAACCCGAGTTTCGTCGGCACCCGGATTTTGAACGGGTAGCCGTATTTGCGGGGGAGAATCTCGTCCGACAGATAGAATGCCATGATCGTCTGCGGATGCAGCGCGGTTGGCATGTCCATGCCTTCGTAGTAGCCGTCGGCGCATTCGAAGCCGACATATTTCGCCGTGGTGTCGGCACCGACGCGCTCGAGAAAGGTGCGCAGCGGCGCACCGGTCCATTGGCCGATCATGCTCCAGCCTTCGACGCAGACGTGGCGAGTCACCTGGCTTTGCTGCGGCAGGGCGTAGAGTTGCTCTACCGTCCATGGGTGCTTGTCGGCGATCAGACCCGACAGGGTCAGGCGATAGTCCGCCGCCTTCAGATCCGGCGCGCGATCCGCTCCGTACCAGGCGTTGTAGCGGAAATCCTTCACCGCCCGCTCGGCCGGGAAGGTCGGCGCCAGGCGGTTGTCGCTGAACAAGGCCGCCTGCACGCGATCGTTCCAGCGGGAGATATCCGCCAGCACCCGCTGCACCACATTCGAATCGCTGAGGTCGCAGCCGGTGAGCAAGGTCAGCGCGCTGAGCGACAGGCCGCCGCGCAGCAGATGGCGCCGTTCGACACTCATGGCACGGTCTCCGTGGGGCGGTGTGGTGCTGGTTCCTCGGCGCGGCCGGTCACCATGGCGATGAAGGTGCGCGGCACCAGGATCACCAGTGTCACGTGCACGACGATGAAGCCGGCGATCAGTGCCATGCCGGCGAAGTGCACGATGCGCGCGCCCTGGAAGCCGCCGAGCAATGCCTCCAGCGGGTAGGTCTGCACCGGCTTCCAGATGGCGATGCCGGAGAGCAGCATCAGGGCGACCAACGCCAGCACGCCCCAGTAGAACACGCGCTGCACGGCGTTGTATTCGCCGAGCCGATGCTCCAGCCGGAAGCGCGCCGCGGCGATGAAGTCGCGCAGGAAGGATTGCGGGCCGACCGGCAGGAAGTCGCGCCAGAAATGGCCGGAGAACAGGCCCCACAACACGAACGACAGATAGCTTGCGAGCAACAGCCACATCGCGGCGAAATGCCAGGCGATGGCGGTGGCGACGCCGGGATCGTTATGCACCGCGAGCGCGGTCTCGACATCGCCGCCGAGCGTGGTCCAGACCGGGAAACGGAAACCGAAGATCGGGCTTGCGTCATAGATGCGCCAGCCGCTGGCGATCAAGAGCACGATCGACAGCGCCATCAGCCAATGCGCGATGCGCACCACCAGCGCATGGCTCTGCACATTTTGCTCGGACCGCACATTCCGGTTGCCCGACACATCCAGCTTGGATCGTGACCCGGTCATGACGCGGTCTCCAGCCCGTTGGCGGCGAGCAAGACAGTGGCTGGCGGGGCAAGCAAGAATGCGACGAAGCCGGCGGGATCGGGCCGCCGCGCGAGTTTGGTGACGGCGACGGCGTAGCTGATCGGCGGCGCAATATCAGGCGGGATGGTGCGGACGATCTGCAGACCGGGCCGGGCGTGAACGTCGGTCATGTGGAGCAACCCGGCGCGCGCGGTGCCATCCAGCACCAGCGCGGCGACGCTGTCGGTGTCGATGACGCCGAGCATCGGGGCCGATGCCAGTCCAAGGCGCGCGAGGATGGCGGGCCCGTCCATGTCGGACGCCGGCGTCGGGTCGCTGACCGCGATCGGCTGGTCCGTTGGCGGATTCGCACCGCGTTTCATCGCCAGGACCAGGGGATTGCGCCACGCCCCGCGCGCCGCGTCCTGTGCCGCCACATTCGCCTGTACCGCGGCGGCGATCGTCGGCGGTTGCGTCATCACGATGTCGTTCTGCACCTGCCGCTCGAGCTGCGGCAGGATCAGGCCGGGAGGGGTCGGGAACACATTCACCCGGACTCCGGCGCTCTCGGCATAGGCCCGCGCGACCAACCGCAGGACCGGCCCCAGTGTGGTGTCGCAGGCGACGACCAGTTCTGCCACGTCCGCTGCCTGCGCTGCCGGCGCGGCGGCTACCAGCAGCACAGCCGTCGCCGGCAGGGCCTGCATCAGGCCCCGGCGCGCCAATCCGCCGCCAGCCGGCGGCGGCACGCCACTGTCCCGCATCTGGTCTCGCGGCATGACTCGCTCCCCTGCTGGTCCTGGATGCGGCTGGGCCGCGCTACTGGCTGATGGTCTCGCGAAACCCGACGACGTTACACCGTGCGCCACACACCGTGCGCCGAGCCACTGCCCGGGATTCGCGTTGCGTCGGGTGGCGCGGCCTCGCGCTGCCGGTCAACCGGGTTGTTTCGCGTGTCCCATCTGTGTGCTGGCCGGCATGCAGGACCCTTGGCGTTACCAAACGATTCACCAATGCGCGGCACACTGCCGGCAAGGGACGCGGCGACGCCGTCCGGGGGCGCCCTCGCCGGCAGCCTGTCGCCCGCCTCGCCAACTGGACGGTCCCGCACCATGCAGATCCTCGGCACCCCGCAGCGCAGTCATTCCATGGCGCGGGTCAACACCTTCGCCTTCTCCGGCATCGACGCGGTACCGGTGGAGGTGCAGGTGCAGATCTCCGCGGGCGCCCCTGCCTTCCTGGTGGTCGGCCTGCCCGACAAGGCGGTGGGCGAGGCGCGTGAGCGGGTCCGCGCCGCCTTCAGCGCGATGGGCCTGTCGCTGCCGCCGCGGCGCATCCTGATCAACCTGAAGCCCGCGGACCTGCTGAAGGAAGGCAGCCATTTCGACCTGCCGCTCGCACTCGGCGTGCTGGCCGCGATGGACGTGCTGCCGCGGGACGAGATCACCGGCTACGCGGCGCTGGGCGAGCTTTCCCTCGACGGCGCCCTGACCGGGGTCGCCGGCGTGCTGCCTGCCGCGATGGGAGCCTCGGCCCGCGACCTGGGCCTGATCTGTCCGGCAGGGCAGGGGGGTGAGGCGGCCTGGGCCGGCCGCATCGAAGTGCTGGCGCCGGCCGACCTGCTGTCGCTGATCAACCATTTCCGTGGCACCCAGGTGCTGACCCCGCCGGAGCCCGCCGGCGTGGCGGAGCCTGGCCGCCTGCCGGACCTGGCCGAGGTGAAGGGGATGGAGACGGCGCGCCGCGCGCTGGAGATCGCGGCCGCCGGCGGTCACAACCTGCTGCTGATCGGTCCTCCCGGCGCCGGCAAGTCGATGCTGGCCGCCCGCCTGCCTGGGCTGCTGCCCGACCTCGCGCCGCGCGAGGCGCTGGAGGTGAGCATGATCCACAGCGTCGCCGGCTTGCTCGATGGCGGCCGGCTGGTGATGCGCCCGCCGTTCCGTGAGCCGCACCACTCGGCGTCGCAGGCGGCGCTGACCGGCGGCGGCCAGCGCGCGCGTCCCGGCGAGGTCTCCCTGGCGCACCGCGGCGTACTGTTTCTCGATGAGCTGCCGGAGTTCCCGCGCCCGGCGCTGGATGCTCTGCGCCAGCCGATGGAGACGGGCCGCACCACGGTCTCGCGCGCCATCGCGCACGTCACCTACCCTGCGCGGTTCCAGTTGGTGGCGGCGATGAACCCGTGCCGCTGCGGTTATTTCGGCGATGCCGCCCGCGAATGCGGCCGGGCGCCGCGCTGCGCCGAGGACTACCTGCACAAGGTCAGCGGCCCGGTGCTGGACCGCATGGACCTGACGATCGAGGTGCAGGCAGCGTCCGCCGACGAACTGGCGCGCGCGCCGGCGGGCGAACGCAGCGAAGCTGTGGCGGCGCGGGTGGCGCGGGCACGCGCGGCGCAGCGGCTGCGCTACGGCGCCGACGGCCCGCTGTGCAACGCCGAGGTGGACATGGCGGCGGTGCGTCTGCTTCCCGAAGCGCAGGCGCTGGCGAGCCAGGCGATGGACCGCCTGCGCCTGTCGCCGCGTGGCTACACGCGCGTGCTTCGGGTGGGCCGGACGATCGCCGACCTGGCCGGGGCGGAGGCCGTCGGGCGGGTGCATGTCGCCGAGGCGCTGGCGTTCCGCCACCGCGTGCCGGGGCGGCGAGGGTGAGGTCGATTGGATTTGCGTCACCGGACATGCAGGTTATTGTAACGCGATCGTATGCATATCAGGGTGTGGCAGCACATGGCCAGACGAGACGCTCGGATGCGAGCATCGCCGAATGTGATACGACCGATGCCGCCGATCCGTATTATCGCGGACGAGCTCCAGAGGTGGGGTTCGATCTGGCTTGGGTCCGCTGGGTCGGCCAAAAGGAACGGCGCACCGGCCGGGAAGAAGCCGAATCGCTTCGACCGCAAGCAAGGCATGGATTTCGGACTGGTTTTCGACCGAGCGTTTGCCGGTTCCCTGGCTAAGATGCTTGGCGGAATCGATGTGGAAGTGCCGCTGAACGACTCGCTGCTGCCGCCGCCTGGCAAACCGAACTGTGTCGAGCTGGGCAAGACACGGGTCGTCGGCGGCATCAGGCCGCAGAACTACGACGCTGCATACCGGCCGGACGGTCCCCGTATCGTCTATGACAGTAAGACGCTGAACGACCAAAAGAGCATCGGTAAGAACTGGCAGAACATGGTGAACGACCTCGCCACTGAGGCGAGCACCGTACACACGAGATTTCCCTACTGCATCGTCGCGTTCATCGTCATCGTGCCGAAACCGGCACTCCAGGAAGCGCAAGCGAGGGCGATGATTCGCACGCTCGAGCGGCTTGGGTCGCGGGACGATGAGTTGGACCAGGATCACCTCGCCGAGGCTATTGCGCTATGCGTATGGGACCCGGCGACCGGGCAGATCGATCCGAACGTGCCGCCGTCCGACAGCATATTGAGATTGGAA
>Ga0335073_10008920_pt1 | contig 14064 bp, 11 predicted proteins | sample Lox_Sample_22_FD_207093 | JGI IMG/M metagenome (GOLD analysis project Ga0335073, IMG submission 207093) | Soil microbial communities from Loxahatchee National Wildlife Refuge, Florida, United States - Lox_Sample_2.2 | ecosystem: Environmental > Terrestrial > Soil > Wetlands | place: USA... | reverse complement strand
GAAGGACGCGAGGAGACCGACACCGACGGCGACGAAGTGCGTCAGTGGATCATCGACAAACAGCGCGGCGCCCAGTAGGCTGAACACCGTACCCAGACAGAAAAACGAAATCGCTTTCGCCCCGGCTACCAGCGTTGCCGTCGGATTTTCCCGGCTTAGAAACAACACAAAGATGGCCCCCAGGAATCCCGCGGGAATCCGGAAGGTCATCACTATCAGCATGACGAGTGTGGCCGCGATGGTAACGCGGGCTACGACCCAGGCACGTCCTGGATAGGGCGTAAGCTCATTTTTCAGGAAATCCCACAGCCAGGAGAGGGCCTCAGATACGACGTTCTGCTGCGGCGGAGCCGCTGCCAATGCCTCTCCGCGAGCCGCCATGATTAATGCGCTCCACGAATGATGACCACAGCTGACTCGCTCAGGCGAAACGGCTCGGTCTCCGGCGCAAGGATGCGAATGCGGACCGGATAACGCGTCGCCAAATGCACCCAATTCAGCGTGCGCTGCACATCGGGCAGCCCGGTGGGGGTAAACGTACCTACGAGTGTGTCATCCGGCCGCACGCCAAAACCAACACTGTCGACGATGCCGTCATAGCGAATCGACGGCCGAGAAAGCACGTAGACATCCGCATGCATGCCGGGATGGATGCGGTGTAGTTGCGTCTCGCGGAAGTTGGCTACCGCCCACCACACCCGGGTATCGATGAGGGTAAAGACCTGCTGCCCAGTGTGGGCATATGCGCCGCGAGAGATGGTCAGGTTGGTCACGCGAGTATCAAAGGGGGCATATACCCTGCAGTTGTTGAGGTTGTACTCTGCGTCGCGAATGGCGGCCGCACGGCCCTCGCGTTGCGCGGTGAGCGGATCCAGCGTGAGCACGCTATGCCGCGATTGATCGAATTGGGAGTGACTCTGTTCCATTGCGGCCCTGGTCTGCTCCAACTGGGCTTGCGCGGAAACCACCTGCGTCTGCGCTAAGAGTAGTTGCGAGCGAAGCTGTTGTACTGCCTGCTGTCTTGCGGTGACCGCGGTTCTGACCTGGTCAACCTGGTCGACGGTGACGAATTGCTGCGCCAGCAATGGCTCGATGCGATGGAAGTTGTTCGTCTGGTAAGCGAGCTCGGCGTTTGCGCTGTCGAGCGCGGCCTGGGTAGCCGCTACATTTGCCTTGGCTTCGCCGACGGCGGCGACGGCGCGATCTACATTCGCCTTGGCGCTATCGGTATTTGCGCGCGCCGCACCTACGGCGCTCACCTGCGATGCGATCGTCCTTCGCTGGTCGACGATCTGGCCTTCCAGGGTACTCAAAGCAGATCGCGCTTGTTCCAGTGCGTATTGATAGGGCCGCGGGTCAATCTCGAAGAGCAATTCTCCCTGCTTGCGAAACTGGTTGTCCTGCACAGCAAGTTCGTCGATCGGGCCGTCCACCTGGGGAGCGATGCCGATGAAGTTGGCGAAGACTTCGGCATCGTCGGTGCGGGGATTCATGTTGGTAAGGTGGATGACCAACCCACCGGTTATCACCGCGGCGGCGATGATGACAATGCTGACAATCGTGCCAAGACGCCGGCGTTGCGGGTCTATCTCGTTTTCGGGCATCGCATCTCCTTTCCAGTCAACTGAAGAACAAGAGCCATATGGTGAAAGTAAAAAACAACGTCAGGCACGGATATACCAGGACGAGCGGCCACAACAAATGACCCTCGAGCTTGATACGGAGGAAGAACAGACGGACGAGTGAGGCAAGGATGATGCCCAACAGTCCGCAGAGAATCCACGACGGGAAAAACGATCCCAGGATATTGAACGTCGGCGCGCGGGAACATCCAGCGGCCAATGCGGTCAGCACAAACGACGCTCCGCCGAGAGCCGGCCGGCCGATGACCCGGGTGAGAGGAGATGGCAAATTTTCTGTCAATTTTCCCGTCCATTCATATTCGGATCCCGAGCTATGGTCCCTTGGTGTGCAGTAGATCGCCCGTCTGAAAGGCTAACGCAGCCATTCCTGTCAATAGCTGGGTCCGGGCACTCACGTCCGCCGTGCGAGCCGCGGCCAGCGCGCGCTGCGCGGACACCACGTCGATCTGACTGCGCACTCCGTAGTTGTAAGACTGCAACGCTGCGTTGTAGGAGGACGACGCAGACGCAAGCAACGCCGCTGCCGCCTTTTGCTCGCGAAGCGCGGTGCGAGCATTTGAGTAGGCGGCCCAGGTTTCGTTTTCCACCTGATCGCGCATAGAGTCAATTTCGGCGGCAGCCTGTTTCTGCTCAGCCTTGGCGCGCGCGATTCGATGTCCAGGTAAGACTCAGCCGCACGGTCCAGAATTCCTGGTTGGGGGAATATAAGCCCGGGAGCTGGTCCTGCTCTCCGTATGTCTTGTTCAGCCCACCGATCCCGTCAAAACTCAAGGTCGGCAGATAGGCGGTCTTTGCTGCTTTCAGTTCAGAACCAGCCGCGCGTAGTTCTGCCACTCGCTCCATCAGGTCGGGGCGTTGAGCGAGCGCTTTGTCGATCGAGGCTTCAACTGTGGTATTGAGGTCCTGGGGAATATTTAACGATTCAATACTTTCTACCTGGAACTGCGTAGTGGGCGAAATGCCGAGTACACTGGCCAAATCCCCGTGCGCAATTTCAGAAGCGCCAATCGCAGCTTGCAGGTCGTAGTCTGCCTGGGCAGCCGCACTACGAGCTTCGAGCACGTCGGGCAGCGTTGCAAGACCCAGAGCCAGCCGCGCTTCTGCCGCCTGCTGCACGGTCTGCGCATTTTTCAGGTTGGCTTCTGCAGCGTCTTCTTGTCCCCTGGTGTTAAGCACGCGATAATACGCAGCCATGACCTGATAGATGATCTTGCGATGAGTGTCATTGAACAGCAGATTTGCGGCGAGCAGGTTGTAGCGGCTGACAGCAATTTCATCGAGACGGCGACCGAAATCGAATACCGTGTATTCCACCTCGAGAGCGGGAATCCATGAATCGAGAGTCTGGCGAACCCACGCGGGCGCAAAGAGGATGTTGGTACGGACGGTTTGCCCGGTGGCGGCGGCAGCGATCGTGGGATAGAGGGTCGATTTGCTTATCCCGAGTTCGGCGGCTCGCGCTTTTGCAGCCTCCCACGCTACGCGGGTGTCAGGATTATTCTGCTCCGCAATATTGATCAGCTCGGCCAGTGTGTAGATCTTGGCAGGATCCGGAACAATCGCAGGGATCGAACGTGCAGGAGCCGTTGCCTGCATGGTGTCTTGCCATGGCTGGCTTGGCGAAGCCGGCGCCCTTTGGCCTGCTGCCATGGATGCCGCCATCAGCACAGCGAACATCGCACTCAAGTTGACAAAAGAATGCTTCATCCCCGGCGTCGCAACAAAATGGATTTCCTATAGATGTATACCGCAGACACCGGTCGTGCACAGCTATAGAGATATTCTGCGTGAGCAAACGGATGATAGCATCCCGACCCTGCCGGGAAGGGCGCGAGGTGCTCATACTCAGAGCGGGAGCGAGGGGAGGCTCCAGCAATAAGAACCGGTAAGCCAACGGGCGGAGTGTTGGTCCGCCCGTTGCTCGTCAGAGGCTAAAGGAAGCGATTACCGGTACGAGTTGGAAATGACTACTTCCAGATTGAGGGGAGTAGCAATGGGTTGATTGCTGACCATTCCCGGTGTGAATCGGTACTGGCTCACGGCGTTGAGAACGCTCGCGTCCACCCCAGGGCTAGCCGAGCTGACGATCTTGAGGTCTTCGGGTTTGCCGGTTTTATCGACAATCATGCCCACCACGACTTTGGTGTCGCTAGTGAGGAATTTGGAAGTTGTCTCGTCTGCTTGGACGTCGACGGTGTAAATCAACTTTGGGGGAACGACTCCAGTGGAGATGCGCTTGACTTGCGGCTCAGATCCGTTGGTCGCGATCTGGGTTTGGGCAGGCGAGCTTGCCTGGGCGTGGAGCATAACGGAGGACAGAGAGAGTATGGCTATAGTAAGTGTACGCATTAAATCTATCTCCTGAGTTAAGGGTGCCCGTCACCAACATAACCCTCCACTTGGACGTCTGTCAAGATATTTTCCACGGCCCGCATTATTATTGGGTAATTCTCGTTGCTATTGACTATCCGGTGACCCGCTCTCAAAAAAGAGCACGCCGAGTGATTCAAGACGCAAAGGCGTCAGTCCGAGGAGTTTACTCGCGGATTATCTGAAGTGGTTACTGCGGAGCTGAGGGTCGAGGGAACGATTTGGACAGGTAGTTCGTGATCTGATCGAACTCCTCGTCTGTCGCATTGGCGCCGCGCGCAGCCATGTTTTGCACCAGGGTGTTCCACTCCTGTGGACTCAGGCGTTGGTTGGCTGCGACATCAGGCGAGTGACATGCGGAGCACACGCGAACGGTCAGGTCGTGGCCAGGCCCAGGAGGCAGATGGTGTTGTCCCGCAGATAAAGAGGCAGTCGAGTCAGGCATCGGGGTGTTCTGTTGCGTGATTGCCCCAGGTAAAGTGCTGAGGGTATCAGTACTCTGCTGGCCGGACAAGCTAAAGACAATAAGAGAATCGCTGGCGAGCTTGGCTCCGATGCCAAAACCACCCGTAGCCACGACGGCGATGTATTGTTGGCCCTTCCCATCGGCGTAAGTGATGGGGGTAGCCTCGGCTGAGGCAGGAAGCTTCACCGTCCACAATTCCCTGCCGGTCCTGGTGTCAAAGGCACGAAAGCGTGCGTCGTCGGTAGCGCCGACAAAAGTCAGACCGCTGGCGGTTACGATTGCGCCGCCAAGTCCCGGGCGTCCGGTATTCTGTTTGCCCGGCGGCAATATGTCGGTGACTCCCAGTGTTGTACGCCATGCGATCTTGCCCGTGTTTACGTCGACGGCGACCAGCTGTCCCCATGGCGTCGGTGTACAGGGAAGATGGTTGCTGGGATCCCAGAAACGATTTACGCCGGCGAGGGGACCTGAGTTGGAATAGCTACCGTCTGGGTTACGAACAATGCGCATTGGCTGGCCGAGGTTGTTGACGTTGGCGACAAACAAGCCTAGCCGGGGGTCGAACGCTCCACCGTAATAGTTGACCCCTCCCTGAGTGCCGGGCAGCGAAACGGTATAGCGATTCAGAGCGGTTGGTGTATAAGGGCCCGTACCCAACAGCATGTTGTTGCTGTCAACGTATTGCTCGCACCAGGCCTTGTGCTCAGGCGTGTCCTGGTACAGGTGGTCGCGGCTGAGGGTGTTCTGTGCCAGCGGCGGAGGCAAAAGGGGGAACGGCTGGGTAGGCGATGTATGCTCGCCCGGCACATCGCTCTGTGGCACCGGTCTTTCTTCGACTCCATAAATCGGCTTGCCGGTGACCCGATTCAGAATGAACATCAGTGCATTCTTGTTCACCGAGGCCACCGCAGGAATCACCTTTCCTTCCCGCTTCACGTCGAATAGGACCGGTGGCGTTTCGAGATCCAGATCCCAGATGTCGTGATGCACCACCTGGAAATACCACAACAGCTTTCCGGTATCTGCGTTCACCGCTACCAGGCAATTCGCGAACAGATTATTTCCCGGACGGTCCACGCCTACCCGATCATTATTGGGGGCGCCGAAGGGCATGTAGAGAATGCCGCGAGCAACATCGACCGTCATGTATCCCCATACATTCACGCCGGAGCGATCTTTCCAACTGTCGCCCGCCCAGGTGTCATGGCCCACCTCTCCGGGGCGGGGCACGGAGTGAAATGTCCAGACCAATTTGCCGGTGCGTGCATCCCATGCGCGCGTATCGCCGGCCGGCCCGACGCCCCCATGCAAGCCGCCAGGGCCTTCTCCCGGACCCGAGCCGGTGATAACGAGGTTCTTATAGATAAGGGGCGGCGAAGGGAGTATGTAGCTTTTATCCTTGCCGGTGAACATCACCTCCGGGGTTTTCAGGTCGACAATGCCGTGGTCACCAAAATCCTCATTGAGCTGGCCGGTCGCGGCGCTGATGGAATACAAACGGCCGTGGCGACTGCCGAAAATGATGGCCGGCCCCGCACCTTCTCCTCCAGCCCAATAATTCGCTCCGCGAACCGATGCCTGATCTCCATCGGGGATTTGGAACTCCCATTGTTGCTTACCGGTAGCGGAGTCGAGAGCCACCACGCGGCTGTAGGGGGTCACCACATACATGGTGGAACCGACGACGAGCGGCTGATCCTCAGAGGGATGAAGATTGGTGACGTCGGCGGGTTTCATGTGGTAAACCCACGCCACCTTTAGTTGGCTCACGTTCTGCGGCGTGATTTGCGCAAGAGGAGAGTAGCGCGTGCCCGCGGGGTCCCGGCCCGGCATCGGCCAGTTTCCTGGCACATCCCACAATGGTTGGTGCGCCGGAAGAGCGAAGAAACAGGGCAAGGGCAGCAAGAGCAGACCGAGTGCGAGGGCAATATTCCTCTTCAAAGTGAAGCACCTTCGACGTTCAGCGTGGCGTCCAACAGTTCCTGGCGGCGTTCCCGTTCGCGGCCGGCACGCTCAGGGTTAAGGTACAACCAACAGAGCGCGGCAATGACATCGGAAGCAATCATCAGGTGGATAAGGGCGGCCCAGTTGCCTGCTGCTCTTTGCAGAATGAGGCCGCCGATGACCGGCATGACAAATCCGGCGAGGTTTCCCAGCATGTTCATCGTAGCCGCAACGGTTGCGGTGTAAGGGCCGCCAATGATGACGCAGGAATCCCACGAGATGGGCATGGTTAAGTCGCTGCACAGGCTGGCCATGCCCATACATAGCATGGCGATGGTGACCTGCTCGGTGCGAAGAAAGACGAACAACAGCAGCGACGTACTGAGCAGGGCAAAAAAGGCGATGCGGCGGCGTGAAAGACGAGCGGGCGCCATACCGGTGATGACCGCGCCGAAGCCGCCGAACAGCAGGGGCAAGACGGATAAACCTGCGGCATGGGATGCGGTCAGCCCGCGGCCTTCACGCAAATACGTGGGCAGCCACGTGATGTAGAAGTACCAGGTAAAGGAGACACAAAAGTATTGCAGGCAGAGGACCAGAACTTCCGGCGTCAGCAACAAAGACAGCCAGTTCTTCTGTCCTCCGTGGTGGGACATGAGGACGCGGGATGACTCCAGCAATTCTCTTTCGGCGTCGTTTACGGATGTGTGCTGCCTGGGATTGTCTTTGAACCAGAACCAGAACACGACGCACCACAACAACCCTAAACCGGCGAAACCTACAAAAGAGAACCGCCAACCGATCAAACCTATGGCGGCCAACACCAGGGGTGGTGTGAAAGCTCCACCCCAGCGGGCGAAAGCCCAGAGCAAACCCTGAGCAGCAACACGTTCGCGCGCCGGTAGCCACATGCTGAGCATGCGGGTCAGAATGGGAAAACAACCCGCTTCCCCGGCTCCAAACAGAAAACGAATCACCCACAGGGAAACGAAATTCCAGGCTGCACCGGTTATCGCAGTGAACGCCGACCACCCTAAAACGATCTGCAACAGAACCCTGCGGACACCGACCTTGTCGCCCAGCAGCCCGATCGGGACTTCAAAGAGAGCGTACGAAAGCCCGAAGGCGCCGAAGACAAGACCCATCTGCGCCTTATCGAGATTCAGGTCATGGGATATAGGCCCGGCTGCCTGGGAAATGGCAACCCGCTGTACGTAGGAGAGAATCGCGAGTCCGATGGCCAGTGCGACAATGCTGTAGCGGGTTCGACTCGCCTTCATTTACAGGCCCTCAAATCCTGGGGAAATTTCCGCCCGGTCAGGTTAACAGCAATAACGCATGCAGGGCGAGAGGGTATCATCTTGCCAGCGAGGGAGGGAGTATCGGTGGCAATGAAGATTGATCTTGCGGGACGAACGGCAGTCATCAGCGGCGCGAGCCGTGGTCTCGGAGAAGCGATGGCCAAAGCACTTGCGGATGCAGGCGCCCAGGTGGCGCTGGTAGCGCGCGATGCTAAGCGACTGGAGTCGGTGCGGGATGCGATTACCGAGCATGGCGGTACGGCATCGTTCTTCACGGGCGACGTGACTCGAGAAGAAGATGTCGCTGCAGTGGCGCGAGCCGTGAGCGAACGCTTCGGCCATCCGCAAATTCTCATCAACAACGCGGGAACAAATCTGCGCAAGGATCTCGTCGACTTTTCGTTAGACGAATTTCGTGGAGTTGTGGACGCGAGCCTGATATCGACTTTTCTTATGAGCCGCGCCTTCATCCCCGGGATGAAAGGAAGCGGCTGGGGCCGGATCTTGAATTTAGCCTCGATTATGGGCCATGTTTCGCTGCCGGGACGGACTCCGTACTCCTCCGCCAAAGCAGCCCTGCTGGGCCTGACCCGTTCTCTCGCGCAGGAACTGGCGCCTTCAGGAATTACGGTCAACGCTATCAGCCCAGGGCCCATTGCGACGGATATGAACGCGGTTCTCTTTAACAATCCCGAGGTAAACGCGACCTTCCTGGCCAACATGCCCGTTGGACGATGGGGCAAAACGGAAGAGATTGGCGCCCTGGCATGCTACCTTTGCTCGGAATTCGCCGCGTTTATCACTGGAACTGACATCGTGATCGATGGCGGGTGGACTGCGAAATAGCTTTACAGGCGAAGAGAAAGCTCCCCGGTTTTTGCAAAGAACCTTGCAGTTTACTCATTGTCTCGCCTCGTCTCCTATAGATGACAAGGCGCAGCTTGGCGTCCGAAAGGCTGGCGAGAACCTCAAAATCGCTGGAGAAAATGCAGTTCACAGGATAAAGAGTCTGCGTGAGAACTCAAGTGTTGTGAAAGCGGCAGTGCCTCAGGGGCTTCTAAAGCCCCACCGTTTTCAATCACTGGCTGCACGACTAAAGTCGTGCCCTGATACAGGAGTCACCTTTCCCGGCTCATACAAAGCCCGAGCTTTCAAAGGGTCTGTTCAGCGCGAGACCTTGACCAGCACGAGGGCATTCGGCTCGAGTTGGAGTTGCAATTTTCCGCCCATGAGATGGCTTTGCTCCGGCGCTGGAAGAGCAGTTTCGCGATTCAGTGTTTCTACCTGTGCGGGAGTTGGGTCGAGCGGTTGGCCCATGGCAACATAGTGCGGGAGCACGTTGCCGTGCGTGTTATCGACCCGCTCAAGGCTCACATTGGAGCCTGGAACCCTCCGCCGCCACCCTGCTGCGCTCCATCAGCCTGGACTCCGGGCACCAGCCGTATGACGCTGGTCGAATCGCGCTCGTATACCGGAATATGCTGAACCTGGTTCGCAGATATGGTGGCGGCAGTGTTGGCCGTTTGGGTGTCGAGGGCCGGGATCTGATTCCCGTTGACTGTAACCGTTGTCGATGCGCCGCCAGGCTCCAACTGAATGTTGATCCCGTTGGGCTGCTCGGGGTCAACTGCAGGTGATCGAGCACTTTTTTCTGAAAGCGTTCCTTCTGTGCTGTTAGGACGAATGGGTCGGCAGGAAGCGCATTGAAATTGTAAACACCATCGGGGCCGCTGGTCCGCGTGAGGGTCTGGTTCGTGGAGAGATTCTTGAGAGTCACCGTCGCACCGGGGATGACTGCGCCTGTCGGGTCAGTCACAACCCCCTGGATCGAAGTACGAAACTGCGCGAGTGCGGGGGACGTGGCAATCGCCAGCAGAAGGATAGCACCGATCGGAGCCTTCGGGAACGTCAACAACTGTTGCGATTTTTTGCTGATATGACATTTACACTGATACATATTGGGCCTCGGTATAAGGAAGCAGGAGCCTGCAGCGGGCGGATGCCACTGTGCCGCTTGATTGTGATGCGGGATGCCGGGTTAGAAAGATGTCGAGACAGGAAACAGTTTGCGTTTCAGAAAAAACTTTTCCATGAGAGACAAAAAGGGAGCGCTTGCGCGCTCCCTTTTTTACGAACGTGGGTACGGTATTCTAAGCTGCCTTCTTCCCCACTATGCCATGCGGGTCAATGACGAACTTCTTGGCTGCGCCCTTATCGAAGTCCTGATAGCCTTTCGGAGCATCCTCGAGTGAGATGACCGTTGCATTTACAATCTTCGCGATGGGTAAGCGGTCATGCAGGATGGCCTGCATCAGCTGGCGGTTGTATTGCAGCACAGGCGCCTGTCCAGTGTGGAAATGCAGGGACTTGGACCATCCTTTTCCAAATCGTATTTTGAGGACACCACGCTTGGAGTCCTCATTCGGAGCACCCGGGTCTTCCACCACATACAATCCCGGGATACCGACGCCTCCGGCGACAAACACGACCTCCATAATCTGATTAAGGACACTTGCCGGCGCGGGTTCATTTGCTGTCCCGTGCCCGCTAGCTTCGAATCCCACTGCATCAATAGCAGCATCGACTACCGGCTCTCCAACGATAGCCGCGATCTGGTCTGCGAGGTGTTCGCTCTTCGAGATATCAATGGTCTCGTAGCCCATCTTTTTTGCATGTTTGAGGCGCTCCGGGTTGAGATCGCCGACGATCACCACCGCGGCACCGAGAATATAAGAAGAGGCTGCCGCAGCCATGCCGACGGGCCCCGCACCAGCGACGTAGACGGTCGAGCCCACACCAACGCCTGCGCATTTCGCTCCATGAAACCCGGTAGGCAAGATGTCTGAAAGCATGGTGAGATCACGGATCTTTTCCATGGCTTGATCTTTGTCAGGAAACTTGAGCAGGTTGAAGTCGGCGAAGGGTACCAGAACGTAGTCGGCTTGGCCACCGATCCAACCGCCCATGTCAACATAACCGTAGGCGCCCCCGGGCTGTTGCTTATTCACGTTGAGACAGACACCGGTATTGCGCTCGCGACAGGCACGGCAACGACCACAGGCCACGTTAAACGGAACGGAAACCAGGTCACCTACGTTGATAAACAGGACGTCCTTGCCCTTTTCGATGACCTCGCCGAGGATTTCATGTCCGAGGACTATTCCTTTGGGCGCACTCGTCCGCCCGCGCACCATGTGCTGGTCTGATCCGCAGATGTTGGTGGATATGACTTTGAGAATGACGCCGTGCTCGATTGGTTTGCCCTGGGGATCTTTGAACACGGGATAGTCGATGTTATGGACTTCGACCTTACCGGGACCTTCGTATATGACTCCACGATTCTTTGCCATGCTGCTTCTCCAATCCGATCATGACGATCCACTCCATTGGATGCGTTTGTCAAGCGCAGGCACCCATCGCGGGTGACCTTGCACTGTTCATGGGCAGGGAGTTTCGTTATTCTCCTCTTCGGATCTGAAGAATGTTGCCCTTCTCTACGTGTAGATACTGGTCCGGCGGTCCCTGGAATCGAGATCGACGGGATCTTTAGCGGCCAGCACTGCCGCCGTGAGCTTCGATGGCGGCGAAGTCGTGATCACCACGGGGGGATTGTGGAGGACATCGATCACACGATCGTACAGCCGGTTGCGTACCTTGATGCGCTCGGAAGCGCGAGTGACGTAGCGTATCAAGACATCCACTCCAGCGCCTGCAGGCCGCATGTTCACGGAGGAACTTGCGCTCATTTGGCTCAAGCCACTTTGACGCGGGACGCGTTTCCACTCCTGTTCGGCGACTCGCGCATCCTCACGCGTCTCCTCAATGACCGATTTATGAATCAGAGCCACTTTGGCGTAGGTCTCGGGGGAAGACGGTAGGCTTACCGAAATCTCATCCCACATCCATTGACCGACAGTGGAGAAATTGAAGAACTGGCCGGTGACAGCAAAATTGTTGATGAAGGTTGCGCGGCGCCCGGTCGGATGGCCTTTCTCTCCCCAGGCGCTGTTTTCCAGAATCGTGGTGCGAAAAAGATTGATCTCGATCACTTCGCCTGCTACGCCATTGATCTCTACCCAGTCACCGACACGGATGCCGTTATGGCCCATGAGGATGAACCAACCGAAGAAAGCGAGGATGAAGCTTTGCATAGCGACGGTAAGGCCGGCCGTTGCCAGACCTACGATCGTGGAGATCTGGTCGGGTACCCCGAAAACGACGAGCAGGACACACAGACCGCCGAGAAGCTGAACCCCGAGCCGCAGGATGGTATGCAAGGTTTGAATACGCCTGCGATCGAACGTAAGACCATTCAGGGCATGGCGTTCGAGCAGTTTCGTTCCCAACGCTTCCAGCAGGATGGCGCAAATGAGTATCAGCGCTACTGTCGCCAGCGAGCGAAGCGCCAGATGCGTTACGATGCGATGCTGCAGCAGTACCTGGTTAGCCCATTTGCCGTATACCGCTGCAAGCTGCTGCTGACTTTGGATGCGGTCATCCAGAATGGTCAGGAGCTGGCGCTGATCCCGCTTGATCTGCAGACTCGCGAGCGTGGCCGCGTCCGAACTGGATGTCGTTTTTGCGGAAGAAGCGGCGTCAGCCCGCGCTTCCAGGGCGTTGTGCTGTGCAATCAGGCTGGCCGCGTCCGCGCGGGCCTGCTGGATCGCCTGCTGCAGCAGTTGATAACGGCTGCGCTGGCTAAACCAGGCTTCCACGCGGTGGGCCAGGGTGCCATACTTCCGGCTGGAAAGCACGGCCGTCTGGCTGTCACCACCGGTCTGTGCATTCAGCTTGGTGACCGCCGCTTCGTGTGCCGCCAGCTCCTGCTGAATCTTGGCTCGGATGTCGCCAGAGGCCCGGGCCAAGTCATGTTGAGCGTCATTCAACTCATCCTGGTCAAGGTCGAGCTGGGCCTGAGCGACCTTCAGATCGTCATTGCCGGGGGCGCCCGCCGCGGGAGTCAGGCTGCGCACTCGAGCCTGATCCTCCTGAGCGATCTGCTGGAGTTGCGCCACTTTTCGCGAAAGCTCCAGCGCTTCCCCTGTAGGCACAGGACGCTGTGAGTTGGCCTCACGCAACGCTCCAGCAAAAGCCTGATTTACCTCGTGGTCGGCCAGGCGTTCGGCCTCATGCGCATATTCCAGCTCTTCGCTGCTGACGGCAAGAGGCGCAAGAGCCTGGGCGACTTGCCAGGGGTGCAGGTCGACGATGCCGGGCTGGCCCGAGGCCATCCCGCCCGGCTGCTGGTTCTGAGCCCTCAGGAATGACAAATGGGCCATCGCGTCCCGGGTGATCCAGGCGGAAGCCAGACAAATCGCCAGCAAAGCAAAAAGCACGACAAGAGAAACGAACCTGCCCCTGCCAAGCATGCGCTGCAATGCTGTGTATTGCTGCGTTCGTTGAGCGGCCAGAGGGTTTGGCATGGCTCATTCTGGCAGTTACGGGCGGTGCAGAATAGACCTCGCTAGTTGTATCTTCTGGGAACTGGTCCGGCAACAAAGGGTAGCTTTTGCGCTTGACTTGGCTGACCAACTAACATTCGCGGCCTGCGCAGCTTGTCTCGTCATCGGCGCGAGAATATCATGGGGCGCGCAGGAAACGACGACCGCAACAGGAGAACTCCGCTGCAAAAATTGAAAGTCGAACAGCCGATCTGCATCGCCGCAACAGGAGATTTTTGCGGCGAAGGGATAGTGTGGGACCAGGAAACCCAATACATCTACTGGACCGATATCAACCGATTTCTGGTGCACCGCTACGGGTTGAAGGATAAGGCAGTGCGGACGTGGTTCTTTTCCGAACCCGTAACGGGAGTATTGCTCACCAGCCGCAGAGATACTCTCGCATTGTCTATGGGTTCAGGCATTTCACTTTGGAAGCCGGACAGCGATGCTGAACCCAAGCAATTGTTCGCCCTTCCCGGCTGGCCCGCCGTACGCTGTAACGACGCGGGAGTGGATCCGGGCGGGGCACTGTGGGTCGGATCAATGCGAAACAACGTAGGCAAGACCGGAAATCCCACTGCCGAGGGTGGCACGGATGGAGTGTTGTATCGCGTCGACGGAACGGGAAAATCCTCAGAGTGGCGGCGCGACCTGGGCATTTCCAACACCCTGGTTTGGAGCCCGGACAAATCAAGATTCTATTTCGGCGACACTTTGCAGAATTGCATCTGGTCGTATGAGTACAGCCTGTCAGACAGAAGCATCAGTGGCGAGCAAACATTTTTCCAGGGCTTTGAGCGGGGCCACCCCGATGGCTCGGCAATCGACACGGAGGGATACGTCTGGAATTGCCGCTATGCAGGAGGCTGTATCGTGCGTGTGGCTCCTGACGGCAA
>Ga0335073_10008919_pt1 | contig 14064 bp, 11 predicted proteins | sample Lox_Sample_22_FD_207093 | JGI IMG/M metagenome (GOLD analysis project Ga0335073, IMG submission 207093) | Soil microbial communities from Loxahatchee National Wildlife Refuge, Florida, United States - Lox_Sample_2.2 | ecosystem: Environmental > Terrestrial > Soil > Wetlands | place: USA... | reverse complement strand
GACGCGGGTGGTGCTGGCCAGCGGCGCCTCGCGGGCCACCTGGGCCGCCATGGCCTCCAGCACCCCGAGATCCAGCGGCAGGTCAGCGGTGCGGAACGCGGACGGCTGGTCTGCGGGATCGAACGGTAGCGGGTCCGCCTCGAACCCCCCGAACATCAGGCCGCCGCGGGCCGGCCGCAGGTAGACGGCCGCGTCGACCACCCGGGTGATCGGCTCGGCCGGGTCCAGGTCCGCCAACGGCTCGGTGATGAGCAGCTGGTGACGGACCGGGGCGACCGCCACCCCATTCCCGGCGCCGGCCAGGGCCGCCACCTGCCGCACCCAGGCGCCCGCCGCGTCCACCACGGCCACGCCGGCTTCGATGGGACGCGTCGTGGTCTGCACCCCGGTCACCCGGCCACCCGAGACCGGCAGGCTGAGCACCTCCTCGGATTCGAGCACCTCCACTCCGTGTCCCGCGCAGGCCGCCAGGTAGGAGCGGACCAGGCTCATCGGCTCCTCGATATAGACGTCCTCGGGGCACCACAGCGCGAACTCGTCCCCGGACCCGCGGTAGTAAGACACCCGCCGGGCCAGGTGGGCTGTATCGGCTTCGCGCACGTCCGCGCCCCAGGACCGGGAACCGGCGGCCTCGGCGTCGAGGTAGGCCCGGTGCCGTGCGGTGCGCGCGACCAGGAAGCTGCCGCTACGGGTCACGGCCAGCTCGGCACCGGCCCAGTCGCCGAAGCTCACGGCCAGGTCGATGCTGCGCCGGGCCAGCTGGGTGCGTAGCTCGTCGGCCTGCACCGACTTGAACAGGCCGGCGGCCCGCCCGGATGCCTGCGAGCCCGCGGCATCCCGTTCCACCACCACCACCGAATGCCCGAGCAGCGAGCAGTGCAGCGCCGTGCTGAGCCCGAGCGCCCCGGCCCCGATCACGACCACATCGGTCTTCATGGGGCCAGTGTGCCCCGGCCGGCGGGTTGCGGTCACTTGGAGATCAGGTGCTCGTCGGCGGGCTCGCCGAGCAGCGCGCGGCACATCGTGTCGAGCATCAGGGCCAGGTCGGCGTAGCGCTCCGGCGACCAGTCGGACAGCAGCCGCTCCAGTCCGTCCCGGCCCGCGGCAAACAGCCGCTCGGCCGCCTCATCGCCGCTACTGGTCAGCTCCAGCGTGCCGTCGTCGCGGCGCACGTAGCCCGCCTGGACCAGCCGGTCCACGTACGGCCGGCCGTGCTCGACGGTAACGCCCGCCTGGCGGGCCAGGTCGGTCCCGGCCACCGGGCCGTTCTTGGCCAGCCGGGCCAGCACCCAGCAACTCCCGGCCGGCAGGCCAAGCCCGCTGAGCTCGGCCAGGCGCGTGTAGCCCTGCCTGCGCAGGTCGCCGTCGGCCAGCCGCAGCAGCGCACGCTCGATCTCGGCGACCGACGACCGGTGCGCCGACGCCGCGCCCAGCCCTTCACCGATGTCCGAGGCACCCGCGGTGGCCCGCAGCGGCACCTCGCGCAGGAACCAGGTGAGCACGAAGGTGGCGGCCGCTATCGGCACGGCGCCCAGAAACACCGTGTGGAAGGACAGCACGTACGAGTGCAGGATCGCGGCGTGCAGCGGCGCGGGCAGCCGCTTCAGCGCCGCCGGGTTGGCCTGGGCCGCGGCCGGATTGAAGCCAGGCGGCAGCGCCGTGCCGTGCAACGTCGCAGCCAGGTTGGCGGCCAGGCGGCTGGAGAAGATCGACCCGAAGATGGCCACACCGAACGACCCGCCGATCGTGCGGAAGAACGTGACACTCGACGTGGCCGTCCCGAGATCCGCGTAGTCGGCCGAGTTCTGCACGGCGATGACCAGCACCTGCAGGATCAGGCCGAGCCCGAACCCCAGCACGGCGAAGTACACGTCCAAGACCACGGACGTGGTCGTCTCGGTGAGCGTCGAGAGCAGGTAAAGGGCGAGGGTCATCGCCGCCGTGCCCACGATCGGGAACACCTTGTACCGGCCGTACCGGGAGATGAACTGACCGCTGGCTATCGAGGTGACCAGCAGGCCGAGCACCATCGGCAGCAGGTACACGCCGGAGATGGTCGGCGTCACCCCGCGCACGACCTGGAGGTACAGCGGCAGGAACGCGGTCGCGCCGAACAGCGCGAATCCGGCGCCGAAGCTGATGCCCGAGCCGACCGAGAACACCGGGTTCCGGAACAGCCGCCGCGGCAGCACCGGTTCCGCGGCCCGTCCGGCCGACAGCCACCAGCCCACGGCCAGGATCACCGCTCCGGCGCCGAGCCCGAAGACCTCAGGGGACAGCCACGGATAGGTCGTGCCGCCCCATGAGGTCAGCAGCACCACGCAGGTCGCCGACGCGGCCAGCAGCGCGGTCCCGAGATAGTCGATCTTGTGCGCCTGGGTGGCCGCGGTGGTCGGCAGCACGATCGCGATCGTCACCAGCGCGAGGATTCCGATCGGCAGGTTGATGTAGAACACCCAGCGCCAGCCCAGGTTGTCGACGAAGAACCCGCCGAGCAGCGGCCCGGCCACGCTGGCCACGCCGAAGACGGCGCCGAACGCGCCCTGGTACCGGCCCCGGTCCCGGGGCGACACCACGTCGCCGACGATGGCCTGGGCCAGCACGATCAATCCCCCGCCGCCCAGGCCCTGCAGCGCGCGGAAGCTGATCAGCTCGAGCATGTTGCGGGACACGCCGCACAGCGCCGAGCCGACCAGGAAGATCACGATCGCGGCCTGGAACAGGCGCTTGCGTCCGTACTGGTCGCCGAGCTTGCCCCACAGCGGGGCCGACACCGTGGTGGCCAGCAGGTACGCGGTTATCACCCAGGACAGGTGACTGAGGCCGCCGAGGTCGCCGACGATCGTCGGCAGCGCGGTGGCAACGATCGTCTGGTCCAGCGCCGCCAGCAGGATGGCCAGCATCAGCGCCGCGTAAACAAGGACCAGGCCACCGCGGGGAGTTACCGCGGGGCGGGCCTCGGGGGCGTCCGGCATGCACCGTTCTTACCCGCTACAGGGCGGACTCTCCCGGCCAGGGTAGGAGTGCGGTGGGCGCCCGGGTACGGGCGCGTCCGGGCCGGGAGCGCCGGGGTCAGCACCCCGCGGTGCGGGCGCGACGCCGGCGCAGGGGTGGCGGCGCCGGCGTCGCGCCGGCAACACGGCTGTGACGGCGCCTCCACCCGGCGCGGGGAGGCGCCGCCACGTTCACGTGACGGGGCGATCAGTACCCGTAGCCGCCACCACCGCCGCTGCTTCCGCCGCTACTGCCGCCGCTGCTTCCGCTGCCGGAGCCCGACGACGTGGCCTTGATCTTGGCCCCGGAGGCGGTCATCGCCCACCACAGCCCGCCGGACGTGTTGATGCCGTTTCCGGTGTCCGCGCCCGCGCTGGTGTCGGACTTGAAGGTGTAGAGCGGGTGGCCGTCGTAGGTGGCCTGGACCGTGCCGTTGGCCCGGGTGATCGTGCCGAGCTGGCCGGCCAGCTTGACGCCGGGGGCCAGCGTGGGGGTGCCGGTGACCGGCGGCCAGTAGGTGGCGCAGGTGCCATTGCAGTTCGACTTGGTCGCGGTATCGATCGCGAACCAGTAGAGGACGAACCCCTGGGCGTCGGTGAGCACCTTCTTGCCGCCGATCATCGTGAACTTCAGTCCCGATGCCGTGGGGGCGGCATTGGCACTGCTGCCCGAATTGGCGGCCGCCTGGTTGTTGGTCGTGCTCGAACTGCTCGGCGTGGAGGAACTGCCGCCCCCGCCACATGCCGCAAGCCCAACGACGGCGGCAGCGGCAAGTCCGGAAGCCGCCAACCATCGATTACGCATCGTATCCACTCCATTCGCTACGGTTACCCGCTCCGTGCGTACAACCAAGACACGTACGCCTCGCCGGAATCGTTCAACCCTTGTTCAGATAGCGTCAGGCGGCTATCCGATGGCAAAGCCAGGCGAGGGAGAGCGGGTACCGGTATTCGATCGCGCCGTGGCCCGCATCGAACAGTTCGAACCTGATCACGTCGTCGGCCACGCCGATCTCACGCAGCGCCCCGCGGAACGCCTCGGCGCCGAGGTCCAGGTTGAACTCGTCCCTGGTGCCCGCGTCGATCCAGATCGCCCGCAGCGACCGGAGGGCCGCGGCGTACCTGGGCACCATCCGGACCGGGTCCCAGTCCAGCCAGCGCTGCCACACCTCATCGCGGATCGCGCCGGTGCGCGGGTCGAACGGCAGCTCCACCGACCCGTCCTCGTGCGCCGAGAAGCACGCCGCGACCCCGAGCACCCCGAGCAGGACCATGTCGGCCTCCTTGGTGAAGGCGACCCGGGACCGGAACTCCTCCCACCAACGCCAGATGTCGGCGTCGTAGTCACGCAGCAGCCGGACCGCCTTGGCGAAATCCGAGAGGTACAAGAGCTCGTAGAGGGCGTCGCCCGCGTGCGTGGCCAGCGCGCCGAACAGGTCCGGGCGCAGCATGGGCGTGATCATCGCCCCGAACCCGCCGCTGGACTTACCCATGATCGCCCGGTGCGCGGGCTCGGGGAGCGTCCGGTAGCGCCCGTCCACCCACGGGACGACCTCATCGCACAGATAAGAGTGGTAGCGGCCGGTGCCGGGCGAGTCCACGAACTGGCTGCCCCCGTAGGAGGTCCACGCGTCCACGTAGACCACCAGCGCCGGGGGTGCCTGCGCGCGTGCGAACACCGCGTCGGCCGTCTCGGGGAACGGCTGCCGGAACGGGACGCGGTTCCGCCACATCTCCAGGTGGCCCGTGTAGCCCTGGATCACGTAGACCACGGGATAACGGCGGCCGGGGTCATCGTCGTACCCGGGCGGCAGATACACCCACAGCGGCCGCTCGCAGGGGTCCCCCAGCGGGTTATCGCGCAGCAGCTCACTGACGATCACGTGCTCTTCGAGCCGGCCGGCCAGCTCGGCGGACCAGGGCAGCATGAAACCTCCAGCGGAGTCCCGGTTGGCTCCCCAGTCTGTCACGCGACCGGATTGGCCACCCGGGCCAGAAAGAGCGGCTCCCCGGTGGCGTCGTCGGCGACCAGCAATAGGTACGGCCGGTCGAAAACGACCCGGGCCGACGGCACCGGCTCGGCGCTGGGCAGGATGCCGACCCCGGTCGCCGCGCTGGCCACGGTGCCCTTCTCCGCCACGGCCAGGGTGGCCGCGTGTACCACCGCCCCGATACAGCAGGCCTGCCGGGAGAGCCCGCTGAAGTCGGCGTCGCCGCCGAACGCGATCCCCATGCCCAGGCCGGTCAGCAGCTCGCGCAGGCTGGCCGACGAGCTGAGGCTGACCTTGGGCAATGCGATCGCGACCCGGCGGGCCGGCTTGGTCAGTGCCGTCTGCATCCGGGCCAGGGCGGCCGGAGCCAGCGCCGGGCAGCCGCCGGACCCGGAAGCGGGGGGCGGCAGCAGCGCGATCATCGACAGCTTGCCGCCGCGATACGGGAGCGACACCGCCGTCCACCCTTCCGACGTGCTCACCCGGAACCCGTTGCCGTGCATGAACTGCGCGCTGACGTGTGCTCCGGCCGCGGTGGTGAACGGCCCGGGCGTGGTCTGGCTGGCCTGGAACGGCGCGGCCCAGGCCGCATGCAGGTACAGGGCGTCGGTCAGCACCCACCCGCTGCCGCCCACCTGGGCCGGCGACAGCAGGTGCGGGATGTGGCCGCGGGTGGCCGCGTCGATCGAGGCGTTGATCTGCCGGACCGCCCGGCCGGGATCGGACAGCAGCGGGACCCGCCACAGGCCCGCGCCGTAACCGGTCGCCACGTCGTTCAGATAGCCGCGCTCGGTGGTCAGCGACGGGTCGGCCCAGACGTGATCGCTGCCGGCCACGGTGACGCCGGGCCCGTTCAGCCCGCGCACCGCCGCCGACCGCGCGTGCAGGCCCGCCAGCAGCGCCGGCCCGGCGGGCGGCAGGTGCAGCACCCGCGCCATGGCCGAGGCGGTGGCACCGCGCGCGCCCAGATAGGCCAGGCCGAGCCCGGTGGCCAGGCTCTCCGGCGAGAGCACGACGTTGCCCGTCGGGGCCTGACGGCACCAGGCACCCAGCACGTCGAGCCCGAAGGCGGTGTCCGCGGCCCCGTAAGGCCGCGGGTCGGCGGCCGGCACCCGGAACGCCACCCCTCGGGTGACTCCGGGCGCCGGCGGTGCCGGGCTCGCCGCCGACCCGCACCCGGCGGCCAGCAACGCGATCGCGGCGGCGCCCGCCGCGAGCCGCAGCCTGTCCCTCATGTCCGATCAGACGGCCAGCGATCCGGGCGCGTTGCATCGGCGGGCAGGTTTCCGGGGCGACCAGGCATCGAACGCGGGCAGGCCGGGTACGCGCAGCAGATGGCTGAGATCACGATACGAGTGAACGGGACCGGCGTCCCGCTGAGCGTGGACCCGCGGACATCGCTGCTGGACCTGCTCCGTGAGCGGCTCGGGCTGACCGGCACCAAGAAGGGCTGCGACCACGGGCAGTGCGGGGCGTGCACGGTGCTGATCGACGGCCGGCGGGCCAACGCCTGCCTGGCCCTGGCGGTCGCGCAGGACGGGTCCGACGTCACCACCGTGGAAGGCCTCGCGCCCGACGGCGACGGCGAGCTACACCCGTTGCAGGCCGCGTTCATCGAGCGCGACGCGTTCCAGTGCGGCTACTGCACGCCCGGGCAGCTCTGCTCGGCCACCGGGATGCTGGCCGAGAGCGGGCCGAGCGCGGTGACCGCTGACCTCGCCGAAGACCCTCGGCTGACGCGCGCGGAGATCAGGGAACGGATGAGCGGCAATCTTTGCCGCTGCGGCGCTTACGTCAACATCGTCGCCGCGATCGAAGACGTCGCCGGCTCCGGGGCACGGGCCGGGGATGGGGTGAGCGCCGCGGCCAGGGATATGGCCGGAGCCAGAGGCAGCGCCGGGGCCGGGGAGGGGGCCAGATGAAGACGTTCGCGTACGATCGCGCGCGCGATGTGGCCGGAGCCGTCGCCGGGTTCCGGCCGGGAACCATGTACCTGGGCGGCGGGACCAACCTCGTCGACCTGATGCGGCTCGGCGTGGCCGAGCCCGAGTACCTGGTGGACGTGAGCAAGCTGCCGCTGCGCGCGATCGAGGCCGATGGCGATGGCGTGCTGATCGGCGCCGCGGTGCGCAACAGCGACCTGGCCGCGCACCCAGTCCTGCGGGAGCGGTACCCGATGCTGGCCCGCGCGGTGCTGACCGGAGCGTCCGGCCAGGTGCGCAACATGGCCACGGTCGGCGGCAACCTGCTGCAGCGCACCAGATGCTCCTACTTCCAGGACGTGACCAAGGCCTGCAACAAGCGGCGGCCTGGCTCGGGCTGCCCGGCGATCGACGGCGATCACCGCAACCTGGCGATCCTCGGGCACTCGAGCGACTGCGTGGCCACCCACCCGTCGGACATGGCGGTCGCCCTGGCCGCCCTGGATGCGCGGGTGCACGTAACCGGCCCGGAAGGAGCACGGGTCATCGCGATGCCCGGCCTGCACCGGCTGCCGGGCACCGAGCCGGACCGCGACACCGTGCTGCGGCCCGGCGAGCTGATCACCGCCATCCGGCTGCCGGCCCCGCCGCCCGGCGCCTCGGCCTACCGGAAGGTGCGCGAGCGGGCTTCGTTCGCTTTCGCCCTGGTATCGGTGGCCGCCGCGCTGGAGGTGACCGGCGACGGGCTCGTCGGGGACTGCCGGCTGGCCCTGGGCGGCGTGGCGCACGCGCCGTGGCGGGCCCGGCGGGCCGAGGAGGTGCTGACCGGCGGGCGCGCGGGTGAGGACGAGTTCCGCCGGGCCGCGGACGCGGAGCTCGCCGAGGCAAGCCCGCTGCCCGGCAACCGTTACAAGATCCCGTTGGCCCGGAACCTGATCGTCGCCGTGCTGCGGGAGCTGATGCCGCGATGAACCGGATCGAGGGACGCGACAAGGTCACCGGCCGGGCCAGGTATGCGGCCGAGTACCGGCCCGACCCGGCCGACAGCATCGCCTACGCCTATCCGGTCCAATCGGTGATCGCCCGCGGCCGGATCGAGTCGATCGACGCCGCGCCAGCGCTGGCCATGCCGGGCGTGCTGGCCGTGCTGTCCAGCGACGACCCGCCCGCGCTGAGCCCGGATGCCGAGCCCGAGCTGGCCCTGTTCCAGACCCGGCAGGTGGCCTACTACGGCCAGGCCGTGGCCGCGGTGGTGGCCGACAGCCTGGAAACCGCCCGCGCCGCCGCCCGCGAGGTGCGGATCGGCTACCGGGAGGAGCCGCACGACGTACAACTTCGGCCCGATCACCCTGGCCTCTACACACCCGAGAAGGTCAACCCCGCCTTTCCGTCGGTCACCGAGCAGGGCGACCTGCCGGCCGGACTGGCGGGCGCCGCGGTGAGCATCGACGTCACCTACACGACACCGGCCGAACACAACAACCCGATGGAGCCGCACGCCGCGATCGCCCTCTGGGAAGACAACGGCCTCACGATCTACGATGCCACCCAGGGGGCCACGCCCGACCGGGACACCATCGCCGCGACGCTCGGCCTGCCGCGGGACCGGGTCCGGGTGATCTCCCGCCACGTCGGCGGCGGCTTCGGGAGCAAGGGCTACACCCGGCCGCACGCCGTCCTGGCCGCGATCGCCGCCCGCGCCGTCGGCCGGCCGGTCAAGGTGGCCCTGACCCGGCAGCAGATGTTCCCGATGACCGGGTACCGGACGCCGACGATCCAGCGGATGCGCCTGGCCGCCGACAGAAGCGGCCGGCTGACCGCCATCGCCCACGACGTGGCCGAGCAGACGTCGACGCTGGTCGAGTTCGCCGAGCAGACCGCGACGCCGACCCGCGTCATGTACGCGGCCCCGGCCCTGCGGACCTCACACCAGGTGGTCCGGCTCGACGTGCCCACGCCGGCCTGGATGCGCGCGCCCGGCGAATGCCCGGGCATGTTCGCCCTGGAATCGGCCATGGACGAGCTCGCGATCGCGGCCGGCATCGACCCGATCGAGCTGCGCGTGATCAACGAACCGCGAACCGAGCCGGTCAGCGGCCTGCCGTTCAGCTCCCGCAACCTGGTCGCGTGCCTGCGTGAGGGCGCGCGCCGCTTCGGCTGGGACCGGCGCGACCCGAGCCCGGGCATCCGCAGCGACGGCCGGTGGCTCACCGGAACCGGCGTGGCCGCCGCGACCTACCCGGCCCGCCGGGCGCCGTCGCAGGCCTCGGCCGCGGCCGAGAACGGCGGTTTCGTGGTCAGGATCGCCGCCGCCGACATCGGCACCGGCGCCCGTACCGCGCTGACCGAGATCGCGGCCGAGGCGCTCGACGCCCCGCCCGGCCGCGTACGACTGGAGGTCGGGGACAGCTCGCTGCCGCGCGCGTCGGTCGCGGGCGGCTCCATGGGCACCGCGTCATGGGGCTCGGCCGTGGTCAAGGCGTGCGAGGATCTGCGCAAGAACGGCTCCGAGGGAGTCGCGGACACCACCGAGGATGTCCGCGGCGACACGGGCTTCGCCCGGCACGCGTTCGGTGCCCACTTCGCCGAGGTCCGGGTGGACATGGACACCGGCGAAGTGCGTGTTCCCCGGATGCTCGGCGTGTTCGCGGCCGGCCGGATCATCGACCCGACGCTGGCCCGCTCGCAGCTCATCGGCGGCATGACCATGGGCCTGGGCATGGCGCTGATGGAGGAGACCGTGACCGACGCCGCCACGGGCGACTTCCTCAACCACGACCTCGCGCAGTATCACGTCGCCGCGTGCGCGGACGTCCAGGACATCGACGCCGTCTGGCTGGACGAGGAGGACCCGCACCTGAACCCGATGGGCGCGAAGGGCATCGGCGAGATCGGCATCGTCGGCACCGCCGCGGCGATCGCCAACGCCGTGTACCACGCCACCGGGCGGAGGATCCGCGATCTGCCAATTACCCCGGCGAAACTGCTGAGCTAGGGGCCGTCCCCGCCGCCGGCCGCTACGCTGTGGGAAGCGTCTGACCTGGGATCTTTTGCTCCCGGTGGCCCGTCGCGGAAGCGGAGGGGGAGCCGTGACCGAGCACGCCGACATCGGTGCGCAAGACGATCGCCCGGAACTGGCCGATGTCGCCAGGATGGCGCGGCGGCTGGTGCGCCTGGCGGTGTCGGCGGCCCGGGCCGACGACGCGCCGCTGCAGCGCGTGCTGCGCGAGCACCTCGGCCCGGACGCCCCGGTCCTCCCGGTGGTGAGCGGCTCGTGGCGGGGCTACGACCACGTGAACCTGCAGGCCGGCCTGGACGGCTGGCTGGCCGGCCCGATCCGCGAGCACGAGCTGATCGGGCTCACCGGGCTCGCCGGGCTCCGGAACTCCGGTCTTGGCCTGGCCGACCTGCTGCAGCCCGGCGCGGAGGCCACCGGCGTGAGCGTCGGCAGCGTGGCCATGGCGGCGTTGCCCGCCGGGCCGGACGGCCTGACCCGGGCGTGCGTCAAGGGCGGCCTGTACCTGGTCAACGACGGCGGCGTCCGGATGGCGGTGCTGCTGCGCGGCCCGGACGAGCGGGACCCCGAGGCCGACGCGAGCCTGGAGGTGGCCTGCGCCGATCAGGCCACGGCGCAGGCGGTGGTCGGCGAGATCCGGCGGCAGGCCGTGGCCAGGAACGTCTTCCGCGGCCACGTGATCTCGTTCGGCGACCCGATGTTCGGCCACGGCCGGGGCGGCGGCGGGCTGCGGTTCCTGGACCGGCCGCGGCTCGGCCGCGACGAGGTGGTGCTGCCGGCGGACGTGCTCGACGACATCGAGCGTCAGGTGGTCGGCGTGGCCCGGCACGCCGGCCAGCTGCTGGCCAGCGGCCAGCACCTCAAGCGCGGGGTGCTGCTGCACGGCGCCCCGGGCACGGGCAAGACGCACACGATCAGGTACTTGCTGGGGCGGCTGCCGGCCATGACCGTCGTGGTCCTGTCGGGCTACGGGCTGCGCTGGATCGCCGAGGCATGCTCGGTGGCCCGGGTCCTGCAGCCCTCGGTGGTGGTGATTGAGGACGTCGACCTGATCGCCGAGGACCGGGGCCTGCGCACCGGCCAGCATCCGCTGCTGTTCCAGCTGCTCAACGAGATGGACGGGCTCGGCGAGGACATCGACGTGACGTTCCTGCTCACCACCAACCGCCCCGACCTGCTCGAGGCGGCGCTCGCGGCCCGGCCCGGCCGGATCGACCACGCGGCCGAGCTCCCGGTGCCCGACGCCGACGCGCGGCGCAAGCTCATCGCGCTCTACCAGGGCGGTCTGAAGCTCGACCTCACCGACCCCGAGGACGTGATCAAGCGGACCGAGGGCGTGACCGCCGCCTTCCTCAAGGAACTGCTGCGCCGGGCCGCGTTGCTCGCCGCCGAGGACGCACCATCGGAGGATCCCGACTCCCCCGCCCCGCTGCGGGTCACCGACGCGCACCTGTCGACCGCGCTGGACCAGCTGCTCGACGTCCGCAGCCGGCTGACCAGGACCCTGCTCGGCGGGCGCGGCCAGGACGCCGTGATCCGGCCGATGGGGGCGGACGCCCTGTTCCAGCGCGTCCGCCGCCGCTAGACGCATCTATCTCCAGGGCGCCCGCGAGGCGCTGCTGCGGAAGCTGGAGGGACCCGGCGGGTACGACGTCCGGCGGCCGACGCGGCCGACGCGGCCGACGCCTAGTCCTGCCCGGCCAGCTCCATCTCCAGCCTGCGCAGCACCCGGTAGCAGGGCAGCACGTCGGCCACGCTCGAATTGGGCGAGCGGCCCTCAAGGATCGCCGCGACGAACTCGCGGTCCTGCAGCTCGATCCCGTTCGTCGAGACGTCGACGTGCGACACGTCGACCGGCTCCTCGCGCCCGGTGACCAGGTCGTCATAGCGGGCGATGTAGGTGCCGTTGTCGCAGATGTAGCGGAAGAACGTCCCCAGCGGCCCGTCGTTGTTGAAGCTCAGCGACAGCGTGCAGATTCGCCCGGAGAACGTGCGCAGCTGAATCGACATGTCCATGGCGATGCGCAGCTCGGGGTGGACAGGCCCCTGCACGGCGTGCGCGATCTCGACGTCCTCGCCGGTCTGATACTGGAACAGGTCCACGGTGTGCGCCGCGTGGTGCCAGAGCAGGTGGTCGGTCCATGAACGCGGCTGACCGGCCGCGTTCATGTTGGTCCGCCGGAAGAAGTAGGTCTGCACGTCCATCTGCTGAATCGACAGCTCGCCGTCGGTGATCCGCCGGTGGATCCACTGGTGCGACGGATTGAACCGGCGGGTGTGCCCGACCATGCAGACCTGGCCCGTCTCCCGCTGCACCCGGTCGACGCGTTCCGCGTCCGCCCAGCTGTCCGCGAGCGGGATCTCGATCTGGACGTGCTTGCCCGCGCGCATGGCCGCGATCGCCTGCGCGGCGTGCAGCTGCGTCGGAGTGCACAGGATCACCGCGTCGACGTCGTCGCGGGCCAGGACCTCGTCCAGGTCGGTCGCGGCGTGACCGATGCCGTACTTGCGCGCGACCTCCTCGGCCTGCTCCAGCCGCCGGCTGACCAGGGCGGTGACCTCGACGCCGTCGATCAGCGCCAGCCCGTCGAGATGCTTGATGCCGAAGGCCCCCGCCCCGGCGACTGCGATCCGCATGGGTCTCCTAAACGGGCTGGTCGACGGGCCGGACCACGAGGTGCCCGACCGCGGTGTTTGATCCGGGGACGTGGTAGAACCGGTACAGCTCCTCAACCGACGCGCCCATCGCGCCCCGCATGATCAGCTGCATGACCAGCTCGATTCCCTCTGAGCCGGCCTCGCGCACGTACTCGATGTGCGGCACCAGCGCCAGCTCATCCGGCGAGCCAATCAGCCGGTCGAAGAACGCGTTGTCGAACGCCGAGTTGATGAACCCCGCCCGCGGCCCCTGCAGCTGGTGGCTCATCCCTCCGGTGCCCCAGACGTGCACGGTCAGGTCGTCGTCGTAGCTGGCCACGGCCCGCCGGATCGCCTGGCCCAGCTTGTAGCACCGGTGCCCGGTCGGCGGCGGGTACTGCACCACGTTCACGGCCAGCGGGATCACCCGCACCGGCCACGCCTCGGGCTGGCCGTAGACCAGCGACAGCGGGACGGTCAGCCCGTGGTCCACGTCGAGCTTGTACATCAGCGTGAGGTCGAACTCGTCCAGGATCAGTGCCTGGGCCATATGGGCGGCCAGGTCGGCGTGACCCTGGACCACCGGCACCGGCCGCGGCCCGTACCCCTCGTCGGCGGGCGGGAACTCATCGGCGCAGCCGAGCGCGAACGTGGGGACCAGCTCCGGCGTGAACGCCGACGCGTGGTCGTTGTAGACCAGGATCACCACGTCGGGCACGTTCTCCCGGGCCCAGGCCTTGGTCCACTCGTAGCCGGCGAACAGCGGCTGCCAGTACGGCTCCTGCGTCTTGCCCAGGTCGATGGCCGCCCCGATGGCCGGGATGTGGCTGGTGGTCAGCCCCGCCGTGATCCGGGCCATGTCACGTACCGTCCTTCACCGAGCGCCAGCCCTCGGGCGACCGGCCGCCCGACACCATCATCTTCTGGTAGTCGTCGATGTTCATGCCGGTCATCGTCGACACCGCTTGCAGGTAGCTGAGCCCGTCGGTGGCGAAGATCTTGGCCAGGAAGTAGATGTTGCCGCCCTGGTCCAGCATCGCGTTGTAGTCGCGGTCCAGTACGGCCTGCTTCTGGGCCTCGGTCATCGGCCACTCGTCCAGGTAGGCCCGCTCACCGGCCTTGAACCGCTCCCGGTTCTCCGGCTTCATCAGGCTCATGCAGAACTGGTTCAGGTTGTAGCCCTGCTTCGCGCGCTGTGCCGTGAACACCCGCGTGCCGGGGATGTCATCGAACTCCGAGGTGTAATCCGTCATCGTCAGCCCTCCCAGTACAGGCGCAAGGGATTATCCACCAGCAGCCGGCGCCGCAGGTCATCGGTGCGGGCGATCCGCGGGATCACGTCGACCAGCGCGCCGTCGTCGGGCATGTGGCTCTTCATGTTGGGGTGCGGCCAGTCGGTCCCCCACAGCACCCGGCCGGGGAACGTCTCGACCAGGTGCCGCGCGAACGGCGCCACGTCGGCGTACTGCGGCGGCCCGGACTTCGACAGCCGCTCCGGCCCGCTG
>Ga0335073_10008918_pt1 | contig 14064 bp, 13 predicted proteins | sample Lox_Sample_22_FD_207093 | JGI IMG/M metagenome (GOLD analysis project Ga0335073, IMG submission 207093) | Soil microbial communities from Loxahatchee National Wildlife Refuge, Florida, United States - Lox_Sample_2.2 | ecosystem: Environmental > Terrestrial > Soil > Wetlands | place: USA... | reverse complement strand
GATGCCGCCGTGCAAGCTGCTGATCTTCGGAAATCCCAAGGCCGGCACACCGCTGATGCTGGCCGCGCCCAGCGCGGCGCTCGATCTGCCGCTCAAGATTCTGGTGTGGGAAAAGCCGGACGGCACCCCGTGGCTTTCCTATAACGATGGCGGATGGCTGCAACAGCGCCACCAGCTGCCGGCGGAATTGATGAATAACGTTGCGGTGGTGCCGGTATTAGCATCTAAAGCCGCGGAGTGACATCGTGCTCCGGGCGGCCGGCCAGGGCACCTGACCGCGTGGAAATCTTCGTAATTTCCATCCTGAGGCAAGGCCTTGGCCGGGCAATGCTTCGGGACGCGAGGAAACCGACCATGCGGTCGCGGGACTAATGTCCGTACCGTTTTTCGCCCGCCTCGATCCGCACCGGCAGCCGATTCTCGGGCGGGGGCAGCGGGCAGGTGGCATACGGCGTGAAGGCGCAGGGTGGATTGTAGGCCTTATTGAAATCCAGGACGACGTGCCCGTCCTTCGGCATGTCGGAGTAGAAGAATCGTCCCGCGGGGTAAGTTTCCTTGCCGGAAGTCTCGTCCTTGAAGATATAAAACAATTCCTTCGCGCCGGGTTCTTCCAGGATGGGGTGGAGCGTGAATTCGCGCCCGTGCAGTTGGAAAACCGCATAGCCGGGGCAATCGCTGGGTTCGGTCTGCCCGAGCACGTTCAGGATCGGAATCTTCTTGGGCTCGGCCACCCACTTCGCCACCACCCGGTAAGATTCGTCCGCCGGGAAAGATTGGATGCCCTTGAAGTGGACGCGCGCTTCGCTTTGCGGATCTTTCAAGCGGATTCCGAAGCGATCACCCCGCTGAATCACCAGCAGACGAAGGCGGCCGACCACGACGACATCGTCGGAATCGGGCCTCAGCTGGCGGGTCGTGCCGTCGATGTTCACCGAAACCTTACCATGTTCCAGGTGGAACGCCCCGGCGTGCGCCGGGCCATCGGGCAGCGCCATTTCGCAGGCTGGGTCGGTGCCGAACGAATTGGCGCCTTCGTGCAGCCAGAACAGCCCGGCAAGCGAAAGCCAGCCATCATCGGCCTTCAGTTTGGCTTCGCGGCCGGCATGCCAGGCAGCGATCTCCGACGCGTAATTCGATGCCGCCAAAATAGCGGCCGCGCCCAGCAGTCCCAAAAACACCCGCGCAATCATGCGTTCTCTCCCGGACCGGGAATCAACTGATCGAGCAGCGCGGCGAACTCGGTGGATTTACGGTCGACTCGCTCCTTCAGGCTGGTAAGATCGTTTTCGAGCGAGCGCAACTTGTCGGCGAGGTGGAGGCATGCCAGCACGGCGATGTGCGTGGAATCGGCGTTGGGCGCACGCGACGCAATCGAGAGCATCAATTCGTCCACGCTCGCCGCCAAGGCCTCCACCTGGCGCGGGTCGTCGGCCGTCCGCAGAACGTACGGCCGGCTGAGAATGGTCACGCGAACGGGCTGCTTTTCGGTTACGCTTTCCATCCGCAAACCTCCCGAAACGGCGCGGCTAACTGCCGCTCAACTGGTCAATCTGCCCGAGCAGTTTTTCGATGCGCGCGCGAACCTGCTTGCGCTCGGCCTGCAAGGTTTTGACTTCCTGCGCCAGCCGGTCCGTCTCTGCCTTGGCCGCGGCGGCAGCTTCCACCGCCGCGTTTTTTTCCTGGCGCAATTGCGCCACCCATTGGACCGCCCGCTGGATCCGGTCTTCCAGACTGCTGAGGGAATCCACTTCGAAATCGAGAGGGCTCATGGTCCGATTTTACGCTTTTGCGAGGGCGTTTTTGGCGGTGGAAACCAGTTGCTGAAACGCGGCGTCGTCGTGGAGCGCGATATCGGCCAGCACCTTTCGGTTCAGGTCCATCTGCGCTGCCTTCAGGCCATGCAAAAACTGGCTGTACGAGATGCCGGCGGCGCGGCAGGCGGCGTTGATGCGCACAATCCACAACGACCGGTAGTCGCGCTTTTTGTTTTTGCGGCCGACGTAGGCGAATTTCAACCCACGTTCCACGGCTTCCTGCGCGGCGCGGTTCAGTTTGCTCTTGGTAAGAAAGTAGCCGGATGCCAGACTCAGCGTCTTCTTGCGAGTGGCTCGGCGGTGGGATCCTCTTTTAACTCTCGGCACGTTTCATCTCCTTTTAATATTGGATTGGCGGATCGGGCACGTGCGGCGCACCGTCCGCGCAATGAGCTCACCCTAATAGGGGAGCATGCGCTTCAGTGCCGGCTGGTCGGCTTTGTCGGCCACCACGGACTGATGCAGTTTCTTTTTGCGCTTGTGCGGCTTCGAGGTCAGGATGTGCCGGCCAAAGGCATGATTGCGAACCACTTTGCCCGTGCCGGTTTTCTTGAACCGCTTAGACGCACCTTTGTGGGTCTTGAGCTTCGGCATGATTGTTACCTGGATCTTTCGAGGAAAGACTTTAGAATTATAGCACGGTGAAAACAGCTCTCACAGAGGCTGGTAGTCCGATACTTCCCCGTCACCATCAGGGAGGGCCTCTGGTGCCAGGCAATCCGTTCGACAGCCCTATCTCCGTGGCGGCCCCACTCCCGAGGCCGCAACCGCACCCGCACGGAAATGTCGGACGACCCGGAGGCTGACGCACAGAGAACTCTGAGGAAGGCGTCGGCGCAAGGCCGCAAAGGAGGTGAGGAAGACAACACCAGGGTTTTGCTTTTCTCTGCGAAGCCGGGAAAAGCCTGCGCACCACTGGATCAAAAGCTGCCCGCCACGAACTGGAGGCGTTTCCCGGCTTCGCCCACAGGTACAAAACCATCTTTATCCCTGCTTGAAATAAAGCTGGGATTTCCCGCAAAACTACACGGTCCCGGAAAACCCCTGCCCCTCCCGCAAACCTGTCCGTCTCTGGGTGTCCGTGTGGACCCAAAAAATTCAAAGCCCCATTTGCAGATCCAAAGCCCGCAGTTCCACTACCGCCTCGCGGATGGTGGAACGCAGCAGAAGCTTGCTGGCGCCGTGGGGTTGCTCGCGGACGAGGCCGTGAATTTCCTCCAGCAGTTTTTTGCAGTGGCGGTGAGCCGAGGTGAACGCGTCGCGTTCGGCCTGCGCGGCCGGCGTCGTGTCGCGGCGCAGTTCGGCCACGGCGGCGGCGACCTTCTCGGCGTTCTCGGAAATCAGCGCGATGACCTCACCGTGCGCGTGGAGGTGCCGGTCGCGGACGGCCGGCGCGATGGCGCGGAAATCCTCCGGCGAGATGCGGGTAAGCTGCGCCAGTTCGAAATAGGCAGGCCCGAATTCTTCCAGGTTGCGGATGACGCGGTTGGCGGCCCGGCTGCTCAAACCAAGATATTTGGGACAGAAATCGAACCAGGTCTCCGCCCGGGTCAGAAATAGTTTCTCGTCGCGCATGCGCCGCAGGCATTCGGCATCGGCGGCGGAACAACGTCCCGCGATGGTGCCGAATGCCTGCCGGCGGCCAATCATTTCTCCCAGCTCAAATACCGCCTGATCGTCTGCCGGCGGGATTGTTGGTACTTCGTCCATGTATGTACACTCCTGATGTTCGAGACAGCCTGTCTTAGGAATCGGAACGGCTTGTTGAAAACAATCAACTTAGCTAAAGGCTTCGAGACAGGCTGTCTTGAGACGTTCCCAGCATGGCATTCCTCCCATTCCGGACCGTTAGCCGGCCGGCACCCTGCGGCTGCAGATTTCGATGCAACCAAAGGAAATTGGCCGCCTGAAATATTTTTAAAGTTCTTGTGAACGCGCCAGAGTGACCGGCGCCGGACGGGACGGAAGGACTCGAACTTCAGTTAGGAATCGGTTCCACAGTCGTGGGTACGAAGTGCCCGGGAATGGGCCGGATGCGCCAGTAGCGCCACGGCCTCACGCGGACAGGCCATAAGATCCCCACACATCATTATGGGCGGAGTTTGATGGCGTGCTTCTTGTGATTCTCGCCCCGCCGCTTGCGCAGCAGGTATTCCTGGCTGTTGATCTTCGGCTTGCCGTCGCTTCCCTTTTTGCGCGTGTATGTGCCGGCCGCCTGCATGTGGCGCGCTTTGACGTTATCGGAAAGGTAGACGGCCAGCACGTCCTCGCGGAGCCTGCGCACCAGCGCGCGATCCAGGATGGGCACCAGCACTTCCACTCGATGGTCGATATTGCGCGGCATCATATCGGCGCTGCCGATATACACTTCTTCGTCGCCACCGTTATGGAAGTAATAGATGCGGCTATGTTCCAGGAAACGGCCCACGACACTCGAAACTTCGATGTTTTCGCTCACGCCGGCGAGCCCCGGGCGAAGGCAGCAGATGCCGCGCACGAGCAGTTGAATCCGCACGCCTTCGCGTGAGGCTTTATATAACGATCGGATGATGTGCGGGTCGCAAAGCGAGTTCACCTTGAGGATGAGGTGGGCCTTGCGTCCCGCTTTGGCGTGTTTGATCTCGCGCTCGATCAGCGCTTCCAGCCGCTCGCGCAGGTTCACCGGCGCCACCAGTAGCCGCTTGTAATCCGATTTATAGGAATAGCCGGTAAGATAATTGAACAAATTACTCACGTCGTCGGCGATATCTTCGTCGGCCGTGAAAAGTCCGATGTCGGTGTATAAGTGGGCGGTAACCGCATTGTAATTGCCGGTGGAGATGTGGACGTAGCGCGCGATTCGGTCCTGCTCACGCCGCACGACCAGGGCCACCTTGCCGTGGACCTTCAGCCCCATCAGGCCATATACCACGTGTACGCCCGAACGTTCCAGCGCCCGCGCCCATTCGATATTGCTTTCCTCGTCAAACCGCGCCTTCAACTCCACCAGCGCCGCCACCTGTTTGTCCTCTTCCTGCGCTTCGAGCAGCGTTTCGACCACGGGAGAGTTCCGGCCCACTCGATAGAGGCAGATTTTGATGGCGAGCACCGCCGGATCGTGCGCCGCCTTGCGCAGAAACTCGATCACCGGCTGAAAGGAATCGAACGGGTGGTGGATCAGGATGTCCTGTTTGCGAATGCGGCTAAAGACGTCCTCCTCATCGTTGAGGGCGGCCAGCACCGGCGGCAGGGCCGGCAGGAAGGGCGGATATTTCAGTTCTGGCCGGTCCAGGTTGTAGAGCCCCATCAGGCGTTTGAAGGACAGCGGACGCGCGATGCGATAGACCTCGCGCGGCGTGATCTCCAGGTTCTGAATCAGGATGGTAAGGATGGACGCGGGCATGTCCTGCGTCACCATCAGGCGGATGGGACTTCCAAAACGCCGCTGCCGGACGCCTTCCTCCACGGATTCGAGCAGATCTTCGGCTTCCAGTTCCTTGATGGCCACGTCGGCGTCGCGCGTGATGTGGAAGGGGTGCGCTTCCAATATCTCCATGCCGGGAAACAAGGCCGCGAGATTGGCGGCGATCACTTGTTCCAGCCACACCAGGTCAACGCGCTTGCGGATTTTCTTGGGATTGGCTTTGGCGGACCCGTTCAGCATCACCAGTTGCGGAAGGGAGTCGGGAACTTTGACGCGCGCGAACCGCTCTTCGCCGGAATGGTCGCGAATCATCACCGCCAGGTTGAGGCTGAGGTTGGAGATATGGGGGAACGGCCGGCCGGGGTCGAGGGCCAGCGGGGTGAGCACGGGGAATACGGTCCCGGTGAAATATTCCGCGGCATCCTTTAATTGGCCGGAGCCGAGATCGGCGTGGTCGCGGACGAAAATGCCTTCCTTTTCGAGCAGCGGCAGCAGCTTATCCAGGCAGCGGTGGCCGTCGTTGAGCAGTTTCTTGTATTCGCGCCGGATGGCCACCAGTTGAGCGCGCGGGCTCATGCCATCGGGGCCGGTGTCGGTCAAACCGCCATCCATCTGGGTGGCGAGTCCGGCGACGCGGACCATGAAGAACTCGTCGAGGTTTGAGCCCAGAATCGAGAGAAATTTGACGCGCTCGAGGAGTGGGTTGGCATCGTCTTCCGCCTCTTCGAGCACACGCCGCTGGAATGCCAGCAGGCTCAACTCGCGATTCAGGTAGAGCGAGGGATCTTTCAAGTCGATACCCGCCGCTGCCCCGGAGGACACCGATGCGGCCGACCCGGCTCCGGCGGCCGCGGATTTTGCGCGCGGTTCTTTCTTAGGCATGACTGTGGCTCATACGAGTTCCGGCTCATATTAGTGTAGTACGGGACCGGACGGCAGCCACGCCCGCGGGGCTAAGCGGCAGGCGGAAAATTGCGGCGCTTTTCGATTTCGGTGAGCGGCCTCAGGCGGTCGCTCGGCCGCCCGTGGGCCGCCTGGTTCGCATTATGGCGTGCTTCAGTGGTTGTGGCGAAGCTGTAAAAGGCCTTTAAGAGCCTGGTTGCTGGTGCCGGCTTTGGTGGCGGGTTCCTGATTGTGATCCATCGCGCGCTCTTACCGCCTTCTACTTTGCCTAAGCTGCTACAATCGCAGAGATGGCCAACGAGATATTCGCTCTCTTCGACACCACCGAAGGCAATTTCAAGATCAAGCTGTTCGCCGACAAGGCTCCCAAAACCGTGGAGAACTTCGTCGCGCTCGCCGAGGGCACAAAGACCGGGAAACCATTCTACGACGGCACCATTTTCCATCGTGTCATTCCCGATTTCATGATTCAGGGCGGCGATCCCGAAGGCACGGGGCGCGGCGGACCGGGCTACAAGTTCGCCGACGAATTTCACCCCGACCTGAAGCATTCCAAAAAGGGCCTCCTCTCCATGGCAAACGCCGGGCCGAACACCAACGGCAGCCAGTTCTTTGTCACCGTGGCCGCCACGCCGTGGCTCGACAAGAAGCACAGCATTTTCGGCGAAGTGGTGGAAGGTTATGACGTGGTCCACAAGATTTCCGAAGCCCCGCGGGGTCCTCAGGACCGGCCGGTAAAAGAAGTCAAGGTCAACTCGGTGAAAATCGAGCGGACATAGCGCGCACGTCTTGAGACTGGCGATTTTCGGCGGTACTTTCGACCCCATTCATCAGGCCCACCTGGCAATCGCCCACGAGGCCATCGGCCGCTGCGGCTTGGATCGCGTGCTGCTGGTGCCGGCCAATAATCCACCGCATAAGAGCGCGCTCACGCATGCGCCTTACCAGGATCGTCTGCGGATGGCTGAGATCGCGTGCCAGGGGCTGGCGAAAGTGGAGGTTTCGCGGCTGGAAGAAGGCACCGAGTGGAGCTATTCCATCGATACCATTGAAAAGGTGCGCGCGCGCCTCGCGGCGGGCGACGAACTTTTCTTCGTAATCGGCGCTGATGCGTTCGCCGAGATCCGCACGTGGCATCGCTGGCGGGACGTGGCTCGCGCGGTATGTTTCCTGGTGGTGAGCCGGCCGGGCGCGGCCTACGAGGTGCCGCGCGAGGTGCGGATCGAGCGCCTCGACCGGCTGGAACTGGCGATCTCGTCGTCGGAGATTCGCCGCGCGCTGGCAGCGGGCAGGCGTCCGGAGGAGGTGCCGGGGACGGTGCTGGAGTATATCGTGGCGCACGGGCTCTATGGCACGGGGTCCAGCGAGTGAGCGCATGGTGTCCAGCCTGTGTCGATGTAAGCGCTTGAAAAACAATGTCATTTCGCTCATATTAGATTTTTTACAGTTGCTGTGAAAGATCGGATTTGTGTAAAATTGCAGACGATGGCCAGCCGTTCCCATTCAGCCATGCTGGATCCCGCATTATCACGGGTCAAAGGCCTGGCGGTCGAGCGTGGTCCGCGGCCGTCCACACTCCTGGTGCGGATCGCGGGGGGAAAACCGGTCTGTTTCGAAGTCAAAAATGTTCCCGTCCTCAGCCAGGAGCGGGCGATGGAGATGATTCGGCTCAGCCGTTCCGGTACGCGCAAGGGTCCGTGCGCCGGCCGGATTCTGATTACCACCGGACAATTGTCGGAGCCGATGCGCGAGAGACTGCGCGAAGCTGGGATTTCGTGGATCGAACGCCTGTCCGGGACCTGCCGGCTGATCGGCCCGGGATTATTAGTTGACATTACCGGCAAGGCGTCGGATGACCGCGCGCGGAAGCCCGTCCGAGCCCGGCTCCGCGATAAATCGGGGCTGCTCGCTGAGACACTGCTCGGGCTCGAGCCGGATGAGCGGTTTTCACTGGTTGAAATTGCCAGGCAGGCCGGCATATCTCCGGCATTAAGCAGCAGAATTCTTCAACGCTTGAGTCATCTGAAGGTCATCCGGAGGACCGGGGCAGGGCCGGTAGGATATTGGCAGGTTGCCGATCCGGGAGCGCTGCTGGATCTTTGGTGCGCCGAAGAACGCTCCCAACCTCCCTCGTCAGCAGGTCTCTATGTCTGGAGCCGTTCTGCGGCAGAACTGTACGAAAAGCTGCCGAAACTAGACCAAGCAGCCGGCGACTGGGCGCTTGGAGGGACGGGCGCGGCCAACCTGTACGCACCGACATTGACGACCTACCCGGATCCGGTAGTTTGGGTAACCCGACGCATCCCCGCTGGAAAAATTGCCGGGGCGCTTGGCGGGGAAATAGTAGACAAGGGCGCGAATCTACAAATCTGGCAGTCTGAAGGCGACATCGCTCTGCGACACTCCAAAGGATGGAGCGCGGCCTTCGCCGCCGGAGCTAGCGGCGACGCGCGCTTCACCGGACTGCGCCTTATTTCGAAGCCGCGCGCTTATCTGGAAGCGATGGCCGGCACGGGACGGTCCGTGGAAGTTGCCCGCAACCTGCGCCAGGCGATCCTCTCCGGTAATACGTCTAAGCGACCATGACACCTCACCCTCGAGAGCCTTATACCCCGGAGGCTTTGGCAGCCTGTGCGAAAGCGCTTCGCACAATCCTGACCAAGATCGGAACGTGAGGCTCGCAATTGGTGCTGATCGGGGGTTTGACGCCTCGTTATCTGATAAGCAGCCCGCCGGCCGGGATGGCAGAGCACGTGGGGACGACGGATTTGGATGTCGTCGTGGGAATTTCGTTATCGAGCGAGGAAGACGAAGTCTACCGCAAGCTGCAGCAGCATCTACGGGAGGCCGGCTTCGCGCCGGCGGAGTCATTCCGCTGGCAGCGAAGCGTGGATGGCGTGCTGGTCCAATTGGAGTTCTTCTGTCCCGCCGGGGACGGACAGCCCGGCAAACTCCTGCGAAATCCGGGAGGCGCCGGATCCCAGATCAGCGCGATTCGAACGCGCGGCGCTGAACTGGCGGGGCAGGATTTCATTACCGTCCCTCTGCGCGGAGAGCTACTCGATCACGGCGGCTTTCAAGAGAGGGTTGAACTGCGGGTAGCTAACCTGCTTCCCTTCCTCGTGCTCAAGGCGTTCGCAGTGAACGACCGCGACAAGGCGAAGGACAGCTACGATCTGGTTTGGACTTTAGATGCCTACGGGGAGGGTCCGGCCTCTGCCGCGGAAGAGGCGGCTAAAAGCCCCGTGATCGGCAATCCGAACATAGCGGCTGCCATTTCTTGTATGCGCGAGCAGTTTCAAACCATCGGGCACCGAGGCCCTTCCCAGTACGCGATCTTCGAGCTGATACACGAGGATGAGGACGAACGGGAGCGGCTGCGGCGATTTGCTCACGGGACGATACAGGAATTCCTGGTGCGATGGCGCGAGCTAAGTTTGCCCGAGTACCAGCGCTAAACTCATGGCTCTAGAGAACTACAGAAAACCGCGTACCAGACGCCTTCCGTAGCGCGTATTGTAGAGATATGATCGGCCGTGTATTGCTGCCACTGGCGCTGCTGCTCGCCAATGGACGGGCGCAGACATCGGACGTCGTCATCCGGAGCAACGCGCGGGAAGTGCTGCTGGATGTCGTGGTGCGCGATGCGCACGGTAAGCTGGTCACCAATCTCAAGCCCGAGGAAATAGCGGTCTATGAGGACGGCGTGCGGCAGGATGTCCGCTCGTTCCGGCTGGTGGCGGGCAGCGAAGTACGCATCGACGACGAAAAGCAGGCGGCGGAAGCGTCACAGAGTGCGGTTGGAACGGCGCCATCGGCCCGTCCTCCTGTGAACCCTTTGCGCACGATAAATGTGGTGTGCCTGATATTGAATGACGTCGACGTGGTGAACAACGACATCGCCGGGAGTTCCCTCATCGCGCCGACGCGCGGCTTCGCATTCAAAGCGGCCCGCAAATTCATCGAAAACGAACTTCGCCCAAACACATTCATCGGCATTTTCACCCTGGACGCCACCGGCTTGAGGCCCGTTTATCCGTTCTCGAATGACCGGGAGCGTTTGCTGAAAGCCGCCGAACTGGCGGCCGCCAACCAACTTCCGGCCGTCGCCGTCGGGTCGGCAGCGGTACTGAATGGTTTGAGCAATTCAAAGGGCGTCAACAACATCGGCGTCAACAGCATCATCGTCGGCAGCACGGGAGACGAAGGCGATCCTCTCGGGTCGCGTGCCGACATGAGGTCCGCAGCCATCGCGGGACTTCGTGAGGTCGAGGCGCTGAAAGTGCTGGTCCGGCAACTCGGCTCGTTACCTTTCCAAAAAGCGGTCCTGCTGCTGAGCAATGGACTCACCCGCCCTCCCGATCAGCTCGAGTATTGGGATTCGATGATCCATGCGGCAATAGATGGCGGCGTCACGTTCTACGCTATGGACGTTCATGCCCTCGACCCGTTCTACTACCCCACCGCCGTCTCACAGGGGACTTTGAACTATGCGGCGTCACTGAGCTCACAGCAGGGCGCGACCAGTTTGCAAGGGTACACGCTACAGGGCGATGCCGCCGTTACGCTCGGCGGGTTGGCAGCGCGCACCATGGAACAATCCCATCAGGACGACTATGTGAGATTCGGCGTGTCGAGCGCCAATCCACAGGAGGCGTTGCGCGAGATTGCGGAACGCACCGGCGGATTCCTGATCGCTAACACAAATAACATCGACCAAATGCTGTCGCACGTGATGGAGGAAGTGGACACCCATTACGAGGTCGCCTATCCGCCAAAAGCGGAGCGCGACGACGGGCATTTCCGCCAAATCGAAGTGAAGCTGGCGCGCGCCGGATTGCGCGTGGAGACCCGCAATGGATATTTCGCAGTGCCGGATAACCGCCATCCGCTCACGCCGGAAGAAATGGCCGGACTGCGCGCGCTCGATACTCATCCCCAGCCGCACGCGTTCGATTTCCTGTCGCGCGTGTATCGCTTCCGCGAATCGGGCGGCAAGACGCAATACGCTATCGCTTTCGAGATGCCGATCGACAAGCTTACGGCAACCGCCGAAGGGCGCATGCACCGCCTGCACGGCTCGCTGCTGGCGCTGGTGAAGAATCAGGACGGGGTGATCGTCGACCGCGTGAGCAAAGACGTGCCCTCGGAAGTTTCGGACGATTCGTTCGCCAAGGTGCGCGAGGAATTCATGACCTGGCAGCAAGCCGTAAACCTGCCACCGGGACGCTATTCGGTGGAGACCGCGGTAGTCGATCACGAAGGCAATCGGGCCAGCACGGGCACGGTCGAAATCGACAATCGCCCGGAGGGTGGGATCGGATTGAGCGACCTGGCGATGGTGCGCAAACTCGAGGATCTGACTGCGGAGCGGGATCCAGCCGACCCGTTCGAATACGGCTCCAAGCGTGTTTTGCCGTTCGTGACCGACAAGTTATTCGCCGGTACGCCGCCGTTCCTGTATTTCATGGTTTATCCCGAGGCGGGAAACCCGGCCACGCCGGTGCTGCGGGTGCGTTTGCTGAAGGACGGCAGGACGGTCGCGACGCTGCGGCCGGAGGTCTGGTCGCGGAACAGCTCCGACGGCATCCCGATGGTGCTGGCAATGAGAACCCAGCCGGGCAGCTACGAGGTGCGGGCGAGGGTCACGCAGGGGAAGCATACGACGGAGCGGACCTTGCAATACACCCTCGGGGGTGCTGGAAGAGAGGCGGGACATGATTAGCCGCATAGCTGTGCCGTTCGCTCTGCTAGCCGCATGCGGACTTGCCCAGACCTCGGACGTCGTGATCCGGAGTAATGCGCGGGAAGTATTGCTGGATGTGGTGGTCCGCGATGCGCACGGTAAGCTGGTCACCAATCTCAAGCCCGAGGAAATATCGGTCTATGAGGACGGCGTGCGGCAGGATGTCCGCTCGTTCCGGCTGGTGGCGGGCAGCGAAGTGCGGGTGGAAGATGAAAAAGAAGCGGCGGAGGCGAAAACCACCGAGGTCGACGCTCCGGCGCCGGCGGCGCGTCCTCTGGTAAATCCTCTGCGCACCGTGAATGTAGTGAGTTTGGTCCTGAACGACCTCAACGATTGCACGCGCGCCCTGGCGTTCGAATCGGCCCGTAAGTTCGTGGACAACGAACTTCGGCCCAACACGTTCATCGGGATCTTTACGCTGGATTCCACCGGCATGCGGCCCATCTTTCCGTATTCGAATGATCGGGATCGTTTACTGAAGGCGGTGCAACTGGCGAGCATCAATCAGCTTCCGGCGATTAATATAGCTTCGGCGGCGATGTTGAACGGCTTAAGCACACAGCTGGGGATGAGCAGCCTCGGCAGCAGGGGAAGCGGCAGCGATCCGCTCGGCTCGCAGCACGACATGACCTTCGCGGCGATCCAAGCCCTGCGCGAGATCGACGCCTTGAAAGGCGAGCTCCGGCAGCTCGCTCCCCTGCCGTTTCATAAGACGGTGGTCCTACTCAGCAATGGGCTCACGCGTCCGCCGGACCAGTTGGAGTATTGGGATTCCATGATTCGTGCGGCGATCGATGGCGGCGTGACGTTCTATGCCGTGGATGTCCATGGGATGACCGCGCCCGGCCAGTGTTTCTACGATCCGACGGCGCTCTCCTCGTCAATGCTGACCTACTCCGCGTCGTTGAGCGCCCAGCAGGGTCAGACGAGCCAACAGGGCTACACGCCACAAGGCAACACCGCCGTCGCCGGACCTAATGGCCCCAGCCTGGCGGCGCGCACCATGGAACAGGCGCATGAGGACGACTACGTACGGTTCGCGGTGTCGAGCGCCAACCCGCAGGAGGCCCTCCGCGAACTGGCGGAACGCACCGGCGGATTCCTGATCGCCAATACGAATAACGTGGACCAACTGCTATCGCATGTGATGGAGGAAGTCGACACGCATTACGAGATCTCCTATCCGCCGAAAGCGGAGCGGGACGACGGACATTTCCGCAAGATTGCAGTGAAGCTGGCGCGCGCCGGATTGCGCGTGGAGACGCGCAACGGGTATTTCGCAGTGCCGGACAACGGGCATCCGCTCACGCCGGAAGAGATGGCCGGACTGCGCGCGCTCGATACCCAGCCGCGGCCGCACGCGTTCGGGTTTCTGTCGCGCGTGTATCGCTTCCGCGATTCGGGCGGCAAGACGCAGTACTCCATCGCGTTCGAAATGCCGATCGACGAGCTTACCGCGACTTCCGAGAACGGGCAGAGGCACCGGCTGCATGTTTCGCTGCTGGCCCTGGTGAAGAATCAGGATGGCATCGTGGTGGATCGAGTGAATAAAGATGTTCCTTCGGACGTGTCCGACGAGTCGTTCGCGAAAGTGCGCGACGAATTCATGACCTGGCAGCAGGCCGTGGATCTGCCGCCCGGACGCTACACGGTGGAGACCGCGGTGGTGGACCACGAAGGCAACCGGGCCAGTACTGGCACGGTCGAAATCGACAATCGCCCGGATGGTGGAGTTGGACTGAGCGACCTGGCGATCGTACGCAAGCTCGAGGATCTGACGACGGAGCGGGATCCGGCGGACCCGTTCGAATACGGCTCTAAGCGTGTTTTGCCGTTCGTGACGAATCAGCTGTTCGCGGGAACGCCGCCGTACGTGTATTTCATGGTCTATCCGGAGGCGGGAAACACGGCTACGCCGGTGCTGCGCCTGCGCTTGCTCAAGGACGGCCGGACGGTCGCGACGCTGCGGCCCGAGGTCCGGTCTCCGAACAGCCCGGACGGTATCCCGATGGTGCTGGAACTCACGGCTCAGCCGGGCAGTTACGAAGTGCGGGCGACGGTCACGCAAGGAAAGCATTCGACGGAGCGGGACTTGCAATACACGCTCGGCGGGAAGTGAGTGAATGGCTCGCGGCGTCTGGCAAGGCTTGGCATTGGCGGCGATCATTGCCGTCGCGGCTTACGGCGATACTTCGGTC
>Ga0335073_10008917_pt1 | contig 14065 bp, 14 predicted proteins | sample Lox_Sample_22_FD_207093 | JGI IMG/M metagenome (GOLD analysis project Ga0335073, IMG submission 207093) | Soil microbial communities from Loxahatchee National Wildlife Refuge, Florida, United States - Lox_Sample_2.2 | ecosystem: Environmental > Terrestrial > Soil > Wetlands | place: USA... | reverse complement strand
CGGCCTGTCACGCCGGAGGTCGCGGGTTCAAGTCCCGTCTCTCTCGCCATTTTCCCATCGTTCGATCAATTGCTTGACCCGCTCCTGGCAGGGCGCTCGCCTTGGCGGCGAGCTTGAAATTGCACCGGCGGACGCGGTGTAAGGTTTTGCGCGCGACTCAGTCTTTTCAGTCTCTTAACCTCATTTTTCCGCAACTCGGAACAGATGAGTAAAAATTAGACCATATTTTATATGTTTATTGCTTTGAGCCACGCTGTGTTCGGATGGAATTGCCATCGCAAGAAACGCCGGGTCTGAGCCCTGGGGTGTGGGGTCGCAAGGACCCCCATGATCCCTGGGTTGCCTTCCCCCGGATTTGATCCGCGCGCCGTTCCCGCTGACGGTCACAGGTTCGACCCAGATGCAATTTTGCTCCAGACGGACGGGCCGCTTGCTCACAGGGCCTGCGCGCGCCGCAAGCGAAGCCTTTCGTCTTGCATGCTCCGCTGCACTGCGATACGCGTTGAGGGCATAAGCTCGGGGCGTCCGCCGCTCCAGCCGCGCGCCCGGTGCGCTGCGCGATCGAAAACCTCAAGAGCGAGGCCATGCCAAGCCTTATTTCCGATTACATGCCGCTGGTCGTGTTCATAATTATCGCGGCGCTTGTTAGCGGGGCGCTGGCGATCGTGCCTTTTCTCGTCGCCTACCGAGCCCCGGATACCGAAAAGCTCTCGCCGTATGAGTGCGGTTTTCCTCCATTTGACGATGCCCGAATGCGCTTTGACGCGCGCTTCTACCTGGTTTCGCTCCTGTTCATCATCTTCGATCTCGAGGTCGCGTTCCTGTTTCCCTGGGCAATCGTCTTCCATGACCTTGGCGCCCTTGGATTCTGGTCGATGATGATCTTTCTGGCGGTTCTGACCATCGGCTTCGTATACGAGTGGAATAAAGGAGCGCTGGAATGGGATTGAGCGCTAGCCCGACCGTCGCGCTTGGCGCGACCGATCTCCTCGATCCGCTGACTGGCAAGCCGCTTCGGCCCGAGGACCGATACTACGGTTCGATCAGCGACGAACTTGCCGACAAGGGCTTTCTCGTCACTACGACCGATGATCTCATCCAATGGGCCCGAACTGGGTCGCTGATGTGGATGACCTTCGGGCTTGCCTGCTGCGCGGTCGAGATGATGCAGCTATCGATGCCGCGCTGGGATGTCGAGCGGTTCGGCTTTGCCCCGCGCGGGAGCCCGCGCCAGTCGGACGTAATGATCGTGGCGGGGACGCTAACCAACAAAATGGCGCCGGCGCTGCGCAAGGTCTACGATCAGATGGCGGAGCCTCGCTACGTCATCTCGATGGGCTCCTGCGCCAACGGTGGCGGCTATTACCACTATTCCTACTCGGTGGTGCGCGGATGCGACCGGATCGTGCCGATCGACATCTATGTGCCGGGCTGTCCGCCGACCGCCGAGGCGCTGCTCTATGGCGTGCTGATGCTGCAAAAGAAAATCCGCCGCACCGGGACGATCGAACGCTAAGGACGCGCGGAGCCAAGCAGAAGACGAGACCAGAGTCGGATGGACGATCAGCTGCAGACCATCGCTGCAAAACTCGCGGCCGCGGCGCCTGGCGCGGTTGTGGAATCCGCTTTTGCGTTTGGCGAGTTCACGCTGACCATCGATCCCGCGCGCCTCGTTGAGGCGCTCCAGTTCCTTCGCGACGATCCTGCGGCTCAGTTCGTTTCGATCATCGATATTTCGGGGGTCGACTATCCGCAGCGCGAGAAACGCTTCGACGTCGTCTATCATCTGCTGTCGCCGAAGCTGAACCTACGGGTGCGGGTCAAGGTCGCGACCGACGAGGACACGCCGATCATGAGCGCGACTGCCGTCTATCCGGGCGCCGACTGGTACGAGCGTGAGGTTTACGACCTGTTTGGCGTGCTGTTCGAGGGTCATCCGGATTTGCGGCGCATCCTGACCGACTACGGCTTCGATGGTCACCCGCTGCGCAAGGACTTCCCGATGACCGGTTTCGTCGAGGTGCGCTACGACGACCAGGAAAAGCGTGTGCGCTACGAGCCGGTGCGGCTCAATCAGGAATTCCGTCGGTTCGATTTCCTGAGCCCGTGGGAAGGTCCGCCGCTGCCGGGAGATGAGAAGGCGAAGCAGTAGGCAATAGGCAATAGGCAATAGGCAATAGGCAATAGGGGTGAGCGAGATAAGGTCCTATCGGGACCTCATAGCTTGGCAGGAAGGCGTGGCGCTGGTGGAGGGCTGTTATCGATTTTCGAGCGGATTTCCGAAGGAGGAACTTTTCGGATTGACCTCGCAACTTCGCCGCGCCGCCGTGTCCATACCCGCGAATATCGCGGAGGGTTACGGACGTAAGAGTAAAGGCTCGTATGTAGCTTTTCTGCGGAACGCTCAGGGATCGCTGAAAGAACTCGAGACGCACCTGATGCTGGCCCAAAGATTGAAGCTCGGAGCTTTCGATGCTGCGGAGACGCTTCTTCAGCAATGCGAGAGGCTCGGCAGGATGTTGCGAGCCCCCATCCGCAAAATCCAGAACTCGGCGGACTGGTGACATGAGCGCTCACTGCCTGCTGCCTATTGCCCACTGCCCACTGCCCGCGCGGTCAAACAGATGAACGAGCAGAACCTACGCAACTTCTCGATCAACTTTGGGCCGCAGCATCCGGCGGCGCACGGCGTGCTGCGTCTTGTGCTCGAGCTCGACGGCGAGGTGGTCGAGCGCGTCGATCCACATATCGGCCTCCTGCATCGCGGCACCGAAAAGCTCATGGAGGCGCGCACCTATTTGCAGAACGTCCCCTATCTCGATCGGCTCGACTATGTCGCGCCGATGAATCAAGAGCACGCGTATGCGCTCGCGGTCGAACGGCTTCTCGGCATTACAGTTCCTCGGCGCGGCCAGCTCATCCGCGTGCTCTACTGCGAGATCGGCCGCCTGTTGTCGCATCTGCTCCAGATCACGACACAAGCGAACGACGTCGGCGCGATGACACCGATTCTCTGGGGGTTCGAGGAGCGCGAGAAGCTGATGGTCTTCTACGAGCGCGCCAGCGGCTCGCGCATGCACGCGGCCTACTTCCGCCCGGGCGGCGTCCACCAGGATCTGCCGCGCAAGCTGATCGACGACATCGAGGCTTTCTGCGATCCGTTCCTTGCGGTCTGCGACGATATGGAAACCTTGCTCACCGGAAACCGCATCTTCAAGCAGCGCAATGTCGACATCGGCGTGGTCAAGCTGGCTGATGCGTGGGCATGGGGCTTTTCCGGTGTGATGGTGCGCGGCTCCGGCGCGCCCTGGGACCTGCGCAAGGCGCAGCCTTACGAATGCTACGAGGAAATGGAGTTCGACATTCCGGTCGGCAAGAACGGCGACTGCTACGACCGCTATGTGATCCGGATGGAGGAAATGCGCCAGTCGACCAAGATCATGAAGCAGTGCTGCGAGAAGCTGAACTCGGCCGGCGGCGACGGGCCGGTGAAGACGGAAGACGGCAAGGTCGCGCCGCCCCGGCGCGCCGAGATGAAGCGGTCGATGGAGGCGCTCATCCATCATTTCAAGCTCTACACCGAGGGCTATAAGGTGCCGGCCGGCGAGGTCTACGCCGCGGTCGAAGCGCCCAAGGGCGAGTTCGGCGTCTATCTGGTGTCCGACGGCTCGAACAAGCCTTACCGCGTCAAGCTTCGCGCGCCCGGCTTCGCGCATCTCCAGGCGATGGATTTCCTCTGTCGCAAGCACATGCTCGCCGACGTCAGCGCGATCCTCGGCTCTATCGACATCGTCTTCGGGGAGGTCGACCGGTGACCGGCATGCACGGGGCGAGCCTCGACGGGACGCCGCATTCGAGGAATATCTGACCGATGTCCGTCCGCCGCCTCGCCGACGAGCAGCCGACAAGCTTCGAGTTCACGCCGGAAAACAAGGCGTGGGCGGAGCAGGAGATGGCAAAATATCCCGCGGGCCGGCAGGCGTCCGCGGTGCTCGCGCTATTGTGGCGGGCGCAAAAGCAAAACGGGTACTGGCTGCCGCGGGCCGCGATCGAAAAAGTCGCGGCGATGCTCGACATGCCGAATATTCGCGTGCTCGAAGTCGCGACCTTCTACACGATGTTCAATCTGGCGCCGGTCGGGCGCCATTACGTGCAGGTCTGCGGCACGACGCCCTGCATGCTGTCTGGCTCCGACGACATCAAGGCGATCTGCCGCAAGCGCATTGGCGAACAGGACCACGTGTCGCCGGACGGCATGTTCTCCTGGATCGAGGTCGAATGCCTCGGTGCCTGTTGCAACGCGCCGATGGTTCAGATCAACGACGACTATTACGAGGACCTGACGCCGGAGAGTTTCGCCAGGCTGCTTGACGATCTTGCGAATGGCCGGTCGGTCAAGACCGGCTCGCAGATCGGGCGCGTCTCGTCCGAGCCGGTCGGAGGTCTGACCGCGCTTACGACCCTCTACGGCGTCGACGGCCATGGCGCGGCGAGCGGTCCTGCGCCCGCGAATGATCAACCGGCGACCGAGAAGATCGGGAACTGAGCGATGCTGGAAGACAAGGACCGCATCTTCACCAACCTCTACGGCTTCGGCGATCGTGGCCTGAAGGGCGCCCGGGCGCGGGGCAATTGGGACGGAACGAAAGCGATCATCGACAAGGGGCGAGAGTGGATCGTCGCCGAAATGAAGGCCTCGGGTCTGCGCGGTCGCGGCGGCGCGGGCTTCCCGACCGGCCTCAAATGGTCGTTCATGCCCAAGACCGTCAATCCTAAGCGTCCGCACTATCTCGTCATCAACGCCGATGAATCCGAGCCTGGGACCTGCAAGGACCGCGAGATTATGCGCAACGACCCGCACACCCTGGTCGAAGGCGCGCTACTCGCTTCGTTCGCCATGGGCGCGCACGCGGCCTATGTGTACGTGCGCGGAGAATTCATCCTGGAGCGCAGACATCTCGAGGCCGCGGTCGCGGAGGCCTATGACGCGCGGCTCATCGGCAAGGACAACATCCACGGCTGGCCGTTCGATCTCTACGTCCATCATGGCGCCGGGGCCTATATTTGCGGCGAAGAGACAGCGATGCTCGAATCGCTCGAAGGCAAGAAGGGCATGCCGCGAATGAAGCCGCCCTTTCCCGCCGGCATGGGACTCTACGGCTGCCCGACGACGGTCAACAATGTCGAGTCGATCGCGGTCTCGCCCACGATTTTGCGGCGCGGCGCATCATGGTTCACGAGCTTCGGGGCGCCCAACAATTCCGGCACGAAGGTCTTCAGCCTCTCGGGTCACGTCAACAAGCCGTGCAACGTCGAGGAGGCAATGTCGATCCCGTTCCGCGAGCTGATCGAAAAGCACGCTGGCGGGGTGCGCGGCGGCTGGGACAATCTGCTCGCGGTCATTCCTGGCGGAGCATCGGTGCGGCTGGTTCCCGCCGCCCAAATCATCGACTGTCCGATGGACTTCGACTCGCTCGCCAAGCTCAAGTCCGGCCTCGGCACGGCGGCGGCGATCGTGATGGACAAGTCGACCGACGTCATACGCGCCATCGCGCGCCTGTCCTATTTCTACAAGCACGAAAGCTGCGGCCAGTGCACGCCCTGTCGCGAAGGCGCAGGATGGATGTGGCGCGTGATGGAGCGCATGGTTCAGGGCCGTGCGCAAAAGCGCGAGATCGACATGCTGCTCGACGTCACCAAGCAGGTCGAAGGACACACCATCTGCGCCCTCGGCGACGCCGCGGCCTGGCCGATCCAAGGGCTCATCGCCCATTTCCGCCCCGAGATCGAGCGGCGCATCGACCAATATACAGCCAACCCGCATAGCGAACCTTTGCCGGTGGCGGCGGAGTAGGGGATGACAAGTCATATCGCCCAGCTCAACATCGGCCGCTTCCGCTATCCGACGGACGATCCGCGTATGGCGGCGTTTATGATGAACCTCGATCGCGTCAACGCTCTCGCGGAGCGCAGTGAGGGATTCGTGTGGCGTCTCAAGGACGAGAGCAACAACGCCACAGCTATCCGTCCGGCAAGCGACCCGAACATGGCGGTCAATCTGTCGGTGTGGGAAAGCGTTGAAGCGCTGGAACGCTTCGTCTGGGCGACGGTCCACAAGCAGTTCTACAACCGTAAGGGCGACTGGTTCGAAAAGCCCGGGACGCCGCATTTCGTCATGTGGCCGATACCGGCCGGGCATATTCCTGACCTGGAAGAGGCGATAGGGCGGCTCGCGCACCTGACCGCGCGCGGCGACAGCGATTTCGCCTTTGGATGGAGTCACTTGGCGCATATCAAGCTGTGGATGAGCCGGAAATGCGGTTGAGCATGCCGGCCGCAGCCAATCTCTCGGGGGCGCCGCTTACGCAGGCCTTTTGGCGGGCGGGTCGTGGGGCGAAGAGCGCATGAGCAAGATCGTCATCGACGGGAAGGAAATCGACGTTCCCGCTGAATACACGCTTCTTCAAGCGTGCGAAGCGGCCGGCGCCGAGATCCCGCGGTTCTGCTTCCACGAGCGGCTGTCGATCGCCGGCAACTGCCGGATGTGCCTCGTCGAAGTGAAAGGCGGACCGCCGAAGCCGACGGCCTCCTGCGCCATGGCGGTGAGGGATCTGCGCCCGGGCCCGAACGGCGAGCCGCCGGTCGTCTTGACCAACTCGCCCATGGCCCGCAAGGCGCGCAAGGGCACGATGGAGTTTCTGCTCATCAATCATCCGCTCGACTGCCCGATCTGCGATCAGGGCGGCGAATGCGATCTGCAAGATCAGGCGATGGCTTATGGCGCGGACTCGTCCCGCTTCTCCGAGAACAAGCGCGCCGTCGAGGACAAGTATATCGGGGCGCTGGTTAAGACCTCGATGAACCGCTGCATCCAGTGCACCCGCTGCGTGCGCTTCGTGACCGAGGTCGCGGGCGTTCCCGAGCTCGGCGCCATCGGCCGCGGCGAGGACATGGAGATCACCTCCTATCTCGAGCGGGCGCTGACCTCCGAGTTGCAGGGCAACGTTGTCGACCTCTGTCCGGTCGGGGCGTTGACCGCGAAGCCGACCGCCTTCCACGCTCGTCCGTGGGAGTACGCCAAGACCGAAACGATCGACGTCATGGACGCCCTGGGCTCGGCGATCCGTGTCGACTCGCGCGGGCGTGAAGTCGTGCGCATCCTGCCGCGCGTGAATGACGCCATCAACGAGGAATGGATTTCCGACAAGACGCGGCACGTCGTCGACGGCTTGAAGATGCAGCGACTCGACCGTCCTTATGTGCGCGCGGACGGCCGGCTCCGGCCTGCGAGCTGGGCGGAGGCCTTCGCCGCAGTCGCGGCCAAAGTCGCGACGGCTTCGCCGTCCCGGCTCGGCGCGATCGTCGGCGATCTGGCGACGGTCGAGGAAATGTTCGCGCTCAAGTCGCTTCTCGCCAAGCTCGGCTCGCCCAACATTGATTGCCGACAGGACGGTTCGAAACTGCATCCGAAATTCGGCCGCGCATCCTATCTGTTCAATTCGACGGTCGTCGGCGTCGAGCAAGCGGACGCCATTCTCATCGTCGGCTCGAACCCGCGCCACGAGGCGCCGGTCCTCAACGCACGCATCCGCAAGCGTTGGCTCAAGGGCGGCGCGCCGATAGGTGTCATCGGTCCCAAGGACAATCTGACTTACACGTACAATTACCTAGGCGCAGGACCGGAGACCCTCGCGCAGGCGCTGGACAAGCCACGGGAGGGCGTGGCCAAGCCAATGATGATCATGGGTCCCGGCGCTTTCGCCCGGCCCGATGGCGTCGCCGTTCTGGCGAGCCTGGCGAAGGCCGCCCTCGCCGCCGGCGTCGTGAAGGATGGCTGGAACGGTTTCAACGTGCTCCACACCGCCGCCTCGCGCGTCGGCGGGCTTGATCTCGGTCTCGTGCCGGGCGAAGGGGGGCTCGATGCGCAAGCGATGGCGAAGGCGAATGCGCTAGACGTGCTCATCAACCTCGGCGCGGACGAAATTGATATTGAGCCGGGCGTCTTCGTGGTCTACATCGGCACGCATGGTGATCGTGGGGCCCATCGGGCGGACGTTATCCTGCCGGGCGCGGCCTATACCGAAAAAACCGGCATTTACGTCAACACCGAGGGGCGGCCGCAATTCGCCGAGCGCGCGGTGTTCCCGCCCGGGGACGCGCGCGAGGATTGGTCGATCCTGCGCGCGCTGTCCGAGCCGCTCGGCGCGAGGCTCCCGTTCGACTCGCTCACCCAATTGCGGGCTGCGCTCGCGGTGGCCTACCTATTCCTGGTGCGCTTCGACGTCATTGCGCCGGCGGACGCAGGCGTCTTCGGCTCGATCGCTGCGCTCGGCGGCGCGGTCGATAAGGCGCCTTTCGTCCCGGCTGTTTCTGACTTCTACTTCACCAATCCGATCGCGCGCGCCTCTCGCGTGATGGCCGAATGCTCGGCTCTGGCCCACGGCGGCCAGCGCCAGGCGGCGGAATAGGGCGATTCCAATATGACCAGCGCGACGCCCACCCGGTCCGCTTCGCCCCCCTGGGGGCCGATTCTCGGCGGGATCGCAGTCGTCATTATCGTGATCGTTGCCGTATTGTGGCTTCTGATAAGCAGTGGGGCCATGTCCGCGTTCGGCAATTGGATGCACGAAAGCGATTTCGGCTCATTGTTACGGCATGTGCTCGAGAGCTTGTTGCTGCTGGTGTGCCTTCTTCTCTCGACCGCGGCGCTCATCTATCTCGAGCGCAAGATTTGGGGGGCCGTCCAGTTGCGCCGCGGGCCCAACGTGGTCGGACCTTGGGGCGTCCTGCAGCCGTTCGCGGACTTCTTCAAGTTCATGCTCAAGGAGCCGATCATCCCCGCGAGCGCGAACAAGGGCGTGTTCGTCCTAGCGCCGCTGGTTTCGGTCGTGTTGGCCATATCCGCCTGGGCGGTCATTCCTGTAGCCGACGGCTGGTCGATCGCGGACATCAACGTCGGGGTCCTCTTTCTCTTCGCGGTCTCCTCGCTCGGCGTGTACGGCGTGATCATGGCGGGCTGGGCGTCGAACTCGAAATATCCGCTTCTCTCGGCCCTGCGTTCGGCGGCGCAGATGGTGTCGTACGAAGTGTCGATCGGGTTCGTCATCGTCACGGTGGTGATGTGCGCTGGCTCGCTCAATCTATCGGACATCGTGCGCGCTCAGGACACCCGGTTCGGCCTGCTCGGCTGGTATTGGCTGCCGCTGTTGCCGATGTTCATCATTTTCTTTGTTTCCGCGCTCGCCGAGACGAATCGGCCTCCATTCGACTTGACCGAAGCCGAGTCGGAGCTGGTCGCCGGCTATTCGGTTGAATATTCCGCCTCGCTTTTCCTGTTGCAGTATCTGACCGAACTGGTCGCAGTCCTGACGATGTCGGCGATGACGGCGGTGCTGTTCCTCGGCGGATGGCTGTCGCCGCTGCCGTTTCCGCCCTTCACCTGGGTGCCGGGCCTCATCTGGTTCCTCATCAAGGCGTGGTCGGTGGTGTTCATGTTCTCGATGGTGAAGGCGTTCGTGCCGCGCTATCGTTACGATCAATTGATGCGGCTCGGCTGGAAGGTGTTCCTGCCGATTTCGCTGGTGATGGTGGTGGTCGTGGCCGGCGTGCTCGAATTTTCTGGCCTCGGCGCGAACCCCTCGGGCCCGTTGCACTGACGGGGGAGACGAAAGGTCATGGCTCTCAGGCTCGCTCAATCCGCGCGCTCGCTGTTCCTGGGCGAGTTCTTCGCTGCGCTCGGGCTGTCGGTTCGGTACATGTTCAAGCCGAAGGCGACTCTGAACTATCCGCATGAGAAGTCACCCCTGAGCCCCCGCTTTCGCGGCGAGCATGCGCTGCGCCGTTATCCCAACGGCGAGGAGCGATGCATCGCCTGCAAGCTATGCGAGGCGATTTGCCCGGCCCAGGCGATCACGATCGAGGCCGGGCCGCGGCGGAACGACGGCACGCGCCGCACGACGCGCTACGACATCGACATGGTCAAGTGCATCTATTGCGGGATGTGTCAGGAAGCGTGTCCGGTCGACGCTATCGTCGAAGGGCCGAACTTTGAATTCGCGACCGAGACGCGCGAGGAGCTTTATTACGACAAGCAGCGATTGCTGGCCAACGGCGATCGCTGGGAGCGGGAGTTGGCGCGCAACATCGCGATGGACGCGCCGTATCGATAATCGCCCTCTCCGCTCAGACGAGAGGAAATTGACCACGACCCGTCGAAAGACGGGATCAGCGAATGCCTGTTGGTCGGCCGGACGAACGGGTCCACGCCGCAACGGGCGCGAAATGAACGTGGCGCTCTGCGCCGACCGATTGCTCAACCCCACTCCCGCGAGGGTCAGGGCGATCGGGCAGGGGGCCTATGACAAGAGGCGTACGATGCAGGCCGATGCTTTGTTCTTTTGGATTTTTGCCGCGGTTCTGGTTGTCTCGGCTTTCGCCGTCATCATGGCCCGGAACCCGGTGCATTCTGTCCTCTTCCTCATACTTTCCTTTGTCTGCGCGGCCGGCCTGTTCCTGCTGATGGGCGCGGAGTTCCTGGCGATGATCCTGGTCGTCGTCTATGTCGGCGCGGTCGCGGTGCTCTTCCTGTTTATCGTCATGCTCCTCGACGTGGACCTCGCCCGCCTGAGGCAGGGCTTCGTCGAGTACCTGCCGCAAGGGTTGCTGATCGCACTGGTAGTGGCGATCGAGCTCATTTACGTCGTCTCGGGTCTCGGCCCCTCGCAGCGGGCCGCGGTCGCCGCGACGCCGGAAGGCGCTCTCAGCAACACGGCTGCGCTCGGCGAGGTCCTCTATACTCGTTACTTCTACTTCTTTCAGGCGGCGGGGATGATTCTGCTCACCGCGATGATCGGCGCGATCGTCCTTACCCTTCACCACAAGCCGGGCGTCAAGCGTCAGGACATTGGCGCGCAGGTGGCTCGCGACCCCGAGACCGCGGTCGAGGTGCGCAAGGTCGCCTCGCGCGCCGGCATTTGAGGGACAACGCAGATGGGAATCGGCCTCACCCACTATCTCACCCTCGCCGCGATCGTGTTCACGATTGGCGTCGCCGGCATCATCCTCAACCACAAGAACATCATCATCATCTTGATGTCGGTCGAGCTCATCCTTCTGTCCGTCAACATCAACCTCGTCGCCTTTTCCACCTACTCCGGCGATCTGACCGGGCAGGCCTTCGCGCTCTTCATCCTCACTGTCGCGGCGGCGGAAGCGGCGATTGGTCTCGCGATCCTGGTGGCCTATTACCGCAATCGCGGCTCGATCGCGGTTGAGGACATCAATTCGTTGAAGGGCTGAGACGGATTCATGTACCAGCTGATCGTCTTCCTGCCGCTTCTCGGGTTCCTGATCGCCGGCGTTTTCGGGCCCTGGATTGGAGCCCGGGGCGCCGAATATGTCACCTGCAGCCTTCTCGGCGTTTGCTTTGTCCTCTCGTGGATCGCTTTCGTCATGGTCGCGGGAGGGTCGGACGCGCATGTCGCAATCGGTAATTGGTTTACCTCCGGCAAGCTGGTCACCTCCTGGGCCTTGCGCATCGACACGTTGACCGCCGTCATGCTCGTCGTCGTGACGACGGTCTCGTTCCTCGTCCACGTCTATTCGATCGGCTACATGTCGGACGACCCGTCGCGGCCGCGCTTCTTCGCTTACCTCTCGCTCTTCACGTTCGCCATGCTGATGCTGGTGACCGCTGACAATCTGGTGCAGCTTTTCTTTGGCTGGGAGGGCGTCGGTCTGATGTCCTACCTGCTGATCGGCTTCTGGTACGATCGCCCGTCGGCGAACGCCGCGGCGATCAAAGCTTTCGTCGTGAACCGCGTCGGCGACTTCGGATTCTCGCTCGGCATCTTCCTCACCTTCTATCTGACCGGTTCGATCGCCTTCGATCAGGTTTTCGCCGCGGCGCCCGGACTTGTCGGCAAGACGGTGCATTTTATCGGTTTCAATTGGGACGCGCTGACGCTCGCCTGCCTGCTCCTGTTCATGGGCGCGATGGGTAAGTCGGCGCAGTTCCTGCTGCACACCTGGCTTCCGGACGCGATGGAGGGCCCGACCCCGGTCTCGGCTCTCATTCATGCGGCGACCATGGTGACGGCGGGCGTGTTCATGGTCGCCAGACTCTCGCCGCTATTCGAATTGTCGCCGACGGCGCTCAGCGTCGTCACCATCGTGGGCGCGACAACCGCCTTCTTCGCCGCGACCGTCGGCCTGGTGCAGAACGACATCAAGAAAGTGATCGCCTATTCGACCTGCTCGCAGCTAGGCTACATGTTCGTCGGCCTTGGCGTCGGCGGTTACAGCCTCGGCATTTTCCACCTCTTCACTCACGCCTTCTTTAAGGCGCTGTTGTTCCTCGGCGCGGGTTCAGTCATCACCGCGATGCATCACGAGCAGGACATGCGCGCGATGGGCGGACTAAGGCGCGAGATTCCCTTCACCTTTTGGATGATGATGGTTGGGACGCTTTCACTGACCGGCGTGGGCGTTCCATTCACGTCGATTGGCTTTGCCGGCTTCGTCTCCAAGGACGCCATCATCGAGGCGGCCTTCGCATCGGACCGCTACGGCGCGATCTATGGCTTCCTATGCACCGATATCGCCGCCGCCCTGACCGCTTTTTATTCCTGGCGCCTCATGTTCATGACCTTTTTCGGCGCACGCGGCGATTGGTCTGCGAGCCTGCCGACCGCGCATGGCCACGACGATCACGGCCACGCCGCCCACGCCGTTCATGAATCTCCGCCGGTGATGTTGGTCCCGCTCGCTGTGTTGGCGGTCGGCGCGATTTTGGCTGGCACGGCGTTCCGCCATCTCTTCATCGGCGCCGGCTACGAGACGTTCTGGCGCCAGTCGTTGTTCCTCGGGCCGGCAAACCACATTCTCGAAGAAATGGAGCACGTCTCGATATTGGTCTCGCTGTCGCCGACCCTGTTCATGCTGGCGGGGTTTGCGGCCGCCTATTACATGTACCTGGTCGACCGCGCGGCGCCGAAGCGGCTCGCCGACGCCTTCCCCGCGCTCTATCGCTTCCTGCTCAACAAGTGGTACTTCGACGAGCTCTACGACTTCCTCTTTGTCCGACCGGCCTTCGCCATCGGCCGCTTGTTCTGGAAGGGCGGCGACGGCGCGCTCATCGACGGCTTCGGACCGGATGGCGTCTCGGCGCGCGTTCTCGACATCGCCCGCAATTCGGTGCGGCTGCAAACCGGCTACGTCTATCATTACGCTTTCGCGATGCTGCTTGGCGTTGCTGCGCTGACGACATGGTATTTGTTCGGAGGGGTCACGCGATGAACGGCTCCTGGATCCTCTCCGGCATCCTGGCGCTGCCGCTGATTGGCGCGCTGTTCATTCTCTTCCTGCCGGGGGAAAGCGACGCGACTAAGCAAAACGCGCGCTGGATCGCGCTGTTTGCGACGCTGATCACGTTTGCGTTGAGCCTAGTCGCTTGGGGCCGCTTTGACCCGACACAGCCCGGCTTTCAGCTTGTCGAGGAGCGCGACTGGTTCTCGCACGCAATCCTGTACAAGCTTGGCGTCGATGGCGTTTCGATGCCGTTCATGCTGCTCACCACCTTCATCATGCCGATCTGCATTATCGCGTCGTGGGCTCCGATCCAGACTCGCGTGAAGGAGTATATGATCACCTTCCTGGTGATGGAGACCCTGATGGTCGGCGTCTTCGTCGCGCTCGACCTGGTGCTCTTCTATCTCTTTTTTGAAGGCGGCCTGATCCCGATGTTCATCATCATCGGCATCTGGGGCCACGGGAACAAGGTATACGCCGCCTTCAAGTTCTTCCTCTACACCTTCACCGGCTCGGTGCTGATGCTGCTCGCGATCATGGCGATGTACTGGACGGCGGGCACAACCGACATCACGGTGCTGCTCAAGACCACCTTCCCAGCCAAGATGCAGTTCTGGCTGTGGCTCGCGTTCTTCGCCTCGTTCGCAGTCAAGCTGCCAATGTGGCCGGTCCACACCTGGTTGCCTGACGCGCATGTCGAAGCGCCAACCGCGGGATCGGTAGTGCTGGCCGCCATTCTCCTCAAGATGGGCGGGTA
>Ga0335073_10008916_pt1 | contig 14066 bp, 12 predicted proteins | sample Lox_Sample_22_FD_207093 | JGI IMG/M metagenome (GOLD analysis project Ga0335073, IMG submission 207093) | Soil microbial communities from Loxahatchee National Wildlife Refuge, Florida, United States - Lox_Sample_2.2 | ecosystem: Environmental > Terrestrial > Soil > Wetlands | place: USA... | reverse complement strand
CCCCCGGCTTCATCGACATCCACACCCACTTCGACCCGACCCTGTTCTGGGACCCGCTGTGCGATCCGATGCCGCAGCACGGGGTGACCAGCGTGCTGGTCGGCAACTGCTCGCTGTCGCTGGCCCCAGTCCGCCCCGAGCACCGGGCCGGCCTGCAGGAACTGCTCTGCTACATCGAGGACCTGCCGTCCGAGGTGCTCGACGTGGCCATCCCGTGGGGCTGGGAGCGCTACGGCGGATACCTGACCGCGGTGGAGAAGCTCGGCGGCTTCGCGGTGAACATGGCCGGCATGGTCGGGCACAACATGCTGCGCACCTACGTCATGGGCGAGGAAGCGTGGCACCGCCCGGCCACCGCGCAGGAGCGGGCCCAGATCGCCGCGCTGCTGGACGACTCGCTGGCCGCGGGCGCCGCCGCCATGTCCACCTCGCTCGGCTTCGATGAGGACCGGGACAAGCGGCCGGTGCCCAGCCGCCAGGCCGACGACGCCGAACTGGCCGCGCTGCTCGACGTGCTGGCCAGGCACCGGAAGTTCGTCCAGTTCATCCCGGCCGCAACCGGCCGGCAGATGCGCAAGGACGTGCAGCGGATGGCCGATCTGACCGGGCCGCGCGGGGTGGTCAGCACCTGGATCGGCGTGTTCCACGATCAGGATCACCCGGACTGGGCGCTGAGGATGCTCGACTTCGCCGGAGAACTCCAGGCCCACGGCGTGCCGAACTATCCGCAGATCAGCCCGCGCACCCTGGACATCCACGTGAACTGGGACGGCGGCATGTCCTGGTTCGCGCTGGAGAACAGCTGGCACAAGATGGTGCAGGCGCCGCGGCCGGACAAGGCGCCGATGCTGCGTGACCCGCAGTGGCGGGCGCTGGCCCGGGAGGAATGGGACCGGGTGCCCCGGACGATGATTCCGCACAAGCACGCGGACCGGATCCGCCTGGTCTCGGTCACCCGGCCGGAGAACGAGCGGTGGGTCGGCGCGACCCTGGCTGACCTGGCCGCCGACCGGGGCGGCCACCCGTCCGACGTGCTGGCCGACTGGCTGCTGGCCAACGACGCCGACGCGGGCATCGTCGGCGTTGGGGTGGCCAACTCCGACCCGGCCGGGGTGGCCGGCACGCTGGTTCATCCCGCGTCGATCATGGCCAACAGCGATGCGGGCGCGCACCTGCAGATGATGTGCGCGATCGGGGACACCACGCTGCTGCTGACCCGGCACGTCCGCGACCGCGGCGACCTCACCCTCGAGCAGGCGGTGCACCGGATGACCGGCCAGCTGGCCGGGCTGTTCGGGTTCGCCGGCCGCGGCCGGTTGGCTGAGGGCATGGCCGGCGACCTGGTCGTCTTCGGCCTCGACGAGCTGGACTGGGCGGCTGATGTGTTCGTCGCCGACCTGCCGGAAGGCGCCCAGCGGCTGCGCCGCCCGCCCGGCGGGTACCGCTACACGGTGGTCGGCGGCACAGTCGTGCAGGAGGGCGGCCAGCTCACCGGGGCCCGTCCGGGCACCGTGCTCCGCCCGGGGACCTGACCTGTCCTTACCGCGCCGGGCTGGCTACCTGGACTGCTGGTGGGCGGCCTCGTCCTGCTGGACCAGCCATTCCTCGTGCCGGGAGAAATGGCCGCGGTCCCGCAGCACCATGACTGCCTCGCCGCGGGCCAGCACCGCGCCGGTACTGGCCAGGGTCAGCTCGCCCGCGACGTACCAGCGATGTCCTTCCCGCCGCTCCGGCCAGGCCCGGCCATGCAGCGGCCGGCCGATCGGGACCGGTTTGACGTAGCTGACCGACAGCTGGCCGGTCACCGCCAGTTCTCCGTGCAGCAGCGGCACGTGCCCGAGCATCTCGTCGAACACGCCGGCCGTCCAGCCGCCGTGGGCCACGTCCGGGCCGCCCTCGTTCTCCGGTCCGCAGACCAGGTCGATGTGCACCGAGCCATCCGGCTGCAGTTCCTCACGGCCGAGCCCGAGCCGGCAGACCCCGGTCCGGCGGCACGCGCCGCACAACGCGACCGGCGACTGCGGGTCGGGCCGGAGCTGGAAGTCGGACCCGGCCCACGATGACTCGGCCATAACGATCCTTTCGGTGTCTCAACCGTTGGCGGGGTCTCGATCGATCCCGTGGAGGACGAGGTTACGTGCTGTCTGGAGCCGGGTCGGGTACCCGGCGTAGCTGGCGGCGCAGCAGCTTGCCCGCCGCGTTGCGGGGCAGCGTGGGGACGAACTCCCACGCGACCGGCACCTTGAAGCCCGCCAGAGCCGCGCGGGTGAACGCCCGCAGCTCCTCGCTGGCCGGCGGGTCGGCCGGGTTCGCCGGCACCAGGAAGGCCTTGATCACCTCGCCCAGCAGCCGGTCCGGTACCCCGATCACCGCCGCCTCAGTGATGCCGGGGTGCTCCAGCAGCCGGTTCTCGACTTCCATCGGGTACACGTTCTCGCCGCCCCGGATGATCATGTCGCCGCGCCGGCCGATCAAGTACAGGTAGCCCTGGTCATCGAGCCGGCCTAGGTCACCAGTGCGCAGCCAGCCGTCCGGGCTGGTCGCGAACAGATGCTCAGCCCGGGCCAGCACCTCGCCGGTCCCGCTGCCGTCCGGGCGCGCGATGCGCACCTCGACCCCGGGCGCCGCGCGGCCCACCGACTGGAGCAGCTCGTCCCGCCCGGCCGCGGCCAGCCGGTGGTCCGCGGGGGACAGCCAGGTGATCGGGCTGCCCTCGGTCTGCCCGTACAGGTTGAGGAAGTCGATGCCGGGCAGCTCCGCCATGGCCATCCGCAGCGTATCCGGGTGAATGGACGAGGCCCCGTACTGCATGATGCGCAGCGTGCGCAGCGGCAGTGCGCCCTCCCGGAGCAGCAACTCCAGCATGGTGGGCACGGCCAGGGTGTGCGTGACGCCCAGCGCCGCCAGCCCGCGCCACGCGTCCACCGTGAACCGGGGCACGGACACCGTGGTCGCGCCGGCCGCCAGCGCCACCATGATGTTGCCCAGCCCGGCGATGTGATGGAACGGCGACGCGGTGGCGAACACGCTGCCCGGCCTGAGCTGCTGCAGCGAGGCGTTCAGCCGGCAGCGGCGGGCCAGCCGGCCGTGCCGGTAGGGCACCGCCTTGGGGTGCCCGGTCGTCCCGGAGGTGTGCAGCACCACCGCCGTGCCGTCCGGGCTGGGCACCGGCAGCGGGCCCGCCGAGCTGGGCAGCTCGGCCAGGACCAGTACGTCCCGGCCCACCTCCCGGGCCACCGTGGCGGCGGTGTCCGCGAACTCCGGCTGGGTGATCAGGCATGGCCCGGCTAGCCGTTCGACACAGCCGGCCAGTTCGCGCGCGGTCAGCCGGGGGCCGAGCGGCGCGATCGGGCGCCCGGTCGCCGCGCCGGCCAGCACCAGGGCCAGTGCTTCCGGGCCCGCCTGGAGCAGCGCGGGCAGCGGCGCTCCCGCGGGCAGCCCGGCCCCGGACAGCCACTGGGCGGCGCCGGCCGCGTGGCCGAGAAGTTCCGCCCCGGACCAGGTCCGCGTGGTGGTGACCACCGCGGGTGCCGTGGTGGCCTGTGCCGCGGCCACCATGGATACCCAGTCCGGCGCTACCCGGTCTGTCATGGGCGCCCGCTTCCTAGCTGGCCGGCCAGCCGTTCGTAGTGGCTGGCCGGGTCGCCCAGCCACATCCGTGCCGTGGTCGCGCGCCGGAAGTACAGGTGCGCGGGGTGCTCCCAGGTGTAGCCGATACCGCCGTGCACCTGGATGTTCTCCGATGTGGCCAGGTAGGCGGCGGCTGAGCAGGTGGCCTGGGCGATGCTGGCCACCGCCGGCAGCTCGGCGGGGCGCGCGTCGGCTGCCCACAGCCCGTACCAGGCGGCCGAGCGGGCCGCCTCCACCTCGAGCAGGACCGAGGCCAGCTTGTGCTTGACCGCCTGGAAGGAGCCGATCGGGCGGCCGAACTGGGTGCGCAGCAGGGCGTAGTCGCGGGCCATGTCCAGGGCGCGTTCCGCCACCCCGACCTGCTCACAGGCCAGCGCCACGCAGCCCAGGTGGAACACGCGGGCCAGGGCCGGCCCGGCGCCGCCGGCCGGGCCGATCAGGGTGGCCGGGGTGGCGGCGAACTCCAGCCGGGCGTACCTGCGGGTCAGGTCGAAGGCGGGCAGCAGGGTCCTGGTCAGCCCGGCGGCGTCGGCGGCTACCGCGAACAACGACTCGCGGCCCGGCGGCCCGGCCGGCACCACGATGAGGCCGGCCAGGTGCCCATCCAGGACAAACTCTGCCGATCCGGCCACCCGCCAGGTGCCGTCAGCGGCCGGCCCACGGGCCACAACATCCGCGGGGCCACCGTCCGGGGCCAGCGCCACGGTGGCGATCAGCCCGCCCCCGGCGATCGGCGGCAGCCATCTCTCCCGGGCGTCCACGTCCCCGGCCGCCAGCAGGGCGGCGGCGGCGAGGACCGCGGTGGCCAGGAACGGGCCGCCCAGCAGGGCCCGGCCCATCTCCTGCGCGACCAGGCCAAGCTCGGTGAACCCGGCGCCCGCGCCGCCGTACTCCTCTGGAATCGCGATGCCGAGCAGCCCGAGGTCGGCCGCCATCCGCCGCCAGGTGTCCGGGTCATAGCCCTGCTCGGTGGCCATGGCCCGGCGCACCTCGGCTTCGGGCGCGGCCTTGTCCAGGAACTGGCGTACCGTGCGGCGCAGTTCCTCCTGCTCAGGACTGAACGCGAAGTCCACCTCAGCGGGCCAGCCTGGCGTGCGCGTACCCGGACAGGACCTCGGTGCCGCCGGCGTTCACCGTGGATACCGACAGCTCGGCTACCGGCCCAGCCGCGGTCTCCTCGATCCGCGCTAGCGAGCTGCGCACGGTCAGCGTGTCACCCGGCCACACCTGGGCGGTGAACCGTACCCCGAAGCGCAGCAGGTTCTCGGTGCCGACCAGCGCGGCTACCGCTTGCCCGGTCAGTCCCATGGTCAGCATCCCGTGCGCGAACACGGACGGGTACCCGGCGATCGTGGTGGCGTAGGTGTCGTCCGTGTGCAGTGGGTTGTAGTCCCCGGACGCGCCCGCGTACTGCACGATCTGGGTTCTTTTCAGGTCCTCCACCACGACCGTCTCGAATGTCTGCCCCACCGTCAGCCCGCTGACCCGCAGCCCGGTCATCACACCGCCTCCCGCTGCACGCTCACGCTGCGGGCGGTCAGCACCAGTTCGCCCGCCCCGTCCCGGAACTCGGTGATCTGCTCGCGGAATCGGAGCCGCCCGGACCGGCCCCGCTTCTCCCACACCTGACCCGGGCGGCTGGTGCTGGTCAGCACGTCACCGACCTGTATCGGGCGTTCATAAACAAAGTGCTGCTCGGCGTGCAGGCCGCCCGCGCCGTCCTTGACCAGGCCGGGCTCGGCGCCCGAGCCGTGCCACGGCTCGCCGGGCCGGGGCCGCAGCGGGTAGTCCGGGTCGAACTGGCTGCTGGCGATGGCAAAGGTGGGCGGCGCTGGGTCGCCCACGGCCGGCAGGCCGCCGGCGGGATCCGCGGCGCCGAGGGCCCGGGCGAACATCAGCACATGCCCGGCCTCGACCGGGAAACGCGTCACGGCCATGGTCAGGCCCCCCGCTCGGTGCCGACTACGGACACGAACGACACGCACTCGCCGGGCCCGCCGCCGAGATTGTGGGTCAGGGCCAGCGAGCGGCCGTCCCGCACCGTGCGCAGCGCGCGCTGCTCTGGTGCCTCGCTGCGGAGCTGCAGCCAGGCCTCGAACATCATCCGCAGCCCGGACGCGCCGATCGGGTGGCCGAACGCCTTCAGCCCGCCGTCCGGGTTGACCGGCAGGTCGCCGTCCAGATCGAAGCAGCCGGACAGCACGTCTTTCCAGCCCTGGCCGCGCTCGGCGAAGCCGAGGTCTTCCATCAGCACCAGTTCGGTCGGGGTGAAGCAGTCGTGCACCTCGGCCAGGGCCAGCTCGGCGCGCGGGTCAGTGATGCCGGCCTGCTGGTAGGCGTCCCGGGCCGACGCGGCCACCTCGGGGAACGTGGTGAAGTCGTAGCCCGGGCTGGACAGGCCGGAGGCCGGCCCGGCCACCAGGGACAGCGCCTTCACGTACAGCGGCCGGTCGGTGTACTGGTGCGCGTCCGCCGCCCGGACCACGATGGCGGCGGCCGAGCCGTCCGACACCCCGGAGCAGTCGAAGATGCCCAGCATGCCGGCGACCAGCGGCGACTTCTTGATCGTTTCCTTCGGTACTTCCTTGCGGAACTGGGCGCGCGGGTTCTTCGCCCCGTTCTGGTGGTTCTTCCAGGCGATCCGGGTCAGCACGTCCTTCATCTCGGCCGGGTCGACGCCGTACCTGGCCGCGTAGGCCGGGGCGAGCAGGCTGAAGTTGGCGGGCGCCGTCGTGTCGCCCTTCCCGTCGTCGCCCGCGCCGGGCGCGTTGGCGCCCGCCAGCCCGGAGTACCCGGAGTCCTTGAGCTTCTCCACGCCGATGGCCATGGCCACGTCGTACGCGCCGCTGGCCACCGCGTAGCAGGCGTTGCGCAGCGACTCCGAGCCGGTCGCGCACATGTTCTCCAGCCTGGTCACCGGTTTGTAGGGCAGCCGGAGCGGCTTGCTGAGGGTGAGCCCGGACACGCCCGACCCCATCGTGCCCAGCCAGAACGCGTCGATGCCGTCCAGCCCGAGACCGGCCGACGCGGCTGCGGCCGTGGCCGACTCGACCAGCAGGTCGTCGGTGGACTTGTCCCAGTGCTCACCGAATGCGGTGCAGCCCATCCCGACGATGGCGACTTGGTCTCTGATGCCGTTCGACCCCATGTCCCGTCCCTTCGCGGTCAGGCGGTGGCGCGGACCGGCCGCGCCTTCCAGAAGTAGTTGTGCACGCCCGCCGCGGTGACCAGGCGGCGGAAGGTCATCTCGGTGCGCAGGCCGATCCGGACCTCGCCCTCGGCCGCGTCGGTGAGCTGGCAGCGCATCCGGCCGCCACCGTCGAAGTCGAGCACCACCATGAGCATCGGCGGGCTCGGCGTGTAGGCCAGCCGGTCCACGGTGAACGTGGCCACGGTAGCGGGCACGCCGGCCAGCGGCTCGGGGGCCATCTCGTCCACCGCGTGGCACTGCTGACAGACCCGGTCCGGCGGCAGGCTGCGCGTGCCACAGCCGGTACACGTGGATGCCACCAGGCCGAACTTCCAGTCAACCCGGCGCTGCGCGGGCGGCGCGGCCACCGGGTCCGGGTCGGGGCGGCGCGGTGGCTCGCGGTCCAGGAAACCGCGCCAGGACAGGAACGTGGCGTAGTCCAGTGCGGTGCTGCCCGCCGCGATCTGCCGGGCGACCGGCGACTGCGGCCGGTGGCTGGCCAGGGCCTCGGTGGTGCGCAGGACCAGCGCGGTGGCCCCGTCGGCCAGCACCACGAGCAGGATGGTCTCGCCCGGCCCGGCCCGGTCCAGCACATCGGCCAGCAGGATGCCGGGCTGGGCGGTGCCCGCGTTGCCGATGCTGGTGGCGAGGTTGTCGCTGATCGCCTCCGGCCGGACCCCGGCGGCCCGGACGGTGCGGGCCACGGCGCGGGTGGGCAGGCCGGCCACGATGAGGTGATCCACCTGGCCCGGGGTGAGCCCGGCCTGCTTGAGCGCGTCCGCCATGGCCGCCTCGGCCAGCGGCCCGTACACCTGCTCGCCGAAGCGTTCCTCCCAGACCCGGGACGCGGCCGCGCCGGGGGAGCGCCACCGGTCCAGGAACTCGGCCGTGGCACTGCCCTGCCCGGTGATCTCGGCCAGCACCGGCAGGCCTCCGGTGGGGTCCGGGCCGGAGAAGATGAAGGCTGCCGCCCCGTCACCGCCGTCCCGTTCGTCCGCGCCGCCCGGCAGCCCGGTGCGGATGTCGGCCAGCACCGCCATCGTGGGCTGGCTGGCCTGGGCCGCGGTGAGCAGTGCGCCGGCACCCGAGCGGACCGCACCGGCCATGTCAACGGCCAGTGCGTCGCCGGGCAGCCGTAGCGCGGCGTGGATCGCGGTGGCGTTGGTCTTGTCGGCGTAGGCCGGAGCGGCGGTGGCGAAGAACAGCTGCCGGACCGTCTCCGGCCCGGCTGGCCCGCCGGGGCCGTCCGCCCGGGCCAGGCTGGCCAGCGCAGCGCGCCCCGCCTCGACCGCCATCGACGTGGTGTCCTCGTCGTACGCGGCCACCGATCGGGCGCCGCGGCCACCACCGCTGCCCAGCACGCCGGCGATCCGGCTGCGCTCCAGCCGGTAGTAGGGGATGTAGGCGCCGTAGCCGGCCAGGCCTCCCATAGCGCTCCTCACACGTTGGCCAGATGAGTAAAAGTAGTTTACCTGTTATACTATTTAGAGCGCTAGCCCGCGGGTGCCCGGCGCCGTCCGCACTCGATAGCCAGCCGGGCGTATTCAGCACAGAGGAGCCTGCGTGGACGTCAGCTATCCGGCCGGAGCCGAAGCCTTCCGGGCCGAGGTCCGGGCGGTGCTGGCCGAGGAACTCCCGGCCGGCTGGCCGGGCATCGGCGCGATCGCCGACCGGGCCGAGGCCGAGGAGTTCGCGGCGCAATGGCGGGACACGCTGTACCGGCGCGGCCTGCTCGGCCTGACCTGGCCGGCCGAGTACGGCGGTCGCGGGCTGTCCCGGCTGCATCAGGTGGTGCTGGTCGAGGAGCTGGCCCGGGCTGGCGTCCCGTACGGCGAGCACACCGACCTGTTCGGCATCAAAATGCTCGGCAGCACGCTGCTGCGCTGGGGCACCGCAGAGCAGCGGCGCCGGTTCCTGCCGCGCATCCTGTCCGGCACAGACCGCTGGTGCCAGGGCTTCTCCGAGCCCGGCGCGGGCTCGGACCTGGCCGCGCTCGCCACCCGGGCCAGCCTCGATGGCGGGGACTGGGTGATCGATGGGCAGAAGATCTGGACGTCCGTCGCGCACCGGGCCAACTGGATCTTCCTGCTGGCCCGGACAGATCCGCGGGCCCGCGGTCACCAGGGGATCTCCTTCCTGCTCTGCCCGCTCGATCAGCCCGGCATCGAGATCCGGCCGATCCGGCAGCTCAGCGGGGACAGCGACTTCAACGAGGTGTTCTTCACCGGCGCGCGCACCCCGGCCGACCTGGTGGTAGGCGAGCCGGGGCAGGGCTGGGCGGTGGCCATGACGCTGCTCGGCCACGAGCGCGGCGACGAGGCGGCCACCAACCCGATCCTGTTCCGCGCCGAGCTGGACCGGCTGCTCGCGCTGGCCGCGGAGCGGGGCGCCGACTCCGATCCGCGCATCCGGCAGCGGCTGGCCTGGTGCTACGCGCGGGTGGAGATCATGCGCTACCTGGGCTACCGGATCATCACTCAGCTGCATGCCGGCGCCGAGCCAGGCGCGGCGGCCTCGGTGGCCAAGCTGTACTGGAGCGAATACCACGTGGCCGTGACCGAGCTGGCGCTGGACATCGAGGGCCTGGCTGGGCTGGTGCCGGCCGGCCGCGGCCCGCTGCGCGCGGTGCGCACCGATGATCCCGGCGCGCCCAACTCATCCGGTTCCTGGCTGGGCGCGTTCCTCAATGCCCGGGCCGGGACCATCTACGCCGGCACCTCGGAAGTGCAGCGCAACATCCTCGCCGAGACCGTGCTCGGCCTGCCCAAGGAGCGGCGTGAGCATGTCTGACGACGGGGAGTTCGGTGGCCGGGTGGCCCTGGTGACGGCGGCCGCGGGCCGTGGAATCGGGCAGGCGGTGGCGCGGCGGCTGGCGGCCGGCGGCGCCCGGGTGGTGGTGACTGACATCCACGCTGGCCGGACCGAGAAGGTGACCGCGGCCATCGCCGCCGACTACCCGGCCGCGACCGTGGCCGGCTATCCGCTGGACGCCGGGGACCGGGCCCAGATCGACGCGGTGCTGGACGAGGTCACCGCGACGATGGGCCCGGTGCAGATCCTGGTCAACAACGCGGCGCTGAACGTGGTCGGCAGCATCTTCGGCTACGACCCGGCCGACTGGGACCGGGTGGTCCGGGTCAACCTCACCGGCCCCTGGTACCTGTGCCACCGGGCCATGCCGCTGATGCGCGACGCGGGCGGCGGCGTGATCGTGAACGTCGGCAGCTACGCCCCGGACGTGGGCGGTGGCGGCATCGAGGCGCCGTACGCCGCGACCAAGGGCGGCCTGGCCGCGCTGACCCGCGGGCTGGCCCACGAGGGCGGGCCGCACCGGATCCGCGCCGTGTACCTGTCCATGGGGGTGGTCAAGGGGACCAAGTTCGCCGAGGACCACGCCGAGCTGCTGGCCGGCATCCCGGGGACCGTGGGGCCGCTCGGCGACCTGCCCGGCCCGGAAGACATCGCCGAGGCGGTAGCGTTCCTGGCCTCCGGCCGGGCCGGTTACATCACCGGCGAGGTGCTGAACGTGGCCGGCGGCGCCTACATGCGCCCCTGACCCAGGGTGCTCAGGCCGGGCGGGGCTCCCGGGGCAGGCCGAGGATGCGCTCGCCGATGATGTTCCGCTGGATCTGGCTGCTGCCGCCGTAGATCGTCTCGGCCCGGGACAGCAGGAAGGCCCGCTGCAGCGGGGCCAGCGCGTAGCCGTCCCCGGTCACCGTCGCGTCCTCGGCCAGCAGCTCGGTGGCCAGCTCTAGCAGCCGCTGATGCTGCACCGACGCGTACAGCTTGCTGGTCGCCGCCTGGGCCCCGGGCGTGCGGCCCGCGACCAGCTCGCCGATCGTGCGCAGCGTGGTCACCCGCATCAGCCGGACCGCGATCCACGAGTCCACCAGCCGGTGGCTGAGCCCGGCCGCGCCTGGGCGCTCCCGGGCCAGCTCCAGCACGTGCTCGGCCTCCCGCTCGAAGCCGAGCTGCTGCGGCATGAGCAAGGTGCCGCGCTCCACGCCGAGCGCCGCCATGGCCACCGTCCAGCCCTGCCCGCGCGGCCCGACCACCAGATCCGCGCGCGTCTGCGCCCCATCGAAGAACACTTCGCAGAACGCCCCTTCGCCCAGCATGTTGCTGATCGGGCGGATGTGCACGCCGGGCTGACGGGCCGGGACGATCAGCATGGACAGCCCGTGATGCCGCGATGACTGCGGGTCGGTCCGGCACAGGACGTACAGCCAGTCCGCGGACGCGCCGAACGTCATCCAGATCTTCTGCCCGTCGAGCACCCACGTGTCCCCGTCGAGGCGGGCCTGGGTGCGGACCGAGGCCAGGTCCGACCCGGCGTCCGGTTCGCTGAAGCCCTGCCCCCAGAACTCCTCGGCGGCCAGGATCCTGGGCAGGAACCGGGCCTTCTGCTCGGCAGTGCCGAACATCAGCAGGGTGGGGCCGAACAGGTCCTGTCCCTGCACGTTGAGCCGGTACGGCGCCTGGGCGCGGGCGTACAGGTACTCGAAGATGATGGCCTGCCCGAGCGTCGCGCCCCGGCCGCCGTACTCTTCCGGCCAGGTGAGGCCCAGCCAGCGGCCCGCGGCCAGCTCCTTTTCCCAGCGCACCCGGACGTCCCACGCCGCCGAGTCGTCCGGGCCGCCGGCGCCACGGTGCGCGGCGAACTCGCCCACCAGGTGCTCATCCAGCCAGCCCTGCACCTCATCGGCGAACGGCTGGTCCTCCGGCCGGATCTCGATATCCATCGTCATGCCTCCGCGCTGGTTGCGGCCATGGGCAGCGCCAGCTGGGCGGCCAGCAGGTCCCGGTGGTAGCTGGGGGTGCCGAACAGCGACTCGCTGGCCTTGGCCCGCTTGAAGTACAGGTGGGCGGGATGCTCCCAGGTGAAGCCGATGCCGCCGTGCACCTGGATGGTGTCGCCCGCGATCCGGGTGTAGGCCTGCGAGCAGTACACCTTGGCCAGGCTGGCGGCCACCGGCAGGTCCGCGCTCCCGGTGGCCAGCGCCGATAGCCCGTAGTACGCGGCCGACCGGGCCGCCTCGGCTTCGGTCAGCAGGTCCGCGCACAGGTGCTTGATGCCCTGGAACGAGCCAACCGGCCGCCCGAACTGGACCCGCAGCCCGGCGTAGGACACCGCCATTTCGACCGCCCGGGACGCCCCGCCGACCTGCTCGGCGGCCAGCAGGATCGCGGCCGTGCGCAGCACGTCCTGGATGACCGGCCAGCCGTCGGCCTCATCGCCGATCAGCCGCGCCGGTGTGCCGGCGAACTCCAGGTGGGCCTGCTTGCGGGTCTGGTCCAGGGTCGGCACCAGGGTCGTGGTGAGCCCCGCCGCCGCGCCATCCACCGCGAACAGCCCGACGCCGGCCGGCGTGCGCGCGCCGACCATGATGAGATCGGCGATATGACCGTCCGGCACATGCCGCTTACTGCCGTCCAGCACCCACCCGGTCTCACCCCCCGCCGGCCTCCCCATTCCCCCTTCGGCAGCCCGCTTCACTCGGCTGGCCCGCAGCTGCACCGCCGCCTCGTCCCAGCGGCCCGGCTGCTCGAGCAGGGCCAGCGTGCCGATGGTCCGCCCGGCGGCCAGCCCGGGCAGCAGGTCCTTCCGGGCCTCCTTATCGGTGCAGCGCAGCAGGGCCTCAGCAGCCAGCGCCACGCTGGACAGGTACGGCGCGCACAACAGCGCCCGGCCCATTTCCTCGAACACGATCCCGAGCTCGGTGTAACCGAACCCGGCGCCGCCATACTCTTCCGGGATGGCCATGCCGGGCAGCCCGAGCTGGTCGCTGAGCTGGGCCCACACCGCCGGGTCATAACCCGTCTCGGTGGCCATCAGCCGGCGCACCTCCGGTTCCGCCGACTTGGCCGCGAGGAAGTCGCGCACGGCGGACCGCAATTCGAGCTGCTCGTCGCTGCGGAGGAAGTTCATCCGGCCCCCAGGCCTCGGCTGCGGCTACAGTCAAATCATACAACTAGTTATACTACCTCGGAGTGGGTGGTGCGGGCCGCTGCCCAGCCGTCAAGGAGGTGCGTGCCCGATGACCGGCCGTTACGCGGATTTCCCCAGCTTGCGCTGCGAGCCGCTCGGCTCCGGGGTGCTGCAGATCGTGCTCGACGCCCCCCGGCTCAACGCGGTCGGCCCGCAGATGCACCGTGATCTCGCGGATATCTGGCCCGTGGTGCACCGCGATGACGAGGTCCGGTCGGTCGTGGTCCGGGGCGCGGGCCGTGCGTTCTCGGCGGGCGGCTCGTTCGACATGATCGAGGACATGACCCGGGACCCTAGTGTCCGGGCCCGCATCCTGCGGGAAGCCCGCGACCTCGTCTATGGGGTGATCAACTGCTCGAAGCCGGTGGTCTCCGCCATCACTGGCCCGGCCGTCGGGGCTGGCCTGGTCGTTGCGCTCCTGGCCGACGTCTCGGTGGCCGGGCGGTCAGCCAAGATCGTGGACGGGCACACCCGGCTCGGCGTGGCCGCTGGCGACCACGCCGCCATCTGCTGGCCGCTGCTCTGCGGCATGGCCAAGGCCAAGTACTACCTGCTCTCCTGCGCCGCGCTGACCGGTGAGGAGGCGGAACGGATCGGCCTGGTGTCGCTGTGCGTGCCGGATGAGGAGGTCATGGACCGGGCCGTTGCCGTAGCCCGGGACCTGGCCGACCTGCCCGCCAATGCGGTGCAGTGGACCAAATACGCACTGAACAACTGGTACCGCCAGGCCGGCCCGCTGTTCGACGCCTCGCTCGGCTACGAGTTCTTTGGCTTCGGCTTGCCCGAGGCCCGCGAAGGCGTCACGGCGCTGAAGGAGAAGCGGGCCCCGGCCTTCCGCGCCGTGGAGGAGGCCCACCGCGCCGACCTGTGATCCCCGGCTGAGCCCGGATTCCGACGATGACCAGCGCCGCCCAGGCAGGAGTGAGCACGATGACCGTACCCGCGGACCCCACCTACCCGCCGCTACTGGCGCGGGGCCAGACCTGGGAGGAGATGGCCGTCGGCAGTGTGTTCCGCACCGCCGCCCGGACCATCACCGAGACCGACCTGGTCACGTTCGTGACCTGGGGTGGGTTCACCGAGGCGCTGTTCCTGGACGCCTCGCACGCGGCCGCCGGCGGATACACCGGCCGCCTGGTTCCCGGGGCGCTGGTCTACTGCCTGGGCGAGGGCCTGGTCATGCAGACCAACGTGCTGAACGGGACTGGCCTGGCGTTCATGTCGATGGAACTGAGCATCAAGCGGCCGGCCTATGTC
>Ga0335073_10008915_pt1 | contig 14066 bp, 14 predicted proteins | sample Lox_Sample_22_FD_207093 | JGI IMG/M metagenome (GOLD analysis project Ga0335073, IMG submission 207093) | Soil microbial communities from Loxahatchee National Wildlife Refuge, Florida, United States - Lox_Sample_2.2 | ecosystem: Environmental > Terrestrial > Soil > Wetlands | place: USA... | reverse complement strand
CATCCCGGCTCAAACCGGACGGGGACTAACTGAAACTTGTCGTATTCTTACGTGAACGAAAGCTGGGGGCAGGTCAGACACTACCAGCGAGTCTGCCACCTTGACGACGTGCGTGTCCGTTCCAGATAATCACCGCCATTTCCACAACTGCTTCCACATCTGGACGAGCGTCTCCATCTGCTTGGGGGTCGGGGGCTGCTCAGCGCAAGCTAGGCTAAGGGTCAAAGCTCGTCATTGTGAGAGGTGAGATCAAAGAAGGCATTGGTTCGAACATTTTCGACTTGAACGCTTGCATCTCGGCATCTTGCAACGCGCTTCAGTTAACTGTTTGCGTAACTGACGCCCCGGCCGAACTGTAATCAGCGCTACCCGAGTATGTCGCTGTTACTTGATCGGAACCGGTGGGCAGAGTCGTAGTCGAAAACGTCGCGATACCCGCCGAGCTAATTGTTGCAGTGCCAAACGCTGTCCCGCCATAGCTGAATGAGACGCTCTGGCCGTTCGGAAGGCTGCCGTTGCTGGTCAAAGTTGCTGTGAACTTCACCGATTTTCCATATGCCGAGGGATTTGGTGATGACGTTAGCGTCATCGTAATTTGCGCCTGATTGACTGTCTGCATGAGAACTGACGACGTACTCTTTGCGTTTAGCGAATCGCCATTGTACGTGGCGGTCAGAGAATCTGTACCGAGAGGCAGCTTGGCTGTCTTCAAGGTCGCCGTGCCCGAATCCAGCGTGCCGGTGCCCAGTGAACTGCCGCCGTCGTAGAAGGTAACCGTCCCTGTAGGTGTCTCTGAGCCGTTGGTTGCCACTACAGCCGTCAGAACTACATCTTGCCCATAGTTTGATGAATTCGGATTCGCCGACAAGTTCGTGGCTGTTGCGAACGCATTTACGATCTGCTGTACCGTTCCGGAACTTGTCTTAAATGTCGCGTCTCCAGCATAGGTAGCTTTGATTGTGTGTGTCTTGACCGCCAATGCGGATGTCGAGAAGCTCGCCATTCCGCTTGTTGTTGTTCCCGTTGCAATCTGCGTCGAGCCATCGTAAAACGTGACCGTCTCCCCGTCGGGTATCGCACCGTAGGTCGATTTCACCGTCGCTGTAAACGTCACAGATTGGGTGACGACGGAAGGCGAACCCGATGTGGCTACTGTTGTCGATGAACTGACCGGGAAATTCTCCACATACTCCAATAGCGGTAGCGACGTGCTGCTCCCGTCGTTGCTGTCCCCGGAATACGTCGCAGTCACAGAATGAGTTCCTGTCTTCATGTACGTCTCGCTGAAAGTTGCAGTGAAGATTCCGTTAGATGCATTAAGCGGCACCATGCTCGTCGTGCTGCCATCCTTGAACGTAACAGTTCCGGTAATTGTGCCGCTGTTCTGGTTGTTCGTGACGGTCGCCGTATAGATGACTGACTGGTTTGGCTGAATCGGGTTTGCACTAGAAGCAAGAGAGACTGTGCTGGGTGATGCAAGAGACACAGTGCCGGAAGGCTGGGCCTTTGCGACTAGCGCGCCACTACTCCCACTTTCAGCAGTGCACGCGGTACTCGAAAGACCCTGGGCATAAGACCATGTAATAGGAAGATTAATGGGACCGAGCTGCGATGGAGCTACAGTCAAACCATCAATATCGACCAGAAGATATTGGCTTTGCGGGCCTATGATGTAGTCTGCTGGACAATAGGTATCGATTGCCTGCTCCACGTAAGCCTGGTCAACATCAAGGATGTCGTTCGCGAGGCTCGCCACGAAGTCGGGCGGGGACGAGAGGCAATAATTAGGGGTTAGGCATTGCTGCGCCAAATCGAGTGGCAGCAGCTCTGCCGCTCCGCCGAGGCCGGCTTGCACTCCTGCGTCGATCAAGGTCACGTCTGAGGAGAACAAATTTATAAAATCTGTAGGGAGTTCAAGGAAGTCGTCGACCTCTGCAACACCTGTTACGTTTATAAAGGAATTGTCAACGACTGTGAAACCAACATCGGATGCCGATATGCCGACTCCTTGAGCATTAAGTGCTGCAACCACGCCATTCGTGAGAGTCGCGGTGTCATTGTGGCTAAATACCGCATATGGTCCACTGATGATGGTGCCACTTACATTCAAGGAAACAAAAATTCCCACCTGGCCAACAGCTGTCACTGCTTTAGTCGTGCTCGAACCCGAAGTCAGGGCAGGATTCCAGACGTGGATGTTCAATTTATCGCCTATTTGAATAGGGCACGTCGTTGTAACAACCAACGGGGACAAATGCACTTGTAGGACGATCTCGCTGTTGTCCCATTCGTAAATGCTGACATCACAAGTGTCACCCCCGGTTAGACTACCAGGCTTAATGTAGCCCGCGTTCCACTGCGGCTTTTGTGTCGTATCGGTCAGTTCAAAATAACTTCTGTCGCCAACGCATGGAGTTGAATATGTAGGCACACAGTCAGTCGGGCTGCCGAATCCAGTTCCCTCGATGGTGATCACCGGATCCGTGTTCGACAAAGCCAGAATGGGACTCACTGAAGAAATAGTAGGCTGTGAGACAGTGCCGGTGAAGACAAAAACCCCTAAAAGATCGGTCATATGATTGGGGTCCTGGCCAGTTGCAGTTGCGGAGCTCTGTTCCGTCACAGTATATGTGTTGGGACCAAGAGACGCCTGAGCGATGATCATGGCTATAGGTTCAGAGCTGACTGCATCGACCTGAAGACCGGTGATTCCGCTTAAGGAGATACTTTGCTGACTAGATGCGAGTCCGATAAACACAACAAGTGAATTCTCTGTAACGGTGAACGTATCGGATGTTCCTGATGCTCCGGATTGAGCGTTGACCCCGTAGGACTGTGTCATACTCGTATAGTCAGACACTCCGACTCCGCCGATCACATAGTAGCCAGCGCTAGTGGTGAAACTATCCGCGTCGCTGCTTGTGATAGCCAATGCGCCAGACAGGTATCCATCAGCGTCAACGACACTCTGATAGTTCCCCTGAGCGAAACCTGTAGAGGTATAAGCCCCACCTGTAGCCATGCCGAAAAGATAAGTTGAATTGCCTGTAGGCAGTGTCAGGCTGGTTTCGGAAGCTTGAATCGTTGCGCCGTTTGCCGTTTGTGCATGACTGGATCTAGCCGGAAAGCTCAGGAGGAACAACAGCACTGTGACTAGCAGAGCCTTGTTCATTAGAGCACCTCTCTTTCGAATATGTACGAAAGGGCCCTGTGAGAACGCGAAACACGCCAAGTTACTCCAAAGGATGAGGTTTGTTCAATAGCAATTATCGAACGAATTGCTGTACAAGCAGACGTAATGTTTTTCCAACGCCACTAGCAAATCAGTATCGCTGCTGCAATGCACACGTGAATCGCGGCGCACTGATTCAGACGCGCGCGCCCTGCCCATCGCAGGCGTCGCCCCCGGGCGAACGGGTGCCAGCCAGGGGGGAGGGTCCATTTTGCCGTCTGTATATACCACCCCAGGAAGGCTTTGAGTAGCGTTTCGCAGAACTGCTTGACTGCCGGACGCTGACCTTTCGTCGACACGTCGGCACACTAATTTTGACCAATATACCTGTGCATTGACACCTATTGGCCATCCGCGAAATACAGGTTCACGCCGGGATTGCGCTTCCGTCTCTATAAATCGGCAAGGGGGACGGCGGATTGTAAGCTTGCGATGTTCTGCACTCGAAGGCGGGGACTCGACCCAGTTCTAGCGGGCCGCTCCGGCGGCAGCTCTCTTGCGTTTAGGCCTACCACCTAGTTTACCGTTTAGACGAGCTGCCAATACTTTGGCGGCACTCCGCGAATGCCCACCTGTTGTGCCCAATCGTGCGGCCATCCATTTCTTTGAACCAAGGAAACCTTCCAGAAGAGCGGGGATGTATAAATCCACGTCAAGCTGTGGAAAGTGAATCCCAAATCCAGATGGGCTTATCTCTGGGTCGTCAAGCTGCGACGGCTTTGCGCTTTCCAATCCTTCGACGCAACGTGACGGAATTGTTAGACCCACACCAGAATCTAGAACAATCTTGATTTGCCCGGTTCTGCGAACATATCTTGCTGAGGTTGCCCTCGGGTTCCCTTCTTGCATTTCCCGTGCATGTTGATTGGCAATATCGAATTCAGAGCGTGTCACCATGTAATCTCTCCCATGCCTCGCAAACTGTACCGAGAAGGTGCGTTAGACACCCTTCGATGCTCGTAAGCTCTGACTGATTGAAGCGGTAATTTTCTCTGAGCTTCACTGGTCCTGTTGGGCAATTTGGCTCGAAAACGGCTTCGCAACCCTTTCCGATCACGTGAACATTGGCAGGACGGTGATCGTTCGTATGTATCACTACCCTCAAGCCTCCACATCGTGCAACGGTCGGCACAAAGAGAAGCATAGCACAATCCTAACCGCTTGGGTTTATATAAATGTGCGGCGAACACAAGGCGAAACATCTCATTCTGAACCGGCCAAAAATGCGGCAAATCGCTGGGTCATAAGCGAAATACTCGTGTATGTATCTCGAAGCCCCTGCGCGGCAATCAAGGACTCTTCCAATGCACAGGCGGGAACGGAAGCTGCGAACCGCTTATCCCTGCTTTAAGGTCTAACTGTGATCCGTTCTAACCGCTTCCGGGCTTGTGTAATCTGGGCCTCGACGGCTTCAGCCATCTCCTTTAATAAATCTCTTCCGTCTTTTTCAGCTGCGACCGCCTTCGCATGCAGCTGAGCAATCTCGGACGACATAAACTCAGTCAGCTGCCGCTCGATATCCGACACGCGCTTTTTGACCTGTGCAATCCGCCGGATCGTTCTTACGAGGTCGGCCGGTACGCCTTCACCTCTGACGGATTCGGGACTGTGCAGCCATTCCTCCAGCAACGCACGCAGTCCTTTCTCGTCTCCTCGACGATATGCCTCATTCGCCCGTGCCATCCAAGCCCCCCGCCGCTTTCGTTCTTCCGGATCGTCCGCCAAGTCGGGATGCATCTTCTTAGCCGCCTCCCGGTACAGCCTTTTGAGTTCGTCTGAAGTTGGTAGCTGGGCGGTAACTAGGGCCGAATCGTTGAGAGCCGCCTCCGTAGCGACTGCCTTCTCGCGAGCCTCTCTCGCCTTCCGAGCCGCGTTATCATCGCCAGGAGACCTCACGGCGAGCCTTTCAGCGATCTCTGCTTCGATGTAGTCCAACTCCGAATACTTCACGCCAACTGTTTTCAGATACTGCTGCCTGAAGTCCGCCAGAGTCGATTCGCGCGTAGCGAGTTCAAGTTCCTTGTCGACCAATTGGTTTTGCAGCACGATCAGCTCTGCTCTTTTTGCGTCCAGTTCCACTTCTTCCGGTGATTTCATGGGAGCGATCCCCTCCATCGACGGCTTGCGGCCTTGAGTAGGCCAAGGATCTGCACTGTTATTCTCGCTTCGCGAAGCGATACCGGGAGATAAACTATCACGGAGGCACTCCCAATGGGATCGGACACTGATGATTTCAAATCTTTAGCGCGAACTGAGCGCAGAAGTCTTGTTAAAGCGTCGTCCGCACTTGTGACTCGCGGTCTGCAAGACTTGGCAAACCGATCGCAATGGAGGGTCCGCCAGGTCTGCGGTGCCAGAAGGCATGGTTTAAGCGTTTCAAGTGTTTCAAGGTTTGGTCACGTCGCATTCTGTTCCTCGGAGGTGTTTGGAAGAGTCTTGATCTTCGATCCGGAATCTGACGAACCGCTTCAATTCACTTTGGAAGATGATCGTCTTACGTCACGTGACGACTGGCAGACGGTGGGAACATTCTCATGGTCGCCCGATGGAAATTTGCTCGTGATGGCGGAGAACTCCTATGCGGAAAAGGACACCTCCGTATCGAGACACCAGATCGTTCTCTTCAACATTCGTAAACGGGACATCCGAGTCCTGCGACCAACAAGTCTGTACAGTTGGTCGCAGCGCTCAGCATGGTCAGCGTCAGGAAAGCATGTTGCCGTAACACGATGGTTCAACTCGGGTCCGGCAATCATGCTTTGGTCTTTTGATGACGGCTGTCCAGTTGATTGTGTGGCTGCGGACGAGAGTCTTTGGAACGATTCGACTTGGTGCGCAGCCTTTTCTCCCGATGAAAGTTGTCTGGCTGCCCTCGGATGGGCTGATTCTCATTCTGTATTTCTGCTTTTCGACGTGCCGAGCCTAAGACTCATCCGGCGTACGGCATTATCCTTTGCTCCTACGTATTTGAGTTGGCATTGCGATGGTAGAATGCTCGTGCTTGGAGGGGAGCTTGACTCAGGTTTGACGGAATCGTTCGATCCTGAAACAGCGCAACTCGCTAAGTTGCCTTTCGATTCTACCTCTTCCGTTTGTTGTCACCCTTACAAAAGCATCGCTGCATTCGCGAGCTCCCAGAGAATCACGGTCGGCGACTTGTCGCAAGGAACAATTCTTAGTCAATTCGATGCGCCGAATTCGATAGAAGATATGTGTTGGAATGCTGACGGCACTATCCTTTACGCTCTAAGCGACTTTGGACGCTTCATACATTCGTACCTACTTCAGACGGACGGAGTTGGACATTGACAGCTTGAAGTAAGCAACTGGACGCGGCTGGCCGTCGGCTCACCGGGTAGCACACATCCGCTACATCGCTACAAGCACCATGCAGCGCCGTTCTTGGACTGAATTCCACGCGCTACCAAAGCGGATGCGAAATGCTACGGAGCACTCTGTCTATTGCGGCTTGTGTCTTCTGCCGCCACATCACTAATCAGCGTTGCAGCGACGCAGCGTTTCCGAGAGCGGAATACGTTTCCTCGCACGGATAGAGGGAGGTCGCTTCGTGCTTTCGAGCTGGGAAGAAGTCCCAGAACACCAGCCCTCGCTTTGGGATCACGCTGGCCGCGAAGCTGCTGGGGCCAAGGTGTATTCCATATGCGGAGAGTCCTGAAATGAGCTTCCGAACGTCGCGTGCAAAGGCCATGACATGGCTCTCAGGGATGGAAACGTATGTCTCTGCGTGCTTGAGTAATGTGGCTTGGTGAGTCGCCCTGAGGAAGGCCATGCCATCCGCCGCCAGTCGATCTGAATCAGCAGTGGTGTCCTGTAGCACGGTGTCAGGGTATGCAGGGTTCTTTAGGCGAGCGCCAATCTTCGCGAGTCGTTTTCGGACAGTGAGCTTATATTGATCCCCAGACGCCAAATTAGTGCGGCGGCAAAACAATGGCTCGGCTGATTTTGCCGGTAGCATGGCCGGTTCCAAGGTGGCTTCCCACCTCTCGTGCGCCTGGATGTCCCCCCGCAGAATGTCGCTGGCATCAAAGCCCGGTCCCACTATTTCGATAATCAGCTTTTCTTGATCGGGCGCGGTTACTCCAGCCAAGCTGTACTGATCTGTGTAAGGGCTGGCGGGTTCGAGTAGAGCCGCGATCATGCCCTCATGCTGTAGCTCTTTGATCGTAGCGGGCACCTCAGCCAAAGTGACAAGGTAGCCTCCTCTTCTTCGTGTCCAGCGCTGATCCCGCTTGTCGATTCGCAGGAGGAGCTTTGAGAATCGATTGCGTCTAGAGAATCGACGAACAGCGTTAGCTGAGACCTTCGACCAGTCGAAAACGACAACGCCGGAGAGCACAGGAAGACCCAAGACGCGCATCCACAGCATGCTGCTGGTCTTCAGGCAGCCACGTACCGCCTCCAGTGCAGAGAGGAGATTGTCCCTCCTCACCGTCGCAATCTCAAGAGGCAGTTTGGAAGACACCTTAGACACATTATCCCCTGCGGGCAGCCGCGCGCACTGCAAAGAGAGGCGAGAGACGTTGGATCGCGGAGATTAGATCGGGCTCGTGACCGCACGCCCGCCAGTCCCAATCACTCTTGCCTATGGACTGCGCAACCAGTCTGCGCAAATACTGAGAGGGAAGGCTATCCACCGGAAAAACGTAGCGCTTCGCGGAATAATCTTCGAAGTATAGGTAGGATTGTTCCGGGCGTAGTTCCTGCTTTATCTCCTCGAGGGAATAGATCGGCCTGCCGCCGTACTCACGCGTCAACACATTCAATACTCCTTGAGCGCGGACAGGCACGGCATGCATGTGGGCGTGATCGATGCCGCATCCACCAGCAAGAGCGCTCCGTACGCCGTGTTCAAAGAAAATGCACTGCCCGTATACAAGCTGCAGGGTCGATCTAACCATCTGGCAGAGATCGCTCAGCGTGTTGACGTCTTCTCGGGACATATCTGCTAGAGCTCTATAGTGGCTCACAGGAGCTATGAGAAGGTGCCCCTCGACAATTTGGCCTAAGCTGGGTACGACTCTGAACCGATCAGTGCCCATCAATGCCCGATCGGGCAGGCTCTTCCCGTATCGCTTGGCAAAGGCGTTTCGGGTTTCTCCAGCGAACTCATTGCAGAAGTCGCATTCACGCACTTGGCTTTTCCTCTTTAGGCAAATAGCTCTTGATGTTGTCTGAGGTCAGCAACGTGCAGCGCTCAATCAGCTTTTCCGCATTTTCCTCGTAGGTCCGATACAGATCACGGGCGTCGGTATCAGTTTCGACAGGCTTCACGATCAACGCCGGGGACGTCACGTTGGCGAACCCCGCCAGGTAGTGCGTCACAACCATAAAGGAATCGTCGACCCAAGTGACGCCCGAACTCGGTGTCGCGTCATATACATACAATCTCAGTAGGCTTTGCGCTTCCGGTTCGCCATCGAGCTTGCTCCGGATCTCCGTCCAAACGACCCTGATAGAGCTCCGGATGGTCTCTGCCGTCTTGCGCCGACCATCCTCCTTTTCGCGAGTGATCACTGCGTTACCGTTAGGATCCAAGAACAAGATGTCAATCTCGACGCCGGAGCGAACAGCTTTAAGAACCGAGGATTCGAAATCGCCGTCTCCACACCAGTTATTGTTTGCAATTCCGAGCAGGAAACAGCGCCGCTTCGCTCGCCTTATCCAAGCGCACCAGTTCCTCTTGGGAATGTCCGCTCTCGAAGGATAAACGTCATCGATTCCAAGGCCCACAAACTTTTGATACACCTCGCGGCTCACTGGACTCAAGTATGTCACGACGGCCGCTGCAATGAGCGACGTCCCCACGCTTATCAGAATAGTTGATAACTGGGTTAGGCTACGGCAGGCGGCAACTCCCGCCCCGACGACTGCCGAACAGAACCCAAGAAGCCCAGCCACAACCACTTCTGTGTTCTGCCGCAAATACGTCTTGAAAGAGGCCATAGAGAATCTCCAGCAGTTGATCCAGCCGGAATCCGAATATCGGCTCTTAACTCTTCGCGGCACCGCGAAACCGCGACGCGGCACGCTCGAACAAGTTCCAGAAGCGGCTCTATGAAGAGAGGTATTAGATTACTTTTGCGGACTCATGTCAAACAAGAGTCCCGACTTGCAGACAGAGCGCCTGCCGCTGCGCCGTACCAGCTTTCTTGCGTGTGGCCGAAGGGCTGACGATTCATGTTCGCTCGCGCCCGCCACCACTATCGGAACCAGTACGCACTGTTCAGCCAGAGTTTTCTGGGGCCTCGCGCTGTCCAGGACGAATCCAGCGTCAATCAGCACTCGACGAACTAGCGGCGTGACCGGAACTTCCCCAAGCTCCCGCAGTTCAAAGAACTTGAGCTCTGAAATATCATCGGAGGCCCTTGCCTCCCCGCCCACGATTTTTCCCCAACTATAAATCACTATCCTGTGCTCGTTCGGAGGATTGATGATTTCGTAGACATTGAAGTGCTCACCGACCTCTACGATAAGGCCTGTTTCTTCGAGCAGCTCTCGGGCTGCCGCCTCGGCGATCCTTTCGAAAGCATGAATCTTCCCACCCGGGATGATCCAGCTGCCGCGCTGCGGGTCTTTGTTCCGCTTTCCTAGTAGAATTCGATTCGCTTCGTCCCGCACGAGCAGGGCGGCACCGATGCGGGGAAAATTTTCGGGCATGTTGACGATTCGTCGCTATCCTATTTTGCTGCTCATACGCTAGCACACGACTGTCCTTGCAGCAGACCGGGTATCTTTTCACAACGAGGCAACGGTTTTCATCCGAAGACTTTTCCAAAATTCGATCCTTGGGTCTCAACGACATGGCAGGGAATGCACATTGGTCCACATGGTTTCGCTGCGAAGTTGTGCAACGTAGGCCTCCGCAAGGCAGTTGAGCAGACATTCCAGCCAATATCCATCTGCAACGAAGTCAGATTATCGAATCCTCTGGAAGCATGCTGCCGAGTGTGGAAAAGCTGACTCAAATCTCGGAAAGCGCCGGTCCGGTAATTCCGCCATGCGGGAACGAGCCCTTAATTTGGGACCCAAGGTTCCCGATTTCTCACCTTCTCCATCAAGAATGGCACTCTTCCGGCATCAGGGCATTCCGTTACGGAGTCAACTTGCTCTCTCGACTTGTGCCAAGAATCCGCTACATCGCTACAATCATGATCTGGCGCGGCTTTGGAACAGAATTCCCACCGTCACAATCCACCGGCATGTAGCCGATGAAAACGACCCTCCGGCGTTGTGTTCATGCGGTCTGTAGCGGTGTAGCGGACCAGTTCACACGTAGCGCTCCCAAGCGTCTTGGAAGCTGTGCCGCAGGTATCCCTTCACTATCTGAACACCGTTGCGGAGGTTCTGGGGTTGTATCTGGAAAGCGCGGAGCATCTTCGACAGGCCGTGAGCGTTCAGGCCCCGACCGTGGGACCACCCAGACCAAGGGCGATCTTCGGCATGATTGAGTGCCACGAGCATGTCTGACGTGGGCAGCCTGTCGCGCTTTGCCTCGCTGAAAACGTGCTGGCAGTCTTTGAGCAACTGAAGACTGTAGTCCGCCGCTTCCGCCGCGGACTTCTCCGCTGCCAAACTCAAGGCAACAGATTCGAGTTCGGGCAGTCTCTCTGGAGCGGCAATGGCACAAACCGAAAATAGGGGTAGCCACAACTCGGACTCTCGATCCTTCAATGAGGGCACATCGTTGTTCTGGTAGTAATCCTCGACCCTCTTGCGGCTCTGACCCGCCCACAGATTAGCGGCTCGCTGCAACGGACGAGTTTCCGCCTGCACACGTGCAAATCGAAAACGCTCAAGCTCAACACCCGTTCTGCGCTCCATTCTGATTTCGATGGAGCGGTCTGCGAGGGTCTCTTGCAAGCGACCGATCAGGACTAAGACCTTGGGACAGTACGTTGGAAACTCCTCCGGTTCGTGAGTATCTTCGATCTCTTCGTCCTTTGTCCCTTTGCTCCTGCGCTTGCAGCGAACGACCACCGAACCTCTCCTATAACCCGCATTCAATATTTCCCGCAATGCGACAGCTTTCTCATCGTGCGGATGGCTCAGAGATTCGGCCTCGTCAATTAAGAGAGTCCGCTTACCTCTTCCCAAAACCCTGTACAGCGCTGCCGATGATATGTTCACTACTTGCAAAGGTTCAAAGCAGACGAACGAGACCAGTTCACATGCCCGAGTTTTTCCGCATCGCTTGGTCGGAGACGTGATGGCAACATAGGGAAACGCGTCAAAGCACTCAAACATGTGTGTTGACAAGCTCCACAGTGCCAAGACCAGCGGCAACCCATCACTCACCGCCAGGAATCGCGAGAAGAATTCTTCGAGGTCTTCGACAACTTTCGCGGGATCCCGCCTGATCGGTAGGTTGAGCACTATCCACGCCTCGCTCTGATCGCGGTCCGTGTTCCTTCGCGAATTATCCGATCAACTTCGGTGGAAGGGATGCGCACGAGTCGCCCGACGCGGACTATCTCAATTTTCCGCTCGCCGATCCATCGCCGCACGCATGAGGGCTGGACCCGCAAAGCAAGAGCGAATTCTGGGACGGTGAGCAGATTGCCGTGCTCATTCATGGGCTGTTCTCTCCCTTGTGGCTAGAAGTACTTCGGAGCCATGACACCATTGCGTTCGATACCTGTGAAGATGGAGATTAACCGGGCGAGATTTAGTCCATGGAGGAAATAGCGTACTAGGTTTTGTCCGGGGCGTTGCCGTGCCGCTCTTTTTTGCGCGAACTCAATAGCTTTCGCACGGCTTCCTTTGTCGTGGGACTTTCCGGGTGCCTACTGTTGAATATTCGCGTGATCTGGGCATACGAGTTACCTTCAGATTTCAACTGCTGGACTTCCTCCGCTTCTGCGTCCTTCCTCGGCCTTCCCGCTCGTCCTGGAGGCGGCCCCGCAACTCGTTGCGCGTACAACTTCTTTGCCTTTCGGTATTCGCGCCCCTTTTTAGGAATACGCGTCACGATGCTTTCGTATTTTTCGAGAAGTCCTCTGTACGGCCGGAGATTCGTAGGTGAGGGATTTTTCCAAAGGATTCTCTCCACCCACGGTGGGTACTGGGCTAGCAACTCGCGGAGTTCTTCCTCAGCGCTCTTAAATGCCACTGTGCCACCTCCCGCGTGGCATCCCGAAATTGAAACCATCGGCAGGCGGGCCGGGATGCGCCCGCCGTTCGCTGCGTCCAGCTAGCCGACTCTCTCACAGTTTAATCCACATCACTTGACGCACGAGAAGAGGAGGAGTAGAAGAAGAAGGAGGAGTATCTAGAATGACGAAAGACACATTCACCATTGGGGGCCAGGAGTTCTCTCTTAGCGCGGAAGACGTCGAACGCAAACTAAAGGGAGTAGAGGCCGAAGAACTTCAAAGGGTCTATGTTGAGGTTTCGGGCAAGCGTTACCCAGTAAAGCAAGCCCTTGCGGTCTCAGCTGGCCTGATCCGTTCGGGTTTCACAACGCAAATGGCAGTTCGCGTCCTACGGAAATTGGGTTTCAAACTTGGAGAGGTGGGACGATGAGCGTCTACAGAAGGGGCGAAACTTGGTGGTTTAAATTTAAGTTCGCAGGTCAGACGATCCGTGAATCAGCCAAGACCAGTTCCAAAACGGTTGCGAAGAGCGCCGAACGCACTCGCAGACGGGAGCTTGAGGAAGGCTTCAACGGAATCAGCAAGTCGCAACGGGCGCAGCTGTTCAGCTTAGCGGCGGACAATTGGCTGGAGGCAAAGACGGCGCACCTAGCGCCACGTAGTGTCGCAATCGAGACGCTGAACCTCAAACATCTGAAACCCACGTTCGGTGGGATGCTCGTTTGCGACATTCGTGCGGATGACGTTGCAGCTTATCAATCAGCGCGTTTGCGGGAGAAGGCCGCACCAAAGACGGTCAACCTGGAAGTCGGGACACTACGAGCAATCCTCCGCAAGCATCGCCTCTGGGCAAACATTCAACCAGACATAACAATGCTCCGAGTCCGGGATGACGTGGGCCGCGCACTCTCCCCAACCGAAGAAAAAGCATTGCTCCGCGAATGCCGTAACAGCCGCTCACGTTCCCTCTATGTTGCGGTGGAAGTCGCGCTAGGCACCTGCATGCGATATAGCGAAATCCGTTTGCTTCGCTGGAATCAGATTGATTTCGGCAGAAGCGAATTGCGGGTTGGGAAGTCCAAGACCGAGCACGGTGACGGACGCGTCATCCCCCTGAGCCACCGCGTTCGCACTGTTATAGAGTTCTGGACACAGTGTTTCACGTCCTGCAAACCCAGTGATTTTGTTTTCCCGTTTCAACGTTACGGCGGGAAGGGCAAGGACTATGCGTTCGGGTTTTCCGGAAGTGTGGCGTATGACACGGACCCGAGCAAGCCTGTCGGTGACTGGAAAGAGGGCTGGGAAGCAGCGAAGAAAAGGGCGGGTGTAACGTGTCGATTCCACGATCTGCGACACACGGGATGCACGCGGATGTTGGAAGCGGGAGTCCCGTTCAGCGTTGTCAGCGAAATTATGGGCTGGAGCGCGAGCACGGCTGTGCGCATGGCAAAGCGCTACGGGCACATCGGGCACTCAGCCCGCCGCGACGCCGTGGATAAGCTAGCGAGTGCTAGTGTCTTTGATGCGGAGGGGGCACAAAAGTGGGCACAGTCACACAGCACGGAAACTGAGCAGGTGCAGTAAGGCTATGAAAAAGAATGGCTCCTCAGGTAGGACTCGAACCTACAACCCTCCGGTTAACAGCCGGATGCTCTGCCATTGAGCTACTGAGGAGTGTGGCATCAGCTTTCGACTTTCGAGCCTCATCATAGCATCTTGCG
>Ga0335073_10008914_pt1 | contig 14066 bp, 20 predicted proteins | sample Lox_Sample_22_FD_207093 | JGI IMG/M metagenome (GOLD analysis project Ga0335073, IMG submission 207093) | Soil microbial communities from Loxahatchee National Wildlife Refuge, Florida, United States - Lox_Sample_2.2 | ecosystem: Environmental > Terrestrial > Soil > Wetlands | place: USA... | reverse complement strand
CTCAAATTCTGAGCGACAAACTGAATTTTGTATCGTGCTCTCATCTCTAATCCATCTTCCACGACTCTGATTCTCGTCCCGTTTTCACCCCTCCGCCAGTCCTAATGCGCCTGATCAGCATCTGTCCCCAATCGTTTCTGTTCTCCCTGCACGCCGTCCTTCCATTTGGATACCCGAACGCTCGATGTGTTCCGTCTCTCCGCTTGGAGACGTTTGTCTTCTTTGAGTGCGCGACGGACTGCTCGGGCAGCGATTCCTGCGTAGCGATTGTATGTGAAAACGTTACGCCACGCGAAGGCCATGGCAATTGGATGAAGAGCAGAGGATGGATGTGATGACGGAAGGTTGGTTTCGGTTCGGTGGTGTTGGATTCCGATTTTCGCCGTGGTGGAATGTGTCGCGTTTAAACCCTAATTCTTTTGTCTGACCAGTGAGTGGTTCGCGTCGCAAAGCGGTCAGTGCGCCCAAACAAAAAGTGCGAGTTTATGATGTCGTCGTCTCCTCAGAAGTCATGGATGAAGGCAACTTGCTACGGAGCAAATTTGGGGCACATCGTTCACGACAGTCTCGGAGAATGTCGCGAGTGGCAGAATTTGTCATTGCGAACAAATGGCTATTATATGTCTTCATTATTTGCGTTGGAACATTAGCTGTTTTATATCGACCAGAAGCAAACGGTATGTGCAAACAAGGCAAAGTCTGACCATTAGAGCCAGGAGTCCAGAGTCGTGCATTGAAACGAGCCAGTTGGAAAACGGGTATCGATAACAATGCGGCTATTCCGCGACAAAAGTCTTTCTCACGACAACGGCGTGCATTCGTGTCTGCGCTCTATACCGAATCCTATTTCCCAATGGCCCTAGCAATGGGCTATTCGCTCTCTCAAACCAACAATCTCCCTGCACAAAACGCAGAAATGGTCCTGTTCGTCAGGATACGGGCTAATATATCCATGTCGGCATTAGACAAACTTCAGAAAGTAGGCTGGAAACTACGCATGGAAGAAGACATCGTTTTGCCCGCTGTCGACTTCGATCAGATTAATCCATGGCACAAATGGAATTTGAATAAACTTCAGTGTTGGAGCTGGACTGAATATGATCAAATTCTTTTTATAGATTCAGACTCTTTGGTTAAAGCTGATCTCAGCGAAGTCTGGAATACTCCTGGCGGTACACTATTCCTACTCTCGTCACTGATCGTTCAGTGATTGCAGCTGCGCCAGATGCTTGGGATCATACAGCCAAGGACACAAAATTCAACTCCGGGGTGCTCCTGCTTCGACCCTCTGAAGCCGAGTATCGTCTCCTACTTCGTGCCCTAGCAACTCCGGGCATGCATCTCCCTGAAGAAGGAGACCAACCATTCCTCAACCGCTTCTACGAGTACCGATATTTTGGACTACCACATGGGTATAATCTGAATCTGGTGCTATATAAATGGTTTCCTATGGTCTGGGAATTTTTATGGCCACGAGCGAAGATTGTGCATTTTACGGTCAGAAAGCCAAGGCGGCCGGGGGAGTGGTGTGTAGGTGCCTGTCCGGAAAAGGGAGCTCTTGAATGGTATGCGGATGTCTTCCAGGAGATGGTGGAAAACTATGGGTATGTCCGAAGTTTTCACTCTGCTAAGAAGAGATGGCTCGATGAGATCGAGCTTTACGGATGAACTCGAGGGTGGAAAAGTGTATCATTTGTTGGGGATAAGGAAATCGGGTAGATCATCGGAAACCTGGTAACTGAATTAAATCGACATAAACTTTATCTTGCTCGTTTCTTCCCAATTGGGCGGCTTTGGTTGTTCGTGTGATTGGGTCTGCCTCTTGATTTCGTCCTTAGTGACGATCCCACAGCCGATCGCCGAAAAGTTCGAACCGAAATCTTCGTCACCACCGCCGATGCCTTCAGCGCCAACCACGCCTCGTTCCGGTCAATCCGTCTCTAGTGACACCCCAACGAAGAATAACCTTTCATCATTTGCACCATGGGACCGTGACCAGCTTGTAGGCCGGCTGTCCACTTTCAAAGACGTGTTGTGGAGCCAATTACCTGAAGAGCTGTGCGAACTAGAGTGGGCGCGGCGTGGATGGGTTGAACGAGATGACCGGAAACAGGGTATCAAGTGTGGGCTGTGTCATGCGACTGTTGAAGTAATTTGGGACTGGAATCGACTTCGGGAGGCTGCTATCGAAGAACGCGAGTCACACGAAGTCACGCAAACAATGGAACCGAATGGCGATGGTCCTCACAAAAATGGAGCCTCGACTGGAAAGACCGAATCTGCTCACCCTGAACCGCGCCTCTCTGGAGCAGATGACGATTACTCTAAAGAAGCTTCCAGTGAATCGGAGTCAATAAATTGGCTGCAGACGCACTACATCCCGTTACTCTCTTCAGGACATACCCTGAAATGTCCGTGGAGAACACGCCGAACAGATTTGACTGTTCTCCGTCTTCCACCAACAGCGCTTTCTCTCCCTAGTTTGTTATCCCGCCTATCGACATTGTCTCCAATCGTCGACTTTCTCCCCGAAAGCTCACAAATAATCGCTCCAAAACCTCTCCCCGACCCTCTCCCGAATACCCTACAAACTTTCGACCCTCGTCTCCTTCGGGTCGCGATCACCGGCTGGTCTGGAGATCTGCTGGGAAGCAAGGGGATTCTGACGTGTACTACATGTCATCGTCGTGTGGGATTATGGTTGTTCACATCACTTTCTGACGACGGCGAGAACACACTGAAATTGGAGGTGGGATCGTTAGATTTGATAGCCGAACACAAATGGTATTGTCCATGGATTAATGGGCAGGTGCAGAGTGGAATGGCAGGATGGGAGTATGTATATGATGTTATTGAGCCGAGGGGAACTCTGAAGAGAAATAGAGATGGTAAAGACGAAGAGAAGGAAAGTCGGTTCAAACGATTGAGAGATATGTTGAAGGGCATAAAGAAGTAGATTTCTAAGTACAGAGCGGTGCCTAGTCGCATCCTAAGGTATCAAATGTCTAACGTATTTCGAGAATTCGAGATTATATCGAGATTGAATTTTTAAGTTTTCAATCAAATCCGTCATTCCCCGGCCGTGCTACCCCAGTGACGTCGAACCGCGCTTGGATCGCCAGCAAATCCCCCTTTCAAGAACGTGGTCGATGTAAAAACGAAAGTCCAAATCCCATCGGCAAACCATGTCCTCACCGACAAGTCTGGCGCTAGGCTTAGATCTCTCTACGCAGCAGCTCAAGGTTCTAGCCATTAACGTCACCAACCTCGAAACGTTCTACGAGAAATCGCTGACGTTTGAGACGGACCTCGCACACTTCAAGACAACCAAAGGAGTATACTCCAATGACTCAGACCATGAAGTATACTCGCCGGTGGAGATGTGGATTGAAGCAGTAGACGTGATACTCTCCCAAATGAAAGATGACAATTTTCCATTTGAAAGAGTTGCCGCCATCAGCGGAGCCGGACAGGTAACAGCTTTTAAGATACAATTACGTTAACGTAAAGCAACATGCTTCAGTATTCTGGTCTGAAGATGCAGACGACCTTCTAGGGAGTCTTGACATGCAAAAATCACTAAAATCTCACATATTTCCAAACGCATTTTCCTACCCTTATTCTCCAAACTGGCAAGACCATTCAACGACGACAGAATGCGAGTCTATCGAAGAGCAAGTTGGTGGCCCCGAAGAACTTGCTAAAATGACCGGCTCAAAAGCGCATCATGTATCATTCCTTTGTGAGCAAGTCTGACTTTCTCAGAGATTCACAGGGCCTCAGATCCTGAAGTTTCGGAAACGCTTTCCGGACCGGTACGAGGAGACTGCAAGAATATCTCTTGCGTCAAGCTTCATTGCCAGTCTCTTTTTAGGAAAGATTGCTCCCATAGATATCAGCGATGTATGTGGGATGAATCTATGGGATATACAGCAGAATGAATGGTCCACAAAACTCCTTGAGATTGTTGGAGGCGATGCGATGGATCTGTTGGTAAAACTTGGTCAAGTCGAATTGGACGGAGGCGCTCATCTTGGCAACATTCACCCTTATTTCACGACCAGATACAACTTCCCCAAAGGTCAATCCCCGAATATAGAGGTGCTGACAAGACAGATTGTATCATTATCCCGTTTACGGGAGATAATCCTGCAACCATCGCATCCCTTCCTCTTTCACCGATGGACTGCATCATCTCTCTAGGAACGTCCACGACTCTTCTTCTAACGACACAGACATATAAACCCAATCCTTCGTACCATGTATTCAACCATCCCACCGCAAAAGGCCTTTACTTTGCCATGTTGTGCTACAAAAATGGCAGCCTTGCTCGCGAACAAATCAGAAACCAAATTAATGGATCAAAATCAAACGATTGGGAGTATTTCAATACTCTCCTTACATCCACAAATCCCCTTGGAGACCCTCAAAAGAAGAGACTCGGCTTCTATTTCCCCCTTCCGGAAATCATTCCTGACGCCCCGAGCGGAATATGGAGATTTTCGATCGACCATTCCGGTGTGCCTCGAGAGGTCAGTAAATCAGACTCATGGACTGATGACGATGATGTCAGAGCAATCGTTGAGTCTCAAGCTCTCTCGATGAGATTACGATCTCAACCTTTGACGGCAAATGGAAAGCCTAAGCATCTATATTTCGTTGGAGGCGCTTCACAGAATTCAGCGATTGTGGCATCCATCTCGGCGGTGCTGGGGAGTCAGGAAGGTGTCTTTCGGTTGACCGAAGGGGCAACTGCGGGCGCTTGTGCAAGAGGGAGTGCGATCAAAGCAGTTTGGGGCTTGGAAGGAAGAGGACAAGACTTTGAACAGTTTGTCCGAAGTAGGTGGAGCACAGAGGGAAAATTAAAGGAGTTGGATGTTGACGAGAATCAAACCGTCTGGGAGGAATACGGATCAGTGTTGAACGCGTATAGTCAGTGCGAGCAGATTATCCTCTCAAAAAGGAAGTAGCAGAATAGAGCTCTAATTGCGATTGGAATTGTATGGACGTGAGAGTGTAATTCCATCTGAGATGATCAGATCAGCGGCGATTTTTGCGATAGCCCGTTGTGAAAATCCCAAAATCACGACCAAAGTTTCGGCGCCAAAATCCTGTGAGAGCGACGTCCACGTTAGTCAACCATCATGGACGACAGGGCAGGGTATTATGTGTATTTGGAGCAGGTGCTGATAAACCTGGTCCGACGAACCGTCTCTCGCCCTCGCACCACTTTACTCGACCCTCCTGTGCCTCTAGACTTGATCCAAAGCGACCTCGATGTTTTTAGACCATACTCCGCTCTCCAGATCGATCAGGCTGCTCGAGGCTGTGTTTATCGCATTTCGGTATATGCCCCGCCTTTTTGAAGTCACGGCTAATGTTAGAATTCGATTGGTGAGAGCATAACCTCCCATGGCTTTGAAAATGGGAATAAACTGGACGGATCCTCTGAATTTACTATGGCCTATGCCTACGACTTTCTTGATATCCTCCTCCTCTTTTCAGAGAACAGTACTCTCCAGTCAAAGTGAGCTACTGACAAGAGACGTTGGCTCAGAATACCTAGTACATAACATGATGGAGGAATTCGTCGATTGTACCGTCATTGAAATCGGTAAACTCATTTTCGAGTACATGCAATCACGGTCAGCACGGCTTGTCGGAAACGAAGGATTCAACCCGGCCCAGGGTAAAGGTCCAATTCTATTACGGACAACCAATGAGCTCAAACGACGACTAAGTCGAGAAACGGACGCCGCCTTCATCGGACGCATCATGATTTTCATTTCGCTGCTACTGCCGCCGTGGGAACGCAGTGGAGTGAATTTACGGGGGAGTTATAATGTCGAAAGTATCACAAAGTATGAAGAACTTGAAAAAGATGAAAATAAAATGGACGTTGATGGAGATGAGGATAGTACTGGTATTTTTGTTCCTTCGACGCTTCTGACTTTAGATTCCTTTTATGTGAAATTTTGGTCGTTGCAAGAGTATCTCAAAAATCCCGTCATACTGCATTCGCAAGAAGTATTGGACGAGTTCAAGCCCAAACTCGATTTCGTGATAAACAAATTTTTCGGCATCGAAAAAGAACGCTTAAGATTACGAGGTCAAGCAATAAACAATAAATCCTCAGCCGATCAAAAGATGGATGTTGTCGTCTCGAGTGAGGATAAATCGGAATATTATCCCGGATTTCTCAAATCTAGACAACTTTTCGATCTACAAGTACGCAAACCCGTTCCAAAGTTCTCTAACAGGAAAGCTCGCCGATTCGAAATTCCGACGCACCGTCCTCTTCCAAATTATGGTCGTAATGAGACACCTGCTCTCCCTCACAGCCGCGGAAAAGGAGAAACGCGAAGCTCGAACCAAAACACCTAATAGAAATATCCTGTATTCGTTCACTCTCTCCCCGGAAGACGCCACTTGGGCTCAACAAAAAGACAAAGATGCATACAATCTCACCGACCTGGCGTTCCAACCTCATCCTCAATTTCGAACATTCAGTAAAGCCGTCCGCGCTGTATTAGACAGAGACGAGGCCTGGGTGCGGTGGAAAGAAAATGGATGTCCCCCATTCGAGGAACCCTCTTGGACAGAAACGGAGTTTGCGAGTGTGGAGAAACGGCTGCGACAGATTGTCGCGCCGTTACAACCATATCGGTACCCGATGGGAAATCAAGCTTTGTCAGATCTGTGGAGAAATGCAGGGAGTTTGACTATGGAATCCTTAAAAGGACGAGTCAACTTGCCCTCTCCAGAAGATTTTGTCAGCGAGGAATTGGATAAGGCGAGTCTAGCGGAATTACCGGATGCTGAACAGGTGGAAAAGATTGATGAAAGGGCGAGTCGGGAATGGAGAGGCTTGAGGCTTGCGATGAAGTACGATATGGCTGGGGTTTCCGAACAACAAGGTTCGTTGACCAAGTATATTGATTCGAAGAAGCCTGCTGTCAAGGATGAAGAGATGCCGGATGTTGAAGATTCTGAGAAGCCCGTCAAGGAAGAGAAAACGGAGGAAACTTCGACTGATGAAAAACCGAACGCTATGGACGTTAAAAATGGATCTTAGAATATGTGATTATTACGCCGTGGACGGCAGATGTAAGATTGCCAGCTATTATCTGGGAGCGCAGGGATATAGGTTATTCCTTTGAGGATGCAGGAGGCTATAGTTTCTACGTAACGTGTCCGGGTGTCACTTGGAATGGCACTGTGGTGTAATTATAGAAGCAGAATTATCTGGACTCACTCTATTCTGCCCGTGTTGAGAATGCCTTTATTGAGATTCTAACGTTGCCAAGACCTTATCGGCAATGACTCGGAAGGCCTGGCCTCTCGCACTCCCGTCTTGACCATCTGAGACGACGGTTGGACGTCCCTGGTCTGAATCTGCGCAGATTCCCTCATTGAGCGGTACACTTCCCAGAATTGGTATGTTGTGCTTCTTAGCTTCTCTCTCAACACCGCCAGACAGAAAGATAGGGGTGTTATGATGACAATGTGGACATGTAAATGACGCCATGTTTTCAACAATCCCAAGGATCTGTCCATCAATTTGGTAGGTCGAGGGAGTTGTAGTACCGGAACGTTAACCTTACGGAACATGTTGATCCCCCTGACAGCATCGATAAGTGCAATATCTTGCGGTGTCGAAACGATTGCAACCCCTGAATTGGATACGAGAGAAGGGGGAAGTACCATCCAGATATATTTGTTGAGTGATGGTTAGCTGGGTATCTCCTGTTCCAGGAGGCATGTCAATCACAAGTACATCTAAACCTCCCCACTCAACTTCATGGAGTAATTGTTGTAAAGCCTTCATGACCATTAATCCTCTCCAGACAATCGCATTCTCAGCGGGGACAAGAAATCCCATCGACATGGCCTTTAGTCCGTAGTTAGTGAGAGGTAGAAGCCGACTTTCTGTTATAAGCCCCACCACTTGAGCCCTCACCGTCGTTGGTTCTTGGCTCTCCAGACAATGAGAGAAGTCGAGGTATGGATGGCCCGAATATGTCCGCATCGAGAATCCCAACTCGTTTGCCCTTTTGGACCATTGCAAGTGCGAGGTTAACTTCTTTTAGTTGGGTAGTGCGGAGCTTCAACCTGCAATTGTGCTCTTTCCCACACCACCTTTAGCGCTAGCTACCGCAATGACTTTATCAACATTGACTATTCTTTGTTTCGGAGGAAGGCCACGAGTAAGGTTCGGAATGGTTCCGGTGCGAGGAAGCGCCTGAAGTTGAGCAAGGCGGCAGAGGAGGAGAATACGTGCACGTTGGCTGTAGTCGAAAAGGGTTTTATCAAGACTCGTAGAATAAAAGGTGACCGAATCATCCTGTGTACTTCATGAAGAATTCATTTCGGGGTTATAGAAAGTGAGCAGGACGCATGTCGCGACTGGTCTTCGCGGATCATGGCCCCTCGAGGTGATCGTCTCGCGAAAATTACCGAATACGTAGACCAGATAGGGAGGACTGATTTTACGATGATTAACAATGATTCGATTACTCGTTAACAATTATATGATTCAGAAAGTTGAGTTTTTTCGGAGCGGCGAAAGCCTTCCTTGGCAGATATGGCAGAATTGGAGCACGATCTCATCACCTGCGATTTGATCACAACAGAGAAAGAAAGATAATCGATGACGCCGAAAAGATGTCAGATGAAAGCGGTTAACGATAGGCCAGGAATCATATTCGTAGCCCAAAAATGTTCTTTCTATTTATGGTGGGCACTTAATGGGCTTTTATCAGGCAAGGGAAGAGGAAATACACATATTCGATGGTTTTAATGCCATGAATTATTTGCTCTTACACCGCTGCGCCAACATTATTCCCAACGATATGCTATTTGCGAATCCAAGGAGGAGTGAATGGAGGGGGGCTTGTGGTCTCTGTCGAAGCCGCCGATGCCCTTAGTTCCTCATCTCTTTCAATTTCATCTTCCGTTGGTACCAACTTCTCAACGTCCACCGAACCCTCACCAGCAGAGGATTCTCGATAATCCGGTACTTCCTGGACCTCTGACGGTATCCTCCACAACATGTGCCGCCGAACTCGAGGGTCAAGAATAAGATTTTCTCTCCATTCTGCCTCTGGTTTAATTGCTTTCGGCCAGTACCGTTCCTCGTTCAGTCCGTGTTGGGTATCTTCCTCTGTCCAATCTCGTTTTTGTTGATCGAGGATACAGGCCACCACTTGTTCACAGATTTCGTCCGCCATGTAGCGTCGAGTCAGGAACCGGTATATTCGTCGTGGGGTATGCCGTATACCAAGGATATGTAGAGATGGGATGTATGTGAATATGTATTCGGGTGTAGTTTCTGGAGGGTCAGGAAGAGATACGTATTGAGATGGAGGTATTGCTGGATCAACTGGATTTGGTGGAGGCGGCGTTGCGGGCTTTTTTGGTTCTTCAGTTGGTTTTGGTGGCTCGGGTGCGGGTTGGGGAGGGGGTTCATAATCCAAAGGAAGGAGGATTCCTTCGTGAACCCCACGAATAACCTCCTTAAATGTATTCCTCCCCAACACAATAATGTCTCCGCCGACAACAGGCTTAGTGGGACCTTTTATAGCAGCGGTTCCATCCTTCCCTCGTCGTTCGTCCAGAATTGCCTTCCGCACGTTCATCCTCGTCATACCTTGCTTCGAATTTAGATGCAAAGAGTAATCGTAGCCTGCCGCCACAATTATGGGCTATTCGTTAGCATCGCCTTCAACTCCGGAACAAAATACCTTGACATAATCCTTCCAAACCTCTTTATTCCACTTTAATTGATCTCCTGGCGGCGCAGCAATCCAAACATCCACACTTGGAATATCCTCCCAAAACTCAATTTTCCTCCAACTCAAATGCTCCACTTTCCGACACCATCTCTGAACAGCCGCTTTCCTCTCCCGTCGATCATATGCCGCCAACGCCATCCATCCAGAAACAATGCCGCCAAAAATAAGCCAGCGACGTCCGGGAATATAAGACTTTACTTTGCCGACGAGTGTTGTCGGTTTTGGGGGAGGAGTCGGACGAAAGCGAGGCGGTCGTGGGGCTGGCCATGGTGGAGGATGCCTAGGGATGGAGCTTAAGGATTTTCCAGTGCCGAACCAGAAACGGGTGAATCCTCTTACGAGGAAGGACATGCGGAGGTTCTCGAGAAGTTTTTCTCGCTTCCTGAGCTGGGTGGGTCAGTTTGGAATGGATCGGCGGCCGCTTCAGATCCGCATCAGTGTCACCGTGGGGAGGTTAAGTAAAATGCTTTGATATCCAATGCTAATGGAACATATGACCCCGTATCTAATACTATCAAAGAGTCCGTCGTGCAGAAGAAGTCCAAAATTTTACGTCTTTTTCAGGATTTTTACTCCCACTCTGGCCGTCCTCGCCGCAACCAAAAACGCCCCTCCCAGAAACATACTGACTCCCGAGAAAATAATGGCATACACATAACCGCCATTGTCTTTTGAAATCAATGCACCAGCAATTGGTGTTCCGGTTAAAGTTGCAAAACTGATAATACTAAAAGTCAAAGCCTGTTGTGTCATGCTTGTACCTGAACATCATGCCCATTCTCACACCAATTTTGCTCATCTCAGATTGATCCGTGAGAGCGCCGACACACGCAGGAGGTAAACTGACCAGAGTCCCAGAGAAGAACCCATAAAGCGTTGCAAATACGAGAAACCCTTGCCATGTTGATATACCAAGCCAGCCGAATAAGAGTATACCCGCGGCAATAACCGTCGGAATAAGGACATTAATCGGTCCAATGACATCAGCTACAAAATTCGGTATTATTCGCCCGAATACTGAAGCAGCCTACCAATCAACACCAGATCTCAGAAGGACAAATACGTTCATCATCGAAAGAACGTACAGCGAAACGTTTTCCGGCGCCCCAATCATCTGTGTGTAAGACGTGGAATAGAAGAAGGGGGTATATAAGCCCCAGAACGCCAGAAACGCGCCGACCGTGTACAAACTATATGATGGTTGTAGAAATGCTTTTGGTTCTACCAATGGTCCGACTTTTCGCGGTGGAAGACGAGATTTTAGAGTAACGTTGGAGATTATGAGGGTTGCAATCATGATTAATGCGATCGCACGAACTGACCATCCAAATCCGATTTGGGGGATTAATTTCTCGAGAGTGATGGGGTATATTACGGCTCCTACTGAAGAGCCCGAGGCGACGATACCTAAAGCAGCGGCGCGACGACGTTTGAACCATGTTGACACAACCGCAACGCCAGGGATGAAAAGTCTAACGTTAGGAACCTGTTGGGAGCTAGAAATTACATTCCCATGGCGAGTCCTGCCCCTAGTCCTTGAGATCTGGTTTGTCAGAAAATCCAAAACAGTGGAAGCCTACAGAAATAGTTGATACCACTCGGTTGAGAGCGAAGTCATGCAGGTGCAAAAGACTAGCAAGACGGACCCAATGAGAATGGTGCTACGCAGATAGCCGGCATCAAATAACCTTCCCACAAATGCGGAACCAAGCAACAACAGGCATGCTATTCATTAGGCCCACGAATCAAGTACGCGGAAGTACCTTGCATAGAACCGATCCATGAAATCTGAGAATTCGAGCTTCCAGGAATGAGGATATCTTTATAATAATTCTGAAACACTCCAAACGCATTCAAATATCCCCACCTGCAGTTAGCACTGTGTTTGATCGAGGATCAAAGATACGAATTAAATAGTAACATAAACCCTCCCAAGACCTGCAAACTTGATTGAATTGTCAGTTCAGACTCACATTTCTCGTCGGCGAGCTTGAGCTTCTCGGTCGGCAGGTCCGCACTCCTCGGACTATGAGGTTCAGTAGCGGTCATGGTAGACGAATTTGGTCGTTCTTCATCCCCCATTGAGTTCTCTTCAAGTTTTGTGGGAGATTGTAGTCGAGACATCGCTTAGGGGAAGGAGCGCTGGACACGGTCCGTACTTGACCGGAGAATGCCCGTGCGGTGATGCTTTTAAGTATAAATTTGGCGGTAATCCGCTTTGTAATGCCATTTGTTGCCGGGTAGCTCGGCCGCAGTGCACCAGCGCACTAATCCCCCTTTTTTGGCGGCGGCAGCGATCGTCCGCCAGGATAGACTTGTGTTCAATTACGTTACATACGGTTAACGTCAACTTATTATATATCAAATAAATCAACGAAGACATGGAAGTTAAAACTGAATGTAATGCAACATTCTTTCTGTAACTCAAACATCCTTCCCGATTGTCCTTGCCGAATCATTATTAATGAACCTCTCAAGTCGACGATCCTGGGGTTCGGGTTAGGGTCATGAAATTTATCGCTTCCACGCGCATCCTTGTCGCTAAGCTCGCCATCAATGGCGCACCTAACTCTAACCAAGTCCAAAACTTCACGAATATCCCGTCCTACAACCAAATCTACCATCAAGAAACTTGCCACATTTGATCTCAAAAATCGTCGTATTCTCACATCACCCCCAAAATCCGAGCCTCGCGTCGCAGCCTCGTCAAACGCCCCGCTCGAAGTGACTCAACGTCACCTCTCAGCAGGCACTCCTGTCTACCTGCTCCGGCTGACTCGTTAGATTCTGAGCTGCTTATCAGTGATGTTCTTGCAGGCATAAACTACCTAACGGGAATACAATTTCCACCGTTTCCTGAAAGGGGATTGAGTCGACATGGAGTGGCGGAATTACACGCTGCGCGAAAAGTTCGTTTCAATGTCAAGGCACTGCTGATCTAGGCTATACCTCCTATCATAATGCTCTCACAACTGCATTCGGTGTTTACTACGCACACGTTAATAGAGCGGGAGATGTCGTCACTTATCACATCCGGAACAATTCGAAAATTGCAGTTGAGAGGAAGTGCGGCTGAAGGCCGTGGCGGACAAGTTTCTGGTGCAGGTGGCGATTTTGGACTTATACTGTCAGAAACGTATGCACTGTTGCTAATGCCTCACACGAACGAGCTGGCATCTTTCACAAAGTGGATTGCGGAGACGGGCCGGACAGTTGTATCGATCTCACATTCAGGTCTTATCGCGCAAGGAGTGCAGGAAGAGGAAATAAAGAAAGCCGTTGAAATGGGATTCCTTACCATGGATTACTCTCTTCGAGAAGCTGGATACACAATCTCTGTCCCTGGGAGTGGTAAATTTATCAAGAATCTACGGGGAGGCAGACGAGAGCTCCTGCGGGCTTTGAAACGACAAAAGTACCAAGAGATGCTGGAGAAGGTAGATGAAAGTACTGATCATGGGACTAATGGAAGAACCTTATCGCAAAGAAGCTACGGGAGAGTCTACTGTCTTACGATTTTCATTTGCACGAGTTGGTTGGATCAGGAAGAGTGGAAATATTCATGACACCGGCCGGGCGTGGTGTAAAACTCACTAGCAAAGGTCTTGCAGAGGTCAAATGATACCAGGATGGACAAATGTAAGCATTAAACAGGAGACTAAGAGACAATATCCTTGTAAGGAAGGTATACAATATTCGGTCGGATTATAAATTCGAGATTTGAAGGTGCCATTGAGATTTGATATCTGAAGGGACGTTAATCCCGCAAATTTGCAAATAGATACCGGCATGCCCGCCCAAATTTCCGTCTCAACCAACGAAAATCAGCTCTCTGACGCTTCGTCCTCTCTCTGACGCTTCTTTCACACTCTGACGCCCCCGAAGCGATAACCAACCCCTCTTCCCAACCACACCCCAACCGCCCCATCATCATCCCCTTCATCAACGCTTGTATCCTCTAATTCACTCACTCTACCCTATTCTCAATGCAGCCCCCTCCCCCTGCCCGTCGAACTCGTCGTGGCTCGCCTTCAGACGAGGCTCCGACAGGACCCAACGGTCTCTCCCCCGATGCGCATTCTACGACCTCGAACGAAAGTTTCTACTCTCTTTCTCCCGAGCTAGTCCACTCGTCGACGCAGAATGGCTCTGGGATCGGACGACCTTGGAGTCGAGTCGACGCCGTCTTGCAGCGGGAATTTGCTCGGGAGAAGAAGGCGGGGAAGTTATCTTTCGAGAGGAAAGTCGAGATGTATGGAGAGAAGTTGGAGG
>Ga0335073_10008913_pt1 | contig 14067 bp, 15 predicted proteins | sample Lox_Sample_22_FD_207093 | JGI IMG/M metagenome (GOLD analysis project Ga0335073, IMG submission 207093) | Soil microbial communities from Loxahatchee National Wildlife Refuge, Florida, United States - Lox_Sample_2.2 | ecosystem: Environmental > Terrestrial > Soil > Wetlands | place: USA... | reverse complement strand
TCACCAGTTTGCGCAAAGAAGACGGTGTTGGCCGCGGTAGGTTCGCCTCCTTCCCAGGAAAATTCCTGGGTTGCGAGTTCGGCGACCTCTTCGACGATGCGGTCGTAGAGGGCGTCGCGCGGGGTGCTCAGCGCGACCTGGCGAAGGGTCTCGCTCTCGCCGGTAAGCCAGGAGTCGCTGCGCTCGCGCACGGTGCGGGCGACGATGAAGTACATGGCGAGAAACACGGCAGCGCTGCCGGCGGCAAAGACCAGCGTCGTGCGCAGTGCCACGCGCCATGCGGCGGTGCGATAAAAGGAGCGTCCGAGTCGGGAAAACATGCGCTAGTCGCGGAGCAGATATCCTACGCCGCGGATGGTGCGGATGAGCGGGCGCTGTGAATCCTTGTCCACTTTGTTGCGCAGGCGGTGGATGTGGACATCGACGATGTTGGTGGAGGTGTCGATGCGCATCTTCCAGACGTGGTCGAGAACCATGGCGCGGGTGACGACGCGTCCAGCGTTGCGGCAGAGGTATTCGAGCAGGGCGAACTCCTGCTGGGTGAGCTGGAGTTCCATGCCGGCGCGCCGGGCTTCGCGGCGGATCAGGTCGATTTCGAGGTCTGCAACACGGAGGCGCGTGGTTTCCGACTGTCCCGGTGTGCTGCGGCGCAGCAGGGCGCGTACGCGGGCCTGCAGTTCGGCGACAGCAAAGGGCTTGGTCATGTAGTCGTCGCCGCCGCGCTCGAGGCCAAGAACGCGTTCGTCGACGGAACGGCGGGCGGAGAGGATCAGGACCGGCGAAGAGACGCCCTGGGAGCGGAGCCGCTGGATCAGGTCGAGGCCATCGACATCGGGCAAGGTCAGGTCGACAACGAGAGCATCGTGAACGCCTTCGAGTGCGAGGCGCTCGGCTTCCTTTCCCTGAGCGCAGGCATCGACACCGAAACCGGATTCGGCAAGGGCCCGGGTGAGAAATTCCCGAATGGTGTTGTCATCTTCAACGACAAGCAACCGCATGAATACTCCTTGAGATGGGCCCTGATCTTCGGAAGAGAGCGCAGGAGGGTTCGAGCCGATGTCCGGCTCGCCAGGGCCGATGCGTGAACACGAAATTTCAATCAGGTTACTTCTTAGACGCGAGTAAAGCACGCACGTGGATTACAAAGCGTTCATGATGAGATGCGTTCCCGATTCTGTGGTTGGACGCGGCCCGCGGAGCACGGGCAAGCGAAGAGAGGGATCGCCTGAATGGCTCAAACAGCTTTTCCATGCGACAAGAGTCTCAGGCAGAGTGCTCCGAGCGAAAGAATCAGCAGGAAGGCAGCAGGCAGAATTCCTTTGCTGTCACCAACGCGCAAGTGGGCCACGATCGCGCCGAGAAAGTAAAGCACAAGGCCGGCAGAGGCCGCTGTGCCGAGAACGTGCCACCAGATGCCAACAACCACGCCAGTCGCTCCGGCCATCTCGCAGACGGCGAGCAACGTGAGGTACCGCATGGGCACGCGGCACGTTTCGTGGATCGCTTTGACAATCTGCGGATCGTTGCGGAGCTTACCGAGGCCGGAGAACAACACCATCGCCGCCAATACGATCGCCTACCACCAGGTAGGCAATTCCCATCGCGCTTGTTCCCTGCGTGCGAAATGATACCGTCAGGCGCTCTGTCCTGTCATAACCATCCTGCGAAACGTGGTTCCAATGGAAATCCTCAATGGGCGTGTGCGGGTTCAGCCGCAAGGGCTGCGGCTTTCTCTGCGGCTTCGACGGTGTGCGCGATGAGGGTGGCGATGGTCATCGGGCCCACTCCACCGGGGACAGGTGTCCAGGCGGAGCAGCGATCGATGACGGTGGCGAGTTCGATGTCGCCGACGCCACCGGGATGGTAGCCGGCGTCGACGACGACCGCGCCGTCACGGATCCAGTCGCCACGGATGAACTCGGGCTTGCCGACGGCGCCGATGACGATCTCCGCACGGCGGACGACTTCGGGCAGATTCTTGGTGCGCGAGTGGCAGATGGTGACGGTGGCGTTGGCGGCGAGCAGCATCATGGCCATGGGCCGGCCGAGGATGGGACTGCGGCCGACCACGACGGCTTCGCGGCCTTCGATGGGAATCTCATAGCGGCGGAGGAGGCGCATGATGCCGGCGGGCGTGGCGGAGCCGTAGGCGGGCTCATCCATGGCCATGCGGCCGAAGCCGTGTGCGGTGACACCGTCGACGTCTTTGTCGAGGGCAATGCGGTCGAAGCAGGCGCGTTCGTCGATTTGTTTCGGAACGGGGTGTTGGAGGAGGATGCCGCGGACGCGGGGATTGGTGTTGAGTTCTTCGATTGCGGCGAGAAGCTCGCCGGTGGTGGTGGTGCCGGGCAGGTGGATCGAGAGCGATTCCATGCCGACGCGGCGGCAGGCGTTGCCCTTCATTCTGACGTAGGTAGCCGAGGCGGGGTCGTCGCCGACGAGGATGGTGGCGAGGATGGGCGGCTCCGGGAGATGGAGGCGCTCGACACGAAGGGTGAGTTCTGCTTCGAGTTCTTTGGAATAAGCTTTGCCGTCGAGAAGGATGGGCATGAAGACAGGGTACAGGGCGCAGGGATCAGGGGAGCAGGGCGCGCGCGCAGTACGACGGGAACCTGCGTGATCGGTGCAAAAGCCTAAATTGCGCGAATGACCCTTGCGGGCAGCATGATGACTGCTCCGACCAGATCGAGCACACCGTGGACAGCGATGCCAAGCAGACGGAAAGGAAGCAGGAGCAGCCAGACGATGGGGTAAGCGACGAGCGCGACCAGAGCCAGGGGCCAGCAGAGGACGAGAAGAATGCAGAAGAGAAGGAATTTGGCCATGGCGACCTCTAATCTCAGCCCGAGCGCCCCTCGCGGGTTCTTGCGCACGAGCCGAACACGATCGATACGAAGTTTCTGGGAGTGAAGTTCCGCTGTGGATCGCACACCGAGGAGCGATAAATAGCGGACCAACGCTTACCGTCTTTGCTACATTGTTCTCGACCCGGAGGAATGTCCCGGGAGGGAGAGGCCAGTGTTTCTCGGAATGGATGTGGGCACGGGCGGCACGCGCGCCGTTCTGGTGGATGAACAGGGGCGTGTCGTGGCCGAAGCGTCGGCCGAGCATCAACCGTTTCGCGTTCCGCAGCCTGGCTGGGCCGAGCAGGACCCGGAGGACTGGTGGCGCGCGGCGCAGGAGGCCATCCGTCAGGTGCTTGGCGCGGGCAAGGGCGCGACAGTAGATGCGGTCGGGCTGACCGGGCAGATGCACGGCGCGGTCATGCTCGACAAGGACGGCAGTGTGCTGCGGCCGTCGCTCATTTGGTGCGATGTACGCACTGAGCCGCAGTGCGAGTGGCTCACGAATCAGTTCGGCGGCGGCGAAGCGGGTCGCAGGAAGCTCATCGAACTCACCGCCAATCCCGCGCTGCCGAATTTCACGCTGACGAAGCTGCTGTGGGTGCGCGATCACGAGCCGGAGATCTTCGCGAAGATCGCACACATCATGTGCCCTAAGGATTACGTTCGCTACCGCCTCACCGGGACGTATGCCATCGACGTGCACGAGGCGTCGGGCACGCTGCTGCTCGACGTAACGAACCGCATCTGGTCGAAAGAAGTCGCCCGCGTCGCTGGCATCCCGGAAAGCTGGCTGCCCCGGGTTTTCGAGTCACCTGAAATCTGCGCGAAGATCAGCGACAAAGCCGCCAATCTGACGGGGTTGCGGGCCGGGACGCCGGTTGCGGCTGGGGCAGGCGATCAGGGCGCAGGTGCGGTTGGCATGGGAATCCTGCAGCCGGGTTCTGTCTCGGCGACCATCGGCACCTCAGGCGTTGTCTTTGCCGCGACCGCTGCGCCCACCAAAGACCCCCTTGGCCGCCTGCACACCTTCTGCCACGCCGTCCCCGGACGGTGGCACGTTATGGGCGTGACCCAGGGCGCCGGTCTCTCGCTGCGCTGGATGCGCGAAACGCTTGCCCCCGACCAGAGCTATGACGACCTGACGTTCGCCGCGGCGGAGATTTCCGCCGGCAGCGATGGCGTGCTTTGGACGCCGTATCTCTTTGGCGAGCGCACGCCGCATCTCGACCCGACGGCGACGGCTGCCTTCGTCGGTATTACTTCGACGACCACGCGTGCTCACTTAACTCGTGCAGTTCTCGAAGGTGTGGCCTATTCTCTCAAGGACAGCTTTACATTATTCTCGGAGTTGGGGATTCCGCTCAAAGGTGTCCGGCTTGGTGGTGGCGGCGCGCGGGGCCCGCTCTGGCGCGAGATCCAGGCCAATATTTACGGCTACGCCTGCGAACGCCTCACCGCCGAAGAAGGCGGAGCCTTCGGCGCCGCGCTCCTCGCCGGCGTGGGGGCGAAACACTGGCCCAATCTCGAAGCCGCGTGTGCCGCCGGCATCACCGTCGCCGAGACGATTCATCCGAAACCGGAGCTGGTTCGGCGCTATGCTGAGGGCTACGCGGGCTTCCGCAAGGTCTATCCTGCGTTGAAGGGCATCCGGGGGTAGGCCAGCAGCCGCGGGTGTAGAACATGGTCCCCGTCGCCAAACTCGTCGCTCTGACGCTCAGCATTCTTTCGCTGTGCCTGCTCATGGCGCATGCATTCTTCGTTCCGGGCAGTCCGTGGGGCGATCGCCTGCTCGACGGGCTGGGCACTCTGGGCCTGGCAGGCGGCATCTGCTTCGCTGCCGGAATGCTGTTCGAGATCCCCAACCGCAAGTTCGACCCCGAGCCCACGCCGCCGCTGATGCGCACCCTGCCGGTTCGGCTGTTCTTTTGGGGAGCAGGGCTGATGGCGGTGATGTTCCTGCTCTCGTGGTTCCTGGTCCAATACTTCGTGCCGACGATCTGGAAGAACCAGCCGTACTGAGCGAGCTAAAGACCGGTCAGCCAAGAGCCGCACCGCAATCACCACGCGCGGGACGATGATCCTCGCCTGAGTGATAGCGAACTCCCTGGCGGTACCAGTTCATCTTTCCCGGCCCCTACAGCGCCTGGCTCGCGTCGTCCAGCCTCTTCGTTCTGAGCTTGCGCAACATCCACCACCCCAGCGCGCCGAAGACCACTACCAGCCCAGTCAGCGTCAGCATCATGTGCTTCTTCGCCATATCCGCGACGACGTTCACGATTTGAGGTCCGTATTTCACGACCAGCGCGGTCTCGACCCCGAAGCGGATCGTTCTGCCGACGAAGACGGCCAGCATGAACGCCACAGTGTGCATCTCGAAGACGCCGGCGCCGAAGACGAACAGCTTCCACGGCGTTGGCGGCGGCAGCAGCGATGGAACCATCACCGCCAGGAATTCCTGCTTCTCAAACTGGTTGCGCATCGACTCGAAGCGCGCGCGGTTCACGCGTTTCAGCAGGAATAACTCGCCGCCGGCTCGTCCAACGAAAAAGGGAACCAGCCCACCCAGCGTCGACCCCAGCGCCGCCAAAAGGGCATAGAGATAGAAGTGCCGCTTGTCGGACCATGCCCACATGGCCATCAGCACATCGATGGGGATCGGAATCGACGCCGAATCGATGAAAGAGCCCAGGAGGACGCCCCATGGGCCCAGCGGGATGAGCCAGTGCTCAAGCCTGTTGATTTTGGCGAGAAGAGATTTCAGGCGCGCTCAACCTTTCGTTCGATTCGATGCACGTGCGACGGCGTCATTGCCATGTTCAGTCCTGCCCTCGAGCAGATCGAGCGCATGCGGCAGCACCGGCAGGGCCGCGAGCAGGGAACTGACGGCCCCGGCCGGGCTCCCCGGCACATTCAGAACGATGGCTGTTTTCAGGGTCCCGCACAGAGCCCGGCTCAGGCTCGCCATCGGCGTTTCTTTCCGGCCTTCGGCTCGCATCAGTTCTGCTACCCCTTCCAGCAGGCGATCGCAGACCGTGCGCGTTGCCTCGGGCGTGACATCTCGCGCAGCAATGCCGGTCCCCCCGGTAGTAACCACCAAATGGGCCATCCCGGCCGCCTTCCGGATTGCGTCTTCGATTGCCTCCTGCTCGTCTGGAACCGTAATGCGGGATACCGTCTCAAAGCCATTTGCGTCCAACGTACGAGCCAGCGCCGGACCCGAAAGGTCCTCGCGCTCGCCCCGTGCGCAGCCGTCGCTCACGGTGATTACAGCAGCCGTCCTCCGGGGAGACGCATGAGATTCTTTCGGCATCTTTTCGATTGTACAAACACGGGTAAGTCCCTCGATTTGATGAGAAAATAGGCAAGAGACCACGTGGCGTTCCCGCCTTACCCCGAGCGGCATCAGCGTTGGGGCCCCGGCTTGAGCCGCGCAGAGATGAAGGAAGCAGGAACCAGCCAGCGGAACCGAAGTTGGCAGAACTGAAGTCAACCCTGAATGCCGATTCGCCTCAACCTCAGCGACCCACCGGCCAGGCCCGAAGCGGAGCCGGAATCCACATCCGCCCCTCTCGCTGGCGTGGCCGTCGAAAATCCGCCTGACGAAGAAACCTCAGAAGCTACTGGCATCTCGGATCGGCCGCCTGCGTCGTTCAACGGCTCCGGCAACCTGCCCTCGTTCCGCCGCAGCCGCTACGAGGAACTCGACCACACCGACCTGCTCCACATCATCGATGAGCTGGAGGGCAACCGCGGCTGGGCCAGCCTGCGCGAGAAGCTATGGATTGCACTCATCATCCACATGCTGGTGGCCTGGTACCTGCTCTACGGGCCGAAGTACATCTACCATGTGCGCGTGGTCGACCCGTCGGTAATCATGAAGCAGCGTCAGAAAGAGTTGACCTACCTCGACCTGCCACCCGACCTGGAGAAGGTTAAGCCGAAGGCGCAGGCGCCCCTGTCAGATAAAGACCGCGTTGCGGAGACGCCGAAACCGACGCTCGATCGCAAGACCCTCGAGCAGCTGGAGGCGATGAAGCGCGCCGGCCCACCTGTTCCTGTACCGCAGCCGAGCCAGCAGCCGGTCGCTCCCGCCGCACCGGCACAACAGCAACCCCAGGTGGCGGAGCAGCGTCCGCCGACGCCGCCGGCACAGCCGCTGCCGCAAAACAACGCCGCGAAGCTGGAGGCTCCGCCGATGGCGCCGCAGCCGAATTTTCGCTCCAACAACGCCGGCAATCCCAATGAGCAACTGCAGCAGGCCATGCGCCAGGCCATGCAGGGCCGCGGGCAATATGGCGGTGACAGCGGCGCGAATGCGCCCTCGCAGCACCAGGGGATGAATGGCGGCGTCGACGTCCTCAGCGACACCATGGGCTGGGACTACGGACCCTACGTCCAGCGCGTGGTGTGGGACACGGAGCGCGCGTGGTGGCCGATCATTCCTGAATCCGCGCGCCCGCCGCTCGACAAGCAGGGCAAGGTGATGATCCGCTTCAAGATTTATCCGGACGGCAGCGTGCACGACATGATTCTCGAGGGACCCTCGGGGGATGTTGCTCTGGACCGCGCCGCCTGGGCGGGCATCACGGGCGCCTCGCCATATCCGCCGATTCCGAAGGCTTTCAAAGGGCCGTTTCTCGAGCTGCGTTTCTACTTCCTCTACAACATCGAACCCGGAGCGGAATAGTTGTGGCCGCGCCGCCGGGATCGCGCTCGACGGACGCCGATCCACGGCAACCGGTTCAGGATCGCGACCGCCTGCGCCGCCAGCAGATCATCGGCATTCTGCTGATCGCGGCGGGGATTCTCGTGTTTACGCTGGTGCGCGCCAACTGGCACGAACTGTTTCCGCAGGGCTGGTGGCGGTGGTAGGCCAGGCCGCCCGGCTGCTCTTCTTCCTGCGCTTCATCTCATCCTTTTTTGGCTTCTTCTGGTGATTCTCCGCCAGTCCTTCATTACCGCTGGCCATCTGGGCCTGCGTTGGTTCGATCACCTGACCGAACTCGCGCCCACCCACTTCCGATCCGCGAGGCGGCCCGCCTTTCTGCTCTTTGCTCCTGACGCGCGGCTGGTGCTGATTCGGTTCCATGGCAATCCTCCTCTTTTACCTCGATGCCTCGTCGGCTCGGGACTTTGCCCGCAATTCCCGGAGTGTGCCGTGTCGTGCTTCCTGCGATCCTGATCGTGACAAGGAGACGCGAGTACGATGAACACAGCCGCCATGCTCAATGAAGACCAGGCCTGGGCCGCCGTTCTGGCCCGCGATCCCGCCGCCGACGCGGAGCTGGTCTACGCCGTCACCACCACCGGAGTCTTTTGTCGGCCCACCTGCCCCAGCCGCCGCCCGTCGCGCGGCAACGTCGTCTTTTTCCCCGACCCGGCGACCGCACAGGCCGCAGGATATCGCCCCTGTCGCCGTTGCCGCCCGCACGCGCGACATGTGGACGCCGGACTTGTTGAAGCGATTTCGCGCGGGCTGAAGCGGAACCAGCAGGCCACGCTGTTCGATCTGTCGCAGATGACGGGCCGCAGCCCCTTCACCGTCGAGCGCACCTTCAAGCGCGTCCTTGGCCTCACCCCCGCGCAGTACCAGCGGCAACAACGCGCTGCCTCGTTCCGTAAAGAGCTCAGCGACGGCTCGACGCGCATCACCGATGCGATCTATGACGCCGGTTACTCCGGCCCTGGCCGCGCGTACGAGAACACGCAGCTCGGCATGGCTCCCGGCAAATATCGCGCGGGAGGGCGCGACGCTCGTATCGGTTACGCCATCGGCTCGAGTTCGCTCGGCAAGATCCTCATCGCGGCCACCGAACGCGGTCTCTGCTCGGTGATCCTTGGCGACACCGATGCCCAGCTGGTCCGGGACCTGCGCGCGCAGTTTCCTCAGGCCAGGATCGAGGAGGAGCCGAGCCTGGCGCCGCATCTCGATGAGGTTCTCTCGCAGTTCACCGAACACCCGGCCGCGCTCGACCTGCCGCTGGACCTGCGCGCCACGGCCTTCCAGATGCGCGTTTGGGAAGCGCTGCGACGCATTCCGCGTGGTGAAACCCGCACGTACGCCGAGGTGGCGAAGTCGCTTGGCAACCCGAAGGCGTTCCGCGCCGTGGCTCGCGCCTGCGCGACGAACCCCGTCGCGGTGGTCATCCCCTGTCATCGTGTGATCGGCAGCGACGGCAAACTCACCGGCTACCGCTGGGGCGAGCAACGCAAGAGGAAGCTGCTCGATCTGGAGAAGGCCGCTTCCTGCTGAGCGGCGACGCTGCGGTAACAACCACGTTTGGGGGAGTTCTTTTGAGAGCCCACCTTTGCTACGGTGGGCTCCACCCTCCCGCAGACTGCCATGGCTACCTTCGCCTTCGACCAGGTTCAGGAAACCGGTGTACGCGCCGTATCGCTGGCCGAGATTCTTTCCGCTCTCTCGTTTGCGCTCGATCTGACCGAGGGAGCCGTGCCGGGCCACGCCTTGCGCAGCTGCGTTTTGGGCATGCGTCTGGCTGAGGAACTCGACCTGCCCGATTCGCAGCGCGCCAGCCTTTACTACGCACTGCTGCTCAAAGACATTGGGTGCAGCAGCAATGCGGCTCGCCTTTGCCAGATCATCGGCGGCGGAGACGAGCGCCGCGTGAAAGCGGGCGTCAAGCTGGAAGACTGGACGCGGCCATCGCAGCCGAAAGGTTCGACGCTTCGCCTGCTGTGGGACAACGTCCTGCCGGATGCCTCCGCTGTCGAGCGCGCGATCGGCATCGTGCGTCTCGGTCTTGCCCAGCATCGCAACAACGAAGAGGTCATCAAACTGCGGTGCGATCGCGGCGCTGAAATTTTGCGCAAGCTGGGCCTCGGCGATGTCGCTGCGGAAGCGGTGCGCGGGCTCGACGAGCACTGGGACGGCAGTGGATATCCCGAGCGCCGGACGGGCAGAGCAATCCCGATCGAATCGCGCATCCTGGCCGTTGCCCAGCATCTCGACGTCTTTGCTACTGAAGGCGGTCCTTCAGCCGCCCTCGAAGTTCTGCGCGAGCGCAGCCGGACCTGGTTCGATCCGGAACTGGTCCGCGTCGTCGACCGGCTCCAGAGAGACGGTTCGCTGTGGCACTACGCCCTGGCCGATACACCGGAGTGGGAGACTCGTCATGCCGCGCTCGATCTTGCCCCCGGTGAAGTGAATGAGCCGGCTGTCTCCGATATCGACCTGATCTGCGAGGCGTTCGCCGATGTTGTCGATGCCAAATCCCCCTTCACCTTTCGCCATTCGGTTGGAGTCACCGGCGCTGCTCTGCGCATTGCCCGCAACCTCGGACTCAGCAACGCGAGTCTGCGGTTCGTCAACCGCGCCGCGCTGCTGCACGACCTCGGCAAGCTTGGTGTGCCCAACTCCATTCTGGACAGGCCGGGCAAACTCGATGCGGAGCAATGGCAGGTGGTGCAGGAACATCCGCGCCTGACCAAGGAGATTCTTTCCCGGATCGGATCATTCGGCGAACTGGCCTTCGTGGCCGGTGCTCATCACGAGAGGCTCGATGGCTCGGGCTACCCCAACCACCTGACCCGTGAGTATCTGACCCTCGAAGCGCGCATCATTGCGGTGGCCGATGCCTATGGCGCGCTGACCGAAGATCGCCCCTACCGGATGGCGCTCTCCCATGAGCAGGCCATCGCCATTCTGCGCGAAGAGATCCCGCACCGCCTCGACGCGGACTGCGTCGAAGCGTTGTGGGTCTGAGCGTCGGTCACATGTGTGCTCAGGCTTGAGCGGACTCCCATCCTCGAGGAAGAAAAAGGCCCTGCCTCCGGGACAGGGCCTTTACTCCGCTGCTGCCGCGAGACGTTCGTGACGCCATGGCGTAAGCGAGTCGCGGCGGTTCATGGGATGCGAAGTGAACGGTTCTCAACAACGGAAATGTTGCGCCAGATTTTGGCGCAAGGGCCGAGCGCATGTTGCCCGTGCGCGAGCGGGGCGCCGAACCCGAGGCGTGGGGTGAATCTACTGAAAACTCGAAATTAGGGGGGTGACCCCTCCGGATGTTGGTGATTCCGTTGAAAAGTTCTCTTGGCAGACCCCCCTCCCTATTAACGAAGTGGTTATTGCGAAAGGGGAACAGGAAGCCTGGCCGGGATCGACGGATTGGTTCATCTGCTTCTCCACTGGCCGGAGCAGCCGGCGCAAGAGAAAAGGCTCGTCATGGCGAGCCTTCGATTCGGGAGAGACACTTCTCCCCGTGTTTCCAAGCGTAAGATTCGGAGCTTTTGGAAGCAAGAGAAATCGGAGGGTGGGACGGTACGGAAGTCATGATGGGCGGCCGGAGCCTGAGATGGTAGCCAGAGATCGCTGAACATCGCTGAACGGAAGCCGCTTTTGTCTGGAATCTTTCGGCCATGGTAGCGTTTGGGAATCAGAGCGATTGTAGATCGCTCGACGGCAGTAATAACTCCAATCATTCTTTTCAGTGATCTCGACCGATAAGTCGACCAGTGTGAGAGCTCGGGCCCAACGGCTTCCGCCTCACGCCAGCGTGATCACGGTGATCTCCGGGGGGCAGCGGAAGCGGAACGGCAGTCCCACGGCTCCGATGCCGCGGTTGACGTAGAGCTGGGTGCGTCCCATGCGAAACGTTCCCTCGACGTATCTCTGCCCGTACTCCGGCAGATGGAAGAGCGGCAGGAACGGCAGCCGCACCTGTCCGCCGTGGGTGTGGCCGGAGAGCATGAGATCGACCGGGTAGCGGGCGACGTCGGGCAGGATGTCGGGCTCGTGGACCATCATGATCAGCGGCTCGCCGGGGACGGTTCCACGGAGGGCGCCCGGCAGGTCGACATCGCCGGTGCAGGCGCTACCCACTCCGGCGAGCCAGATGCGGTGACCCGCACGCTCGAGCGCGATGGAGGCGTTCATCAGCACGGGAATACCGTGCTCGCGCAAAGGAGCGGCGACATACTCAGCACCGATGATGTAGTCGTGGTTGCCCAGGCTCGCGTAGCGGAGCGGGCACTCGATTGCGCTCAGGACGGCAGCGCAGCCGACTGCGTGCCGGCGTGCCCAGGACATCGGCATGGGGCCGAAGCTGACGAAATCGCCCGTCATCAGCACCATGTCGGGACGCAGCTGGTTGATGCGCCGGACCACCTCCCGAACGAAGAAGGGCTCGGTGTAGTCGGCGTAGTGAATGTCGGAGATCTGTGCGATGCGCATGCCGCGAAAGGCATCGGGAATGCGATCGATCCGGAAGGTGTGCTCTTCGATCCTCAGTTCGTGGCGGGAGATCTCGCCCGCGTAGAGTGCGAGCCCCGCAGCCGATGCGGCGGATAGTCGCAGAAAACGACGGCGTGTGAGCCAGTGCCGGCGCGGCCCGGGTGAGGCTTCCAGCTGATCCTCAGTCGCTGGGGAGGTTTCGACTGCGATGGTTGGATTCACTCTGTTGTTGGACGCCGAATCACGTTCAGGGGATGGGGCTCGCCGGCCCGGAGACCAACATCCCTGAGGTTCATTATCGCTGAGGGAAGGCAGTAGGCGGTAGGCAGTAGGCGGTAGGAAAAAGCGAGAAGCGAGGTGCCTGACTGCCCTCGGCGTCTCGCTCGATTCCTGTTTTCTGCTTCCTGTTACCAGCCGTAAACGCGGTAATAAGGATAGGGATACGGATAGGCGTAGGGATACGGCGCCATATAGACGGGCCTGCGCTGGAGCTGGGGTACGTTCTGCGCCAGGCGTCGCGCCTCCTGCCAGGAGACGGGCTGGACGGTGACGGCACTGGTGAGGTGGAAGTTGAGCATCGACTCGGCGGGCAGCCAGGCGCGGGGTCCGTTCGTCGCGCCCGAAACCGCCAGGCCGCCAACACCACCGGCAACCGCTCCCACCGCGGCTCCAGGGCCGCGACCGATGATTCCGCCGATGATCGCCCCGACTGCAGCGCCGCCGACGGTGTTGCCTGCTGTGTATCCGGCTTTGTTCGGGGTCTTGCTGGTCCAGATGTCGGAGACGAGCGGATACGAGGCTCCGCCCAGGCTCAGCGATGTGACCTGCAGCTCCAGTTCGCCGCTACCGCCCAAGGCGCCGGGCTTCTTCACGTGGACGACGCTACCCTGGAGGACTGCGCCGCGCGGGATCGCGAGCACATTGCCTTCAAAGACATCGCTGGCAGCGGTGGCCTGGAAGACGGCGCCCTCCTGGAGCTTCGCCATATCAAGGGTCTCGCTCAGACGAATCTGGAGCAGCGTTCCCGCGGGGATCGTGACGGGTCCGCTGGTTTGCTGCGGAGGTGGGTAGTTGTTGTAGCCGCCATAGGGCTGCTGAGGATAAGGCTGCTGGCCGTATCCGCCCTGGGGATATGGGGTACGCGCGGGAGGATATTGCTGGGTGGGCTGATCCGGCGGTGGAGGAGGAGGAATCTGCTGCGAACTCTGCGGGGATGCCTGGGGTTGCTGATCGGCCGGAGGCGGGGGCGGCGGAGGAGCCTGCTGGTTGTCTGCCGGAGGAGGAGGCGCCTGCTGCGCCTGATCCGAGCCACCCGCGACGGTGATGTTGTTCTGGATGCCGCTCACGCCGGTGACGCCGGCGGCGTCGGTTTCCGCCTGCTGGCGCTGCTGTTCGGTTTCGACGGTGCCGGTGAGGGTGACGATGCCGCTGGCTGCTGCTGCGGTGATGGGCTGGTTCTTCAGCATCGCATCATGGGCGATGGCAGATGAAACAGCGGCCTGCAGGTTGCTGTCACCGCTCTGTGCGAGGGCGGTGGTCCCGGCGGAGATCCAGAGGCAGGCGGCCAGCGCGGCGGTGAGGAAAGAGAATCTGAAGCAAATGCTGTTCGTACGCATGATGGCAACTCCATGCTTCGGGCTGGTTGTCATCCGCGTTCGTGGATGCAGACGCGACGCCGCCCGAAGCTCGACGTTTCTATCCCATCTGACACTCCTTTAGATGGAAAGTTGTGTTGAAAAGCCGCAGGTTAACGGGTGGAAATGCTCGGGTGGGCTGTCGCAAAAAGAACGTCACCAGAGAAAAGCAGGTCCCTCGCTCGCCTACCCCATCTTGCCTACGGCTGCGATGGGGCCCCAAAGCGCTCGCTTCGGGATGACAGAGTAAGGGTATGGGGAAGCGGGTCCCTTGCTCGCCTGCGCCATCTTGCCTACGGCTGCGATGGGGCCCCGAAGCGCTCGCTTCGGGATGACAGAGTAAGGGTATGGGGAAGCGGGTCCCTTGCTCGCCTGCCCCCATCTTGCCTGCGGCCGA
>Ga0335073_10008912_pt1 | contig 14069 bp, 9 predicted proteins | sample Lox_Sample_22_FD_207093 | JGI IMG/M metagenome (GOLD analysis project Ga0335073, IMG submission 207093) | Soil microbial communities from Loxahatchee National Wildlife Refuge, Florida, United States - Lox_Sample_2.2 | ecosystem: Environmental > Terrestrial > Soil > Wetlands | place: USA: Florida... | reverse complement strand
CTTCGACTGCAGCTCACCCAGCGAAACCAGCACCTCCCCGAGCGCGGTGCCGGGCAGCTCGGCCGCGGCCGGGCCGGTGAGGTAGTCCAGGGCCGCGTGCGCCGTCCGCAGCGCATCCGCCACACTGACGGGCGCAGCGTCTCCGTCACCGCACATCTGGACCACCCCCCCCCCGCAGGGTCACCGGCCAGGCAGGCTCCTGACATCCCAACGCCTGTTCGCGTATATCGATTTCCTTATGTATAGACTAGCATACATATTCTAGTAGCACAAGTTGTAGCCACCAAGATCGTTGGCGGGCAGGGTCGTTACTCGGGGCGCTTACGGGGGCGCTTGGCGTCGCGGCTAATTCGGTACGGCCGGAGCTACGTGGTATCCGCGAGACGATCGTCGGCGGCAGGACGCCTAGGCGGATCGAGACTAACCCTGCGACCACATGGCGAGGATTCGGTCTATCGCAGGCCTGACGCGGTCTCTGGCCTCTTCGCGGGCGATTCCTGACATGAGGAGGTCATCGTAGTTTGTGTCCTGGTGCCGGACCGACGCCACCACTGCCAGCGTGATCGCTTGCTCATCCAGGGCCCGGCCCGCAGCGGAACGCCCGACGCGACCGCTGCCACGCAGGCCAGCGTGGCCTGCGATGGCTTGCGCGCGTTCCGCTGGGCAGCTCGGATACAGCCGACCGATCTCCATGGCGAACCGGCGCTGGAACTCCGCGTCTTCGTCCGCTCGCCGAACGGCGTCGCGTTCGCGGCGGCGGAGCCGGGCGTCGGAGTCGGCAAGGCATTGCCGTTCGGCCTCTTCGAGCGCTGGCTCCTCAACGAGGATGCCTTGCCGCTCGTAACGCTTGCGGGCCCGGCTCCACCGGACGACGACGGCGGACAGGCGGCTAGCCTTCTTAGCCCGCCTGGTCAGCGCGGCGTCGCCGGCTGACAGGAACACGAGGTGGTCCATGTCCGCGCAGCTCATGCACAACGGCCCTTTGTCGTCCATGATGAGCAGGTCCCCCGACTCGGCGCCACACTCCGCGCAGGTGAAGTCCTTGAGGGGCTGGACGACCACCAGGTCAGGCGGGGCCGCCGACTTGGTGGCGCGCTCGGCCTGCTTGTCCGGAAGGTCAGGAGAGACCCAGTGCGTGCGCCAGGCATTTTCTATCACCGGCTCATCCAATGAGCTGAAGCGCAGTGGGCGGCGGGACCTGCCGGCCGACACGTAGTCGGCCTGGACCGGCTTGAGGCCCTTTGCTTTGGCCCACTCGGTGAGATGGACGAGGAAGGCGACGGACCTGTCGTCATGCTGTGGCAGGAATTCATCCAGGTCGTCCACGCGTCCGCGCCGCCAGGTGTCGACGTTGGGCGGCTGCAGCCAGCCGATTTCGAGGCACACGTCGATGGGCGTGACGAAATTCTGCCTGGCGAACGCCGCCTCAGCGGCCGCCACGACGCGCGCTTCCAATGGCCGCCGCTGTTTCATGACAGGGAGCGTAATCTATGGCGCCGCGCGGCATCGGACCACTGTGGACAGCACCTTCTCCCTCATGGACGCCTGCCCGGCTCCCATGGCGGAATGTCCGATGGGTGGTCCCTGCGCAGCCGATGAGTAAAAGCGCCTCAGCCGATCTGGCAGAGGTAGTGGAAGTTGCCGTCACCGACCGTCTTCCGCAAGGTCCTCATGATGCGGAACGTGTCGTCGTGCGGTCCCTCGATGTACAGCGGCATTCCGTCGCGGCCGAACGTGATGTCGCTGGAAGCATTCCAGTCACCAAGGTGAGCCTGGCACTTCGGGAAGTCGGGATGCGGGTCGAACCCCAAACCGCGCGCGTAATCGACCGCGCCGAACACCACGTGCCGTGCCAGCTCGAGAGGCGCCGGTACCGGCGGTTGGCTGAAGGTACGGAAGAAGTTGCCAGTGAAATCCGGCAGCTTGCGCCTGTCCATGGTCTTGGGGCCGTTGCAGTTCTTGACGCCCAGGCACCAGACATCGACCAGGTACCCGCACGCGGACACGGTGCTGCCGTGCTCCCGCGCGACTAGGACCCCTACCAGCCCGGACCCGGTATCCTCAGTGGCCTGGAGGCCCGGCCATTCTGGATGGCCGGGCACGGTGAGCCCGGCAGACCAGTTGTCGCTGATCCAGCATCCGGCGAGCGCCGCCTCCTGTTTGGGGGCCATCGCGCCAACGGCCCTGATGAGCGGCGTCACCTCGGCGGGCTTGAGGCCGAGCGCACGGGCGATTTCCTTGGGTGTGCGGCCATCGCGGCGAAGTTCCGCGACGCACGCCACGAGTTCGGAGCTTGCCATGGTTCCTCAGCATTCCGCATTCCGCGACCGCTGATGAAGCCAACGCGGTAGAAATGTCCGGGTCCCTCGACCTTTCTTTGACCCCGCAGACCAGCTGATGAACCAGGGAATCCGCCGTGACCGATCTCGAAGACGCTGCTGAGAATGTTCCGCTGACCGGGCAGGTCCGTTCGTTCCTGGCCTGGCTCGGCGAAGGCCGCAAGCTCACCCAGACTGGCCGCGTCGGGCTTACTGACGCCCGGTACCTTGTCGGTTTCCTCGGCACAGGCGACCATATCGACCCGGAGATCGGCGGCAAGGTATTCAAGACCCGATCCAGCGAAGAACTCCCGTACCTGACGAAAGTCGTGGAGTGGGCGAAGGCCGCCCGGCTTGTCCGTGTCAGCGGTACCCGGCTCGTGCCGGTGAAGAAAAACGCCGCCCTAGCGGGCAAGCCACTCGACCTAGTGCTGGCGATGCTGGCGGCCTACCCCACACTGGGGAAGCACCTGTTCCCGCGAGACACTTGGCGGCAGTCCCTCGTCGGAGACGAGTTCACCACGATTAGCGGCCAATTGCTCGCGAGCCTGCTCGGGAGCACCGGAGTGTGCCCGCTGGCAACGCTCAGCCAGGCAGCCTACGAGGTGATCGCGGCGAGGTACGCGCTCAGCGGGATCACCCCCCAACAGGACGACTGGCTGCGTCGGACGATCGACACCGATGTCACGATCGCCATGGCCGCACTTCACGCACTGGGCATCGTGGTGCTGACCCGCGGTGGGGATCGGGAGGAGGCCGAGGATCAGGACGAGGTTGAGGCGAGTGTGGCGCTCACGGATCTTGGCCGGTACGCGATCCGCCGGGCCCGTGGCATGGCGCAAGCCGGTGACCCGCTGCTCCAGGTCCGGGTGATGCTGACCGATGTGGACGACCCGCCGGTGTGGCGGCGGCTGCTGATCCCGGCGGACTACCGGCTCGACCGGGTGCACGCGGTGATCCAGGCGGCGATGGGCTGGCAGGACTGCCACCTGCACGTGTTCCGGATCGGCGACGCGAGCTATGCCAGGCCGGACCCCTACGACGAGCTGGGTTTTCTCGACGAGACCAAGTTCGCGATCGGCGACCTAGTGGCCCCAGCGGACCGGATCGAGTACGAGTACGACTTCGGCGACAGCTGGAAGCACGAGCTTGTCGTCGAAGAACGCACAGTCGCCCGCGACGACGCTATGTACCCGGCGTGCATCGCCGGTAAGGGCGCGTGCCCGCCCGAGGACTGCGGCGGCAGCTACGGGTTCGCGGAGTTCAAGGCGCTCCTCGCGGGGCCGCCCAGCTCAGAGCGCGAGGAGATGCTGGAGTGGGCGGGCGGCGACTACGACTCCGGACGCTTCAACCTGGCTGCAGCCAACGCGGCGGTTGCCGGGGTGTGAGCAGCAGTGCGGTAGGGACGAGTTGCCGCACCTGCAAGACTCGTTGGAGGTGGCGCGCCAACCTGAAAGTTTCAGGCCAAAAAGTTGCAGGTTGGCACTCGTCACTGTACTGTTCGGCCCGGACGATCCCGTCGTGGGATATGCCCTGCAGCGCTAGGTATTCGCGGCGCGCGGCGCGCTGGGTGGACTTGCGTTCCTCATCGGTCTTCCCCTGCTCGCCGAGGAAGACCCGGACGCGCCGCGGGTAATCGTTCGGCAGGGACGGCTTGTGCGCGAGGTAGTCCTCCCACGTGGATCCGGCGTCGAACGACTTCGGATCGAGCTCGTAGGGGCCCACCCGGCCTATCTTGTGCAGGCGGGCGATGCCGATTTTCTGCATGAGCTTCGGCAGCTGCCTGGAGAGGGTCGGCGTGACGCGGTTTCGCTCCGAGCTCGGCGGCTGGTTCAGGAAGCCTGTCCAGATGCCTCTTAGCCCGGTCTGGGCTGTCCGGCCATCTCCGCCGTAGACCGGCTGGCGCTGGCACTCGGCGACCGGCACTTGAGGTTCTCGGCCGACAGGAAGTGGCCGCCTCGATGCGCGGAATCGGCTCTCTGACGTTGAGCTGCGCGGCCGCCCGCTCGAGCTGTCGCGATGAACAGGTCGACCTCGCGGACGTGGCCGCTGCCCGCGGTGAACGTGAACGTCTGGCGGGCGCGGTAGGGCTCAGCGTCCGGCATCTGAGCCTTGATGTGCTCCAGCGCGTCCTGCTCCCAGGGATACTCAGAACGCGGCCCCTGCCAGCGCGCAGACTCCCCGCCTTTGTCCATGCATCCGTAGCGTAGGGGAAAGCGCGCCTCGCAGCAGCGACTCGGAAGCCCGTCGCGCGGACTGGCGGGGTCGCGACACGGCGGCCGATCGTCTTGGAGGAGTCAGTCCATCTGATCTATATTTAGGCTTATCCGATAAACCTAAATAAGGAGATGGGATGTCAAGGGTTATCCGACGTCACTGGCCAGGCAATCCTGACGCGCCGTCGCGCCGGGGACGAATCTCCTGCGACTACGAGGCGTACGGTCCAGATCCGCTTTCCGGCAGGAGCATCACGCTCGATGGCGATGTCGCAGCCGATGTCGCGGACGCGGAGTCAGCCATCATACGACTCGACACCAAGGCGTCGGCGCTGGCAGACACGGAGGCGCTGGCGCGTCTGCTGCTTCGCGCCGAATCGGTCGCTTCATCCCGCATCGAGGGTCTCCAGATCGGTGCGCGAAAGCTGCTGCGCGCGGAGGCAGCCCACCAATGGGGTGAGCGCAGCCACGACGTCACCGCTGATGAAGTTCTCAGCAACATTGCCGCGATGAATACCGCCGTGGCGGAAGTTGGGCCCGACTACCCCATCACACTTGACACACTCCTGCACTTTCACCGCCGCCTCATGACTCGCTCCCGCTATCAGGCTGTTGCGGGGAGGCTTCGGGAAAAACAGAACTGGATCGGCGGCAGTGAGTACAACCCTTGCTCCGCGGCCTTCATCCCGCCGCCGGCCGACCTTGTGCCCGACTTGATGATTGACCTCTGCTCGTTCTGCAACGAGGACTCATTGCCGGCAGTGGTCCAAGCGGCTCTCGCGCACGCCCAGTTCGAAACCATTCACCCGTTCGCTGACGGCAACGGAAGGACGGGGCGAGGGCTCATCCACATGGTGCTGCGCCGACGTGGACTGGCCACGCGCGTGCTGCCGCCTATCTCACTGATTCTTGCAACTTGGGCGAAAGACTATATTGATGGGCTTGCCGCTACCCGCTATATCGGACCCGCGACCGGAAGAAATGCCCATGCGGGCCTGAATTTGTGGGTGGGCCGATTCGCGGGGGCTTGCGTGCGAGCTGCCGAGGACGCGGTCTCATTTGAGGAACGTGTTGAGCAGATAACGCAGGGGTGGCGCTCGCAAGTCGGACGCATTCGGAGCGGCTCCGCGACTGACCTACTGCTCAGGGCGCTCCCTGGGGCACCGGTCCTGACAGTCAGCGCCGCCGCTGAGCTGATCGGTCGTAGCTTTCCGCAGACCAATCAGGCGATCGGCCGGCTCGTGCAGGCCCAGGTGGTCTCCCAAGTATCCGTGGGCAAACGGAACCGAGCCTTCGAGGCCAGGGACATCATCAACGCGTTTACCGATCTGGAACGTCAGCTTGCCAGCCCTGGAGGCGACACCCGGAGTTCCTCACCTAGCAGGCCAGTCTCTCCGCGACGACCAGGGGCTTATTGAGGCTTACTCGCTAAACCTCAATAAGATTGTCGGCTGTTAAGGGTTCGCCCTCGGATAGGTCGTTAGGGACTGATCGCCCGCGGGGGTCGCGGACAGCTCAGGTTCTCGGCGTGAAGTGGATGGTCAGCGCGGCCTTGTACGTGTGGATGGCGCCGATTACCGCGAACACGCCCTCGGGGGTCTCGAACGCGTCGCAGCACGGAGTGGTGAAGTGGAGGGTTTCACCGAACGTGACGGTGAAGGCGCGCCCGGCGCGGAGAGCCGCCACGTCGGCGGGTGACAGCTTGCCGGTCGTCGCCTCGTCATAGTTCACCCGATACCCGACGACGTTGAGCGGCAGCGCCGCGAATCCCGACACGCCGACCAGGGCGAGCGCGCCCACGATCTGGTTTGCGTCCTTGCAGTTGCCCAGGTTTAGGGTGGGGCCGAAGTTGTCGTACGAGATGCGGTCGTCGGTCGTCGTCGGGCCCCAGATGAGGCTGAGCAGCACCTTCTGGCCGGTGTAGTTCGCTGAGCAGTTGTCCGGCGTGGTCGGCGCGTGGCCGGTTCCGCCGCCCGGGCAGGTGATGACCGGCTCGGTGTCGGCGGCATATTTCATCCTGATCTGCACGGCGAAGGCACTGAATTTGGCGGCCGCGTAGTTCGGCGCGTAGAAGTCCTCGATGTGCAGCTTGGGGTAACGAGAGTAAGTTATCTCGGGGTAATTGACCGTCAGGTGCTCCGAACGGGACCCGGAGCCGACCTCCGGATTACACGTGCCAGTCGTCGAGCCGACCGCCGGATCGTAATATGTCCAGCTCTCCTCGACGTCCAGATTCATGGTCGCGCGGTAGTAGTGCGTGGCATTGCCCTTCGCGCTCGGCAAACTCCCCGCGGCGGCGGTCACCACTACCGTGCCCGCGGCGTCAGGGTGGGTTCCGTCGTGGTACTGGTACTCGCCCGGCGCCGAGAACTTGCGCTGATAGGTCCCGCCCGGCGCGATGATGCCGGGCGACTGAACCTGGCCGCTCAGACTGTGGCTGAGCTTTCCGTTGTTGGTCCACCGGACCGTGGTTCCGACCGGGACGACGGCCACCGCCGGCGTGAAGCCCTGATCGGTGATCGAGACCTTCGCCACTACCGCGGTGGCCGCGAGCGAGGGGTCAGCCTGCGTGGCCGCCGCGCACAGCCAGGCGATCATCGCGAGGACGAGTACGAGGCACAGCCTGTACCGGGCAGGCGCAGATACCAGGGACATTTCGGCTCCGTTCTCTGACGCAATCTCGCCGATATGCCTGATTGACAATGATCCGCGTCTTCGGGGCATGTCAATAGCTCGCTGCGAGTAGACGACTTCTTAACGTTTACTCGCTGACGTGTCTTATTGAGCGATCATGTGCTAGAGAAGTATGATGCGTGCGCTGCCCAAACGCGCCCGGCGCGACACGACGCGGCCGCCGGTGACGCGTTATCGCGCACGGCCGGCCGCCGCCGAGAAGTCCGCGGCGGCGCAGAAGTCGTGGTGGGATAAGGCGGGCGTCATCGTGCAGTCGGTGGCCGCGCTCGCCGTGTTCGTGTCGCTTGGCGGCCTGTTCATCGGCGTGCTGCAATTCAACGAGCAGCAGAGAGCCACGGCGGCGCAAAATCTTGATCAGCAGCGGCAGGACACGCTCAACGAGTATTTCGATGACATGTCAACTCTTGTTTTGCAGGACAAGCTGCCTGGTTCCAAGCCTGGCTCGGCGGTGCGCGCGATCGCCGAGGCCCGCACATTCACCACCGTGCGCGATCTTGACGGGGTTCGCAAGAGCACGCTCATCAGGTACCTGGTCGAAGCGAGCCTGATTACCGGGGCGGACCCGATCATCAGCCTGCAGGGCGCCGACCTCAATGGCGCGGACTTTCAGGGGACTCCCGTGCTCAACGGCATCGACCTGACTAACTTGAGCATGACGGGCGCCACGCTGGTCGGGGCTGCGCTGCATGGAGCTGACCTGCAGGGATCCGTCCTGTCCGGCACTGACATGAATGGCTCGCAGCTCACGTGCATTCCGCCGAGCGGCACGAGCGGGCCCGTCTGCGTCGATTTGCGCGGGGCGGATCTGAGCGGCGCCTACCTCAGCGGCGCCGATCTCATGGGGGCGCGACTGTCGTGCCTGGGGCCTGGCAGCAGCGGTCCTTCCGCCAATTGCACCGCTCTCAATCAAGCAGATCTCAGCAACGCTTATCTGATCGACACCGATCTAAACGGTGCTATGGCCGGCGGGGTTCAATCCAGTGAAAGCGGGAGCGGTCTGCGTCGATTGCTGAGGCCGGAGTGCTGGCTGACGCTAGAGAGAAATGTTAACCGGGGAGCAGAACGCGAGGGGATTGCGATGATCCGGCGATTCCTCACGACGGGCCTGACGGTGATCGCGGCCCTCACGGTCATGAGCTGCTCGGCACATTCGACGACTTCGGCAGCTCCCAACGCGCACAGCAGCAACGAGGCCCTGAACCTGAAAAGCGGCACGGGAGGGGGGATCCTCATGATGTTCGGCGGGATCGGGCCCGGGGGCACGCCGCTATTCATCGTGCCGACCAGCCGCGTCAGCGTGCAGTACACGTTCAACTGTTCGTCGCTGGGCGCGGCGGGGACCTTCAGCGCGACCCTGATCGATTACCAGTCAGGGTAGGCCGGCCCATCCGAGGCGATCGCCAGCGAGAGCGGCACAAGCGGAGGCAGCGTGGTTGGGCTCAGCGTGCCGACCACTGGCGACCATTACTTCGTGGCGGTGCAGTCACGATGCCAGTGGTCGGTGACCGTCCATAAGGCCTGAGGCGCGTGCTGGGGAGTCGGCTGGGATCGTTCGGGATAAGAAAGGGCGAGAAACCGGGGCGGCGGGACAGCGGGTGCCGGTCAGAAGTAGTGGACGTCGTGGGCCACGGCGAGGGCGGTCGTGAGGTACTCCCCCGCTGCTCGCGCGTCCCTCCTGTCCCACGCGGCGCATGCCGCCTCCAGGGCAGCGGTCAGGTCGTCGGGGAGCAGCTGCTGGGTGGGCGCGAGGATCTGGCGGGCGGCGGCTATCGCCTCCGCCGTGGCGCCTTCGGCCAGCCGTGCGGCGATCACCGGGAAGAGGTAGACCCACTGGTAGCGGGCGCCTGACCCGATCGTGGTCAGGTCGAATCCCGCGATCTCGCCTGCCAGCCTGAGCACCTCGTCCGGTTGGCCGTCCTGCCAGGCGAGCCAGACCTGGCAGGCCATGGCCCCTGCCACGCGGCTTTCCTCGGTGTCCCCGGCCGCCGCTGTGACGCGCGGGATCAGGGCGCGGACCTCTTCGGTGTCGTGGCGGCGCAGCGCGGTCAGCGTGAGCGCTAGCAGGCTGATGGCGCGCAGGTGCGTCTCCCCGATGCGCTCGGCCATGGCCAGCGCCTTTTCCAGCTGCTGCCGCGCCTCCGCGAGATCGCCCCGCAGCCACAGCGCCCAGCCGAGAAAGTCGGTGGCGTAACCGAGGTCCTTCTCCTCGCCGGTGTGCTCGGCGATCCGCACGCTCTTGCGCAGGCGGGCGATGTCCTCCTCGTCGACGCGGAACCGGTTCCGCATCTGCCGTTGCATGGTGAACACGCGGTCGAACACGTACCTGCGGGCCGGCGTGCCGCGAGCCTCGAGGAGCGGCCGGGCCTGCTCAAGCACCGCGAGCGCCTCGTCCGGCTCGAAGCGGCACACGTGCATGTCGGCCCGGCCGTCGATCATGATCTCCAGCCACAGGTCGACCGCCTCGTCGTCGCTGTCGCCACCTCTGCTGATGTCCGCGTGGTCGCCGAGGAGGGCTTCGGCGGCGTCGAAGGCGGCGGTGGCGGCGGCGTAGCGGAGTTCGGTCAGCTCGAGGCGGCCAAGGCGGGTGTACAGGTGGGCGCGCTGGCGGCTGCCGAGCGGGCCGGCGTTGGGCGCGCCGGTCGCCTCAGTCGCCTCAGTCGCCCCGGTCAGCCGGAGGGCGGCGCGGTAGGCCTCCCTGGCCTCCTCGCGCCGTGCGATGCGCCATAGGACGTTGGCGAGCCTGGCGTGCACGCGGACGGCGGCGGCCGTGATGGCGTCGTCTGGCGTCTGGGTGGTGCCGGCGACGTTCAGCGCCGCGCGAAAGGAGGACACCGCCTCGTCGTTGGCGAACGCGTCCGTGGCGTGCTCGCCGGCGAGCTCGAGGAAGCGGACGGCGCGGGTGGCGTCCCCGGCCGCGGCGTAGTGACGCCCGATGACCGCGGCAACGTCGGGCAGGCGCGCGCTCGAGGCCGCCTCGACGGCGCTGGCGGCGCGGGCGTGCAGGTCGCGGCGCTCGGCGCGCAGCAGGCCGAGGTAGGTGGCCTCCTGGATGAGGGCGTGGCGGAAGCGGTAGGCACCGGCTTTCCCCGGCGGGGCGTCGCCTGGTGACGCCGGGTGGACGAGGTCGCTGGCGACCAGTTCGTCGAGGACAGCGGCGAGGGCGGCCGGCTGGCCGGCGAGGACGGTGGTCAGCAGCGGGGCGGTGAACTCAGTGCCGAGCACCGAGGCGGCGCGAACCGCCTCCTGGGCGGCCGGGCTAAGTCTGTCTACCCGGGACCGGACGAGGCGCTCGAGCACGTGGGGAAGCTGCGGGCCTGGAGTCTGGCGCAGCCGCCAGGTCCCGTTCTCGCGGACCAGGGTCCTGGTCTCGAGGAGCGACGACAGTCGTTCCTCCAGGTACAGCGGGTTGCCGTCCGTGCTCGCGAGGACGGCTGCCTGCACCGCGGCGAGGAGTTCGGCGCCGACGACCTGACCGGTGGCCTGGCCGATGAGGGACCGGGCGAGCGCCGCGGCGGCTTCGGCGCCGAGCGGCGGGAGCGGGACCTGGCGGGCACCGGGGATGGGTTCCCGGCCACCGGTGCCCGGCCTGGTGGTCGCGAGGACGAGCAGGGGCCGGGCCGCGGTGAGGGGCGCCAGTTCGCGCGTCAGCCGAAGCGAGGTCGGGTCCGCCCAGTGCAGGTCTTCGAGGACAAGAACGGTCGGGCCCGTCGCCGCGAAGCGGGAGACCAGCGATCGCACCGCGCCGAACGTCAGCGTGTGCAGCTCTTCAGGCCCGATCCGGCCCCGCGTCTGCGGGTACGGCAGGCCCATCATGCGCGCGAGCGGCGGGAGCAGGTTGGTGTTCCCCATCAGGTTGGCGAGCGCGGACTCGAGCGCGTGCAGCAGCCGCGTGTCCGGCTGGTCCGGCGCCACGCCTATCCAGCTCGCGACGAGCTGCTGGTACAGGCTGTAGGGCGTGGCGGACGCGTAGGAGACGCAGCGGCCCTCCAGCCACAGCGGCAGCCGTCCGCTGCCCGCGCCGACGCAGGCGATGCAGCGTTTGCGGAACTCCTGCACGAGGCGGGTCTTGCCGATCCCAGGCTCGCCGGTCAGCACGATGACCTCACCGCGGCCCGCCATGACGTTGCGCAGGGCCGCGTCCAGAACCCGCATCTGCGCGTCGCGGCCGATCAGCGGGGCTCGGCCGCCGAGCCCTTGCCGTTGCGCCGTCCGCGCTCGCGGCGCCTCCAGGTAGCTCGCGGCAAGCGGGCGGGACTGGCCGGCGAGCGCCACTTCCTCGGCCGCGCCCCAGGTGAACAGGTGACCGGTGACGGCACGGGTCGCGGGCCCGACCAGTACGGATCCCGGGCGCGCCGCTGACTGCAGGGCGGCGGCCACGCTCACGACGTCGCCGAGGGCGCCGTACTCCACCTTCGCGCCGCCGCCGATCGGGCCCACGACCGCGGGGCCGGTCTCCACCCCGATCCGCAGCGCGGTCCCGCCGTCCGCGGCGGCCGCTGTCGCCGACAGGGCGCGGAAGGCGGCGCGGACGGCCCGCTCCGGGTCGTCTTCGTGCGCCTCGGGCGCTCCGAACATCGCCTGCAGCCCGCGGCCGGACACCGAGGTCACGGTGCCGCCGAGCGCCTCGACTTCAGCTATGACGGCCGCCAGCCAGCCGCCCACGAGCTCGCGGAGCGCCTCGAGGCCGAGTGCGCCGGCCAGGCCAGCCGGGGCGGCCACCTCGGCGAACAGCACGCTAACCGGGCGGCGCTCCTCGCGAGGCAGCTGTGGTGTTTGTTGTTGTGGCGGCTGCTGGTGCGTTGGTTGTGGCGGCTCTTGGCGCTGTTGCGGCGGTGTGACGGTGGCGGCTACCGCGTAGACCTTTTCAAGCGACGGGGAGATGCGCAGGCCAAGGGCCTCCAGGGCCGCGCGGCAGCGTTCGAAGACACGCGCGGCCAGTTCCGGACGCCCCTGGGCGATGTGGCCGCGGACCAGGGCTCCGGCGGCCTCCTCGCAGGCGGGGTCGTGGTCCAGGCAGGACTGCCAGGCGGCCATCGCGTCGTCGCGGCCGGATCGGCCCGAACCCATCGCCCTGTCCCTGGCGAGGGCAAGCCGGGCCTCCTGGCGCAGCGCTTCGAGCCGCTCGCGCGGCCGGGCCGCCCAGTCGGCGTAGGGCTCGTCGGCGAGGAGTTCGGCGTCTTCGGCCAGGGCCGCGGACAGCCGATCGTCCCGCTCCTGGCCGGCAGCCATCGCCAGCGCGTCGCGAAGCTCCGCTTCGTGCGCCTCGGCGTCAACCTCGACGCCCGCGGGCACCCAGATGTGCGTCAGGTCGGCGGCGAGCAGCGCGGTGCCCGGTGCGCCGAGTTCGGCGAGCGTGGCACGCGCCATGGACAGTGCCTTGGACAGCGAACGGGCGGCCGCGCGGGGCTCAAGTCGCGGGAAAAGCTCCTCGCAGGCGAGGTCGCGGCTGATTCGCCGACCGGGGCTGACCAGGACAAGCTCGCACAGGCGGCGGGCGCTCGGCCGCGGCCACGCGGTCACGGCACCGCCGGGGTAGGTGATGGCCAACTGGCCGAGCAGCCTGACCCGCACGGCCTCGTCCTTGCACACTGACGCGTCCTGCGCGGTTCCCGCGGCCACGCATCCATTATCGCGGCGCGGTCTGACATTCCCGGCAGGCTTTTCCGGCGGTGCGGCTGTCCGACGGCCCGTGAGGCTTATCCAGCGGTCTTACAGGACTTTCCCGCGGCATGGCCGCCTTTCCCAGCGTCCCGCGCGGGAACACCGCGGGAACAGCGCTTTCCTACTGTGCGATCAGGAGGCGATCAGTAATGAATTCTTACTTCCTGATCCACGAGGCTGAGCGCAGCCTGACGACAAGGGAGCAGCGGGAGGCGGACATCCGGGCCGGTGAGCTGGCCGCGGAGTTCGCGCGGCTGCGCCGCGCGCTGCGCCGCGGACTAGGGCGCGCGCTGCGCCGTGGGACCGCCGCGCACACCGATGTGGCACTTATGGGTGACCCAGCCGTCGCCGGTGACCCAGCCGTAGTCGGTGATGCGGCCGTCGGCGAACTCGATCTCACGGGCACAGGCGATCAGGCGCGGCGCCTGACGTCACTGTGTAACTGAGGACGGCACTGGCCCGCCGCCACGGGGACGTCTCAGATGACGAGACGTGATCAATGGCATACGCCTGAAGATGGCGGCACAAAATAGGACGAAGGAGGCAAGAAAAATACGGGCTTGGCCATTGCCTGAAAAGAACTTCGAGTTACCGGCTGAGCGCTGCCTCTGGACGGGGCCGGATTGGCGGCGGACACAGCCTGAATGGACCCGCGCCGCAAAGCGACACGCGGAAGATCGGTAACTCTCGCGCATCGCCCAATAACTCATCGTAGTCTAGACAACACGGCATCGATGGGTCGCGATAGCCGGGGGGTGACCTGTGTCAACTAATGCGTCGCGGATAGTGCGGTTCTGGCAGGCGGTGGAGACTTTCAATCCGCGCCCGCTGCCCGGGCCCGACTTCCGCGAGAACGTCGCCGACGTCCGCGGCAGCGATCCGCTGCCCTGGGAGGCCGGCTGGCGGCTCGCCGCACGGCAGCCGGGTGGTCGCGGTCGCGACCGCGACGCCGGTCATGTGTGGCGGCATCAGGTCTTCGGCGGGCTGTTCGAGCTGAGCGCGGTTCGCCGCGCACTGGCCGGGCTTTACGGCGACGACGACCCCGGCGGCGAGAGCGGATGGCCCGCTGCCCAGGGGCAGTCGGCGCTGTTCGCTCTCGTCGTCGATGCCGACGGCGTGCTCGTCGCGGAGCCGGAACTGTCGGAGTGCGCGTGGGCGATCGGCCGGGCCGCGTCCGCTG
>Ga0335073_10008911_pt1 | contig 14069 bp, 9 predicted proteins | sample Lox_Sample_22_FD_207093 | JGI IMG/M metagenome (GOLD analysis project Ga0335073, IMG submission 207093) | Soil microbial communities from Loxahatchee National Wildlife Refuge, Florida, United States - Lox_Sample_2.2 | ecosystem: Environmental > Terrestrial > Soil > Wetlands | place: USA: Florida... | reverse complement strand
CCGGCGGTAATCCCCCGAATGCTTATCCGCGTCGGGTTCCTGCTTCTTAAGAAGGTCGAAGCACGCTCGCACGTTGTCCCGATACTTTTCGAACGTAAACCCGACTGTATTGAAATCGCCCGCCGCCCCGGCCTTGCGCGTCACGTCAAACTGCGCGTTACTCAACTTCTCCAGCGTTTTGATCTTGCTCCCCGCATGCGTATCTTTATCGAAGCTCTTTTGCAGTTCCTCGACTCGGTCCACTCCGCAAGCCGCGCCACACACGAACAGCATCGCCCACAATGCCGCCCACTTGCCCCCACGTCTGGCCCAGGTCTTACTTCTTTTTATCCGCCGTCTTTTCCAGTACATGGATCCGCTGGTTCGCCTGCCACACTTGATCGGGGTTCTTGTTGTCGTCCAGTTCCAGAAATTTCCGGTACGCTTCCAGGGCGGGTTGAACCTGATTGAGTTTATCGTAACAAAGCCCGCGGATAAACCACGGCCCCGCTCCCGGCGTTTCCGCTTTCGCAATCACGTCCAGTGTCGCCAGTGTTCCCGGACAATTTCCGCTCAGATAAAACGTCGAACTCAAATCTTTCCAATACGTCAGATTGTTCCGGTCCAGTTGCAGCGCGGTCTTCAACTCTTTTTCCGCCTCCGGAAAATTACGCATTTGCAAATACGTCCGCCCCAATCCTCCGTGTAATTGCGCGTCGTTCGGCGCCAGCGCGATCGCCTGCTTCAGTGTGCCTACCGCCGCATCCAGCTTCTTCTGTCCAATCTCGATCTCCGCTTGCAATTTCAATGATTCCAAACTCGGCCGCCCGTTGCTGGCCTTGTTCATTTCCGCCAGCGCCGCATCGAACTGCTGCTCCTCCACCAGAACATGCACCAGTCGTTCGCGAGCGCCGTTGTCCTGCGGCCGTACCGCCAGATACTCGCGATACGCGTTCGCCGCTTCCGGTTTTTTCTGTTCGTCCAGGCTCAGCGCCAATCCCTGCAGCGCTTCCGGTGATTTCGCATCGATTCCCAGCACCGCCCGGAATTTCCCTTCGGCATCGACCGCACGGTTGTGTTTCAGGTAGATGCGCCCCAATTCGGTCAGCGCATCTTCATCTTTCGGATCCAGCCGCGCCGCTGCTTCCAACGATTCCGCAGCTCCATGCCAATCTCCGGTGCGTTCCAGCGCCAGTCCCAGCAAGTAGCGCGGCCGGCTTTGCGATGGCAACAACTTCACGGCCTTCCGCAACGGTTCCACCGCCGCGGCCGGCTCCTTCTCCAGCAGCAAAATCCCCAGATTCAGTTGCGCTTCCGCCATTTTTGGATCCAGCGCAACCGCTTTTTCGTACTCCGCGCGTGCTTGGTCCGCCTGTTTCAGCGCAGTGTAGGCATACCCCAACTGAAAGTGTGCCCACGCCACATCCGGTTTTTCAGCAATGAATTTCTGCAGCAGTGGAATGGCGGCGTTGTAGTCGTTCTTATCCAGTGCCGTTTGCGCTTCATCCAGCAAGTCATTCAGTGGATTGCGCAGCTTCTGCCCCGACCCTTGCCCGCTCTTCGCGGGCGCGCTTTGTTGCGCGCTCACCGGAAACGCCATCCAACAACACAGACAACAAAGCACAGACAGCGCCAGCATCCCCCCTACGCGCGCGTGTCTCAACTCTCGTTCGATGGCCGTTTTCCCTCTAACTTGTTTCCGTTTCTCTTTCCGTTCCCATTTCCCAGCACGCGCGCCAGATACTTCCCTGTGTGGGACTGCCCGTTGCGTGCCACTTGTTCCGGCGTGCCCCTGGCTACAATCTTACCGCCTTCTTCTCCGCCCTCCGGCCCCAAATCGATCAACCAATCCGCCGATTTGATCATGTCTAGGTTGTGTTCGATCACCAGCAGCGAAGCGCCTGACTCCAGTAACTTCCGGAACGCCGCCAGCAGCTTGGCGATATCGTCGAAATGCAAACCCGTCGTCGGCTCATCCAATATATAAAGGATGCCCTTGTTTTCCGTGCGCGTCAGGTGCGACGCCAATTTCAACCGTTGCGCCTCTCCACCCGACAGCGTCGTCGCCGACTGCCCCAGCCGCAAATAGCCCAATCCAATTTCGTTCAGCACCCGCAACTTCGACGTCACCTTCGGTACATTCACGAAAAACGCCAGCGCCTCTCGAACCGTCATTTCCAGCACATCGTGAATGTTTTTCCCGTGATACCGCACATCCAACACGCTGCTTTTGAACCGCTGCCCCCGGCACTCTTCGCACACCAATTCCACATCCGCCAGGAACTGCATCTCCACCGTCACCGTGCCGTCACCCTGGCACGTTTCGCACCGCCCGCCCGGCACGTTGAACGAAAAATGTCCCGCCGCAAACCCGCGCCGCTTCGCGTCCGGTGTCTCCGCGAACATCTCGCGGATCGCGTCAAACGCCTTCATATACGTCGCCGGATTCGACCGCGGCGTCCGTCCGATCGGCGATTGATCCACAATCACCACGTCCGTGATGTCATGATCGCCTTCCAGCCGGTCGCAAAACTCTTTGATGCTCCCGCCATTGCGTCTCGCTGCCAACGCCCGGTACAACACGTTATGCACCAGCGTCGATTTCCCCGAACCGCTCACCCCCGTTATCACCGTCAGCGTCCCCAGCGGCAACATCAAATCCAAATTCTTCAAGTTGTGCAGCGTCGCCCCAAACAGCCGCAAAAATTTACCCGTCGGCTTGTGTCGGTTTGCCGGCACCGGAATCTTCGTTTCCCCGCTTAAATACCGCCCGGTGATCGATTTCGTATCCGTCAGAATCTCCTCGTACGTGCCCGAGAACAACAGTTTCCCGCCCAATTCCCCGGCCCCGGGACCCAAGTCCAGAACGCGGTCCGCCGCCTCAATCGTGTCCGGATCGTGTTCCACCACCAGCACGGTGTTTCCTAAATCCCGCAACGATTTCAGAATGTCGATCAGCCTCTGCGTGTCCCTAGGATGCAATCCAATCGACGGTTCATCCAAAACGTACAGCGCCCCTACCAAATGTGATCCCAGCGACGTCGCCAGCTGTATCCGCTGCGATTCTCCTCCAGACAGCGTCGACGTCAGCCGGTCCAGCGTCAAATAATCCAGTCCCACTTCATCCAAAAACTGTAGCCGCGTGCGAATCTCCTGCAAAATCTTGTCCGCTACTTTCGCCTGGCTCTCCGTCAGTTTCAATTCCGCAAAAAACTTCCGTGCCCCTTTCACCGTCAACTTGCACAAATCCGTGATCGATTTACCGGTAATCTTTACCGCCCGCGCTTCCGCCCTCAGCCGCGTCCCCCCGCATTCCGGACACGTCGCATACCCGCGATACCGACTTAAAAACACCCGCACATGCAATTTGTACTTCTTGCGCTCCAGCCAGTTGAAGAATCCTTTCACGCCGTCGTACTTGTTCGCTGGATCGCCTTCCAGAATCAGTCGCCGTTGCTCCGCGCTCAGGTGCCTCCATGGCACATTCGTCGGAATTCCCTGCGCCTTCGCCCATTTCCGTGCCTCTTGCATCAGCACCCGGTACTTCGGCTTCGTCCACGGCTCAATCGCCCCATCGTCCAGGCTCTTGCTCGCGTCCGGCACAACCAGGTTCAAATCGAAATCGATGGTGTTCCCAAATCCCTGGCAACGCGGACATGCCCCATACGGGTTGTTGAACGAGAACAGTCGCGGCTCCGGCTCTTGATACAACGTGCCATCATTCTTGCATTCGAAACGCTCATTAAACGTCACCCGCTCTGCCGGATTTCCCGCCGCATCCGCGACAAACTCCAGAATCGCTTCCCCGCCGCCTTCGCGATAACAAATCTCAATTGAATCCACCAGCCGCGCTCGCGATTCCGGATTCACCGCCAACCGGTCCACTAACACATACACCGGCTTGCTGAAGTCCACGTCCAGCAGCGTTTCCGGCGACGAAAACTCATGTATCTTGCCGTCCTGATACAGCCGGTTGAAACCGCGCTTCTGCAACTCTATCAGTGCCAGCTTCAATGCATCTGGGTTCGCCGAACTCGCCCCTTTTTTCTTGCCCGTTTTCTTCCCCGCAGCAGCCGCCGGCGGCGCCACATTCAGCGTATACAGCACATAAAACCGCCGCCCGGGCTTCAACCCTAAAATGCGCGTCGCAATCTCATCCGGCGAGTCTCGCCTCACCTCGGCGCCGCACTTGACGCAATACGTCTGCCCACAGCGCGCAAACAACAGCCGCAAATAATCGTAGATCTCCGTCGAAGTGGCCACATTCGAACGCGGATTCCGCGTCGAGTTCTTTTGCCGGATCGCCACCGCCGGCGCAACTCCCGAAATCTCGTCCACATCCGGCTTTTCCATGCGCTCCAGAAACTGCCGCGCATACGCCGACAGCGATTCCACGTACCGCCGCTGCCCCTCCGCATACACCGTATCGAACGCCAGCGACGATTTCCCCGATCCGCTCACACCCGTAACCACCGTCAAGGCGTTATGCGGGATCTCCACCGTTATGTTTTTCAGATTATGTACACGCGCTCCGCGCACCAGCAGCACTTCTTGTTGGTTCGCGGTTGGAGCGATGATTTCGTTCGTAGCCAAGGCCAGCTCAGTCAGCGCGCTCTGCGCACACTGCCTAAACCCTAAATTATACGGCTCCCTGCCAACCCCGGCAAATTCGTCATTTCCAGTAAGCGAAGAAGGCCTGTTTACTTGAAGTTACGCAGTTGCTCCATAACGCCCACGCGGTAGGGTAAACATCACAATGCCAACCACCAATGCCAAAACCATCAGCACAAAGACGCTTCCTTCTGGGCCCGTCGCTCCCCCGCTCATTAACGCCTTGCCCAATGGGTGTGTCGCCAGCAAATGATGCTGCACCATCACTCCGCTGTCCGCCACTCCATAGAGGTAAGACTGCGCCCAGTCCCACGACGTGTGGAAGCCGATGGCCCACCACAGCGAACCCGTCCGCCACAGGCTCAGGCAAAACACCAGTCCCGCCAGTCCCGCGGCAAACAGCCCAATCGGGGACTCGCCGGCATTTTGCCGGTGTCCCAGACCAAACAGAGTGGACAGCAAAATCGCCGCGGTCCAAAAACCTGCCGCCTTATTATGCGGCGACTTGATCATCCATGAGTACACGCCGGCAAGCCCGCGGCTCAGCGTGAAAAGTAGATAACCGCGCGTCATGTATTCCTCGAGCAGCCCAACCATCAAAAAAGCGAACAGCCAAATGATGCCATAGCGCCACGCCCCGGCCCCGAACAGCAGTCGGCGGTCCACCACCAGCAGCCCGCTCTTCCACAGCGTGAACACCAGCAGCGAAAGGCACGTCACTCCCCACGCCAATCCGCCAAGAAAGTTCCCCAGCACCCGCGGCCCGCCCAAACCGTACACCCCGTTCGGCCGCTTCTCAATCTTCGACATAATCCACGTGGCCACAAAGACCATCAGGAAAGGCAGTCCCTCCGCGTACAACCCGAAACTTGGCGCAATCTCACCCACGGACTGCCCCTTAGCCGGCAGCACGTGCATCCTCTGCGCAATACTCGTCACGCCGCCCAGCAGCAGACCTAGGATCACGAGAAAGATCAAGAGACTCCAACCCGCTCGCAGTCCGTCGGCTCCCACGAAGATCTTGCGAAGCACGGAAGTCTCAGCAGGCCCACGTTGCGGCTCGCCCAAGAGCTCAGATTGCACATTTCCAGGCTCTCGCGCATCGCGACTGTCCGAATCGTTCACAGGTTGCTCCTAGAATTGCGCGATCATCACCGCAAGCTGAATGTTTTATTCCTGTTCCAGTTTGATGTGCCCGATTCCGCCTTCTACTGTCAGGTAAATCGTATTGGGTGACTTGCCATAAGCGGCGTTCGTGTACTGGTCGTCTTCTTCCTTCAATCCATGCACATCCACCGACCCTAACCCGCCATGCACCGTGGCTACCACGCCCACATTCTTCGGCAATCGCACCACCGCCTCACCTACGCCGCCATGAATGTCCGCCTCCAGATCCTTCGCGCGTTCGCCCGTTAAGTCCACATTCGCCTGTCCCGCGCCAATGTTCAGTTCCAACCGCGTCAAATCCACATTCGCCAGGTTCAAGTCGCCGCGTCCCGCGCCTACATCCACCTCCAATTCCAGCGGCACTTTGTCATTCACTTTCAGGTTCCAAATATTGTCGGAATTCGTCATCAACTGCTTCGCGCTCTCTTGATTGATCGACAGCGTACCCACTCCATTTTCCACCGCGTAATCGATCGACGGCTCCGCCCACGATCCTCCCCGCGCAAAATCCGCTTCCAGCAACTGCGTCGCTCCGCCCTCGATCTGCAGTTGACCCGCCGGCATGTTCACCGTCATGTGTACCGCTTTCGCTTCCCCCAATTGCACTACCTGGTTCTCATGCGTGCGATGTCCGGATCCCGCCGACACATGCATCCAGTCGTGCCGTTCCATCCCGTGGTGATGCCACACCAGCAACGACAAAATCAGCAGAAAAAAAATCGTCCCCACCGTCGTCCCCACCGGAAACGCCGACACATGCTGCGGGTCTTTGCTCCTCTGGCTGCGGTCCCACATCATTCCCGCGCCTACCAGGATCAACAGCAGCGGCCAGTATTTCCAGATCACTCCCCACGGACTGAAGTCCGGCATCCATCGCGACAACAAAAACAGCAATCCTATCGCGATCAACAGCAGCGGAAACACCACAGAATTGCGCGGCCTACGATAGTCGTCAGGCATCCCGATTCCTTCTCTTCTCTATTACTCTACGCATAAAACCGCCCAAATGTTCCACTTGCCTACCTTCGCGGCCATCCTAGGCCCTTCCCCTCGCCTCGTCAATTCCCTTGCCCCTCGGGCCATGCTACATTTCCCTGCAGAACTGCGTGAACCTTGGTAGCTTCATCCGCACGCCGCGGCTTCACTAGTTTTAGCTCATGTTTTCGTCAGGGCACGGCTTCAGCCGTGCCGCAGTAGCACACAATAAATGAGTGCGGCTTCAGCCGCTGAGGGCCGGGATTGTTAGTTCTCGCACAAACTCTTTAACCCTGAGGAACCTCGCAGGAGCCTCCATGCCCCATTTCGACCGTATCATCTGGGTAGTCCTCGACAGCGTCGGCATCGGCGCACTTCCCGACGCCGCCGACTACGATGACACTGGCCGCACCACCTTGGGCCACATCGCGGAAGCCCGCCCTCTGCGCATCCCCAATCTCGTCCAACTCGGCCTCGCCAACATCGCGCCCCTCAAACATCTCACGGCCCCCGCCACTCCTCGCGCCTCCTACGGCAAAGGCGCCACCGTTTCTCCCGGCAAAGACACTACCACTGGCCATTGGGAAATGGCTGGCGTCTGGCTCGATCAGGCTTTCCCCGTCTACAAACATGGCTTTCCTTCCGACATTATCTACGCGTTCGAAACCCAAATCGGCCGCAAGACCATCGGCAACAAGCCCGCCTCCGGCACAGAAATCATCAAGGAACTAGGTGAAGAACACGTCCGCACTGGCAAGCCCATCGTCTACACCTCGGGGGACAGCGTCTTCCAGATCGCCACGCACGAAGACGTCGTCCCCATCGCCGAGCTCTACCGCATGTGCGAAATTGCCCGCAAACTCCTCGACGGCAAACATCGCGTCGGCCGCGTCATCGCCCGCCCCTTCGCCGGCAATCCCGGAAATTTTCAGCGCACCCCGCGCCGCCACGATTACGCCGTCGATCCCCCGAAGCCCATGCTTCTTGACGTTCTCCATGAACATCACGTCCCCGTCTTCGGCATTGGCAAAATTCACGACATTTACAACGGTCGCGGCGTCGACCACTACATCACCACCAAAACCAATGCCGACGGCATGGAAAAACTTTCCACCGCCACTCGCGAACGCAAAAACGGCCTCATTTTCTGCAATCTCGTCGATTTCGATATGCTCTTCGGCCACCGCAAAGACGTCGAGGGTTTCGCCCGCTCTCTCGAGGAATTCGATGCCGCCCTCACCGATTACCTTCCGCTGCTCACCTCGCGCGACCTTCTAATCCTCACCGCTGACCACGGCTGCGATCCCGACCCGCGCTGGGAAACCACCGACCATTCCCGCGAATACGTCCCCATCCTGGCCTTCACTCCCGCCCAATCCCACGGCAACAATCTAGGCACGCGTTCCACCCTGGCCGACATGGGCCAAACCATCGCCGACAATTTCGCCACCACCATCCCCCACGGCACCTCCTTCCTCCCCCAGCTCCACTGAAATCCCCTCGACCAGTCCCTGCCGCGTTCTCCGTGGGGCGCAGCACGCTGCGCCCCATCTCGGCATTCCCCATGTACCACAGGCTTTACAGTTTGCGGAAAAATGTGTTCGGCACGGGGGGGTCGGAGCTTTAGCTCCGACATAACTGCTTGGCAATCAATTGGGCTTCAGCCCCTGAGGAATTGCTTTTCGACTTTTTCCGCAAGCTGTTTAGCCTGTGCGCGCACCAACAGGGCTGCCACACCGCATCTTCCCTCAACGCACCCCTTGACTATCTACAATTCCTGTTGTAGATAATCATACTATGGGGAAACCAATCGATCTCGTCCAAGGTACTCTCGACCTTCTCATCCTCAAAACCATCGCCCTTGAGCCCAAACACGGCTGGGCCATCGCCAAGCGTATCCAACAGATTTCCCAAGACGTTCTCCAAGTCCAGCAAGGCTCCCTCTACCCCGCTCTCAACCGCCTCGAGCGCAAAGGCTGGATCAAGGCGAAATGGGGCGAAACCGAAACTGGCCGCCAAGCCAAGTTTTATTCCCTGACCGCCGCCGGCCGCACGCAACTCCAGAAAGAAGCCGCCAACTGGAGCCGTCTTTCCGCGGCCATAAATCTTGTAGTGGAAACTTCCTAGGAGTTCTTCTCATGGGCTCGCTCAAAACCATCTGGCTGCGTCTGCAACATCTCTTCTCGCGCGATCGTTTCTCTCGCGAACTCGACAAGGAGATGCGCTTTCACTTGGAAGAACAAATCAACGAGAATCTCGCCGCCGGCATGGCTCCCGGCGAGGCTCGCCGCGCCGCGTTTCGCGCTTTCGGCAACGGCACCGCCGCCAAAGAAGATGCGTGGGAGGCCTGGGGCTGGAGTTGGCTCGAACAGATTGTTCAGGACATTCGCTACGGCTTGCGCCAACTGCGTAAGACTCCCGGCTTTACCGCCACCGCCGTGCTCACTCTCGCTCTCGGCATTGGCGTTAACGCCGCCATCTTCACTCTCGTTCATGCAGTCATTCTCAATAATCTTCCGGTCACCGACCCGCATACTTTGGTGCGTCTCGGCGACAATAACGATTGTTGCGTCAACGGTGGCGCACTCGAAGACGGCGACTTTTCTCTTTTCCCTACTGCCAGCTACGAACTGCTGAAGCAGAACCTCCCCGAATTTCAGGAACTCGCCGCCATGCAAGCCGGCTTCGAATATCGCCCCGTGACTGCCCGCCGCGATGGCGCGCAACAGAGTGCGCGCTCGGTTATGGGCGAGTTCGTCTCAGGAAATTATTTCCATACCTTCGGACTTCGCCCCGCCGCCGGCCGGTTATTCTCCGACGGGGACGACCGCAAGGGCGCGCCCTTGGTTGCCATGATGAGTTACGCTACGTGGAAGAACACCTATGCGGCGGATCCTTCCGTGGTCGGCAGCACTTTTTGGATCAACACCAAGGCCGTCACCATCGCCGGCGTGGCTCCTCCGGGATTCTTCGGCGATCGCCTGACCACCACACCTCCTGAGTTCTTCCTGCCGATTCAAACCATGCCGGTCTTGGCCAACGTGGCCTACGTTGATGATCCAGACGCTCGTTGGCTGTACATGATCGGCCGCCTAAAGCCCGGTGTGAACCTTACCGTACTGCAAGAAAAGGTTGGCGCCCTCGTCAAGCAGTCCGTGGCCAATAGCGACACCTATTCGAAACAAGAGAACAAAAAGCTTCTCGACCGTATCCATGTCGTGCTCACTCCTGGTGGCTCTGGTATCCAGCAACTTCGCGATCAGTACGAATCCAACTTGAAGCTGCTCCTGATCGCCTCCGGTTTGGTCCTGCTGATCGCCTGCGCCAATATCGCCAACCTTCTTCTCGTACGCGGCATGCAGCGCAAGGTGGAATTGTCCGTGCGCACAGCACTCGGCGCCGCCCGGGGTCGAATCGTGCGCCAGCTGCTGACCGAAAGTGTCGTGCTGTCCGTCTTGGGAGGAGCTGCCGGACTCGTCGTGGCTTATCTCGGCAGCCGTATGCTGCTCGATCTGGCGTTTCCCGCCGCACAGAACGTCCCGATTGACGCGCGTCCTTCGCCCATGGTGCTCGCTTTCACTTGTGCACTCGTCTTGCTAACCGGGATTTTATTCGGCATCGCCCCGGCGTGGATTGCCGCAAAAACGGATCCTGCGGATGCCTTGCGTGCCGGTGGCCGCGGTACCACCAGCGGCGCTTCTCTCCTGCAGCGCAGTCTCGTCGTCTTCCAAGCCGCGCTCTCCTTGGTCTTGCTTGTCGGCGCCGGTCTGTTTTCGCAAAGCTTGCACAAACTCGAGAACAAAGACCTCAAACTCGACGCCACTAACCGCTACATCGTCCACATCAATCCGCAAGCTGCCGGTTATAGCCAAACTCAACTCGTCGCTCTCTACCGCACCATCGAACAAAGCTTTCATGCCTTGCCCGGCGTCACTAACGTGGGTCTCAGCACTTATACGCCGATGGAGGACAACAACTGGGGCAACTCCATTCAGATTCAGGGCAAGCCGAATACGAATTCCGGCGCCTCCCTGGTCAAAGTCAGCCCGGAATATTTCAATTCTGTGGGTACCAAGGTTCTCATGGGCCGCTCCATCGGCCCGCAAGACATAGCCACCTCTCCCGTGGTTGCGGTGGTGAACGAGGAATTCGTGAAGGGATTCTTCGCCAAAGGCGAAAATCCCATCGGACACCACTTTGGCTCAGAGGGTCCCCAGTCCACCGGTGATTATGAGATCGTAGGCGTCGTGAATGACACCGCTTACACCAGCGCCCGGTGGCTCGATCATCGTATGTACTTCCCGGCCTTACTCCAGCGTCCGCCCAGCGATAAAAGCCCCATTGAAACCGATCAGTCGCTGTACGCCGGCGCCGTGGTGCTACAAACCAGCGCGCCCATCAGCAACATGGAACAACTCGCCCGCGAAACTCTCGCGCAAATCAATCCCAACCTCGCCGTTGTGAAGTTCCAAACTTTTGCTGACCAGATTTCCGATCGCTTTAACGATGACCGCCTCCTGGCTCGTCTCACCGCTCTCTTCGGCGCTCTGGCTCTGCTCCTCGCCACCATCGGTCTCTATGGCGTCACCGCCTACAGCGTCGCCCGCCGCACTTCCGAAATCGGCATCCGCATGGCCCTCGGTGCCGAGCGTACCAACGTAGTCTCGATGATCTTGCGTGGCGCTCTTGGTCAAACGGTACTCGGCCTGGCCATCGGCATTCCGGCGGCGGTGCTTTGCGTCCGCTTCCTCCAATCCCAGCTCTTCGAGATCAAGGGCTTAAATCTCGGTGTGCTAGCCACCGCCATCCTGGCCTTAGCGTTGGCCTCCGCCCTCGCCGGCCTAATCCCAGCTTCCCGCGCCGCCTCCACCGATCCCGCCCAAACCCTCCGCGCCGAATAATCCCACCGGATAAAAAATGACCGCCCGTCCGAGCGTAGCGAGGAATCTCTCTTCGATCTGCGCGTCTTGTCGTTAATCCGCGGTGACGCCACCCTGTAGCTCGCCCCTTCCAGCGGGCGAGGCCTTTGCCCCGATCACGACGCCTTAGCCACCACCCACACAAAAAAAGGGCGCCTCTTTCGAAGCGCCCTCAAAAATCCACGCTAACTCTACTTCACTTCCCTGCCGCCGTACTCCTTCCGCCGCCCGGCGCGTAATACCCGTTTCTCGTCCGCGCCACCAATTTCCCATGTCCGCGCGGCGCAATCACGTCCACATGCACGCTGCGGAAACTGCCATCCCGCGCTGCATTCGACGGATAATACGCCAGCGTGTACTGATGCCGGATATCGTGCGCCACCTGCTCGCAAATCGCGTGCACATCCTCCACGTTCTCCGGGAAGTACGCCACGCCGCCGGACGCCTGCGCAATTTCCGTTAACGCCCGCTTCGCCGTCTTCGCGCTCTTCTTGCTCTCCTGGCTCAGCAATCCAATCGTATAAATCACCGTATCCGTCTTCTGAATCTCGCGAATACACTTTTCCAGCGTGCTCCGGCTGGTATTGTCTTCGCCGTCCGTCACGATCAGCAGGACCTTCTTCTCCTTGTTCCCCTTCTTCAAATGGTCCAGCGATCCAATAATGGCGTCATACAGAGCCGTACTTCCCCGCGCGTCGATGCGTTCCAGCGCTTCCTTCAATTCCGGTACACTGTTCGTAAAATCCTTGTCCAGGTCCAAATAAAAATCGTCGTTGAAGTTCACCACAAACGCTTCGTCTTGCGGGTTGCTGTTCTGCACCAGCGTCAAAGCCGCTTCGTTCACTCGCGGCCTTTTATCTCGCATGCTTCCGCTGTTGTCGATCACCAGCCCCATGCTGACCGGAATATCTTCGCGCTTGAATACTGCCAGCTTCTGCTCGACCTTGTCCTCATACACCCGGAAATTGTCCGCCGTCAGCCCTTCCACAAATTTCCCGCGATCATCCAATACGCTCGTGTGCAACACCACCAAATCCACGTTAACCGCGATTTTCCCGCCTTCTTGTTTTGTGCCTGGCGTCGGCGCTTGTGATGGATTGGGCGGCGCTTCAGCCCCGGGCGGCAGCGGCGCTGGGTTAGTCACAGGGACTTGCCCAAGCGCGCTTCCCGCACACACCATCAACATCATCAAAAACAGGAATCCACAGAAACGCCCGCTTCTGAACCAGCGCGGGCTAGTGCGCAGGAGCGTAGTACCCGCTCTTGGCATACACCGTGAGGGGAGGCAGGCCTTTGGGCGCGCGCAGCTTGACCTTAATCTTGCGCCAGCGCGCATCATGGACGCGGTTACTTGGTCGGTATCCCAGTACATATTGATTGCGAAGCTCCATGCCGATCTTGGACGCAATGTCCGGCAGATCATTTAGATGCTCCACGGCAAACACGCGGCCACCCGTCAATTCCGTTATCTCCGCGAGCAGCGACGGGCCGTTGAGTTCTTCCGGTGTCCGATTCCGATATCCCAGCGGATCGTAAATCCCTATGGCATAGAGCTGGGTGTCCGCCTCTTTCACCAGCCGCTTGATATCGTTCTCGTTGTACCTACTATGATTATCTCCTCCATCGGAAAGGATCAGCAAGGCACGTTTGGCGTTGTGTGCACCCCTCATCTCACTCAACCCAAGGTAGATTGCGTCCAACAGGGCAGTCCTGCCCTTTGGCGCGGTCAGCATCATCCGGCTTTGCAAATCCTCCACACTGTTCGTAAACGCGCTGGTCAATTCCGCGCGTTCGTTGAAGCTCACCAGGAAAAACTCATCCTGCGGGTTGGCCGTCTTGAAAAATTCCATCGCCGCTTCCCGCGCCTTATCCACTTTATTCGCCATGCTTCCGCTGAAATCGAAAATCACCCCAATCGAGATCGGCACGTCCTCCGATGAAAAACTCACCACCTCTTGCTCCACGTTATCTTCGTACACCCGGAAATTGTCCGGTTCTAATCCTGTCACCAACCGGTTGTATGGGTCGGTCACCGTCACGTTCACCAGCGCCAGGTCCACGTCCGCCTTGATTATTTTCCCCGGTTTGATCACTACAGACGGAGTATCGTGCCCAAGTTTCGCCAAGTCCGATCCCGTAGCCGATGCCGGGGTCGCATTCACTTTGGGTTCGGGTGGAGTTTCTTGCGCAAACAGGCAGGTTACCGCACAAATTACCATCAGGCATGCGATGGGGCAGATTCTCGCCAGCCTAACCACTTCACGCGTCATGCTCCTATCGCGTTTCACGGCTCCCCCATTTACCCCCCGGGTTCCCACCGGGAGGGCCGCGCGGAGCCTTATAATAGCACCCGCGACTCAGAAGGCAAGCCCCTTACTCCCGGGTACGTTTGTCATTTTTTGGCTGAACCTCACTTAA
>Ga0335073_10008909_pt1 | contig 14071 bp, 23 predicted proteins | sample Lox_Sample_22_FD_207093 | JGI IMG/M metagenome (GOLD analysis project Ga0335073, IMG submission 207093) | Soil microbial communities from Loxahatchee National Wildlife Refuge, Florida, United States - Lox_Sample_2.2 | ecosystem: Environmental > Terrestrial > Soil > Wetlands | place: USA... | reverse complement strand
GACCTATACCGTGCTTTTCAACCGTGATTCGTGCTTCAAAACCATCACTGAACTATCCGACTTATGACGGTTATCGGAACGTGATCCGTGCTCCGGAGTGATTCCTCCCTCTCATAGAATAATTCATGCTCCCAAACCCCCCAAACATACTATCTCAGCATTAACCATGCTCTGAGACCACCAACAATTGTGCGTGACTCCCTTTCTATCCATATATGCCCCCAATCTCGCCCCATCTATGTACACTCTTTCACCCCTCCAACGTCTACACCACCTTTCCAGCCACTTATACAATGCCCTGCCCACTCGTTCTCCTGCCTTTCAATTCTCTCACACTCTACTCCAATGACCTTCGAAGTGAATATTACAGTAGTCGCTGATGTCTATCCTTTGTACCTCTTCCAGAGTCCTGAATAAAGTCGTTCAAGCTTCGAGTCTGCCCTTTTTGAATCACAACTCGTACATGTGAATAATTATCCATGGATCTATCCCTACCTCCGATCGTCGCTGTAGAGTCATCTAGACCTGGCTCACAGGCATCTTCCCTGACCATCTCACCCTCGAGAATCCAGACAATCTGACTGGCAAGAAGTCGGTGTCTGCCACCGAGATATGGAGGCGCCTGGCCGCGGAGTCGGCTGCGAGATCCCAACCCACTCGGTTCCTCCCTTCCGATTTCCCGCCTCTATCGCCCTCCCAAGTTCTTGTCCATTGGACGATGCCTTGCTTGGCCAACAAAAGTTGGATGATCCAGAGGTTCTCTTGGAACGCGACAATACTGTTAGGTCCTGACGATGACAGAGTCATGGACTACGTTGCCGAAAAGGCACAATCTCCTCGCCAAATTCCGCAAGGCCTTTATCAAGCTAGAACCCATTGAACGTGCTGCGATTGGCCAACATTTCCCCATTGTCACGCTGTCATGAATAATGCTATAGTGGGCTGGTTTGCCTTGTGGTGCAGGGTTCCCATCTGGGTGAGGTGTTCGCGTCACGATGAGGTGATCTGATCACATTACGATGCGGTGTCAGAAGGGACAAATTACGGGATCCATCATGAGTATTATTCCCTCCTCTCATCTTCTAGATAGTCTAGATCACATCAAACACTGCAAGAGCGTTCGTCCCCTTCACATCTTTCATTCGACACTTCCCACCAAGCCATTCTACGAACTCCTCCCATCCCCCGAATCTCCTCTCCACTACACTCTTCACCACTCTCCGTAGCCCCCGCACTCCCAGGGAGTGGCGGAGAACAAGTGACTCCCCATCCAGCCAGACACAGGCGCCACCGAGTCTTGGCGCCTACATCTCAATCCTCCACCGTAATCCACACACCAATCCCCAGGCACGGAATACACGAAGAAGCAGCCCCTGTGCACCGCATATCCCATTCTCTTCCTCAAAATCTCATACCTCATCTCCATCAACTCGTCCAATCCTTCACATCCCATAAACTCATGCTCCGCCTCCTCCCAACCATCCATCATCGAAAAAGCTTCTGGGCGAGATTGCGTCAGCGGTTGATAGGATGACTCCGTCGTCGGGTGGGTCTCGTTTGTAGCTACCGTCTGCAACAGTGTGATGGGAAGTACCATCCAGAAGTCTGGCATCGACGACAGGCCAGAGTCCTTGCTCGCGGAGTTATACAGAACGTGGGAGCGTGACGCAAGCGTACAATGTAGTTGCGCAACTCACGGGATGAGGGATAAGGAGCGTAAAGAGGAGTGACTGCCAGCATAGTGCTTGTAGACGTAGATGGAGACGTAGAGTTCCTAGTCGTATCCCAATGACCAGAGATTGCGGATGGCTCATCTTTCGAGATCATGAGGAAGCGTTTGGAGGGAACGGATGTTACAAGGACTCGTTTTCCATCGACACCATACCGTGCAGCACTACCATCAATCCATTTAAACCGAAAAGTTCTTACATCAACCCACACCCCATATGTCCTCCAAAATACACCCTCAGTATCGACATAAGCAGCCTACCGTCAACACCTCTCGCTTTCTAGGGACACAACTTTTCCCTCTGCATCGCCCATATCGCGTGGTCATTCAGCAGCGACACACATTGTATGACACAACTGCGGGTCTCATCCCGCCGGTCTTCTCATTAATCTTCTTCGTCTCCTTTTTCTCCACTCCACCAGCAAAGTTCGAGCGGATTCCGGCGACATTTTTTACAGCTATTCGTCACCCCAGAAGGAGTTGCCGTTACCTCTTGAAATTGTCCCAGAATCCGCAATAGAGCCGTCATCATGAAGTACAACAACGTCAACGATGCGTGAAATTGTTGCGGGTCCCGAAATCGTTTCATGCAGATCAACAAATTTGTCGGCCCGCAAGTGCAAAATACTCAACGACTGCAAAAATTTGGTCAAAGGAAATCATTGTGGGCGACAAATTCTCCTCGACAATTTCGCGAATCCTATAAAGCGTAAGTCAGAGTGAAGAGACGCGGGTTGGGATTGTCAGGGGAGTTGGTGAGGAACATACCAGATGAGGCGATCGTTCTCCATTGTCGAAATTTTGAATCATGAGAGGGAGGCGGTTGAGGTGTTTGATGGTGGAGGTGAGGAGGAAAGGGGAGAGACGAGGGGATGTTGCTTGGCTTATGGAAATTTGTTGTAAGTTGAGAAATAGGGGGGTTTCGGACGAGCACCCGAAGTCCCCACTACTGAGGGTCGTAACTTTGCTGAGACTTTCCTTTGTAGGTTGTGAGGCCACGGTCGTTGGAAGCGGGGGGGGGAAACCGATTGCGTCAGCCAATGGGAGCCCACGGGCTGCCGAGTGATTCGCCTAAACTCCAAAATAAACCGAAGTCGAAAAGTCCTATCGTTAGCCCACCACCTGTCCTCCTCCTCTTTTCTACGGCATCGACGTGCCGTCATATGCAATCGTTCCGCAACAACTTCCTGTCTAAATTGTCGTATTGTCGTTGCCGTCTTTTTCTTCTGCTCAATTAACATTTGTATCGTCGTCGTATTGTCGTCGACGTCCGATGTCTGCCTCTTCTTCCACTGATGTACGCCTCCTATTCTCTGCATATCGTCAAGGGGGAAACGGGGAAACGTTCGTCTTTTTCAGTCTATAACAGTCATTCCCTCACACCGTTTCGGTTTATGTCACCCTGTCCACATCATGTACGGCTTCCTCGCTGCCGGACTGACTCGCAGTGCTATGCACGATTCAGAGGATCATTGTCTACATCGACATCTCATTCTCTCACATCCACGGCGGTCCGATTCACCCTGTCCACGTCATGTACCGCTCCCCTCATGCCAGACTGACTCGCAGTGACCACTACAATTGAAGGAATCATTGTCTGCGCCGGCATCTCGTCCCTTCACAGCACTGATGTCTCCTTCACCGCCCTGACGTGTTCTACGACTTCCGCACCAGCTACACTGATTACAACCATCCTCATCACTCGATCAACCCAACCCCACGTCTTCTGCACCTCAACACCATCAGTGCGTATTTCCGCAGCGCTTTTGCTGGAGTACCTCAATTTATGTCCTGCATGTTCCCCATTTGCCACTTTGCTGAGTTCCCAAAGCACATATCGACATATTCTGAGCATATCTCGTCAACAGCAGCGGCAAGTTTACTCGTTTTATGTTTGGAATACACAATTACAAATCTCCTTGGCGCTCCACCACTCACTGCGGCCTCATCTTTAACATCCGACTTCGTTCCGGACATCAGGGTTATAAACGTACCGTGTCGTGTTTAAGTTTATTTGACACGGCACGATCGTGCTCTGTGCCCAATCAATACAATGATAGTCACCAATTTCATGGTACAGAGTATGAGGGTCTCTTCAATGAATGTCTGTCCTCTCTGTCCTCCGCTGACCTGTTAGAGCGTCTGTTCTGCACGTACTATCGCGTTGCTGATTCATGTATGGGTTCTTTCTATTTCCGCTGATTTGTTAGAGCATTCTGGAATTGAATTCATCAATTTCCGCACTCAATGCCATCTCCTGGCCTCTGTACCCACGGATGCATTCCTATTATCCTCTGTCGTCTCCGCTCAGTTGTCAGACCGGCCTACGATTGCATTTCACCGATCTGGTAGACACATCCTTCTTCCCTCATTCTCGGTGCGTCCCCGACCGTCGGCACTTGTCAACACGTCCCCATTTTTACTGTTCGTTCTCCGCTCTCGTCTCTCCTGAGTTGCTACACCGTTCTGCCCACTACACTAGTCAATGTAAGGGCCCCACCCCTTTCCTTAGCTATGTGTTCTTTGTTGGTTTGGAATGCTGATTGTGTAGGGTGGAGAGAGTCTAGATGGCGTTGGTGTTTGTGTTTGGCTCGTGCTCGCCGTCTTCGCTCGAATCGACGCATTGCCCAGGACTTTGGTCTTGATGGGGAATATCGTGATAAATCTTGGAGGACATTGAGGCTTTCGTTGCCGTTGGTGTTTCGATTGTTCCCTTCGTCCTCTTCCTATCTTTTTCATCGCCGTTATGCTATCTTCCGTACCGTCTTGCTCGCCTCTATCGTCTATATATTTCAATGAAGGGTCCAATGGGCCACTCGTCCGTCCTTTGGCCAGCTACCTTTCTTGGCCACAGAAAGCGCTTCCTCCGACCAATCTTTGACGGTAAACACCCTCTTTCACGTCTCTAATATGCCATAGGGCTCCTCTTCCACGCAGAACCACCATTGTCCTTATGGGGCTTCTTCGTCATTACCTCCGACTCTTATCGGCGACCCTGGCCTCCCCCTCACATCGACGAAAAAATTTAGGGTCGATGCAACGCACTTTCAAAGCAACCCCAGAAGACGCCATCCCTAACCCCTCCTCCATCGACGACCCGCAGTTCGCCGTCTAGGGCGTTGTGTTGGTGGGTTGGATGTGTATTTCTCGAAGGCCTGAAAATGGGACAGTGGCGGGGGTTTTCGAAAGACGTTTGTGGTGCCTGCGAAGAGCGAGAATAGAGTTTTGCCGACGAAGATGAGATTTGGGAATGGACCCTCATGGGGGATGATACAGCCAGTGGATTTTGTACAGAGGGTGTTACACGATCCCGCGGAGGAGTGTACGACTTTCCATTTCCCATCCAACTTTATTGGCGTGTCGAGAGGGGCATGGAATTGGTTCCTCCAGATCTAAAAGGACCTGAGTGGATTACAAGATGGGAAAGAATGCTCACTGCTACTGGGCAGTACGAGAGAGAAGAAAGTTCGAAGGAGTTATTCGAAAGGTAACCCGATTAAGATCGACTATTCTGTTTGTAGCATTGCTATCGTCACTCGTAGCACACATAGAACAGCACCCGCTATTCATCCTCTCGGACCTATTCCCCCAAGTGCTGCGGAGATGTATACCCCTCCCTCTTCTTTTCCCATTCCAATTCCCTGTCCCTTTCCCTTTCTCCTTTCCTTTCTTTCCTTTAATTGTCATCTGACAGGATAGGGGGGCTTGATGAAACCGGTGCGTCCCCCAGCTCTACCACCAACGACCCCAGCATCTCCGACCGATAATCTTACAGCAAACACTCCGTACACATCCGTATTTGTGTCATCTGAACGAATAGTTTCACCGCCTCGCGGGAAATCAGAAAGTAGGAGCGTCTTTGTCCCGCAATCGACTCTGGAACCCCGAACCAGGTCTTCACCGAGTCTTTGTATATCTTGACTATAGTCAAAAACGGAGAACCGACGAAAGAGTCGAAACTATTTTAACACAAGAAGGACTCAACTTCTGAGGAGACGGGTGGAGAGGATAGTCTTGAAGGCGAGAAATATGGAGGATAGCGAGAGGAGATATGAAAGAGTATTATTAATTAAGCCGTCACATTGATATACTGCTGCCAGGCTCATGAGTGAGAAAATAGTGCAGTAACCATCCCCAGCTGCGCATTCAGTATTTCCTTCATGATTTCCTTAACAAACCGACTCACCGACATCGCTTGCTGAATCCAATTATCACAGGTAACCATATCCTCAGCACTACAATCAATCCACAGCCGCAAGGGGGACAGACGCATCATAATCGAATGCTTTATTCCATAATGTTCTGGCGATCTAATGAACCTCCACAACACCAACTTTGTCACTCCTCAAACAATTGCAAAAGCCGAGGCATCAATCCCTCCGTTGTTGCGGGACGTTGGACAAATGATAGTTGAATTACAACCCGAACCCATTTGAAAATGACTGCTTTTGCATTACTCCAGTCAAGAAGTCTTGCACCATCATGAGATTGTGTCGTCGGGGATAACAGGTTCGGAGGACGAGATGACGAGATTTGCGGTTGACTGAAAAACACGTCAGGATGAGTATGCTCTCACAGTATCCTGTAATTAACCTAAACCGGGCCGAGGGCGACGCACCTGAACGATAGTGCTGAGAGAAGTTCCAATATTGTAGTTTGACAGCTCCGTCGAGGGTTCATGCATTGTAAAAACGAGTATTTCGGAAGTATCTCTCTTCGTGCAGCGCTCTCCAACGGATTACCAAGTAGATTCGTATGCATGCAAGACTGCATCGAATACCCTCCCGCCGTAAGACATTCTCACACAAACAATATACCATCACACCAATTTCCGCTGAAATACCGCCGGTCGTCTCAGTGCCCATGTCTACGGGATACAACACAAGAGACCACAGTCAATTCCTTCTTTGCGAGGGAGGCAACTTTTAAGCAGGATTCAGTGATACCGATGATTTGGTGAGTTTCCCATGCTTCGCAACCGTTGACAGCGCATGTATAGGCCCTTTTTTGACTAAATCAGCCTAGATCCTTCAGGGGAGAACATGAATCCGTCATTCGTTCGCTGCGCTCGTTCTCCACTCTTTTTGCGGCTATCCGTCAGTCGTATCTGAGTTGATAAGGGATAGGGATACCAGTTTCGAATAGTGCGCAGAGAACGGCGATGACGACCACTTCCTTTATCGGTATCCGTATATGTGAAGTGACCAAACACCTTATCCAAACACTGGCTACGACGCCAGATAGGTACCAAAACGACATATGTAACCGAATTTCCTTTTCAGTTTCATCTGTCATCCACTCATCATTGTTCCAAAACCCATTTCAGAGCTGTGAATTCAACCTCCTTCCCCTGAAGCAGCGCGTCCAGAGCCCACATGTACAACATCTGCGGGATAAACGCCGGTGCAGAATTTACTTGCTCGAGGGCTTTGGTCGCTAGAATCAATCCCAAATAGGAGTGGTATTACCGAGTGATTCGTCGTCACAACGGAGGGCGACTTGGAATTGGAGAACGTGAGTGAGGGCATGGACCGGCGATGGTTTGGTTTGGGAAGGTAAATCTCTTGCTTCGGCCGGCCGATTTACTTCGAGGAGGCAGCGAATTATTCGGCTACGGTTAGAAAGCCGAGAAGGAGGTTGGGTACCAGACAAATTTAGCGTCGTTGGGGGTTGATTGTTGGGAGACATCGTGGTGAGCTAGGACACGCCATGATAATAAATCCTCCAATTCACGTTTCGTGACGTATGTATCTGAGATTTTCTCGAGTAGCTGCACATCAACATTAGTCTGTATAGGCGGGAGGCTACCATTTGGAGCAGAGCGCATTGATTTATTGGATAATGGTGGCTTTTCTGGAACCATCAAACACTCGTCGCATGTGTATTGACTCCTTCTGAAGTCTGAGTTGGAGGATATTTCCTAGCGAGGCAAATTCGCATGATGAAGGCTTGTTTCAGTCAATCTATCCTGTCGAGAGTATAAAGAGGTGTGAGGAAAGCGTTGAGACATCTAATACGCTGTTTCGCAGACGCGGACATAGTTATTCAGAGCAGGAATCTTGGCTAAATCAACCAGATACGTCGAGGAAGTACCTTTTCCAAGTTGCTTCATTGTTATTGACTAATTCAATCATCGTCGCAAGAGTTGCTATCATCAATGAAAAGAACGGTACACACTCACAAAAAGTCAATCTTGAGAAATTCCGCGCTTTCCAAGTACTCCATCTTCAAATATACATCCAAAACTCCTTCCGCAAATCCTACCATCAACCTCCCCCACACAAACGGAGACGCACCAAAGGCAACCCTTCAACCAACTCCCACACCCTCTCCAAATCCAATTCCTCACCTCATTCCCGCTACCGATGCTTTGGTCAAATTATGTCGTACGTTAACATTTAACTCCCTCCCATTCAACTCCAACTTATCCACTCGCGTAATGTGTTGAACGTAATCCATGACCAACAGAAATACTTCGCTGCTCCATTCAACGATTTCTTTTGTAGAAAGTCATCGCTCACATTGAAAAGGTGTTTCTGCGATGTGGAGGAGGAGCCTTTGCGATGTGAGGGGCGACGGATTTTCGCGAGATTGGTCAAAGGGTGGAAAAAAGTTAGTCCGGAAATTCGGCTTTCGTAAACTGGGAAATTAGTGAATTTCCGGACTAACTTTTTTCCACCCTTTGGTGTATAAGTAGTGTGCGAGATGGATTTTGGTTTTGGACCCATGACTGCGCATGTAAGAGACGAGAAAGGTGGGGTAAGGAAGTACAATTCTTATTCTCTGTGTGTAGTATTCAGCGAAGAGTTGGGATTGAAGAGATTCCTCTGCGTGGCCGTATTCCATATGCAAAGTCACTTTATAAACTACACGTTTAGCCACGTCGATATGACGAATACTTGTGTAGCATGTTCGATGAGTTTACTATCACAGGTGATACAATCGGGCGAAATACGCTACAGTTAGCGATGTAGATGGAAGACGAACCAATGATTCAATGACCCGCTTCGAAGGACTTTACAACAATCACCGACATCTCAAAAGCCACTGCCATTAGAACACGAAGAGACGGACTGAAGAGTACAATTTTCCAAAAGCCATACAACCACTTCTGGGAGAAGCTTTTTTGTTCATATCCGTCATATCCACCATATATCCAGACTCAAGCATCTTATTCCTCGTCTCTTTAACTACAATCAGCTAGCACTCCACAAACCAGACAAACCTTCAAACCCTTTCAACCACTCAACATTCTCATTCCACTTCACATCATGCTCCCTCTCCATCCGTCGATGATGAAAAATCTGAATCCCCTCTCACTTGTAACATCCTCTCCAATTTCACCCAACAGCCCCTTGAATTCTTACACAACTTCCTTCCCAAGACCCAAGACCCACCCTCGTCCTTATCCTCATTGCCACTGCCATTGGCAGTGAGTAAAACGTTTTATGGCTTCCATTCGGCTTGACGGTTGATGTCTACCTTTTCCTGTAAGAATTGGGCGAGCGAGAAGTCCACTGGAGAAGTGGCTTTTTAGGAGGAAGGGATTCCGATGAGGGAAATTCTTCGGCGGAATCTGTTCGCAGGAGCTAAATGGAGTCAGACGGTATGGAGGGTGGGCTAGGGTACGTCGATTTCCTCGATCATGATGGAAGGGCCTCGTTCGGGGAACGGTGACTGGACAGTGATGGTGCCGCACACAGTACAGTCAGGTCATCTTCATAGATAATATAATGCCCATCCTATCAACGCTCGACAAGACTCACCATTGGGGAGATACATCTCTTCAGGATTCCCTAGGCCTCCGTTGAGCAGGGCCAAAGGAGAAGGGGGAAGGAAGTGATCGCGCTGTTGCCAAAAAATAATTATTTTTGTGTTCCGTCAAAGGATTGAAAATCAACGGGTTCAGGGCGAGTTGAAGTTGAACTAAATTGAATTGTTTCGTAGTAGAGGCTGTCAAAAGCATTGATTTGATCCGCTGAATAGTCATACTCATCGTATTCGCCGGGGAGATGATGTAATCTGAGATTTCGGAAGGTTCTTTCGGTTCCTGCGATTAGTTGTTTGAGTGCTGTCGTAAGATACGGTCGCCAATAGGCGCAGACGTTCCCATCAATTCAAGGGAAGGAGCATGGAAGTACTGCCAAGGAATGGCTTTGATTTCGGCGGTCGGAAGGTGTTTTCGCAATGGAGTGCGAGGCCTTTTGCCGACTTTGCCGAACTTTGGCATTGTTCATGGACAATGCAACAGTCATCGATACTCTGAAATATCCGGAGGGGTGCAAAAAGACTTTTGAGTGCAGGAATGTGTGCGTGATAGGAGGGAAAGCTCATTCGCGGAAAGATACCATTACATAACCTGGGGCGGTCTGAGCACTCTCGCATTGCACACACTATTAATAGCGCACGGATGAAAGTATGCTCTCCGAAATGAGAAATGAGACTGCATCATAAGACCGGTCTAGCCACCCGAAACCCGTTCCGCTGGATTAACCTCCATATTTGCTGGCCGGCTGCATGATGCACGCTTTGACCCCTTCCTGACACAGAGTCCACGCAGATGACGGCAAAGGGTGACACGCGTTTAATTTCCCTGCAAACTCTTTTTATTACTTCTCAAAACAATACCTCTCCGCCACTCCTCAAATTTTTTCTTTCAATCAGTTCAACCAAATTTCCGTACTCAAAATGGCCCGAAATGATACCGCCTCTCTCAGACAACTTCCAAGGACATCTACTTCCTCAAAACCTAATCAGACAACCTCTAACTTTGTGGTTGGCATTGATTTTGGAACCACTTTTACCGGTGTTGCGTACGCCTACACCAAGGGTGAGAATTCCGTATTCGACGCGAGCATGATTAACGAAATTTTCGTCGTGAAAGCATGGCCAAATCCGAGCAGTTACTATCCAGAGAAAACCCCCTCCATCCTTTCTTATTCCACCGACCCTCCCTCCTGGGGCGGAAACGTCAAGGGCGACGACCCTCTCCGTATCGCTCATTTCAAATTGGGGTTGCAAGAAGATATTGCGAGTCACTACAAAAACCCTTCTGGCAGTTCATCTTCTCATGACGCCGGTTATCTCATGAACAGGAACTGGCAACATTCCGTCCTTCCTACCAAAAAGCCCCTCGACTTCACTGCAGACTATCTCACCAATGTCGTCCTTCACTTTACGACGAAGGTCCTTCCTTCTCGCTACGGAGAGAAATTCTTGCAAAACCAGCAAATTTCGTATGTTCTTACAGTGCCTGCAATCTGGTCCGACAAAGCCAAGGAACTCACTCGCCAAGCAGCTATTACCGCTGGAATCCATCAAGACAAACTCACACTCATCACCGAGCCTAAAGCAGCGGCTCTTTTCTGCGCTACGTTGTGCCAGGAAGTGGATCTCAGTGTAGGGGATCAATTTATGATTTGCGATGCCGGTGGAGAAACTGTGGTTCGTCCCCCATTTCATCCTCATTCTGACATGGCCCAGGACTTGATTTCATACAAAGTCGTCCGCAAATCTCCCTTCGTCATTGAGGAAGTCGGTGTGGGAATAGGCGCCGCATGCGGAGCTGTATACCTCGACCAAGAGTTTGAAAAGCTCCTCAAACTCCGCTTCGGAGAAGCAGCAGAGAAAGTTTTGACGGCGAAACGAATTACCGACTTGAAACATTACTTTGAGACGGCTATTAAACGTCAGTTTAACCCCCTCAACTCGTCTGCGGATACGGACTTCGAAATCCCCATTGCTGGGGTGAGGGATATGCTGTCGCTAGGATTCAAGGATGGATACCTCACTCTCAGATGGTTTGTGCTCCAATAAAGCATGCCTGATATTAGCGACGACCTCAAAAGTGTCTTCAGTCGGATCTTCGAGCAAATTTTCGAGCTCATCACCAACCAGCTTGGCACGGTGACCAAAACAAGTGGCGGGGAGTTGAAGGTCATCCCTGTCATCTACAACCTAGTAATTCGGTAGACGGTTTTCCTCGTTGGGGGCCTTGGCTCTAATCAGTACCTTCACAAATACTTGGAAGGACGTTTGAAACCCTTGGTTGAAGTGAAACAACCCGAAGCAGGGTAAGCTTAAAACCCGCTGCTAGATATGCTGATTTTGAAGGTCCAGCGCCATCATGAGGGGAGCGGTGCTCTACAAAATGAGGCTGAAGAGCCGGTGATGAGGACTCAAGGCAATCTGGATGTTGAATGAAGATGAATTCTCAATGGATGTTACTGGTTTGAAGGTTATGATGAAGATGATGGTGATTATGGTGACGAGAAAAGCTCGATTTGTTGAAAAGGATATGATCGGCGGCTGCCTCCGAAACCATTTTTCCCTTCTTTCATAAATAAACCTTCATTCAATTGACCATCCGAGACCTTGGATGATGCCAGATATCTCTCACATCGACTTGACTACGCTTCCGCCTGACGTATGGCATGAGTTACACTGGCGACTTTGTCTACCTCGCTGGAGTTAACCAATCCCTCCGTCGCACACTCACCTCCAATTCCACACTCTTGTCCTTCCTCCTCCGTCACCGCATGAAAATCAACTACTCTCCCCGCAGCAGACGACCTCCCTATGAAGTCATCGTCTCCCACATCCGTAAAAGTCGCCGCAGGGCATGTGGTGGCATGGAACACACCGCCTCAAACGTCAAATGGAATTCCTTGTTCGGGATGAAATTGTGTCCGGATTGTCGACAGAGTGAAGAGTTCAAGATGATTACGGCGACGAGAGCAAAAATACAACACAAACTGGATGAGTCGGATTTATCTGCGTTGAAGGTGATTCATGTTCCCAAGCCGCATTACCGAAATTCGCCTGAAATGCGTCTTTATGCCCTCGCGGAAGTGAAGAGAGTTTCAGAGGCGAAAATGGAAGCGAAGGGAACGATATTTGAAGAGGCTAAACGCAAAGGAGGACAGAGAGGTGAGGCTGTGAAATGACGAAAACTCAAGGCAAAGGAAAGTCGTCGTCTGTAGATTTGGGAGACAGATATACCATGATAAATCATTTTGCTTATTGGCGTTAGAAGAACAACGACTCAAAACCTGTATGTGATAGAAAAGATCTCAGAAATATTAATGAAATCTTCAGATAGCATAACATCTCGGTCCGCAATTCCCATCTCCGTGGCTCTCTGTCTCGCCATCTCCATCTACACCATCAGAGCCGCCGTAAATTGGGAACTACAGCCTGTCTACCCTCATCGGACCTCTCCTGTACAATCAACACCGTCGCAATAACATCCAAATTTTCTTTCCCCTCCTTCCGTCTTGAACTTAGATGCGGCATGTCGACTCATGACCCGGTTCCTTCGTACCACCACATCAGGGCGAGTAAGGAAATTTTGGGAGCGGTTAAGTGCTGTTGTGAGTATAAAACTTCTGGCGTGGGGTCTCGATGTAATTGGCACCGCATTTGTGGCGAAATCTTTTTGCCAAATATCAACATCGAGGTGCCTACCATTGCAAACTAAGTTCCGTAAAGATTGATGTGACACCGAATGGAGACGGGAAGTCGTTAAATTTGTTTGGAAGAAAATTAAATCTCATTGGCGGAGGAATAACCAAATATGCAAGCATTATTTTATCATTGTGATTAATGAAAGTGTTTGAATTGCAACTTTTATAGAAAAAGACATTCCCCCTCCTGGACTCACACCTCCCGACGTTGTCTATCGCTGGGTTGACTTCCCGATCCTTCCGCTTGTACATCATCCTTCGCAGTATCCCTTTCCCAACTCTCACGTCTCCAGACTTTCTTCGCGCAGTCGCCAATCTCTAAACCGTCCCCCATTTTCTAATCTTCTTCTGAATGTTCCTCACATATTCGTCCGGAGGTCGGTCGAACTGAATTACCTTCCCTACGAAGGAAGACTCATCTAGAGTTTTCTCCCCGCAGCTGAATTCGCGTCATGTCGGACATAGTTACAATTTTTCTCATGCTTTCAAGGGATCGCAACAAACGAGGCTCAGACGAAGTCCATCCGGCTGTTGAATCGCACATGTCAACGTCCCATCCCCCTCATTGCTGTACTGCGTGCGAACCAAACGCAGTCACGGCCTTCTCAAAATCAAATCCGACGTCCCTCAATGACAAAGACTAGAACTTTGAACTCGATCCCTCCGATGTCAATCTTGACGTCGTAACACAGCTCCAACAATCCTTTCTCCCTCTCCGCTTCTCCCCCCTCACGAAACCCGCCAATTTCCCGGTGAATATCCTTGTCGACGGGAATCCTCAGCTTCTCATAAACACACGCGCCGGTATAATGCAAAGCCCCGATCCACTGGTTGAGCAAGCCGGAAACCTCCAATCGTCCATCCAAGATTGTTCTTA
>Ga0335073_10008908_pt1 | contig 14071 bp, 10 predicted proteins | sample Lox_Sample_22_FD_207093 | JGI IMG/M metagenome (GOLD analysis project Ga0335073, IMG submission 207093) | Soil microbial communities from Loxahatchee National Wildlife Refuge, Florida, United States - Lox_Sample_2.2 | ecosystem: Environmental > Terrestrial > Soil > Wetlands | place: USA... | reverse complement strand
GCTGATCCTCGCCCTGGGTATCGGCGCGAACATCGTCGTCTTCAGCGTGGTCAATACGATTCTGCTGCGGCCGCTTCCCTTCCCGAATTCCCATGAACTTATGTGGATCGCTCCGCCGCCGGAGAAGTGCGGGATGTCGTGCGCGACCTACTCGGCGGATGCCTACGACGAGTACAAAGCCCAGAACCGATCCTTTCAGGACGTGACCGGCTATTTTGCGTTCAGCACGGCCGATAATTTGCGCCTTACCGGCCGAGGCGAGCCGGTACCGGCCACCGGCATCGAGGTGATCGGAAACTTCTTCCAGGTGCTGGGCGTGCATCCGGCGATGGGGCGGCTGTTTACTGCTGACGAAACTCTTCATGGCGCAAGGCCAGTTGTTCTGATGACGGACCACTGGTGGAAGCGGCAGTTCGTCGCCGATCCGGACATTGTCGGGAAGCGAATCGACCTGAATGGGACGCCGGTCACGGTGGTCGGGGTGTTGCCGCCCAGCTTTGATTTCGGCGCGGTGTTTTCGCCCGGCGCCAAGATCGATGCCTTCACTCCGGAGATCCTCGACGACGAGCGGAACTGGGGCAACATCGTGACGTTGATCGGCCGACTGAAGCCGGGCGTCACGACAGGCCAGGCGCAGAGCGAGGCCAATACCCTTTTTCCGAAGCTGCACTTTAACATCAAGCACCCGGACTGGGGTGGCAGGTACAGAGGTGTCGTTACCAATCTCAAGGATTATGTGAGCGGCAGGCTGCGCCGTTCGCTGATCGTGCTGTGGTGCGCTGTCGGCCTTATTCTGCTGATTGTCTGCGTCAATCTTTCCAACCTGCTGCTTGCGCGGGCGACTTCGCGGAGCAAAGAGTTCGCGATGCGCACGGCGCTGGGAGCGAGCCGCAGCCGGCTTGTCCGACAACTGCTGACGGAGAGCCTGGTGTTGTCGATTGCGGGCGCCGTCGTGGGCCTTGGCTTTGCCTTCGCGGTTATCGCGTGGCTGGCTCATCAAGGCTCGATCGCGTTGCCTCTGCTGAGCAGCATCAAGGTGGACGGCAGCGCGCTGGCATGGACGATCGTGATAGCGGTGATCGCCGCGGTCATCTTTGGGCTGGTGCCGGGCCTGAAAATGTCGAGCGGCAATCTGCAGGAAGCCCTTAAGGACAGCGGTCCGGGAACAAGCGATGGTAAACGGCACGAGCGAATGCGCGGCGCGCTGGTTATCTCAGAGGTCGCTCTGGCCTGTGTGCTGCTCATCGGCGCCGGACTGCTCATGCGCAGCTTCCTCAAGGTGCTTGACATCGATCTCGGGTTCCAGCCGGACCAGGCGGCCTCGATCAAGGTGGATTACGACGACAACGCCCCAACCGGCGATGAGAGCGCCATCAAGCGCGGCCTGATCTTCCGGCAGATTATCGAGCGCGTCCGTGCGCTTCCGGGTGTAAATGCGGCCGGCATCTCGGATTACCTTCCGCTTGGGCAGAATCGGGAGTGGGGAACACCGACCCCCAAGGGCAAGAACTACCCTCCGGGCTCGTTGCCGGGTCCCCTGGTCTATGTCATCACCCCGGGGTTTCTCGATGCGATGGGCATGCGCCTGCACGGCCGCGACTTCACCTGGGCCGATAACCCAAAGAGCGAGAAGGTTGTCCTGATCAACGCTTCCGCGGCTAAAGTTTTCTGGCCGAATGAGGACCCGATCGGCCGGATCCTTGTCAGCGGTGATAGTGAGTTGCGGGTTGTGGGTGTCGTTGACGACATCCATGCGGACAGCGTGGAAGCACAACCAGGCTGGCAGATCTATTACCCGGCAACGCAGGCAGGCTCAGCAGGCGCGCAGCTGGTGGTCCGCACCAGCCTTCCCCCAGCAGCACTCGCGGGAAGCGTGCTGCACGCGCTGCGCGAACTGAATCCGAAACAGCCAGCGGCGGAGTTCCGGCCGATCCGAACCATTGTCGACCGCGCTGTCTCGCCACGGCGGTTCTTCGTCTTGCTTGTGACTGTATTCGCCGAGTTCGGATTGATATTGGCCACGCTCGGCATCTACGGTGTTATCTCCTACTCGGTAGCGCAGCAGACGCAGGAGATTGGCATCCGTATGGCGCTGGGCGCGACACAGGGGCACGTCCTTCGCGGAGTGCTGCAGAAGACCATGATCCTGGCGATTACCGGCATTGTGCTGGGAACAGTTGCTTCGGTGGTGGTGGCGAAGTGGATTGCTTCGCTGCTCTTCGGAACAACACCGACTGATCCCGTGACTTTCGCCGGCATGATTCTCGTGATGACCCTGGTGGCGTTGATCGCGGGATATATTCCCGCGCGGCGCGCGGCGCGGATAGATCCGATGGTCGCATTGCGGGGGAACTAAACGGCCCGAGGCCGTGGGCAGCGGAGCTGGAGCTGTTACGGCTTGATCACTGCCTCCTGTTTCGGAATTGCGTTGAGCATGGCCTCGCCGGTTGCGAGATGCTCGTCGACGAGGCGTGAGGGCGTGTGCGCAAGCCATTCGGCCAGGGAGATGTCTTCGTAGAACGGTGTCGGGAAGACCTCGAGGAAGACCAGGTCGGTATCGCCGGTGTTTTCGATGTAGTGCGGGGCGGATTTGTCGATGTAACCGACGTCGCCCTCCTCGAAGTCCATGGTGCGCGCGCGTGCCCCGGCAGCAAAGACGGTCATGCGCGCTTTGCCGGTCACATAGTATTGCCACTCATCTTCATTCGGATGCCAGTGCATCTCGCGCAGGCCGCCGGGCTTGAGTGTGACGATGGCCACGGCGATGTTGGTTGCCGGCCATACCTTTCGGTCGATGATTTTGACTTCGCCGCCTTTGGCTTTTTTGTTGGGCTGCATCTGGCCGGGGCGGAAATCGAAGCTGTGCGGCACGGGCCCGGTGCCGGCTTCAGCGGCCTTCTGCTCTTCTTCGAGAGGACGCGGCAAATCGCGCTTGAAGATAAAGAGCTCTCGTTTGGGCGAGTTCGCGAAGGGATTTTCGGCGACGTCGAAGTTCTTTGCCAGAACCTCGGGCGGGGTGTGGGCGATCCAGTCGGTCAGCAGAAACGTTTCGAACTCGTTGAAATTGCCGTCGTCGAAGACCAACAGGAAGCGGGCACCATCGGGGCCAAGGCCCTGGATGGAATGGGGAATGCCTCCGGGAAAGATCCAGAGGTCGCCCTCGCTCACATCGCTCACATGACTGCGGCCCTGCTGATCGACGGCAGTGATGCGCGCGCTGCCGTAGAGCATTAAGGCCCACTCCGCGCCTACGTGCCAGTGCAATTCGCGAATACCACCGGAAACAAGGCGCATCTCGACGCCGGCCACTTTTTTGGAGACAGGCAGATCGCGGACGGTCACCTGGCGTGTCCAGCCGCCCTCCTCTATCCGCTTGTGGGCCAGCGAAAACGAATATTTGAAGGGAGGCTGGCCGCCTGCGTCCGTCTCCGGAGGCCAGACTGAGCTTGGGTTCTGCTTGTCGAGCACGGTGTTGTTCGGTCCCGGCTCCGATTCGTTCGGGAGGTGGTGATCGGGCGATCGCGGGACCTTTTTCTGTTGGCTCTCGGCGATTTTCTCCTGGCTCTCGGCGATTTTCTCCTGGCTCTCGGCGATTTTCTCCTGGCCTTCTGCGAGCTTGCTTCCGGCGACGGCCGCGAGCGCTGCCGACCCCACACCGATGAACCTTCGCCTCGATACTTCTTCCGCCATCACTTCTCCTTGCGATTGGATTTCGGACGTCGCGTAGTACTCACTGCTTGCGCTTGATCAATCTCAGCTCGCGCGGACTGCGCTCGGCGTGAAGTTCCGCCGTAAGCTGCTGCCGCCGCGCGCCGCCGGCGGTGAGCATCGCCATCAGTTTCTCGGTCTGATCGAAATTGAGTGCCGTTCCTAACTGACGCGCAGCGGCACGCAAAAGCCGCCTACGCACTGCCGGGGACTGGGGGAGACGATCGATCTCGAATGCCAGGCTTGCCTCGTCGGGATGCGTGGACGTTGCTCTTCCTCCGCCGCGCACCGGCTTGCCGGGTAATAGCAATGACGGGAGGATTCGGCCCACCTCAGTCTGCCAGTAGGCATCTTCATCGCGCGCCAGCGTCGCGAGATTGGCAAGCTGCGAGTGGATCTGCGGATTGTAGGTCGCGAGCATGGGCAGCAATTCGTGCCTGATGCGGTTACGTGTAAATGTTGTATCGAGATTTGACGCATCTTCGCGCCACGACTGGCCAATCGCTTTTAACCACGCTTCAATTTCCGCTCTCCGGGCGCCAAGAAACGGACGCAGAATTGCGCCACGCGTGTGTGTGATCGTCGGGGAAATGCCGCCCAGTCCTTCGGTCCACGCACCGCGCAGCAGCTTGTGAATAACGGTTTCTGCCTGATCGTCGAGCGTGTGCGCGGTTGCCACAGCGTCGGCTTCACCCTGCTCCAGCAACTCGCGGAACCAGGTATAGCGGAGATTGCGCGCCGCCTCCTCGAGGGTCTCGCGATTTTGCTGCGCTGCAGATGGCGTATCTACATCGTGCCGGTGAAAGACGAGGCCATGCGCTTCCGCCAAATTTCTTACGAACGCCGCATCGGCGTCGGCTTCCGCGCCGCGAATGCCGTGGTGCACATGCGCAACGGAAAGCACGAGGCCGATCTCCGGGGCAGCCTCGATCAGTCTGCGCAAGAGCGCGACGGAGTCGGCTCCGCCGGAAACGGCGACGGCGACGCGCATGCCCGGGCGCAGAAGCTGGAGATGAATTGGCGGAGCGTCTGACATCTGTACCTATCGTAGCTATACTTCATTTCATGCTGGATACACGGACGGCCACAGCAGCGGACGCGAGCCTGATCACCCATCACCGCCGGCGCATGTTTGTCGATGCAGGACGCGCCGATAACCAGGTTCTCGGCGTGATGTCGCATCATTTCGAGCCCTGGGTTGCGAAGATGATCGACGAACAGAAGTACATCGGCTGGCTCACCTCCGATGGTGACCGGGTTGTCGCCGGGGCGGGCCTGCTGATCCTCGACTGGCCGCCACATCCGCTCGATCCGCGGTCCGTTTACCGCGGCTATCTGCTCAACGTGTACGTCGAGCCGGAGTATCGCCGCAAAAAGCTCGCCAGCCATCTGATCGACATGGCCCTCGCCGAGGCCCGCCGCCGCAAGATCCGTGTGGTTGCTCTGCATTCGACGGAAGAGGGCCGCCGGCTGTACGAGAGCAACGGATTTCGCCAGACGAACGAGATGTTCTACGTCGAGCCGGTCGAGGCCTAGGGCTTGGCGATCACCATTGAGGCGCTCGGGCCGGGGGCCAATCCGCAGGAGCTCATAAACGCACGGGCCTTGCTGCTGGAGTATGGCCGCTTCGTCACCGAGGCCGAAGGTGCCGCTCATTTCTGTTTCGGAAGGCTGCATGAGGAGGTCGACGGGCTTCCGGACTTCTATCGAAAGCACGGCGGCGAGATGTTGCTGGCGTATGTGGATGGCGCCGCAGCCGGATGCGTCACCTGGCGCACTCTCTCCTCCGTGGTCAACACCTGCGAGATGAAACGCTTCTGGGTCCGCCCGGCGTTTCGTGGACTCGGACTTGGCGAGCGACTGGTCCTGGCGGCCATAGAGCAGGCTGCGGCGGCAGGATTTGAAGCGATGTATCTCGATACCTTCCCCGGAACGATGAAATCCGCCTACGACATGTATCTAAGGCTGGGATTCGCGCCCTGTGATCCCTACAACGACAGCAGGTTTGAAGGGGTCGTGTTCATGCGGAGGCCGCTGCCTTAACAGGCGGGCAAAGATCCAGCCCATTCGCTGCACCGTTCGTCACAAGCTCCTTGGAAAACACGGGTAAATTATGCTTTCCTGTGCATTTGTAACCGGCCAATTCCGCTCGCAGAGTCTGGCCGCCATCCGGAGAAACATGAAAAAACAAATATCCACCCTGGCAGTTCTGATTGCGATCGCCGCCTCGCTCACCGCCTTCGCGCAAACCCGTTCCGGCCACATCGCCGACACCGATTCAAAGCCGACGCTGCTTCCCGGCCTGGACAAGCAGCTGATCGACACTGGCGCCGATCCCTGCGCGAATTTCTTTCAGTACGCATGCGGGAACTTCACAAAGCTATATCCCATTCCGGCCGACCAGTCGGGCTATGGAACCGGCACGATGGTGTTCAACTATACCGAGTACACGCTTCACTCACTGCTTGAAAAGGTTGCTGCCGACAATCCCTCGCGCACGCCGAATGAGCAGAAGATTGGCGACTATTACGCGTCGTGCATGGATACCCCGGCCATCTACGCGCTGGGACTGAAGCCGCTGCAGCCAGAGCTGGACCGTATCGCGGCATTGACGGATAAGAAGCAGTTGACCGATCTGCTGGCCCACTACCAGCTCATCGGCGTGAACGCCTTCATGAGCTTCGGCGAGCAGCAGGACTTCAAAGACGCCCGCCAGCAGATTGCTGTGGTCGACCAGGGTGGCCTGGGACTTCCGGAGCGCGACTACTATCTCCGCACCGGCGCGGCCGCCGAGAAGACTCGCCAGCAATATGTCGAGCACGTCACGAACATGCTGAAACTGATGGGTGAGCCCGATGCCCAGGCCGCCAGCGATGCGAAAAAGATTATGGATCTCGAGACCGCACTGGCCAAGGTCTCGATGGACGTGACCTCGCAGCGCGACCCGAAGAACGTCTACCATTTCATGCCGGTCTCGCAGCTCGCCGGGCTTGCTCCCGAGATTGAGTGGACAGGGTTCTTCGAGCACACCGGACTGCCATCCATTACGAATCTCAACGTTGCCAACCCCGAGTTCTTCAAGGGCCTGAATGCTCTGCTCGCCTCAACCGATCTCGACACCATCAAGACCTACCTGCGCTGGCAACTGATTAACGGCACACCCAGCTACACCCTCCCCGAAGCGATGGACAAGGAGCAGTTCGACTTCTACGGACGCAAGCTGCGCGGCCAGCCCGAGCAGCGGGCGCGCTGGAAGCGTTGCGTACAGGCCACGGACGGCGCCCTGGGCGAGGCCCTCGGCGAGGTCTACGTGAAGGCGAACTTCCCACCCGAGAGCAAGGCGGCCACGGTGCAGATGGTCCACGACATTGAAGCGGCGATGGATAAGGACATCGACACTCTCGCGTGGATGAGTCCGGAGACCAAGGTCAAGGCCAAGGAAAAGTTGCACCTGGTTGCGGACAAGATCGGCTACCCGGATCACTTCCGCGATTACTCGGCACTGAAAATCGTGAGAGACGATGCTTATGGCAATGCGGTGCGCGCGACCGAGTTTGAGAGCAAGCGGCAACTGGCCAAAATCGGCAAGCCAGTCGACCGCGGCGAATGGGGCATGACACCGCCTACGGTCGATGCCTATTACAACCCCAGCATGAACGATATCAACTTCCCGGCCGGCATTCTGCAGTCGCCGTTATTCGATCCCAAGGCAACCGACGCCGAAAACTACGGGCATGTTGGAGCGATCGTCGGCCACGAGCTGACTCACGGCTTCGACGATGAGGGACGCCAGTTCGACGGCAACGGCAATCTGGCCGACTGGTGGACACCCGAAGATGGCAAGCAGTTCGACGAGAAGGCTGACTGCGAAGTGAAGGAATATGGCAACTTCACCGCGGTCGATGATGTGAAGGTCAACGGCAAGCTCACTCTCGGCGAAAATACTGCCGACAACGGCGGACTGCGACTCGCATACATGGCTTTCCTGGCAGATGCCAAACGCAAGAACATCGACCTGGAGGCCAAGGACGCGAACGGCTACACCCCGGTGCAGGAATTCTTCATTGCATACGGGCAGAACTGGTGCGGCAGCATCCGTCCCCAGCAGGTGCGGCTGCAGGTACAGACCGATCCGCACTCGCCGCGTGAATTCCGCGTGAATGGCGTCGTGCAGAATATGCCGGAGATGGGGCAGGCCTTCGGCTGCAAAGCCGGCCAACCGATGATGCCGGTCAACAGCTGCCGCGTCTGGTAGGACTAACCGCGACTCCGCGTCGAGCGATAGGCGGCTTCGCCGCAAAGACACGCGTCAGCTCGACTCCGCATCGAGCGATACGCCCTGCGGCGCAAGACACGCGTCCGGCGAACGCAAACCTTGAGAGTGCCCGATGGGCACTCTCTTTTTCTTGCATAGAGAACTGCGCGCCGGAAGGCCTCGAGCGATGCAACTCGTAATATTGGAAGAGAAGCTCGAATACCGCGGGAGGAGAAGCACGATGCCGGGTTCCACAATTCTAAGGAAGGCGTTGCAAGGTAAATGGGCGCTGGTAACAGGCGCGAGTGCCGGCATTGGCGAAGCACTGGCGATCGAACTGGCGGCGGCGGGCGCAAATCTCGTCCTGACCGCGCGACGGGCCGACCGGCTGGAGACGCTGGCCCGGCGCCTGGGCAGCGAGCACCAGATCCAGACCCAGGTGATCCCGGCAGACCTGGCCGATCCGGCCGCTCCGCAGCAGCTTTTTGATGCAACCGAGGGACAGGGCGTCGCCATCGATGTCCTCATCAACAATGCGGGCTTCGGTTACTACGGCGAGTTCGTGACCGGTGACCCGGCATGGCAGCGGACGATGGTCGATGTGAACTGCTCGGCGGTAGTGGATCTGACGCGGCTCTTTCTGCCAAAGATGATTGAACGGCGCAGCGGCTACATCATGATCGTGGCGTCGACAGCGGCCTATCAGCCGGTGGCGTACATGGCGACCTACGCTGCGACCAAGGCCTTTGACCGCATGCTCGCCGAGGCACTGGCGGAAGAGACGGCGCGGTTCGGGATCAAGGTGAGCGCGTTGTGTCCGGGACCGACAGAGTCGGAGTTCGGCAAGGTGGCGGGATCGCCGCCCAGCGCGGATCGCGGCCGGGGATTTCAGAAGGCGGACGAAGTGGCGCGGCGCGGGCTGGAAGGCCTGGTGAGCGGCAAACACTGGGTGTTGCCGAGCTTCGTGAATGGTGCCTCGGTCTTTATGCAGCGCTTTGTGCCGAGGCGGACGGTGACCGGTGCGGCGGAGAAGATGTTCCGTCCGCCCAGCGTGAAGGAAGCGCTGAAGAAATAACGCGGCGCAATACTCCAAACAAATTATTGTTGCTGTAGCCCATAGGTAGTAATATCCTCGGCAAGAGGAAGTACCCATGGATGAAGTTACCCGTGAAGTTACCCGCGTTCCGAAGGTCGATCATCGGCAATTGCGGCGTGTGATCGTCGAACACGAAATCGCCCCGGCAACCATTCTGGAGCGCATGGCAAGTGTCCCGGCAGCCGCTGTAGATGCGCGCCTTGAGCCGCAGCTTGAACACCCGCTACACGCGACGCTCACCCCCATCGGCCGCGTCCGCGCTCGCAAAGAGCGCTAGAATCCGTTCCCCCAAAAAACCAAAAGAACGTCGGCCATGGTCGAGACGCTGGATTTATTGTCCCGGCGGCGCGCCTCCCCATTGCCAGAAGCGCACCCACGAAGCCTTGCGATCACAGCGGAGAGCAGAGGATTGGAAAAGCGCTTGACGTAGGGGACGGCCCAGCCGATCTGAAGGCCCGAATATGTCGAGGAGATGTTCTGCGTGACGCCGGTGCGGCGAGTGCTTGCGCAGCCACTGCTACTCCCGCCTGGCAACAAACAGCCAGCAGAAGGATGCGCCGCGCATGATGATGCCCATCTTATCTCGTTTGCAACGATCACAGCCGCTAACTTCGGGCTGGGTGCGGGATTGTGTTCGCGGGCCGCAAGTAAAACGTTTGATTTTGACGGCTGTATCTGCGGCCAATTACGATAGCGACGCGCTAACTTGGTTCGTTGTGTACATAATCCTGCCGTTCGAGATTTCCTTGCTGTCCATTAAGGAGGTTCATGAAGTTGCGTAGAGAATTGCTCTGCGTCGTAGCGTTGGCCGCAATTTCGTCCGCGTCGATTCCAGCTCTCGTAGCACAGGCACCCCATCCGCCGAAGGTGCACCATCCCTGGGATGACAAATCGCTGTCTCCGGATCAGCGGGCAGACATGGTCATCAAGGAGATGACGCTCGACGAGAAGTTTCAGTTGGTGCACGGCACCGGGTGGGGGGCACTGCGCGAGGGCGATCCGATTCCTCCGCGGTCAAACCTGGGCGCAAGCTACGTGTTGGGGATCGACCGGCTGGGCATTCCTGACATCAACATGGCCGATTCGGCGGTGGGGGTGCGGCTGGCGGCGATGCAGAGCCGCTACGCGACGCTGCTGCCCTCGACGCTGGGAGCGGCTTCGAGCTGGGATCCCATGGGCGCGCAACTATACGGATCGGTCATCGGGCGCGAACTGCGTGCGCAGGGCTTCAACATGTCGATTGGCGGCGGCGTGGACATTACCCGCGAGCCGCGCAACGGACGCAACTTCGAGTATGCAGGCGAGGATCCGGTGCTGGCCGGGACGATGACCGGCAACCTGATGAAGGGCCTTCAGGCGCAGCAGGTGATGGGCGACATCAAGCACTACGCCTTCAACGATCAGGAGACGGGCCGCGACATTCTCAGCGCCAACATCAACCACAAGGCCGCGCGAGAGAGCGACCTGCTGGCCTTTGAGATTGCGATCAAAATTGCCGAGCCCTCGGGCGTGATGTGCGCCTACAACCGCGTGAACGGCGATTACTCATGCGAGAACGACTGGCTGTTGAACCAGGTTCTGAAGAAGGACTTCGGCTTCAAGGGATGGGTGCTCTCCGACTGGGGCGGCACGCACAGCACGGTGAAGGCCGCGCTGGCGGGACTCGATCAGGAGATGCCGGAAGACATCTACTTTGGGCAGGCTTTGAAGGACGCCGTGCAGAAGGGACAGGTGCCGCTGTCGCGCGTCGAGGATATGGACCACCGCATCCTGCGCAGCATGTTTGCAGCGGGCGTGGTCGACAATCCGCCGATGCCGAGGTCGGTGGTCGATCCCTTCAAGGGTCGGGATGACGCGCAGCATATTGCAGAAGAGAGCATTGTGCTGCTGAAGAACTCCGGCAATGTGCTGCCGCTGAAGTCTTCAGGATCGATTGCGATTATCGGCTCGCATGCGGATAAGGGTGTGCTTTCCGGTGGAGGTTCAGCGCAGGTCGATCCTCCCGGCGGTAACGTGATCAATCCGCATCCGGGTGGCGCGTACTGGGGCGAGACGGTCTACTTCCCTTCGTCGCCGATGAAGTACATCCAGAAGCATGCTCCGAACGCGAAGGTGGAGTTCAATCCGGGTACGGACAATGCTTCGGCAGCGGCGCTGGCCAAGTCTTCGGACGTGGCGATTGTCTTTGTGAACCAGCCGATGTATGAAAGCCACGATGCGCGGACACTCTCTCTTCCTGACAATCAGGACGCACTGGTGAACGCGGTGGCGGCAGCGAATCCGCACACGATTGTGGTGCTGGAGACGGGCGGCCCGGTGACGATGCCGTGGGCAGATCAGGTGGAGGGAATTCTGGCGGCGTGGTATCCGGGCATCGGCGGAGGGCAGGCGATTGCGAATCTGCTCTTCGGCGAGGTGAATCCGTCGGCGAAGCTGCCGGTGACATTCGCCAAGAGCGACTCGCAGCTGGCATTCCCGGAGGTTCCCGGCATTGATCTGAAACCGGTGGATGTTAAGGTGCCCACGGTCATGCGCGGGCAACGGATCATGCACAATGAGAAACGCCTGCCGCCTTTCGACGTGGATTACAACGTCCAGGGCGCGCGCGTGGGCTATAAGTGGTTCGAGTCGAAGAATCTTCAGCCGCTGTTCCCCTTCGGATTTGGGCTGTCGTACACAACCTACGAGTACTCGGGTCTCAAGGTCGACGACAGTGGCCACGAGGTCAGCTTTGACGTGAAGAACACGGGTAGTCGCGCGGGGACGGAGATTGCCGAGGTCTACGCGGCGCTGCCGGCAGCCGCGGACGAGAACTACAAGCAGCTGGTTGCCTTCGATCGCGTCGAGCTTGCTCCGGGCGAGTCAAAGACGGTGACGCTGAAGATCGATCCGAAGTATGTCTCGGTCTTCAACGAGCAGAAGGATGGATGGCAACTGCTGCCCGGAGATTACAAGGTGATGGTCGGGCCGTCGTCGGCGGAGACTCCGCTGACGGGCGGTTTCCACGTGCAGTAAGAGCTCAGCAGCAGGTGAAAGCGGCACCCTCGATGGGGTGCCGTTTTTGTTTGTGGGTCAGGCCAGCGCGACCTTTGGTTTGGGAGTGAACTTCCGCTTGTAGTAAGCAGTCGTTGCGATGATTGCCGGTACGCCGATCGCAGAGGGAGTCACCCAGATCCACCACGCTCCGTGGACGAGAGGGCCGATGGTGACGACGCAGAAGGCGGTCCAGGCGGCGATGTAGCTGCCGATCATGCCCTGCAGATGGGCGTACCACCAGAACATCTTCTCCTTGGGCGGATGTGTGAATCCCCACATAGCGCCGCCGGAGATGCGCATGCCAATGAGGCCAAAGACGATCGCAGGAATTCCGAGGTGCGATACGAGAGCCGGCCGAAAGCCGCGCAGCAGCGCCAGTGCCGCACTGGCGATAAAGCAGAAAATCGCGGCTGCCCAGTCCGGGCCTTTAATGACCGGCTCGCCCTTCCACGCAGCTTTCTGTCCGAGCACACGGTACGCCACGAAGGCGGAATAGAAGCTGAAAATGGCTACCAGCGCGAGAAAGAGGATCGGCCGGTAGATGGCCATCACCAGCGCAGTGGTCGCAACGACGGCCATGCACCAGAAATAGATTTTGCCCCACAGCCGATGCGCCTTGCCGCCCTTGGCGGTGACCAGCGCGAGGGGCGCGAGTACGAATGCGCCGCTGCCGGCGGCGATGTGAACACCAAGAAAGACACGCATCCATAAGGGATCGTGCATCTGTCACCTCACCATTCCTCGCGCTTTCCGGATCTACGCAAGCTTCGATGAATTGGTTCCCGGGGCGCGGCTCCTTCAGATCGTGTATTTCGGCGTCACGCCGTTCAGCGTGTACTGGTTGGGAACTGTTGAGGTCCCATTCGCCTGCCAGATTCCGAAAAAGGTCTCGCTGTTCGACCCACCCTGTGCCTTCCAGGGCTCGTCGCAGGCCTCAAAGATGATTGTCTTGATCGCATTCGCAACCGACCAGGTTTTCATCGCCTGGTAGTACCACTGGGCCTGCTGCGTTGTAGCCAGAAAAGCGTTCGGCTGTTCTGGTTGAGAGCCATGGGTCGGCCATCCTGTTTCCCCGATGCGAATCTCAGTCGAGACGCTTTGGCTCGAGAAGGAGCTCTTGAGTGCTGCCAGCGTGCCGTTCATGCTGCTGGTCACCGCCTGGGTGAATGAGGCTTGAGTTGGATTCTTCCCGATCTGCCCGGCAATTTTGGAATCGAAATAGGCATACATGTTCGCATATACAAATCCCTCACACGCCGCTAGCAGCTTGAGCAGGGCTTGTCGCGTCGGGGCGTACCCGGGCGTAGTGTTATTGACTCCGCCCAGCACATCCCATCTTTGCCGCGTTGTAATGGGCAGAGTGGATGCGTTGAAATTCGGCGCGCGCTTCGATTTTGCGTAGTTGATGAGATCAATGATGGCTTGAGTCGAGTTCGGCCCCCACACGCACTCGTTGCCGATGACAAGTTCTACTACGTTGCCATAAGTTTTTGCCTGGGTGAGTGCGTAATCGATCTCGGTCTTGGTCCACTCGACATTGATGGAGTCACCGCCGGCATTCGCTCCCTGCTGGTAACAGCCCGCAGAGACCTTCAGCCCGGCATTTTTTGCTGCCTGGATGATGTACTTGTTGGAATCCTGAATGTTGGGAACACCTTGCCACACAAACGTGCCCTGCCCATAACTCGCAACCAGGGAAAATTGCTTCGCGACGGGAGTTAGAAGCTGGGTCACCTGTTCCAGCGTATAGGTGTTGAAAAGAACTGGAGCACCGCCGACCCATGGCCCCACATAAGGAGAGAAGGCGATTCCGTGAAGACCTGATGCTGCCATGTTGAATCCTCCAGCAATGCAGAGTTATTCCCATGAAATCCGGTTGGAGATTGCCGGACTCATGATAGCGCGAGTAGACTCCCTGCCGGACCGGAAGAACCCCAAATTCAGGAGGCAGAGAACTGATGAGCAAAGGAGCAATT
>Ga0335073_10008906_pt1 | contig 14072 bp, 8 predicted proteins | sample Lox_Sample_22_FD_207093 | JGI IMG/M metagenome (GOLD analysis project Ga0335073, IMG submission 207093) | Soil microbial communities from Loxahatchee National Wildlife Refuge, Florida, United States - Lox_Sample_2.2 | ecosystem: Environmental > Terrestrial > Soil > Wetlands | place: USA: Florida... | reverse complement strand
ACCGGATCAGTTTCCGCTGGTTGCGGCAGAAAAAGTGGAAGCCGCGGCGCAGTTGCAGGTGACCGGCTCAGTCTTTCCCGACGTTTCCCGCGAGATTCCGGTAATTTCACTTGCGAATGGCCGCGTAGTCGACATTAAGGCCCGGCTCGACGACTACGTAAAGAAGGACGACCTGCTGATCAAGGTCCAGAGCCCGGACGTTGCCGGAGCCTTCGACGTCTATCTGAAGGCCGCCAACGACGAGCGCATGGACAACCTGGCCTATGTGCGCGCGCAAAACCTCTACGCACATGGCGCCATATCGCAATCGATGCTGGAGCAGGCCGAAGACACCGAGAAGGATGCGCAGGCCGATCTGACAGCGGCTGAAGAACAGTTGAAGACGCTGGGAGTGGACAAGAATCACCCGAGCGAGGTGGTCAACGTTTATGCGCCGATCTCGGGAGTGATTGTGGCGCAGAATGTGACCCAGGCCGCCGCGGCCGGTGTGAACCTATCCGGCTCGGCAACGGCCTTCACCATCGCCGACCTCTCCACTGTCTGGATCATTTGCGATATCTACGAAAACGACATACCCAAGATTCAACTCGGCCAGGCCGCACAGATTCATATCAACGCTTATCCCGGCAAAGTGCTGACCGGCCGCGTGAGCGATATCGGTCCGGTGCTCGATCCCAATATCCGCACCGCCAAAGTTCGCATCGAGATTGCGAATCCCGGCATTCTCCGCCTGGGAATGTTTGTTACTGCGACTTTTAGGAGCAAAAACAAGGAGATCTTTGCGGCCATCCCAGCTTCCGCGATCCTGCACTTGCACGACCGCGACTGGGTGTTTGTTCCAGCCGGCGGACAACAGTTCAAACGCGTTCAGGTGAGTGTCGGAGAGATGCTGCCTGGGAACAGAGAGCAAATTCTCTCCGGGATTGCGCCCGGCCAGCAAGTGGTGGGGCAGATTCTTCAACTGGAAGAAAAGCTGGAGGCGCAATGATTCGGCGGCTGGTCGATTTCGCGCTCCAGAACCGCCTGATGGTGCTGGCTATCGGCATTCTGCTATTCGCCTGGGGTATCGTTTCCTTTCACCGCCTGCCGGTCGAGGCTTATCCCGACGTGGCCAACAACTACGTCGACGTGATCGCGCAGTGGCCCGGCATCTCCGCCGAGCAGATTGAGCAACAGGTCACCATCCCCATCGAGGTGGTGATGAACGGCATTCCCGGCGTGGCCCACGTCCGCTCCTGGTCCATCTTCGGCCTCTCCACCGTGGAAATGGTTTTCGGCGAGGAGACCACCGACTTCGAAAACCGCGAGCGCGTGCTGGAACGCCTGTCGCAGGTGACCTTGCCCAACGGCATTGTGCCGCAAATGGGCACTGACTGGAGCCCCGTCGGCCAGATCTATTTCTACATCCTTCGCAGCTCCAATCCCGAGTACGACGTGATGAACCTGAAGTCGCTCGAAACCTGGGTGGTGGAGAAAAACCTCAAGTCCGTCCCCGGCGTCGTCGACATCAACCCCTTCGGCGGGCCCACGCGCGAGTACCAGGTCCGTCTCGATCCCGACAAGCTCGTCTCTTACGGCCTCAGCCTCTCTCAGGTGGAACAGCAACTCTCCAACAACAACGCTAACGGCGGTGGCAGTTTCATCCAGGCTGGGGACCAGCAGATCAACATTCGCGAAGTCGGACTGGTCCGCAACATTCAGGACATCGAAAATACGGTCATAATGACGAAGGCAGGCTCGCCCCTGCGCGTCAAAGACATCGCCGTGGTCTCGCAGGGTCCGATGATCCGCCTTGGCCAGTTCGGCGACGCCTACCGCGACGATGACGGCAGGCTCATCGACGACGACGATGTGGTTTCCGGCATCGTCGCCCTGCAAAAGGGCGCGGACGCGCAGCCCACGCTCGACGGTGTCCGTAAGAAAGTCGAACAGCTCAACAGCCAGATTCTGCCCAAAGGCGTCAAGCTGCTTCCCTTCATCGACCGCAGCGACCTGCTGCGCTTCACCACCCACACTGTGCTGCACAACCTCACCGAGGGCATGATCCTAGTGTCGATCATTCTCTTTCTCTTCCTCGGCAACGTGCGCGGCGCGCTCATCGTGGCCCTCACCATTCCCTTCTCGCTTCTCTTCGCGGCCATCTGCCTTGACCTCAAGCACGTTCCCGCCAACCTGCTATCGCTCGGCGCGCTCGACTTCGGCATGGTGGTCGACGGGGCCGTCGTCATGGTGGAGAACATTGTCCGCCATCTCTCACGTCCCGACAACACGCGCACTCCGGGCCAGAAGATTCGCGATGCCGCGCACGAAGTGCAAAGGCCCGTCTTCTACGCCATCGCCATTATCATCACCGCCTATCTGCCCATCTTCACGCTACAGGCGGTGGAGGGCCGCCTGTTCCGCCCCATGGCCTGGACCGTGGCCTTCGCGCTGCTGGGCGCGCTCAGCTTCTCCATCATCCTGGCCCCGGTTCTGAGCAGCTTTGCCTTTCGCAAAGGCGCCAAAGAGTGGAAAAACCCCATGATGGAATTCCTTCGTGAGAGGTACCGCAACGGGGTCAGCTGGGCCGTCCGGCATCACCGCGTCATGCTCAGCGGCGGTGTCTGCGCGCTCATCCTCGCCGCTTTTCTGGCCTTCAGCGGCGTCATCGGCTCGGAGTTTCTGCCCCACCTGGATGAGGGGGCGCTGTGGGTGCGCGGCTCGCTGGAGCAGAGCGTGGGGTCTACGGTCAGCGTGCGCGTGGCCAATGAGGCGCGCCGCCTGCTCTGCTCGTTTCCCGAAACCACGGAGTGCACCAGCCAGACCGGACGGCCCGACGACGGCACCGACCACACCGGCTTCTTCAATACCGAATACTTTGTGGGACTGAAGCCCAAGGAGCAGTGGCGTAAAGTCTTCCACGAGAACAAGGACGACCTGATCGCCTCCATGCAGATGGAGCTCGAGAATAAATTCCCCGGTGTCATCTGGGGTTTCTCGCAGCCCATTGAAGACAACATGGAAGAAGCCGTCAGCGGCGTGAAGGGCGAGCTGGCGACAAAGGTCTACGGCAGCGATCTGCATGAGCTAGAGGATCTGGCCGACCAGGTCGAAGCCGTCATGAGCAGGGTGCGGGGCATCACCGATATCGGAGTCTTCCAGGTCACCGGCCAGCCCGATCTCGACGTGACCGTCGACCGCGCCGAGGCCGCGCGCTGGCAGATCAACGTCGCCGACGTGCAGGATGCAGTCCAGACCGCGGTCGGGGGCACGGCGCTAACGCAGGTGCTGAGAGGCGAGGAAGTCTACAACCTCACCCTGCGCTATCTGCCGGAGTACCGAGACACGCGCGAAGCCATCGAGAATATCCGGCTGCTGTCGCCCACCGGCGAGCGTGTTTCGCTGGCTCAGCTCTGCAATATTCGCGAGGCGGACGAAGGCTCGGAAATCTACCGCGAAAACAACGAGCGCTACGTGGCCATCAAGTACAGCGTCCGCGACCGCGCGCTGGGCGACGCCGTCCGCGAAGCCATTCAGAAAGTCAACGCGCAGGTCAAGCTGCCGCGCGGCTACCACCTCGGCTGGGAAGGCGAGTATCAAAGCGAGGTTCGCGCCGAAGCGCGCATGGCCGTCATCGTGCCGCTCACTGTTCTGCTCATCTTCATCATCCTTTACACGATGTACAAGTCGTTCAAATGGGCTCTGCTCATCCTGGCAACAGTGGCCATGGCCAGTCTGGGCGGACTGCTGGTGCTGCTGATCACGGGAACCAATTTCAGCGTCTCCTCTGAAGTCGGCTTCCTGGCACTTTTTGGCGTCTCGGTGCAAACCGGCGTCATCATGCTCGAATACATCAATCAGCTTCGCGCGCGCGGCTACTCGATAGAGAATGCCGCGGTCGAAGGCGCCGTCCTGCGTCTGCGCCCCATCATGATGACCATGCTTGTGGCTACGCTGGGGCTGCTGCCGGCGGCGCTCTCGCACGCCATCGGCTCCGACTCGCAGCGGCCGTTCGCCATTGTCATCTGCGGCGGGCTCATCACCAACCTGGCGATGAGCATCTTCCTGCTTCCGACGCTCTACGTGTGGATTGCGCGGGAGAAAGACATTCTCCCCGCCCAAAACGGCGAGTGAATGCCAGCTACTGAACGAAGCGAAGGCGGACTTTCTACCTCCGGCACGGATCTGAGCAAATGACGAAATCCGTCACGAGACGAAATCAAAGAACATTTGTGAATTGCTGCGTGTCCGCCGTTCAGTGGTTCGGTATTGCACTTATACTTACTTCCCTCCTTTGCCTCTTTGCACTGATTATTTATCAGGCGCTCGCTCAATGGAACAGGTGACTGTTGACACACGAGACGGTTGTAGTCGAATTTGTAGCTGTCCCTCGCCACAACTCAATCCGGAGCGACTTCTGATCGTTCAAACGACGCTGTGGACCATATCATACGCCGCCTCCCCCGAGCGGCCCGCGTTATGCCAACGGATGACCGTCTCTGGCTGCACGAAAACGAGTGCACCTTCCCATCCGGTCCAGAACACAACTGATGCCGCGCCGCCCATGCGTGCTCCGAACAAGACAGGAACTCCCAGGGGTTCATTCCGGTGGTTCTACTGTCTCTTGTTCTACTGTCTCTTATTGGCCGGCGGTCCACTGCGCCAGAATCGCCTTTTGGCGATCGCTGGGATTGGGCAGTTCCTGGATCTTCACCTCCGGCTCGTCAAACGGTTCCATGGGAACGGTTATTTGCAAGTTTTTTCCGTCGCGCTTCACTTCGACTGTCGCATGATCTCCTACGTGGAGCCCATGGATCAGATTCGAGAAATTGTCTGTTGAACCGTTGACCTTGAGTAATTGATCGCCATTGCGTAAGCCGGCACGCATCCAAGCGCCACCAGGATACAAGAAAAGGGAATACAAGCCGTTTCTCAAAGGTAAGCCAACCCTTGTGTCGGGGATCAAAGTCCCGTCGGGCCGGGCTGCCTTCTTCCATTGCACCTCCATCTTCAGCCCGGCGAGGCGGAGATACTCGTTGAAGTCGATCCCGCCGGCGCCCCGGATGTAGGTATCGAAGAACGGCTTCAGATTGCAGCCACATACCTGCTCGGCAAGGCGCTCGACGTCGTTTGTCGTAAAGCCGTGCTCGCCAGAAAAATTAGCGTACATCGAGCGCATCAGATCGTCGAGCGACCGCTTCCCGTCCGTCGCATCCCGGATGGAGAAATCCAGCATGGCGCCAAGAAGTTCGCCCTGCGCCCATACGTCTGGACGGGATTCGCTGTCCAGGTTAAAAGCGACTCGGCTGGCCTGCTCGGCAGAAGATCTGGCATTGTCAGGATTGTCCAGGTAATCGCGAATCAGTTGTTCCAGGTGAGCCTGGCGGGTTGGTTGGGCGGGAGGCAAGCCTGCTCGCCTGACGAGCAGGTCGGAGTAGAACATCGTGAAGCCTTCACTGACCCAGAGACCCGAGAGCTCGACCGGCCTGTAGTCGGGACCGGCGTATTCGGCCGAATGAATGCGCATCATGTTCCAGGTATGGAAAAACTCGTGGGCAATCGTGTCTTCATCCGCATGCGGATTTCTGGCAAGGGTTGCGCTGGGTAATCCGAGAGTCACGCAATCAAGGTGCTCCATCCCCTCCTCGTACGCGCCGTCGCGCACCTGGAAGAGGTACTCCCGCCAAGGAGCGCCGCCGAAGAGGTTCACCGCGGCTTGGGTGATTCTTTGCATGCCGTCCACCATAGCTTTTTCGTCAAACGGCTTGGCGTCCGGAAGAGGCCAGTAGGCCACGCGGATGGGGGTCTGGTCCACCTGGAAACTCCACTCGCGAAGCTTTCCGGCAAGAATCGGCGAGTCGCTAAGCTGCTGAGCGTTGCGCGCATAAAAAATGTGCGGATCACTGGTCGGCGTCAGTGCGGTCGCGATTGTCCAGTCCGGCGGTATCCGCAGCAGCACATGGGCGGGTGCTAGCACCGCCTCGACGACGTACATGAACATATGCAGATCGCCGAAGAGCCCCCCAGTTGGCGTGAGGAACGGTTTGCTCACCACGCGAGAAGCTTCCTTGCCTTCGAACCGCACCTTGTAGCGGATCCTGGCGTCGCTGCCTGCGCCGCTTACCCGCCAAAGCCCGTCCTGCTCCCGCTCAATTGTTCCGGGCTCGATGTGCAAATCCTCAACGTTGCGCCACGAACGGTCGTCGGTCAGGAAATGCCTCACCATCGCCAGGTGGAAGTTTGTCGGCAGGTTGCGCAGTCGCAAGGTGATCTGCACGGAGTCGAGATCATCAGGATTGACTGCGAGTGTGTAATCGAGAACCGGCTGCTGCGCGCGGACAAGCGAGCATGTGCAAAGCGAGCCGGCCAGCAGAAGGATGGGAAGAGTGGTCTTCATCGTGGCCTCCCCGGAGAAGTCTCCTGATAAGGTCTCTTGTTTATTGCAGTTCAGCCGCACTTCTGCAAAGCTGTATTTGAACTAGAGCGTGACCGTCGATTGAGTGAGGGTACCGATGGCAACGTCTTCCCAGCAATACCCACCAGCGCCCCTGAGGTCAATCGCGGCTGGACGCTTGCGCAGCGGATCGGCTTCCGATTTCTGTTCAGCTATTTCGCGCTATATCTCGTCCTGAACTGGTTGATCGTAGAAAGGGTCGGTATGGCGGGAGAACTGGACCTCGCGGGAGCCAAGTTCATCCTCAGCGTGTATTCGAAGCTCTGGGCGCCGGTTGTCTCCTGGACTGGAAACCTGCTTTTTCACCCCGCCAACCATAGTGTCTTCCAGAACGGAGGCAATTCGGATGGGATTTACAGCTACGTCCAGCTGCTCTGCTTCGCAATGCTGGCGGGCGTTGCCTCCCTCGTCTGGACATTGACCGATCGAAAGAGGGCGGACTATCACCTCCTTCTCGGTTGGCTCATCGTCTGCCTCCGATTCGCGCTCGCCTTCAGCATGTTCGACTATGGCGCTGTGAAGGTGGTCGATAGCGCTAGCTAGAAAGCTCAGCTTTGTTTTAGGAGCTACGGTAGATTGTTTTCACCGACAGATGGACCTCCGGGGCATTCCGGCTCTTTGATGAATTCCAAGAAAAGCGTCGTAACCAACCAGAAAGGCATTTTGTGGCTTCCCATCCTTGCGCTTCTAATCAGGCGCAAGGATGGGTAACCCAACGCCAGCTGCTCGGTCAGACGTCAGAATGGCGTAACGCCGAACGATGGAAAAAGATCGCCGGCGGCGGGCCAGTTAGCCGCATCCAAGATGGCCTGAAGTTGACCGGAGAGCGGGGCATTCGCGCCTTGCTCACCCCAGACGAAATCCCCAAGGGGCCCGGGATCATCCATATTCATAAAGACCGCAGCGGAAACGCCGTCGCTCCGGCTGATGACCCACGTCGCGATATTTGCGCCGCCGACACCCCAGCCTCCATTGTGGCCGTAAACGGTTATGCCTTTCGGGCTTTTACGCCAGAACAGCCCGCCGAGCGTGAAATTGTTTGCTACGCCGGTGGGGTCGATCTGTGTAAACAGCGTGGCTATTGATGCGCCGTTGAGGATGGGATAATTTCCCGGATTGGCGACGCCGACCGCCGCCAGAACAGCGGCGTAATCGACGGTCGAAAAAGACCAGTCTTCAAACCCCTCGAGGTTCTCCGAGACATAAGTCCCATATCCCGATCCCACCAGAGGCGGATCGGCGGTGACCAGGTTTGGCCCCACCGACGATGGTCCGCTGGAGTGGTGCTGCACTTCAAGCGTGGCGCGCTGTGTGTGCAGCGACGCGCCTACGTTTGGCCTCGTAAGGCCAAGCGGCGAGAAAATCTTTTCTTGCACGTAGGTGGCATAGAGACCCTTCGTGGCAGCTCGAACGAGCAGTCCCAGCAATGCGTAGTTGCAGTTCTGATATTGCACGGACAGATTGGCCGTAGAAGGAAAACCTGCATTGATCGACGCATTCGTCAGCCAGTACGAAATCAGTTCGTAAACGGTGATCGGGGTGGGTTGGTTTCCGTATGCAGCCGCGACTGCCGAATCCGGTGGCGGGCTTGAAAGGTTTGGCGCAACGGAATTAGCCGGCTGCAGGCCTGACCGGTGGCTCCTGAGTTCGGCAACGGTGATCGTGTCAAACGCAGCCGGGAATATACCCCCTGGAGCTGGTTCGAGACCGATCATCTGCAATGAATCCGCATTTGTGAGCAGGTTGTCTTGAAGCAAGCGGCCAATCGCAACGCTTGTGATGGGCTTGCTGCAGCTCGCCAGGCGAAATAGTGAGGTGGGACCGGCAATGGGGTAGGTGGAGTCAGCATAGGTGTATGCCTTGGCAAACATGAGGCGCTGCTGATACGCGATTGCGACCGCTATGACTCTGGGCTTGCCAACAGTATTCCAGGCGTTTCCCTGCATCAGGGCTTCAATCTGCGGATCGATTGTGCCGGCCAGATTGGCGAGGTCTGAAGCCGTGGAGGTGCTTGTGCAGCTGAATTGCCGGGCCAGGGGTGTCTCCGTCGTGACCATCACGCAGGCGAATGTGTCGTTGTCATTCACGCTCAGCGAGAGCGGCCACAGTCCGCGCAGCGAAAAGGAGTTATACATCGCGGTAAGTTCGGCGCCCGTCAACGCATTGCCCGCAGTCCAATTGTTGGACCCGATCGAGTTGTCACGGAAGACGCAGAACAGGAAGCTGTCCGGACTATAGGTCAACAGGGTGGGGCGGTATCGCAGGTCGTTGAAATACGCGTCGATCGTCTGCGGGGCTTTGCTGTCAGTGAGCCAGAGCCCGTAGGTCCAGTTCTCTGCACACGGTTCGAAGATAGCCGCATATTGCCGTGTGGGCCCGGGTGCGCCATAAATTGCGAATGCACGGGGCGCGTAGTTGTTGCCTGATTGCTGGTACCCTTGCAGCGTTCCGGCAAGTGTGGCGTCGGTCAAGCCGCTGACGAACTTGGTTCCCGTTGCAGTCGCTTCCATCACCGCGCTGAATAGCGTTTCGGTGGAGGTCAGGATTTTCATCTCCATGCCCTGCGCCGACCACTTGTTGTAAAACGCCTGAAGTCCTGCGAAATCTTCGCCTTGGCAGGCCACCCAGCCTCGTCCGTCGCTTGGAACCCATGCAGCCGAGTAAAGCGGGTTTCCGCCGTTATCTCTCATCGTCAAAGCGACGAGCCGCATGTTTGCCTGAGTATTCGCGTCAAAGTTTGCTTGATGTGCCGTACCGTCAACATCCAAATAAAATGGATTCATGGTTTATTCCTCCTTGCCAGTTGCCTGGCCGGTTCGCTCTGTTGAAACAGGGCGGTTGTGATTGGCTTGCATTGGCCGTCGCAGCAGGGGAGTGGAAACGTGGGAGCTTTCTCTGCCTCCCACATTTCCATTCCTTCAGGGTGCTTCGGCTGGGGAAGCAATCGCAGCAAATTTGCTGCTTGCCAGGAACAGGCGCCGATCGGTAACTTCCATCGGATCTACTGATTCCAGTCCAGTGATGCGATCCCGCCACCGGGAGGTATGTTCCAGCAGATCAACTGGATGTTCCAACCCTCCGGAACGTTGACGGTTGTACTCTTCAATGTCCTCGGGCTGGTGAAGAAGATCGTCGGGCTCTGGATTGAATTGCCTTGCATGCCGCTGTAGGCATACAGAACACATGGAAAAGTATTCTGTGCGTTGGTTCCGTTGAAAAAGTCCCGCACGTCAACGGTTTTGCTCCCCGGTGTGTCGATGGGTAGATCGAATTCCAGGCTGACGTTGTATTTGCAGTTGTTGAACACGGCTCCGTTGTCTTCCGTAACGCAGGTGTAGGCGTTCGAATCAAGGGGGTTCTCAATGTGGTGAGCGCTGAATGCGGTATTCGAGCGCGCTTCGGCCGGGCGGGCTGCAATGGCCATGAGTGCCATGCAGAATCCCGAAAGGAGTGATGCGGCGTTGAGTTTCATTGAAGTCTCCTTTTTCGGCATCGACGGTGCCGACGGTTGGATTGTTAAGGTTTTCGATTGAAGGATCCCGATACAAAATGGTTTCTGGGACTACCAACAAATCGCTTGATTCCGCGATGCGATCCCGAAGCGATTGCCGGTTTTCTCTTCGACGACGACACGTCCGGATCGCTCCGATCCGACTGGCGCTCCGCAGAATCGATAGGTGGGTCGCTCCTGGTTGAGGCGGAGAAGCGGCGCTGTGCTCGGATTCGGTTGAGTCAGGGCGAACCGCGGAGCCATGAGGCCGACTGCCGCAATTGCGGTAATGAACCTGGCACGCATTCTTCAACCTCCCAAACGGATGGGCTAACTGCCCCCTTATTTGAGAGAGCGATGTTTCAGGAAAAAACCCGCCACCATGATGAAAAGGAATTCAAAACTATTTCCGAGTGAACCAGGCGAAAGCCCTGGGGATAACTCGAGAAAATGAATGCCCGCGTTCGAGAGCCCGCGGCGTTCACGGGGAATGCGCATGTCTCGCTCATCGAATTTAGGAATGAAATCAGGCTCCGGAGTTGGGCTGGCGGGCAGACAGGTTTGCCTGAGAATTGGATAAGAGTCCGTGCTATGATTCCGCAATAACCCCGGTGGGAGCGGTCCATTGTGACGAACCAGCCTGACGACATCACAGTGCTGCTTAGGAAATGGCAACTGGGCGATGGAGACGCCGAAGCGAAGATATTCGAGTCGCTGATGCCGGAATTGCGAAAAATAGCGGGGCGCTGCTTTCGCAACGAACGCTCAGGCCATACTCTTCAACCCACGGCACTTGTGAACGAGGCGTTTCTCAGGCTGGCTGCCGCCAAGAACGTTCCGTGGCATGACCGCGGACATTTTCTGGCGGTGTCTGCCCGGATTATGCGCCGCTACCTGATCGATCACGCTCGTGCCCGGCCCAGTGTCCAGTTCCTGCCGATGGAGGGGCTGCCGGAACGGATTCTGGAAAAGCATTCGAAGTTGGAGCTGGCGGTAGCGGTCGATGCACTGCTCGACGAGCTCGCAATGGAGTCGCATCAAAAGCGAGTGGTGGTCGAACTGAAGTTTTTCCTCGGACTTACCGACTCGGAGGCGGCAGCCACACTTAATTTATCTCTGCATACTTTTCAAAGAGAATGGCATCGAGCCCGCAAGTGGCTTTATGAGCGATTGACCACAGAACCATGGAAAGTCCTTCCGACCAAGATGAGCGCGTAATGACCCTGTTGGCCGCGGCGATAGCCAAGCCGCCGTCAGAGCGCGAACCCTGGCTCAGCAGCGCCTGCGACGGCAACGAGCAACTCTATCGCGAAGCAATCGAATTGATCCGGGAAGAAGAGGAGATGGGCTCTTTCCTGATGCACCCCATGATTGCATTGAACGAATTCCCCCATCCGTTTCAGGTGGGCCAGATCGTCGCGGAAAGATTTGAAATTACGCGCGAGATCGGCGAAGGCGGAATGGGAATTGTTTATGAAGCATTCGACCTGAAACGCAATTTGCGCATTGCAATCAAGGCGGCCAAGCCCGGTTTCCAAAGACTGCTTTCTCCCGAGCTCGAAGGGGCGCTCACCGTTCGTCATGCCAATGTCTGCCGGGTGAATGAGATTCACACTGCCCGCACCGACCAGGGCGAAGTTGACTTCCTCACCATGGAGCTTCTGGAAGGAACTACGCTGTCGGCTCACCTTGAATCGCGGGGTCGGCTTGCTGAGCCAGAGGCCCTGATGATCGCCAGACAACTTTGTGCAGGCCTTGCAGAGGCTCACCGCAGCGGCGTCATTCATCGCGACCTCAAAAGTGCGAACGTCATCCTCTGCCAGACGGCGGATGGCGCATCGAGAGCGATTATTACCGACTTCGGACTATCAGGTGGGTCCCGCGATTCGGAGGAGCTTGCCGGAACCCCGGTGTATATGGCTCCCGAACTCTGGCTTGGAGAGCCGGCCTCGAAGGCATCGGACATTTATGCGCTGGGCGCCATCCTCTACGAAATGGTCGCGGACCCGGGTCTCAAAAGCCTTAGAGACGCCGAATCCATTCACCCCGACACAAGCTGTCTGTCCAGGTCCTGGGCTTCAACCATTGATCGGTGCCTTGCCTCGTCACCGGGTGCTCGCCCGAAAGAGACCGCGGAAGTGCTTGCCGGGCTTGATAGACGCTCGTTCCCGAGGACCTTGCTGGTTGCACTCTTTCTACTTGCTTCGCTTTGCGCAGTCTGGTTCTGGCGTCGGCAACCGGTAAAGACCCTTACCAGCAAGGATGCGATCGTCATCGCCGACTTCTCCAATACCACTGGTGAAGCTGTATTTGACGACACTCTCAAGCAGGGACTGGCAGCCGATCTGCAGCAGTCAGATTTCCTGAACATCCTTTCGGATAAAGAGGTTGCAGAGCAGCTTGGTTTTATGGGCCGATCGGTCGATCAGCGGTTAAGCCGTCCGATAGCCCAGGAAGTATGTCTGCGATCAGGCAGCAAGGCTATGCTTCTGGGATCCATCGCGAGACTCGGAGGCCACTATGCGCTTGGATTGAAAGCCGTGAATTGCCAAAGCGGTGAGACACTTGGTGAAGCGCAAGTCGAAGCTGACCGTCAAGAAGATGTACTGACGAAATTGCACCAGGCCGCCAATCAGATACGGCAAACACTCGGCGAGTCACTTGCATCGATCAAGGCATTCAACTTCCCGATGGACGCTACAACGCCTTCGCTGGAGGCCCTGAAGGCGCTCAGCAAGGCTGCAAGCATGCCGAACGAAGCGGAGGCCATGCCTTATTACCAGAAGGCGATCGAGCTCGATCCGAATTTCCCGCTTGCCCACCTGGAGTTAGGCCTTCTGTATTCCAATCGAGGAGAAACGGAGCTGGCGGCGGAAAACGTCAGGAAAGCGTACGCCGGATTGAATTCTGTAAGTGAAAAAGAAAGGTTCCTCATCACTTCCACCTATTACTCGCTTGTTACAGGTGATCTGGAGAAAGAGGCTCAGACTTATCAACTGTGGATTCAGAGCTATCCAAAAGACAGGCGTCCTTATGTCAATCTCGTTTCGGGCTACCTCACTCTCGGAAGATATGGAGAAGCACTGCCAGTTGCAGACCAGGCGCTCCGCATGGAACCGGAGAGCGCGATGAGTTATTACCTCCTGGCCAGAGAGTATCTTGGGCTTAACCGCATCGAAGACGCCAAGCGCATTCTTGATCATGCGGTAACCAAGAAGTTAGACGGGGCGTACCTGCATCTCGGCTTCTACCATGTGGCCTTCCTTCGGGACGACGCGCAGCAAATGGAACGAGAGCTGGAATGGGGACGAGATAAGCCAGGCGACCTGGACATGCTCCTTTCCGCCCAGGCCGACACGGAAGCGTTCCATGGAAGGCTGCGCCGCGCCCGCGAATTCAGCCAACAGGCCGTCAGCACAGCACTGCACGCCGACTCGAAGGAGAGTGCCGCGCTCTGGAAGGCGAACGAGGCGCTTCAGGACGCGGAGTTCGAAAACTCAACAACAGCAATTCGCGACGCTAACGCGGCGCTGCGGCTGTCTGACGAACAAGACGTCAAGATAATTGCTGCCCTTGCAATAGCGCGGGCCGGGGACGGGAGTCGGGCGAATGTTCTCGCAAAGCAACTGGAAAAGAACACCGATACCGATACCGTGCTGAAGAAGTACTGGCTGCCAACCATTCATGCCGCCATCGAACTTGCGTATGGCAAATCAGCAAGAGCATTAGATACGTTGGAAGTGACAGCTCCGTATGAACTGGGCGCGACCTCTTCCAGCTATGGCAATCTTTATCCCGTCTTCCTGCGCGGAGAGGCCTATCTGCTGAAGCGTAACGGTCCGGCGGCGGCAAAGGAATTCCAGAAGTTTGCCGACCATCGCGGAATCGTACTGAATTCTCCCCTGGCTGCGCTAGCCGAACTCCAACTGGCGCGGGCTCAAGCACTCAGCGGCGACTATTCGGGCGCTAAAGCAAACTATCGAACCTTCCTGGAGCTTTGGGCGGACGCAGACAGCACTTTACCGATTGTGAAACGCGCCAGGACGGAATATTATCGTTTGCCTGAAGCAAAACAGTGACGTGCACGCTTCTCGTTTCTCCCCTCGAATTTGTAAAGGCACAAGCCGTTAGGGATTTGGCGTTTCAGTT
>Ga0335073_10008905_pt1 | contig 14073 bp, 14 predicted proteins | sample Lox_Sample_22_FD_207093 | JGI IMG/M metagenome (GOLD analysis project Ga0335073, IMG submission 207093) | Soil microbial communities from Loxahatchee National Wildlife Refuge, Florida, United States - Lox_Sample_2.2 | ecosystem: Environmental > Terrestrial > Soil > Wetlands | place: USA... | reverse complement strand
AAGAGCTTCTCACGAATAGGAGCTTCCCACGAAGACCGGCTTGGCCGTGGGGCGGCTGGGTAGCACCAGTGACAAAATAGTGACATTGCCGGAACGTGGCACAAAAAGCACGAAATCAGCGTAGTGACAGTGGGTGCAAGTTGTGGGAAAATTAGGTAGTCCGATGCGGTGAGGTGCGAGAGCGGTTGAATCGGGCGGTCTCGAAAACCGTTGAAGGGGTGACTCTTCCGTGGGTTCGAATCCCACCCTCACCGCCACAATGGAATCAATACGTTAGCGGAAAATCCTCTAGAATCTGGCCAGTCTGACCAGCAACGTTTTCATCTCTTTGCCTTTCCCCCGGATATCGCGACCAGCATCGCGGGCTCGGAACATGCGTCTTTCAGCACCTGAGTGAGTCGCGGTTGCGTGTCTCCGATAAGCTCCGCGACATCACGCGGAGACACCCCACGCTCCAATAGCGGACGAACGTGTGCCGGAACAGGTGAGGCGTCGGTGGCTCCTCCCACTTGCCGCACAGTTTCCATACCTCGTTCAATTTGCGCCGCCACAGATCCGCCACGGTTTCCATCCGCTCGGAACCGCCGGGTGTCAGAAAGGGCCGCCGGCCATGCGTTTTTGCGAGAGCCTCTAACCGATGCCCGATTCGCCGCCTAACCGGTCACGATACAGTATTATCGGTGCCGCCCTATGATGGTGTTGTATCTGCGATTCAAAACCACCGTTTTTGGGGAGGGGGCACCAGATGACAGACCGGCGAACCAGTGGCCCCGCGGACTATCTCGCGGCCGAACGAACGTTTCTCGCATGGATTCGCACCGGCCTGGCGCTTATGGGCTTCGGCTTCGTGGTTGCGCGCTTCGGCCTGTTCCTGAAGGCGCTGCAACTCGGCAACTCGAATCTTCAGACGCAGCCCTACGGACCTTCGTTCTGGTTCGGGACGGCACTCATTCTGCTCGGGATGGTTGTGAACGTAGTCTCAACCCGGAGCCACATTCGCATTGTGCGGGAGTTGAATCGCGGCGGAACCGAATACAATCGCCCGTCATCATTAGGCATAGCCGTCGCTATGACGCTGGCGGTCCTGGCACTGGCGATCGCAATTTACCTAGTCTTGGTCGGCGGGCCCCGGCAGGAAACTCTTAGAAAAGTTGAGGTGAAATCAATGAACGCAACTTCCGGACCAGGTATCGTGACAATACCCAGCCATCAATCGGTCGATGTGACAGTCGAAAAGCTGGAGCAGATCTTACGGACAAAGGGCGTCAAGGTGTTTGCCCTAATCGATCACAGTGGGGAGGCGGAAAAGGCCGGCCTGCACATGCGCCCCACCAAACTCCTCATCTTCGGTAATCCGAAAGCGGGGACGCCGCTCATGGTCGCCTCCCCGAGCAGCGCCATCGATCTCCCCCTCAAGATCCTGGTGGCGGAGGATAGTGAGGGCAAAGTGTGGATTTCCTATAACGATCCGGCGTACCTGCAGGCGCGACACGGATTTCCAGCAGACCTGGTCGCTAACATCGCGGTGGTGCAAGCGTTGGCCACAAAGGCGGGTGAATAAGTATGCCACGCCTTTCGGCGATCCTGGCGGCCGCTGTAGGACTGGGAATGGCGAATGCTCCGCTGCCAGCGGCTATTGTGTGCCAGCTAATCCCGCCACATCAGCCGCTCTCTTACGCTGAAGGCGCCGATGGAGACATCATGCCGGGTCAACCGCGGACATCGATCTGGTGTTGGAGCGAGTGATGGCAACGCAACCTGAAGGGCTACGCCGCGACTGGTTATGCGATCGAGCAGGAGACGTCGCCTGCGCATTCGCCGGTGGCCGTGCACATGGCAGTTGGAGACTGCTGGATCCACACCCGGGTTGGAACCGGCAACGTCAAATTAGACGGTCTGTTTCTCCATGAAGCGCTTCTCGGGCGAAAGCAAGCGGAATGTGAATGCCGCCGCTGGGAAAAGGTAAGCAAAAGTGACCCAAACCCACATCAGGGCTCCGGCACAGGCCTGGTCTCTTAGAGCGGCGATCTGGAGCGACTGTTGAACGGGCACATAGTGGGCATAAACCAATCGATTGCACAGGCACAGAAAGGCCGAGAGAGCGTCGCATGGTAGGGTGGCCAGGAAGAGATAGACCGGAATCGACCATGACGGCCATTTCGCTACCGCGGGCCACGGCTGGATGACAGGCCACCAAAATAAGATTCCGGCAGCAAAGAAGGAAAAGTGCTCAACCGCGTGGCCGATTTCCGATCGCATCCCGATTTGGAAAACGGCGGGGACATGCCAGCCGATAACCACCGCAGTGCAGGCCAGCCAGCAAAACACAGGATGCGTGATCACAGGCGCGAGCCACCGCCCTGCGGAGCGCCGATGGAACAGCGCGGAAATACCGAACGGAAGCCCGTGCCGCATCGTGATTACAGGCGCCCCGAGCAGAATCAGCGGAACGCCTACCGTCATGAGAAGGAGATGCTGCACCATGTGGGCCGTTAGGTAACGGTGATCGAGCATCGCCAGAGGAGAAGCTGAAACCGCCAATACCACAAGCATCCCGGTAACAAATGCCGCGGGCTGCCATGGCCGCAACGCACCTGGCATCGCGAGCTGAAGTTTATGCCAGCCGTGCAGGTATAGAAGTACAATCGAAGCCAGTACCACCAGAACAGGTAGTGACCAGAAATGCATGAGTGTGCCTATTGGTTCGCTCCGATGGCCTCACGAGATGCGTCGCGGGCCGGCGCCTGACCCGCGGGGCACAAGGTCTCGAGGAACGCCACCAACGCAGTGGTTTGCGCCGGGCTGAGATTCTTGCCATAAGCCGGCATATTTCCCCCGCCTTGAATCACTTGCCTGATAAGTTGATCTTGGGTAAGGTGCACGGCAACCGCATCGAGCGCCGGCCCGCGCTCTCCTCCGGAGCCCGCCAAGGCATGGCAATTGTGACATTGCTCTGCTTGAAAGACGAGTGCTCCTTGCCGTTGGAGAGGTGTGCGATTTCTGAGATAGTTAGCCGGAATCGGGTCGGCGCTCCAAGCGTCCATCACGGGGCTCCAGGGTGCGCGACTCGCCAGATGGGTGAGTGTGCCCAGTGAGACAGCCACCAGCAGTATCGAGAGCACCGCTATGGGACGACGCTTCCAGCTCTTCTCGCCTTCACCGGAGAAAAACGGCAGCCCTAGCAGCACCGCAAGGGCGATCACTGGTCCGATCAGCAGAACGGGAGTTTCCAGGGATGGCGGGAGCAGCGAGAGGACCGCATAGAGCCACAAGAAGAAAAAATCGGGCCGAGGCGCGGTTTGAATGATCGTCGGGTCAGGCTGGCCGCTCGGTCCGAACGGGCCTAAAATCACGGCGCACGCGGCTATGGCGAGCAGAATTGCGCCCGAGAAGACCAAGTCTTTCGTTACGGCAGCGGGCACAAACGGAACGCCTTCACGATGGATCAGTTCGTGATACTCCTTCAAGTAGGTGGCTCGTCTTACCACTCGACCGGGCATCGGCCATTCATTAATTCCGAGCTTCAGAACCATGAGCAGGTGAAGACTAACAAATAAAATCAGCGCTCCGGGGATCACGAAAACATGTAGCGCGAAGAACCGGGAGAGAGTAGCGCCGGCGATGATCGGACCGCCCAGTAGCAGCTTCACGGTCCACGGCCCCACCACCGGAACGCGGCTGGAAATGGATGCACCGATGCCCAATCCCCAATACGCGTCCTGATCGAAACGCAGCACCTGGCCGGTAAACGCCATTCCGAGCGTCAGTAACAGCAGGAGAATGCCCACAACCCAGGTCAATTCCCGCGGGAATTTGTAGGCGCCGAACAGGAAAACTTGCGCCATGTGGATCAGTACGATCGCCACCATGAAATTCGATCCCCAGCCGTGGAGTGCGCGGATAAGCCATCCAAGGGTGACCTGGTGATTGAGAACCTGCAAGCTATTCCACGCTTCTCCGGCAGAGGGGACGTATAGCAGCGCCAGCAGGATTCCGGTTACGATCTGCAGGCCAAAGACTGTTAGCGCAGCGCTGCCGAAAACATACGCCCAACTGGCGGATTGGCGCGGAACCGGATGCTCCAGGGTTTGCCGAATCGGAGTGGCGAGCTGGAGCCGCGCGTCGAGCCACGCGCCCGCATTTTTGATCAGGCGCATGGCGACTGCCCTCCGGAAATGTTGATCAGGCTTGCGGAAGGAGCGCCGGTGGTAGGCATCTCACCCGCTTTGATGAAAAGGTTTCCCTGCTCCAACTTATAGCGGTATTCAAACAGGCCCCGTTCGGGCGGCCCGGAGGCGCGCGAACCGTCGGAATAATAGACGCCACCATGACACGGGCACAGGAACAGCCCGGATTGCGGAAACCATCGCACCGGGCATCCCAGATGTGCACAATTGATGGCGAAGACCTGGAACCTCTCGCCATCGATATTGCGCACCCAGCACGGAATATCCGCGGTCACTCCATCGCTAGGGCCACGTTTGGGATTTTGATAAGTGGCGAGGCGCGTTTGTCCGGCCGGATACAGGGTAATTGGTCCGAGCGACAGCCACGATTCATACCCTGGCTTCCGCTCGCGGAGCACCGGCGAAAGCAGGTAGCGGACAATGGGAATTGCGAGGATTATGCCGGCTGCGCCGTTCAACAGGACGGCGAGCTTCATAAGTGCTCCGCGTCTCGTCATCGAACTCCTCCTCGAATTTGCGCGCTGGAATAAGGCTGGCCCAGAAGTGCGGGCCTCTGTGCGCTGAGCCATGCCACTACGTCGGATACATCCTGCGGCGCCATCGAGCGGCCCGGCGCATCGCCGCGCCAATCCGGCGCACCCCAGTCGGGACGGCCGGCAATCACTATAGTGCGCAAACCCTGATCGCTTACCAGTTCGAGATAGGCGCGATCGACGATGGAGCCGGCGCGCACTCCTCCCGTCCCATTAGGACCGTGACAGGAGAGACAGAACGTTGCATAAACACCGGCGCCACGCTGCGCATCGCCGGACTGCGAGGCGGCATAAGGCGGAGGCGACGCACCTCGCAAGACCTCCGGCTTCGCCCAGTGCGATCGAATACCGCGGACGATCGCATTGATTTGGCCGTCAGTCAGCATTCCGCCGGATCGTTGCGCAAATGCCGGCATAGCGGTCCCCGGCACGCCGCCGGCGGTAACGCGCGTGATTGCGGCGTCGTCGGCGATGGCAAGATAAACCGGGTCGCCCAGTCCGATGGCCGCGCCGCCGTGTCCGTTCTCCCCATGGCATCCGGCGCAATTCCTCCCATAAAGAAACGCGAAGTCCAGAACCTTAGCGGGCGGAATAGGTTCTGAATCTTCGACCGGTTGGCCCGGCGCTTTCTCATGCGTGCCACAGGCAGAAGTAACTAACAAGGAGGCGAGAATCAAGGTCCACCGCCGGCTCACCTTGGGCCTCCTTGCTGATCTTCATCGTGCATGCCGGACTGCTCCAGTCCGGCGCGAAAGGCAAAAGGCAGCCGCTGCCAGGTTGGTATGCGCTCCCGCCGGGAAACAACGATGCCGGCGACGATTCCAAATCCCATCTGGGAAATCACAAACCAGACCCAGTCGATCCGCTGGTTGAGTACCGGGTTCACGATGCCGAGTATGCTGTGCACTACACCCGACCATAGGATTGGCGCCACCAGGCCGCCTAGCAGGATCGGCTGCCGCGGAAGCATCGGCAACATAGCGCCATATAGCAAACCAACAAGGATCGAAGTGATTAAGTGAATAGCGGTAGCGATCAGGAACATGGAGGGATGAAAGCTGGTAAGGCCGGCCATGGTTTGTGTTCCGGCTGCGGGAAAGAAGCCGGCGGCCAGCAGATTGATCGGGTACCAAAGACTGCGCTGACTCAATATTCCATAAATCATCGCTAGTATGGCCATAGCCGCACCTCCGGCCAGACCGCCCCTGATACCCGCGGAAATCGGATAGATCTCCACCGGCAGCCACACGCGATGCCGATCTGGCGCAATGGTCGTTCTGTCCATGGTGGGGCGCCGGGTTCTGACGGGCGGGACTTGAGGATCCGCTGTCACGAATTCATGCCGTTCCCGCGGCAATACGTCGCCAAACCAGCCGATTGCCCCTCTGATGGCGATCGCCGCCCCCAAAACGCTGACGGCTACACTCGTGACGAGTCCCGCCCACAGCAGCATGATTCCGAATGCCAGAACAATCGGCCACGCGGTAGGCGCGGGGACCTCGACAGGCTGGTTTGCGACCTCTGAATTCTGCGTGAGTTTGCCGGTATGCATGCCCGTTCCTTCTCAGCGGCCAATGATGTACACGACCGTGAAGACTACCACCCACACCGCATCCACGAAATGCCAATACATGGAGAGGACCTCGGTGCGCTCGCTGTGTTCCGGCCGCACATCTCCGTGGATCGCGAAAGCCAGGACTAGAGTCAACGCGCCCAGGCCCATCACGACATGAAAGGCATGCAGCCCGACCAGGGAGTAATACGTCGTACCAAAAAGATTGGTTTGTATAGTCAGGCCATCCTGATAAATCAGGTGGCGCCACTCCCTGGCGGTACCGGCCAGAAAGATTCCCCCCAGAACAACAGTGCCACACCACCACCAGGCGAAACGGCCTACGTTTCCCTTTCTCAAGGACCTGACTGCGATATGAATCGTGAGGCTACTTGATAATAAGCAGACCGTTAAAAAGATGGGGGCGTGCAAGACCGTGGCAGGCTGTGGACCGGTGGCGCTCTTACCCACGTAGAAGATGTAGGCGACCACGAAAATAGTGAATATGGCGGCCTCGGCGGCGATCAGGCAATACATCGCCACCGGTCCGCGGGCCGGAAGATTCCACTGGGGCTGATGCTCAGGGACAGGTATGCTGAATGCGCTCATAAGGCTACTCGTAGTGCCAATCAGGATCTTCGGGATGTTTGAGGTCCCAAAGCGGCCGGCGACTCCTGACCTCAGGCAGTACCGCGAAGTTGTACGCCGGCGGAGGCGATGCGGTCGACCATTCGAGGGTCCATGCATCCCAGGGGTCGCTCCCGGCCGCCACGCCTCGCCACTTGGACCACAGTAAGTTGCCAAGGAACACTAGCGTACCGGCTGCCTGGAAAAACACTCCAATGGTTACGATCAGATTCCAAATGTCCCATCCCCGGCCGGGCTCGTAAGTGTAAATTCGCCGCGGCATGCCGAGCAGACCAGGGATGTGCATGAAATCGAAGGTCAGATGGAATCCGATGGCAAACAGCCAGAAGTGAAGCTTGCCGAGCGCCTCATTGTACATTCGGCCCGACATTTTGGGGAACCAGTAATAGAACGCCCCGAAAACAGTGAATAGGATGCCTCCGACTATGACGTAGTGAAAGTGCGCCACCACGAAATATGAGCCGCTGAGCTGCCAATCGAAGGGCGCGGCGCTTAGCATGATCCCCGTGAGACCCGCTATCAGGAACTGGAACAGAAAAGCGACGCAAAAGAGCATGGGAGTTCGGAACTGAATTTTGCCGCCCCACATGGTGGCCAGCCAATTGAATATTTTGATTCCCGTGGGAACCGCGATGGCCATAGTCGACAACACGAAGAATGTGTTGCCAGCCGCCGTCATACCCACGGTGAACATGTGATGCGCCCACACGCTCATGGAGATGAAACCGATGGCGAGCGTAGCGGCCACCATCACGGGATATCCGAAGATGGCCTTCCGGGAGAAGACTGGAATGATTTCGGAGGCGAAAGCAAATGCCGGGATGGCGAGGACGTAAACCTCCGGGTGGCCAAAAATCCAGAAAAAATGCATCCACAGAACCGCCGAACCGCCAGCCTGCGCGTCGAAGAAGTGCCCCCCCAGGTAGCGGTCGATCAGCAACATCAATTGCGCGGCGGTCAACGGACTCATCGAGAGAATGACTAAGCCGCCCATGACGAGATTGAGCCATGCCAGAAGCGGCATCTTTCCGAGCGTCATTCCGGGGCAGCGCATACACAAGACAGTAGCGACGATGTTGATCGCCGTCCCCATGCTGCCGAGACCGGAAACAAACACGGCAAGAATCCAGAAATCTGTACTGTGTCCGAGCGAGAATGTCTGCGAGGTAAGGGGCGCGTACGCGAACCATCCCACGTCAGGCGCGTTACCGGCCCCATAGAGTCCGTCTCCGCCGAGGAAACTGAAATAAAGCAGAAAGCCGCCGAATGCGCTCAACCAGAAACTGAAGGCGTTCAGCCGCGGAAACGCCATATCACGAGCGCCAACCATCAGGGGCACCAGATAATTCGCAAATCCAAAGACGATCGGCATAGCGGCGAAGAAAATCATCGTCGTCCCGTGCATAGTGAACATCCGGTTGAAAACCTCCGGCGACACGAAGTCATTGTGTGGCCGAATCAACTGGATACGCATGATAGTCGCTTCTATGCCGCCGAAAACGAGGAATATCAAAGCGTAGAGAATGTACAGAACGCCTAGCCGTTTGTGATCTACAGTGGTGACCCACTGGTGAAGCGTCTCGACTAAAGGCGGCCGCTCAGAGCTCGCGTGGCCGATGGTGATGGATGCTGTCGACATCAGCGAAGGGTCTCCATATAAGCCGTAACCGCATCGAGTTGCGAATCGCTCAGACCCATCGCCGGCATCAGGCATCCCGGCTTGAGTGCGTTGGGGTTCTGAATCCAACGGCGGAGATTCGCGGGCGTATTAAGCGCCGCGCCTGCGCCAATAGTGTCACGGCTCATCAGATGAGTTAAATCGGGGCCGAACTTTCCCACAGCCGCGGTACCGCGGATGGTGTGGCAGTTGACGCAAGCGATGGATTCGAACGTGCGCCGGCCTGCGTCGACGGCGTCACTCGCGACAGCCGGCCGGCTCTGTTGCGCGAGCCAGTGGTCGAACTGGTCGCGCGTCTGTACGTAAACGCGCAACAGCATCTTGGCGTGCTCCACGCCGCAATACTGCGCACACTGGCCCAGGTAGAGACCGGTTTCATGGGGGTCGATCCAGGTGCTGTTCGGATGGTTCGGAATCAAATCGGTTTTCCCGGCGAGGCGAGGCACCCAGAAGCTATGGTCCGTGTCGGCCGACAAAAGCGTCAAGAACGTCGGCGTGGGGTGGGCCGGGTTGCTTACGGGAACGTGTAGTTCGTTTGCCGTAACCACATTTGAGTGTGCATAATGATATTCCCACCAGTACTGGTGACCAATGACCGACACTTCGACAGCGCCGGGAGGTGGAGTCGCATTCTGAATGCTCGCGATCACCCGCACTGTCGCCAGGAACAAGACCACTATGACCAACACGGGAATCACCGTCCAGGCCAGTTCCACCTGTGTGCTGCCATATACCTGCGCAGGCTCGCCCAAGCCGGAAGTAGGTTTTTCCCTGAACCTGACTATCGCGTATGAGAGCAGACAGAGCACTGTCAGGAAGATCGCGCCCGTCACCGCAAGCACCAGAAAAGACAGCGCAGAGATATTGTCGGCCGGCGTCGAGGCCGGAGCGAAAATGTTCGTGGGGCTAAGTGGCTGACTGGCCGGATTGGCCCACGCTGCCGCCGCTGTGTAGAAGATCGGGACCGTGTTCTTGATGATCCGCATAGTCGCCGCCCGCCAGGCAGTTGCACACGTGCGGCCATTTCTGGTCGACGAGGCGCGCTCGAAGTGTGTGTCGCCAACTGCAAGATGAGTGCCTCATCGTTCGTCAAAATCCGCAACAGGCGAGCGAAGTGAGCAATCGGGTACGATTCCCCCTGGAAGAATGGCGCCGCGATTTTTAAAGCGAGGTCAGCAACGCACGTCCTTTGACCGGTCTCTGCACGAGTTAGCAAGGCGGCCGGTGCCGGGGTGAGAGTATGGAATCGAGCGGATGCAATGCTTCCGCGCCGGAAAACGGGCGCCTTCGGCACAAGTACACGCATCGGTTTGACGCGCAACGTGGATCGCAAATCGCGCTTCTATGAGCGCGGCGATCGTACTCGAGCGTCAAGAAGGTTACGCGAATAGCTCGGCGTCGACCCGCCGAGTCGGCCCGCGAACAATGGCGCCACGGTAGCCGCGCCCGTCTTCTCGTTTCTGTACGTTCGCTGTGGCCCACGACGTGCGGATGCCAACCAGTGATGGGCGAATCGAGCTATGCGCGCTCAGTCTGGCCGGAATGCCGAAACGAAGGAGAACAAAATGAAGATACTGATGGTGCTAACGTCGCACGATCGATTGGGCAACACTGGGCGTAAGACCGGCTTTTGGCTGGAGGAATTCGCGGCCCCGTATTTTGTCTTCCGGGACGCTGGTGTCGAATTGACGCTGGCTTCGCCCAAAGGAGGACAGCCCCCAATCGATCCAAAGAGCGATTTGCCGGAAAATCAGACTCCGGCGATGACACGGTTCAAGCAGGATGCGGGAGCACAGAAGGAGCTATCTCAGACGGCGAAGCTTTCCGATATGAAGTCGGAGGATTTCGACACCATATTTTACGTCGGAGGCCACGGTCCAATGTGGGATCTCGCCGACAACCCCGACTCCATTGCGTTGATCGAGTCTTTCTATAACTCCGGTAAGCCCGTGGCCGCTGTGTGTCATTCGCCGGCTGTCTTCCGCCGGGTTATGCATCAGGGCGAGCCTCTCGTCAAAGGTAAGCGCGTAACCGGCTTCACCAACGGCGAAGAAGCCGCGGTAAATCTAACCCACGTCGTACCTTTCCTGGTTGAAGACGAGCTGAAGAGAATCGGGGGCCTCTACGAAAAGGCAGCCGACTGGGCGAGCTTTGCTGTGGTCGACGGTCGTGTCGTTACGGGCCAGAACCCCGCTTCATCAACGGCCGCGGCCAGAGCCCTCATGGTGGTACTAACGGCGAAGACTGCGGGCGCCTCCCGGTAGAGCCGGCCGAAGCTCTGTTCGAGACCTCGAGAAGGGAGTTAGAAGATGGAAAAACGAATGCCGGCGGCCGTGGTGTCTATTGCTGTTCTGGGGGTCCTCGTCCTGGCTGCCCAGGAGAGGTACACCGTGAAGGTCCCGGGAGGGCTCGCGTTCTCTGAGTTCAGGGGATACGAAGCGTGGCAAACCATTTCCGTCAGTCGGAATGAAAAGGTGGTCGCAGTGATCCTCGGAAATCCCGTGATGATCAGTGCCTACAAAGCCGGTATTCCTGGTAACGGGAAGCCTGTCCCCGACGGAGCGAAGATGGCCAAAATTCATTGGACGCCGAAATACAACGAATTCTTCCCCAGTGCGACAGTGCCGGACAAGCTGATGAACGTCGACTTCATGATTAAAGACAGCAAGAGATTCGCGGATAGCGGCGGATGGGGATATGCAGTCTTTGATTACGACACCGCCTCCGACACGTTTAAGCCGGGCACGTTGGATAGCACGCCTCCGCAGGGGAACGACGCAAAGTGTGGGTTCGCGTGCCACACGGCAGCGAAGGCCAGAGATTACGTTTTCACCCAATACGCGAGGAGATAGCACATAGAGATGGCAGTACGAAGGCTGCGCGAACGAGAAGGAGTTGCGAAAGATAATGCCGCCGAAACGCAAGACCATGATCGTGACGGGTGCGGCCAAAGGAATCGGCGCTGGCGTTACGAATGCCTTCATCGAGCGTGGTTATAACGTAGTCGCGAACTCGCTCAACATCACGGCATCCGCCTTCGCTGCGACGCAGAGAGTGGCTGTAGTACCAGGTGACATCGCCGACCCTTCGACTGCGCGCGAGATCGCTTCCACGGCATTAGAGACTTTTGGTTCAATCGATGGTGTAGTTAATAACGCCGGCATCTTTTTCACGAGGCCATTTACGGAGTACACCGCAGAGGATTTTGACAAACTGTCTTCAGTGAACCTGCGCGGCTACATCAACATCACGCAGCTTGCCGTCAAGCAAATGTTGGTGCAGAAAGGCGGCGGTAGCGTCACCTGTGTTACCAGCGCCATGGTTGAGCATCCCATTGCGGGCATTAACGCTTCGCTCCCGATGGTCACCAAGGGGGGACTCGAGGCGCTGACCCGAAGCTTGGCGATGGAGTACGCGAAGGATGAGATACGCTTCAATGCGGTCGCTCCCGGGGTCGTGAATACGCCAATGCACGCCAACGATTCCAAAGAGTATCTGAAGAGCCTTTCTCCGATGGGCGGGATATCTGATGTTGCCGACATCGTCGACGCGATCATCTATCTAACGGAAGCTCGTCATGTCACGGGAGAGGTGCTGCACGTTGACGCCGGCGCTCACAACGGCAAATGGTAGACGGCTCGAAGGAGAAATCAGCACAGAAAAAGGATCCCCGTTGACGCTCAAGCCAATGCGACGCATGAACCTGGGAGCTTGGTCGTGGGTCGATTTGGACTTCCTCTGAGAAAGCTGTCCCAAGGCGTGCAAAGTTGTGGCACCGTGACCTCTGGTTTGTCAAGCTCGGACATATCTCCCGTATTGTCCTTCTGGAATCAGACGTGCCAGTAAAATGGCAGATTCGCATCTATGGCTCGGCTACTGTCAGTGAACGTCGGTCTCCCACGCGACATCCAGTGGAAGGGTCGCACCGTGCACACGGGAATCTGGAAAAACCCGGTGCCAGGCCGGTGCCGGGTCCGCCGGCTGAATCTGGACGGAGACGGTCAGGGAGATCTAAGGGGGCACGGAGGCGAACAGCGCGCCATCTTTGTGTACCAGACTGAGTCGTATGATTATTGGCGGGAGCAACTCAAGCGGTCCGACCTGGGCGATCCGAAGCCTTTCGGACAATTTGGGGAGAATTTCACGGTCGAAGGCTTGCCCGATGACGCAGTGTGCATCGGCGACCGGTACCGGATCGGGAGCGCACTTTTCGAAGTCACACAACCTCGAGTTACTTGCTATCGCGTGGGCATTCGGATGAACGAGCCCCGAATGGCGGCGCTGCTGACCTCCAGTGGCCGTCCTGGATTCTACTTCCGCGTTCTTGAGGAAGGCGAAGTGGAGGCGGGCGACGAAATCGTGAAGGCAGCGGAGGCCCAGGAGCGAATGACGGTCGCTGAGATCAATGCGCTCCTCTACTTGCCAAATCATCCGCACGCGCTATTGGAACGGGCATTGCGGATCGAGGCGCTTTCGCCCGGGTGGCACGGATCGTTCGAGGCACTGCTGCGGAGCTCAACCAGTGGAAACGCAGGGCTCATGCCGGAAGCCGCCGCGCATCCAGCCGCACCAGGATTTCACCGGCTCGCGGTGACGTCGATTGATCGGGAGTCTGCGGACGTCCTCTCGGTGACCATGCAAAGTCTGGACGGCCAGCCGCTGCCGATGGCGCAGCCGGGCCAGTACATCGTGCTTCGGCTTCAGCCGGCGGCCGGGGAGGCCCCGATCTTTCGCAGTTACTCACTCTCGGGCCCTCTCTCGGCCGAGCGCTATCGAATCAGCGTGAAGATCGAGCCGGGTGGGGTAGCTGGGACGTGGCTGCGGGATCGTGTACGAGTTGGCGATGCCCTCGACGTCAGTTCCCCTCGCGGCAGCTTCATTCTGCGAACCGGAGAGCGACCGGTCGTCCTCCTCAGCGCTGGGATCGGGGCGACACCGGTGCTGGCGATGCTCCACGCGCTAGCCGCGGCCCCGCCGGCCCGGCAGGTCTTGTGGCTGCACGCAGCTCGAGATCGCGAACATCATCCCTTTGCCGCTGAAGTCCGCCGCTTGATGCTCGCCTTCCCGCACGGCCGAAGCTATGTCTGTTACAGCAAGCCGGCCTCGTTCGACAAGTTGGGCGAGGACTTCGATGCCGCCGGTCATTTGTCGCGATCGGTGCTCGACGAGGTCGGCATCCCACAGGAAGCGGACGTTTATCTTTGTGGGCCGGCTGTTTTTATGTCAGATATGAAGGCGGCATTGGCGGGCTATGGCGTCGCGCCGGAACGGATTCACATCGAGATCTTCAGCGGCAGTGAGCCGAAGAGTCCTGGTGTGGTCAGCTCGGAAACGCCAAACCCGCATCCACCTAAGGGCGATACCGACAGCGGGTCGTTGGTGTCGTTTGCGCGAAGCGGCATAGCCGCACACTGGAACGCATCAGTCTACCAGAGCATTCTCGAGGTGGCCGAAGCGTGCGGCGTGCCGGTCCGC
>Ga0335073_10008904_pt1 | contig 14073 bp, 12 predicted proteins | sample Lox_Sample_22_FD_207093 | JGI IMG/M metagenome (GOLD analysis project Ga0335073, IMG submission 207093) | Soil microbial communities from Loxahatchee National Wildlife Refuge, Florida, United States - Lox_Sample_2.2 | ecosystem: Environmental > Terrestrial > Soil > Wetlands | place: USA... | reverse complement strand
TGGCCGGGAACTTGATCGCGGCCAGCTCCTTGTCGAACAGGCGCTCCGTGGCCACCTGGGCCCTCAGCTCCGCCTTGGCCGCGGCCAGGTTGCCGCGCTCGTCGTCGGCGTAAGCGTCCTCCTCGACATCGAGCGTCTTGTCGCTGGGAGTGGCGACGGCCAGGTAGCTGCGGGCGGCGGCGGCCAGCCTCACCTGGGCCGCGGACGGCGGATTCAGGTCGGACGCCGGCCCCTGCTCCCGCTTCCCGAACACCAGCCAGGCGATGCCCGCGATCACCAGCACCGCAGCCACCGTCGAAGCGATCACTATGGTGACGCGGCGGGCCTTGTTCCCTCGCTCCGGCTCGTAGTACTCGTCGTCGTAGTAATCGCTGTCGTCCTGGTCGTCGTAGTGGTCGTCGTACTCATCCTCGTGCTCGCTGGCCTGATCGGCCTCGCCGAAGTTTCCGTACCAGGAGCTGGTCACGACGTACCTCCGCTGGCTCGGCCCGTCGGCTGCGCGGGTCGGGCACGCAGCGGCCGGGCATCTGTTCCCTGGGGGCACGGCACGCGTGCGTGACCGGTTCAAGTGGCGGACCTGCCACACCACCCGCTCTGGCCGGCCTATCACGGCGATTGAACCACTTTGCGCTGCCGACCGTGGTCGGATAAGGACACCTGGCGTGGTCATCCGGCCGTGCCAAGACGGGAGGCCGACCGCGCATGACCGCCGACGCAGAGCCCGCCACTGCACTCGCCGCGCCGGACCGCGACGAGGCTGCGGCCGCCACCCGCGCCCGGCGGCTCTACCTGCCGACCGTCGTGATCGCCGGGCTGGCCGCGTGGTTCTCCTGGCTCGGCTGGCGGGCACTGGCCCAGTACGGCCCGGTGGCGCATTCCATCTGGGCAGGCCAGTTCGAACTGGCCGGGCCCGCGGTCACCGGCTTCGTGCTCGTCGTGTTCCTGATCGAGCAGGTCCGCCCGGCGCAGCGGCGTCCGTTGCTGGCCCGCGGCCACCTGCTCGACATGGTCTACATGCTGGCCCACGCCGTGGTGGTGGTGCCGCTGATCGTGCTGCTCGGCGCGGGCTTCTCGACGGAGCTGGCCCGCCTCGCCCCGTGGCTGGTGCTGCCGCGCCTGGCCGCGGTGCCCGGCTGGTGCTTCATCGCCCTGGCCGTGGTGGGCATCGACGCGCTGGACTGGCTCATCCATCTCGGCAACCACCAGATCACGTCGTTGTGGCGGCTGCACGCGGTGCACCACTCCCAGGAGGAACTCAGCATCCTCACCACCTTCCGCGCCCATCCGCTGGTCCAGGTGAGCTTCCTGCTCACCGCCGTCCCGATCCTCGCGATCACCCACAACGCGGTGACTCCGGCGGCCGTGCTCACCGTCTACGCGTGCCTGGGCGCCCTGCCGCACGCCAACGTGCGGTGGACCTACGGGAAGCTGGGCGCCATCCTGATCAGCCCGGCCTACCACCGGCTTCATCACTCGGCGACCGGCCGGCTCGACATCAATCTCGGCACGGTCTTCCCGTTCTGGGACGCACTCTCGCGCCGCGCGGTGTTTCCCGCCGCCGGGAAGGCCGTCATCCCGACGGGCCTGTCCGGCCGTCCGGTGCCGGTCGAGCAGTCCGGTGACCGGCCGCGTTTTGCCCGGACGTTCCTGACTCAATGGGCTGAGCCCTTCACTCACTGAGGAGCGAAGCAGTGACCACCACTCACCAACGGCGGTCCGCCACCCGCCGGCAGCGTACCCCGCTGGGCCTGTGGCTCTTGTACCTGTGCGACGCGGGGCTGCTGATCGCGTCGGGCCTCATCCACCTGCACCTGTGGGACATCGCCTACCGGCACGTGAAGACCCTCGATCAGCTGTTCCTGGTCCAGGTGGTCGCGGCCCTGGTGCTCGCGGTCGCGCTGCTGGTCACCAGGCGCCTGATCGTGGTGCTCGCCTGCCTGCTGCTGATGGCGGGCACGATCGTGGGCTTCCTGCTGGCGCGCTCGGTCGGCATCTTCGGATTCAAGCTCACGTTCACCTCAGGCCTGGCGAACACGGTGCTGGTCATCGAGATAGCAGCGGTCATCCTGCTGGCCATCACCGCCTGGCTGACGGGGCGCTCCGCCCGGGCCTAGCCGGCACAGGCGCGCGGCCTCCGCCGTGACCATCTTTTCGATGGGCCGGGCGGCGACCCCGCCGGTCATGACGCCCAGACCAACCGCGCTGAGCGTCAGCGCGGTGCTCAGCCAGACCATTGTGGTCACCGGCAGGGTGTAGGCGCCGATCAGCCGGGCCGCGCAGTCGGCCAGCAGCAGCAGTCCCCAGATCGCGCTGAACAGCATCTCGAGCCGCCGGAACCGGGCGGAGCAGGCGGACAGGCGCTCCCACGCCGCCGTGCGCTGCGGCACGCCCTTGGTCAGGAACGGCCGGAGGCCGGCGGACATCAGCGGGCGGCGGGCCGCCACCGAAGCCAGGATCGCGATCGCGATCACGCTGCTGACGAGCGAGTCCTTGGCGATCATCGCGCGGGGGTCGCCGGTCAGGAAGCTGACCGCGATCCCGGCCAGGTTAACCGCCAGCATCAGCAACGCCAGCACGTTCAGCTTCCGCTCCGCCGCGACGGCGGCGATCGCCCGGACGGCGGGGCCGACGCTGCTGAGCGCGAGCGAGAGCCACACGCTCAGCCCGAACGCGCCGTGCAGCAGGTAATAGCTGCCCACCGGGATGCCGACGTCGATCAGCAGCGGGCGCAGCGCGGTGCCGATGCCAGCGCCGGGACGCGTCGCCTGGCCCGCGAGGCCGGGCTCCCGGGCCGGGTCGGCGTGACTCACCGGCCAGGTGGTCGTGGTGCCGGACATTGACCCTCCTCCGGGTGATTGGTCGTGGTCACGCTCACCAACCTATGTCTGACCTAAACATATGTCAAACATAATCTTGTGCTAGACCTAATATACGACTAGGGTGGCAGCATGAGCACCGGACTGCGCGAGCGGCACAAGCAGCGGACCCGGCAGGCCATCTCCGACGTGGCCACCGAGATGTTCGCCGCCCGCGGCTTTGACGACGTGACGATCTCGCAGGTCGCCGACGCGGCGGGCGTGGCCAAGATGACGGTCACGAACTACTTCCCGCGCAAGGAGGACCTGGTCTTCGACCGGGCCGAGGCGATCATCCGCAGCCTGGCCGACGTCATCACCGCCCGGGCTCCGGGCGAGAGCCTGCTCGCCGCGATCCGGCGCGACTACGCCGAGCGGGTGGCCCGGGCCGACGTGACGCTCGGGCTGTCCAGCCCCGCGTTCGTGCGGATGGTCACCAGCAGCCCGGTGCTCGCCAGCCGGGGCCTGGACCTGCAGGACCAGCGCGAGCGCGCGCTCGGCGACGCTATCGCAGCCGAGACCGGCGTGGACGAGCCGCAGCAACGGCTGGTGGCCGCCGTGCTGTCGTCGGTGCACCGGGTCTTGTACGCCGAGGCCAGCGGGCGCAGCCTGGCCGGCCAGCCGCGCGACGAGATTTGCGCGGCGCTCGCCGAGGCCGCCACGCCCGCGTTCGACCTGCTCGAGCCCTCGCTGGGCAACTACCTCGTCCGGCCGCAGGCCGGCGGCTCCGCCAGCGCGCGCTAGCCGCCGCTGGGCCGCCGCGGCGGCCCAGCGGGCACGCTGCCGTCAGCCGCCCAGGGCGGCCAGCGGAGGCCCGGCTTCGATGCGCTCCCGGATGTCGCTCATCCGCTCGGGCGAGTCATGCGGCATCTCCCACCGGGTCTCCAGCCACCAGGTGCAGCCCGCGTCGGCCCACGGGCCGACCGCCGCTGCCGCGGCGGCGCGATCCCCCGCAGGAGTCTCGCCGTCGGCCACGATGTCAAAGCCGGGGCCGGCCCCGTGGCCGGACAGCCATTCCCGCAGGGCCCGGAGGTCGTCCGGGTCCGGTTCCCGGCCGTCCAGGTCGTACTGCGGGATGATGCCGTCGCAGCGCAGCGCCCGGCGCAGCGACTTCGGCCGTGGCCACACGCCCACGACCCACAGCGGTATCCGTTCCCGGACCGGCCGGCCGGCCCGGGTCAGGTCGAGGCGGCCGGTCTGGTAGCGGTAGTGCTGTCCCTGGTAGCTGGTCTGCCCGTCCCACAAGGCGCGGATCAGGTCGATGCCCTCGTCCAGGCGCTCGGCCCGGCCCCGCAGGTCGGTGACCTCGCCGGTGTCGGGAAGGTCGGTGTCCACGGCGCCGATCCCGACCGCGAGGATCGCGCGGCCACCGGACAACTGGTCCAGCGTGGCCACCTGGCTGGCGACCTTCCAGGGACGGCGCCAGGGCAGGGGAGTAAGCATGGTGCCGAGCCGCACCCGCTCGGTGCGCGCGGCCATCGCCGACAGCAGGCCCCACGCGTCCACGCCGTAGGCCGCCTCCCACACGAACACCCCGTCCCACCCGGCCTGCTCGGCCGCCGCAGCCTGGTCCAGCTGCTCGGTAGCATTCCCGCCGGGCAGCACGACCCCGCAGCGCATGTGTTCGGTCATGGCCCGGTCCTACCACAAGCCGCCGACACCCCGGCTCCCGGACGCCAGCTCAAGCCCGGCAGCGCACGGCGCCGGCGCCGGTGTCCGAGGCGGGGTCTAGCCTGACCGCGTGGGCGAAGAGGCCGAAGAGCGCTACGAGGACCTGGTCGGCGAGCTGCTCGGGATCCCGGAGGTCACCCCGCCGCGCGGCGGCGCGGGCTTCGGCCGGAGCGCGCTGCGCTTCCAGAACAAGATCTTCGCGATGCTGGTCCGGGGGCGCCTGGTGCTGAAGCTCCCGGCTGCGCGGGTCGATGCGCTCGTGGCGTCCGGTGACGGGATCCGCTTCGACGCGAACAAGGGCACGCCGATGAAGGAGTGGCTCAGCCTGGACCCGGAGTCGGGCCTGCCGTGGCTGCCGCTGGCCCGCGAGGCGCTGGAGCACGCCCGGGCCGGCCGGGCCCGCTAGCCCGCGACCCCGCCCGGCCGGCGAGCGACGAGGACTACCACAGCTCGCTGACGTCGACGTCGAGGCGGTACTTGGCGATCGCCTGGCTGAGCACCTCCGGCTTGACCTCGCCGGTGCGGGCCAGCTGGCTCAGCACGGCCAGCGTGATCGACTCGGCGTCCACGTGGAAGAACCGGCGGGCGGCCGGGCGGGTGTCGGAGAAGCCCCAGCCGTCGGTGCCGAGCGAGCTGAACGGGGCGCTGACCCAGCGGGCGATCTGGTCGGGTACCGCGCGGACCCAGTCGCTCACCGCCACGACCGGCCCGGGGTGATCGGCCAGCGCGGTGGTGACGCGCGGCACCCGGGGCTCGCCGTCGGGGTGCAGGAGGTTCCACTCGTCGCAGTCGAGCGCCTCACGGCGCAGCTCGGTCCAGGACGTGGCCGACCACGCCTCCGCAGCGACGCCCCAGTCCTCGGCCAGCAGCCGCTGCGCGTCCAGCGCCCAGCGCAGCGCCACGCCCGAGGCGAGGATCTGCGCGCGCGGCCGCTCGGCGCCGGCCTCGGCGGCCGGCGGCGCGTCCGCGTACCGGTACAGGCCGCGCAGGACGTCCCGCTCCAGCGCCTCGATCCCGCCCGGGTAGTCGGCTGGCTCGGCCGGCTGGACGTAGGGCTCGTTGTACACGGTCAGGTAGTAGAAGATGTTCTCCCCGTCGGGGTGCTCGGGGGAGGAGCCGTACATCCGGCGCAGCGCGTCCTTGACGATGTAGGCCAGCTCGTACGCCCAGGCCGCGTCGTAGGAGACGCACGCCGGGTTGACCGACGCGAGCAGCACCGAGTGCCCGTCGTTGTGCTGCAGGCCCTCGCCGGTCAGCGTGGTCCGCCCGGCCGTCGCCCCCAGCAGGAAGCCCCGGCCCATCTGGTCGCCGAACGCCCACATCTGGTCGCCGGTCCGCTGGAACCCGAACATCGAGTAGAAGATGTAGACCGGGATCATGTGGGTGGCGTGCGTGGCGTAGGCGGTGCCCGCCGCGATCGTCGAGCCCATCGCCCCGGACTCGCTGATCCCCTCGTGCAGGATCTGGCCCTTGGCCGACTCCTTGTAGGACAGCAGCAGGGTGCGGTCCACCGCCTCGTAGGTCTGCCCGTGCGGGTCGTAGATCTTCGCGGTCGGGAACAGCGAGTCCATGCCGAACGTGCGGGCCTCGTCCGGGATGATCGGCACGAACCGCCAGCCGATCTCCCGGTCCTTCATCAGCTCCTTGAGCAGCCGGACGAACGCCATCGTGGTCGCGACCGACTGCTTGCCGGAGCCCTTCTTCAGCTCGTCGTAGCGCTTGTCGTCCGGCTGCGCCACCGGCTTGGCCCGGACCACGCGCTTGGGCAGGTAGCCGCCCAGCGCCGCCCGGCGCTCCTTCATGTACTGGATCTCCTCGGACTGCTCGCCCGGGTGGTAGTAGGGCGGCAGGTCCGCCTCCAGGGCCGAGTCGGGGATGTCCAGGTACAGCCGGTCCCGGAACTCCTTGAGCTCGGCCACGGAGAGCTTCTTCATCTGGTGGGTGGCGTTGCGCGCCTCGAAGTCGGGACCGAGCGTCCAGCCCTTGATCGTGTGGGCCAGGATCACGGTCGGCTGGCCGACCTGCTCCTGGGCGGCCTTGAACGCCGCGTAGACCTTGCGGTAGTCGTGGCCGCCGCGGGACAGGTTGCGGATCTCGTCATCGGACAGGTGCTCGACCATGGCACGCAGCCGCGGGTCGCCGCCGAAGAAGTTCTCCCGGGTGTAGGCGCCCGACTCGACCGCGTACGTCTGGAACTGGCCGTCGGGCGTGGTGTTCATCTTGTTGACCAGGACCCCGTCGGTGTCCTTGGCCAGCAGCGGGTCCCAGTCGCGGCCCCAGATGACCTTGATCACGTTCCAGCCCGCGCCGCGGAACGACGCCTCCAGCTCCTGGATGATCTTGCCGTTGCCGCGGACCGGCCCGTCCAGGCGCTGCAGGTTCGCGTTGATCACGAAGGTCAGGTTGTCGAGCTCCTCGCGGGCGGCCAGGCTGATCGCGCCGAGCACCTCCGGCTCGTCGGTCTCGCCGTCGCCGAGGAACGCCCACACGTGCGACCGGCTGGTGTCCTTGATCTCCCGTGCCAGCAGGTACTGGTTGAACCGGGCCTGGTAGATCGCGTTGATCGCGCCCAGCCCCATGGACACGGTCGGGAACTCCCAGAAGTCCGGCATCAGCCGGGGGTGCGGGTAGGACGGCAGGCCGCCGCCGTGCCCGCGATGGGACAGCTCCTGGCGGAAGCCGTTCAGCTGGTCCTCGGTCAGCCGGCCTTCCAGGAAGGCCCGCGCGTAGATGCCGGGAGCCGCGTGACCCTGGAAGAACACCTGGTCGCCGGACTCGCCGTGGTCCTTGCCGTGGAAGAAGTGATTGAACCCCACCTCGTACAGGCTGGCCGCCGAGGCGTAGGTGGCGATGTGGCCGCCGACCCCCATCCCGGGCCGGTTGGCCCGGGACACCATCACCGCGGCGTTCCACCGGATGTAGGCGCGGATCCGCCGCTCGACGTACTCGTCGCCGGGGAACCACGGCTCGCGCTCCGGCGGGATCGTGTTGATGAAGTCGGTGCTGCGCAGCCCCGGCACGCCCACCTGCTGCTCGCGCGCGCGCTCGAGCAGCTTGAGCATGACGTAACGGGCCCGGGCGCGACCCCGGGTCCGGACCACGTTGTCGAACGAGTCGATCCACTCCCTGGTCTCGTCCGGGTCGATGTCCGGCAGCTGAGTGGGCAGGCCGTCGCTGATGATGGAGAAGCGCTGGCGTCCTGAGGCCACGAGTGTTTCCTTGCCTTCCTTCTTGGTGTCCTTCTCATCCTCGTACAGGTCCGCCCGTAACGCATCTTCACCGGCTGGTAACCGAGCGGGGCGAGGCCCCGCGGCCCTTCACTTGGCTGGTGCCCTATGCCACGCTGGGTATTCCAGGAGCAGCTATCTGCCGAATGGAGGTGCACACATGCATGCTGTGGTCGGGGATCGGCTGCACGTGCGCGGGAACGCCGTCGGACATCCTGACCGGGTGGGCCTGATCGTGGAGATCCGCGACTCGGGCGGGGCCCCGCCCTACCTGGTGCGGTTCGACGATGGCCATACCTGCCTGATCTTCCCTGGTCCTGACGCGATCGTCGAGCATCCGCCGAAGAAGACCAGGGCAGCGCCCAAGAAGAAGACGGCCAAGGCCTAGCGGCACCGCGCCAGGCCAGCGGCTGACGGTCCCGTTGGGGATGAAAACCGAGATATTCCGGGTGCATACGGGTGGCCGGGACACGGTATTCGACATCACGGCGCAGTGCGCCGACTTCGCCCGCCAGGCGTCTGAGGGCGGCGACGGGCTGCTGCACGTGTTCGTGCCGCACGCGACGGCGGGCGTCGCGGTGATCGAGCTCGGCGCGGGCAGTGACCGTGACCTGCTGGCCGCGCTCGCCGACCTGCTGCCCGCCGACGACCGGTGGCAACACGCGCACGGCTCGCGCGGGCACGGCCGCTCGCACGTGCTGCCGGCGTTCGTGGCGCCGTTCACGCTCCTGCCGGTGGCGGCCGGCCGGCTCGCGCTCGGGACCTGGCAGTCGGTGGCAATTGTCGACCTTAATGTGGATAATCCGGACAGGCAGGTGCGCCTGTCGCTCATCGGGTAGGCCTGCGGGCCGCGGGGGAAGGTCACGTCATGACCGGCGTTTTGGCTCTGTGCACGAATTGTGACTTGCGCGTCGGGCCTGCCCAGTGTGGACTGTCCGATCAAGAGGTGACGGTGCGAACAGCGCCGCGCCTGACTGCAACCGCCGTCCGCGGGCGGGGCGCCGTACCTGCGGCGCCGCACCGGGCAGCGGGAAAGGACTCAGGAGGACGTCAGTGAGCGCGACCGCGGGCCAGGCGCAAGACCAGCGCGACCTGGCCGGGCGGCTTGGCATCAAGCCGGGCCAGGTGGTGCAGGAGATCGGTTACGACGACGACTGCGATGAGCAGATCCGCGACTCGATCGCCGCGGTAGAGGAAGTAGAGCTTGTCGACGAGGACTTCGACGATGTCGTCGACGTCGTCCTGCTCTGGTGGCGGGACGGGGACGGCGATCTCGTGGACGCTCTGGTGGACGCGCTGACACCACTCGCCGACGGCGGCTACATCTGGCTGTTCACGCCCAAGTCGGGACGGGACGGCCACGTGGAGCCCAGCGAGATCGGCGAGGCCGCGCCTACGGCCGGACTGTCGCAGACATCCACCGTGAGCGCCGGGCGGGACTGGTCGGGCACCCGGCTGGTCGCGCCGAAGGCGCGCCGCTGACGCCGAGCCGGCGGACACGCCCCGGCCGGGTCCGGTGCGGGAGCTGCGTGCGCGGGTGCCCCGTGCTGGTGGCAGACTGAAGACATCTCGCGCTTGCGGGCTCCATCTGAGGCCCGCGCCACCACCCCATGTTGACGAAAGGACCCGTGATGGCGGTCGAGGTTGGCGACAAGGCTCCGGACTTCGAGCTGAAGGACCACCACGGCGCGACCGTGAAGCTGTCGAGCTTCGCCGGCCAGAAGAACGTCGTGCTGGTGTTCTACCCGCTGGCGTTCAGCGGGGTCTGCACGGGGGAGTTGCGCGCGATGCGCGACGAGTTCCCCGAGGTATCCCGTGATGACGTGGAGCTGCTTACGGCGTCGGTGGACTCGACGTTCACCCTCCGCGCGTGGGCCGACGCCGAGCACTTCCAGTTCGAGCTGCTCTCCGACTTCTGGCCGCACGGCGCGGTGGCCAGGGAGTACGGCGTGTTCGACGAGAACCTGGGGATTGCCACGCGCGGTACCTTCATCATCGATAAGAATGGCGTCGTACGTTGGAAGGTCGTGAACCCCGTACCGCAGGCACGTGATATCGCCGAGTATCAGAAGGCGCTGGCCGAGCTGGACTAGCTGCCGGGGCGCGTTCTGGGGGAACGGCAGAATCGGAAACGCTGAATGCCCTGCTATCGCTGTGGTGCACGGCAGGTCGACCCGGACCGGGGAGAAAGTCCCTGGAAACGAGGGGTCCGGGCCGACCGCCAGGTGCTCATCTGCCCTGCCTGCCAGTCGTCCGTCGATTGGGTGGGGGAGCTCGACCAGTGCCCGGTGTGCTCAAGCGTGCACCTGGTGCGCAGGCTCGGCGAGGTTGAGTGCCGGGACTGCGGGAACGTCCGGGAGCCAGCGGCAGGCCCGGTAGGCGTGGGCCCGGTCCCCGGCGTGGCGCCCGGCGCCTCATCGCCTGATCCGGCGCCCGGCGCGTCGTCGCCTGATCCCGCGCCCGGCGAGATGCCCGGCATCACGCCCGGTCCGGACCGGGACTTCGGCCAGAGTCCGGGACTGGCCGAGGAGGTGGAACTCGCTCTCGAGCGGGTCCTGGGTCGCGCCGGCCGTCCCGCGAGGATCGGCTAGCTCTGCCGGCCGGCCCGGACGGGGTACGCTGGCCCGGTCATAGCTGCTCCAGGCGGGCCCGCCCCGGCAGGCAGCGAGGGTGCATAGCTCAGCGGTTAGAGCACTCGCCTTACAAGCGAGGGGTCAGTGGTTCGAACCCACTTGCGCCCACCAGGCAAAACGTCTCGGCAGTGATCATCTGTCGGCGGGATGACACCCGCATTCGACACCAGTTCGGCGTCCTTCACGCCCGCGTGCTGCCGCTGCTGTTATCGCCCCGCGGACGTGGCGTACGGATCGCGAAAGTTTGGCCTGCTGCGTGGCCACATTGGGCCAAATGGAACGAGGCGCTGGCCTGCACCTAGCTTCATCACCCTCACAGTACGCGCGCCCGTGCGAAATGAGCCACACGCGGCCGGTACGCTCATGCGATCGAGACGGCGTAAATCTCGGCCGCCTGGTAGGTGGCAATTAGCAGGTAGCTTCCTCCAGCGTCGAACTCCACCGCGCTCACCGGCCGATTCAATTCCATCGTGTGGCCGATGAACTCGGCATTCTCAGCGTCCCAGAGTCCGATGGCCCCGTGGCTAAGCGACGAGGTCACCAGCAGGTTGCCGTCCGGCGAGAAGGCCATGTGTCCGACGGACCCCTGGCGCTCCTTGTTCGTGGTCTTGATGGAGGCCGTCACCTCGGCCGTGTCGGCGTCCACGATCTTGATGGCCGTCTTGCCTGCCGCTGCCAGGACGTGCCGGCGCGGGTGAAAGGCGATTTCCACCCCGCCGCGTCCGACGGCCACCGAGCGCAGCGGTTCCGCCGAGAGTTGGTTGGCGTCGAAAATTCTCAGCGACCCGGCGAACTCCTTGGCGGCTAGCAGAGCGCCGTCGCCACTATAGGCGACGCCGCCGACGCCCTTCCACGCGTAGTCGTAAAGCAACTCTCCCGTCCGCGCGTCCCAGATGTTCAGACCGCCGAAGTCGTGAGCGACCGCGATGCGCCTCCCGTCTGGGTGAGCTGTGATGTGCCCCGGCTCCTCCTCGACGAAGGAGGTAACGAGGCCGAAGTCCTTGAGGTTGCGGACCTCCAGCGTCTGCTTGGATTGGTCTTCTTCCGCTCTCTCCAGATCGCGCTGTCTTTCCAGCAGTACCCCTTGGTCTCCAACGCGCCATAGAGCCGCCAGGTCCGGGACCGCCGCGCGCGCGAGGCTCTTGAATCCCCGCAGGTCTAGGAGCTCCAACGTGTACTCCGACGCTCCGCGCGCGGCGACGAGCAGTGCGTCGCCCTTCCGCACGAACGCCGCGTTCATCGCGGGCTCGTATCTTTTGGCCGACTTCAGCCTGTATCCGCCGATTTCCGTGCACCCTCCCTTCATCGCAAGATTTCGAATTTCTGGTAGAACTCGTCGCCGTAGGCCCGGTACCTGTCACCCCACGGCGAGGTGAAGTCGGGCCCGACGAAAAGGCGGTACTCGACGCCGCCCGAGCCCTTGCTCCGGTTGATGGACAACTCCAGCAGCTGCAGGCCCCTCTCGCCCGGCGCGCCGCGGGCGGCAGCCATTCGCGTCTCATGATCTGCGTTATAGCCCTTGTCATTCCAGTGCTCGGCGAGCGGCTCGATATGGTCAACGTCGTAGCGGTCGCGCCTCTCATAGAATTTGGCTATGGCAGCGTCCAGGTCGAACTCTTCATCCTGCCGGGCCAACCTAAGGGCCTTTAGCTCCCGCCACGGCTTCAGGTTAGTCGGGTTATTGATGAGCTTCTTAATGCGCGGTGCGACCTCTTCTTTGATCACATCATTGGCGAAATCGCCCGCCAGCGTTCCAAAGCCCGAATCGCGCATGTAGAAGCGCGGGCGCACGTGGGTCACGCCGCCCCAGCCCTTCGGCAGGAGCCGCTTTGGCGGCATGTCCGGCAGCGCCCAGGTGTCGGTTCTGCGCACCTTCGTGATCACGCCGGCCTTCTCGGCCCGCCCCGCTACGGCCTCGACCGTAGCACGCTCTTCGAAGGTATCCGGTGGGATGCCGGGTATCCTCCGGCCGACCAGGAACGCGCGGATGAGCGGCACGCCGAAGCGGCCCTCGAAGGCCGGGTGAGCTCGCGCCCCCCTCTCCATTTCCAGAGCCCCTCGCTCGGCGATGTCTTCGAGCGATACGCCGGTCCGGTAGTGGTAGACCACGCCACCGGCCCTGATAAGGATCTTGTTCTCGGCGCCGTAGCGCAGGTCGGCCTGATGGGTGGACCGACTCAGTGCTGGGAAAGTGGTGGCCCAGTCGTCGAGGACGAACCCCTTCTCCCCCGTGAACTTCTTGAGGCTGCGCGCATAAGCGAGGCGCTCTTGGACCACCTTCTCGTCGAGAATGTCCAGGGCCACCGGGGCCCGGCCCGCCCGGCCGGGGCTCGCTGACACGTCGAAATCGACGGCCGCGTGCTCCTCGACCTCCTTGGCGCCCGAGTCGGTGATGGTGATGCGCAGACGCCCTTCCTTGAGCAGGGGCTGGTTCTCCCTCATGAGGTCCTGTGCCTGCTCCTGCTTCTCGGCGAGGGCGGCGGCGGGCCTCTTCGCCTGCGTCGGCTTCGACATCGCCGAGAACACTTGCGTGATGACCTCGCCGTGCGAGAGCGGCCGCTCCATTTGCTGCTCGATCTCTTTCGCCCTCTTAGGTTCCGCTGCCTTCTTCCGTTCCTCCGCCGTCCTCTTCTGGGCGGGCTGCTCCTTCTCGCCTCTCGGGCCGAGGCCGAGCTTGCGCATGAGGGCCCTGACGAGGGTCGCGAGTCCTGTCAGGACGACCTCGAGGGCGCGCTCGAACGGCGCCCGGATGGCGTTGAGAATCTTGTGAACCTTCCCGGCCAGGTCACCTAGGCCGAGCAGCTTGGCGAGGAAGTCAATGCCGACGACGATGAAGCCGCGGAGGGCGTTGACGATCTTCTGAGCGATGGCGTCCGTGTTGCCGGCCACAGCCAGCTCGACCGAGGTGAGGAAGGCGTCGACGATCTCGCCGATCCGGTCGATGTTGTCCATGAGGAAGCGGATGCCACTGTAGATGGCCTGTGCGGCCTCAATAAACGCACCGACCGGCGTGAAGAGGCGGGCGATGAAGGCCAGCGCCTTGTCGATGGCGGCGAACAGCACAGTCTGCTTGACCTTCTGGATCAGTTCCTCGACAAGGCTGGAGAGCGACGCCTTGATCAACTCCCACAGTCCCGCAAGCCCTTTCTGGTGGACGATCTGGACGATCTCCAAACCCTTCTCGGCGGCAGCCGCACCCCCCTCCAGCAACTCGACCGCGGCCTTGCCCCACACCTTGACCGCGACCTTTCGGAAGGTCTCGTATGTGAGCCCGAGGATCTGCGCCGTGAGATCGAACAGGCCGGCCGCATCGAGCTTCTCGGGCAACTTGATGGCGGGACCTGCCGACCCGCGGAGCCACTCGAAGAAGCCGGACACGAGGTATTCGTCGATATTTTTCATGAACTGCGCGAAGCCCGCGCCGACGCCGGATGCGAGGTTCTCGATAAAGCGGATGGGGTGAGCGAGGATGTCGCCGACGACGTTGGCGATGCGCGAGAGCACGGAGTAGAGCAGCTCGCCCAGCTTCTCGATGACATCGGCCGCATCCTCGATGAAACCGACGGCCTTGCCGATCCAGCTTCGGCTGACGTCCTCCTTGATCTTGTCGAAGGACTCCTGCAGCGAATCGACATTGCTGCGGTAGGACTCGGCCAGCGTGTCAGCCAGCTCCTGCTCCTCAGCGCG
>Ga0335073_10008903_pt1 | contig 14074 bp, 14 predicted proteins | sample Lox_Sample_22_FD_207093 | JGI IMG/M metagenome (GOLD analysis project Ga0335073, IMG submission 207093) | Soil microbial communities from Loxahatchee National Wildlife Refuge, Florida, United States - Lox_Sample_2.2 | ecosystem: Environmental > Terrestrial > Soil > Wetlands | place: USA... | reverse complement strand
CCATAATGCCCTGCGCAGCGGCAGCGATGAACCGAAACCCGCGCAGCGAGGCTCCAAACAGAAGTAACTCGACGCGCGCAAGAAATGGCGTGAGAGGTGGATAGACAACATAGCCCCAGGCGAGATGACGGGCGTTGTCGTACGTGAGCAGCTCGTCGCGATGGAAGCCGTAGCGGCCGTTGACGGCAAGATGGACCAGGAAAATGGCAACGCCAAAAAGAATTAGATTCGTGGTGTCGCTGAGATGGGTTCGCGGAGCCTTCATGGCAGGCACCTGGTGCAGGGCAGGAATCGTTTACACCTGCGCCGGGCACGACGTCAGTGATCTCGGGCACGATGCAGGAACAGGGCTGATATTCTGGCAGCACCCTATCACTTCTGCCCGCGCTGACAACTCCCGGAGCTCTCTCGCTGCATGGAAGCCTTAGTAGAACTGGATCGCGTCTCAAAATCCTATGAGGAGAAGGCCGCGGTTCGCGATCTGAGCCTGAAAATCGAAGCCGGCTGCATGTTCGGCCTGCTGGGACCCAACGGAGCGGGCAAAACTTCGACGATCCGCATGATGATCGGCATCACGATGCCGGACGCGGGCAAGGTGTCGCTGTTCGGCAAGCCCTTCGGTAACGGCGCCCTCAGGCGCGTCGGATACCTGCCGGAAGAGCGCGGCCTCTATAAAAAGATGAAAGTCATCGACCAGCTGGTCTTTCTCGCCGAGTTGCGCGGCCTGGGAGCACTGGAGGCCAAACGGCGTGCCAGACACTGGTGCGAGAAGCTGCAGATTGCCGACTCGATCGACAAGAAAACTGAGGAGTTATCAAAAGGCATGCAGCAGAAGATTCAGTTCATCTCGACCCTGTTGCACGATCCCGAATTGATCATTATGGACGAGCCCTTCTCCGGCCTCGATCCGGTAAATGCTGCGCTGCTACAGGACACCCTTCTCGAACTAAAGAAGAACGGCAACGCAGTGCTCTTCTCCACCCACCGCATGGATCAGGTGGAAAAGCTGTGCGATTCGATTTGCCTCATCAATCGCGGCGAGGCGGTTCTTGCCGGCGGAATGCGCGAGGTGAAGTCACGCTACGAGCGCAACCGTGTGATCGTGCAGTTTGAGGGCAGCGATGAATTTCTACAGCACCCGGCAATCGCCGAGGCGAAGAGTTACGCAGGCCACGCGGAGATTAAGCTGAAGCCCCACGCCGACGCTCAGGACCTTCTCCGGACAGCAGCAGCGACGGCGACGATCACGAAGTTCGAGCTTGTGGAACCGTCCCTCGAGGAGATTTTCATCGAGACAGTAGGAGGGCGCGCCGATGCGTGACGGCTTGCTGAGGAACACGCTGCTGATTGCGAAGCGCGAGTACCTCGAGCGCGTACGAAGCCGCGTCTTCCGCATCACAACCCTCCTCGTACCCATTGGAATGGCGGGAATGGCATTCCTCGTGTCGATGAGTGGAAAGAAGCTGGAGGGAGTGCAAAACCTGGCGATTCTTTCGAATAATCCAGGGCTGGCGCAGCAGGTAAAGGCGGCGCTGGAGGACGGCACGTTTAAGCCAAAGCTGGTGGAGGTCTACGCACCGTCGACAGAAGCGGACCTGGAGCGAGTTAACCAGCAGGTGAGCACGCACCAGATAGAGGGATATCTGACCCTCAACACCATGAAGGGAGAGGACCAGCCGGAGGCGACGTGGATTTCGGGTAGTTCGATCAACCTGGTGGGCAAGGCGCAGACAGACTCAGCAGTGCGGTCGGCACTGATCCGCGAGCAGTTGCTGGCGCGCGGGATGAGCGAGGATCAGGTCCACGACCTGATGAAGGAAACGAAGCTGGAGACGAAGCAGCTGAAAAACGGCACAGCGGTTTCGTCGGACTCGGAAAAAAGCTTTGCCGGCGCCGACGCGCTGATCATTTTGCTGTATGCCTCCGTTCTCATTTACGGAATCAACATCGCGCGGTCGGTGGTCGAGGAGAAGACATCGCGCATTTTCGAGGTATTGCTGTCGACGGCATCCTCGGACTCGCTGATGCTGGGCAAGCTCCTGGGTGTGGGAGCGGTGGGCCTGACGCAGATGGGAATCTGGGTTGGCCTGGTGGTGCTTTACGCCGGCTCCGCGATGGCAGCCAGCCAGGGGATTCACGGCCTCAGTTCGCTGGGCCTCACACGCGCAGAACTCCTGTTTTTTCCGTTTTTCTTCCTGGGCGGATTTCTGCTTTATAGCGCGCTGGCGGCGGCGCTGGGCTCGAGCGTGAGCGGAGACCAGGAGATTCAGCAGTTCAGTTTCATTCTGATTTCCCCACTGGTGGCAAGCGTGGTGCTGCTGCCCTACGTGCTGGGGAACCCCAACTCGACGGCCTCGATTGTCCTGTCGCTGTTACCGCCCTTCACACCGATCATTATGTACATGCGCATCTGCGCCCAGATGCCGCCCGCCTGGCAGGTGTGGCTGTCGGTGGCTCTGCTCGCAGCCTCCGTGTGGGCCATGGTGTGGCTCTCGGCCCGGATCTACAGGATCGGCGTGCTTATGTACGGCAAGCGGGCGACCCTGCCGGAGATGATGCGCTGGCTGAGGTACAGCTAAGGCAAGCCAGTAGCCCACTTCCGCTAAGGAACTGGATCGCGCGTTCCCATCGGGACCGAACCGCGGCAGGAGCGGATGCGCCGGAAGCTCAGGGCGAGCCCTTTCGCAATGCCATACCTCTGAACCGCCTCGACGGCGTAGCGGGAGCACGTCGGCTGGTACCGGCAGTGGATCCAACGGCCGGTTACCGGATGCAGGTAGTGGTGATAACCAGCCACGGTCGCAGTGAAAACGCGCACGCTTACCTGGTGCGAGGGCGGACGGAGAGAATCGGCAAACGCGAGTCCAGCGAGAATCAGCAACGACGCCAGCCAGGGCACGGGGCTTCGCAGGACTTTGGCCATCGTCCTTAGTCTCGCCTCCTTCAGGCTCCGCAGTTCGGACATTTGACGGCTGACTGCAGGCGCTTATTGCCGCAGCTGGGACAGACGATGAGATTGCCCTGCGGTCGTGCCAGGAGATAAACGATAAGGCCCACGATGCCGGTGAACAGCACCAGCAGCATCCAAAGGACCCCGTTCTCGAGGCCCCGAGCTTTCGCGTCGCGAGCCACCCAAACCAGGATGGCAATATTGAGGCCAATGATCGCGATGAAGATGAAGAGGAAAAAAGATCCACAGATGCCGCAGGTGGCGGCGCCGGCGGCAGCGGAAGCGTCGTCGTTCTGAGCCAGTGCGGAGACGGTGGAAAGTGAAATTCCGGAACACAGAAGAAACAGGGCGAGCTTCCTCATGGGCCTCTTTTCGATGCTCGGTTTTGGGGAGGAAGATATTTTGCGGCAGGTCGTACGAAGCAGGCAATAGAAAACCGCGGCTCAGCAGGGACGCCGGCTCAGGAGGGGTCCGGAATTGGGTACAGGCTCAGGCGCCGCGTGAATGGCGGGCCGACTCGCTCCCGCGCGGGAGATCCGCCGCCCCGGAGCCGGGCGTGGGGAAGGGCGTGACCGAACCCGAGCCCCCGTTGTCGCCATTGGAGCCATGAGGACGACGATCCACAGCCCGCGGCCGCAGGTTCGTCGGCAGAAAGATGCTGAAGACCGTGCCGTGCCGGTCGGGATGAACCGAAGAGCGAAGCTGCATTTCCCCGCCGTAGCGCTGGATGATCGAGCGCGTCACCCAAAGACCGAGGCCGGTTCCACGCTGGCCTTTCGTGGTGAAGAACGGCTCGCCGAGCCGATGCTGGACCTCGGGCGGGATCCCGCTGCCGGTGTCCGCGACCGATACGCGGATACCACGAACGCCGGGATCGCTCCAGCTGCGTGTGCAGCGGACCCGCAACCGGATCCGTCCGCGAAGCGACGACGCCTCAATCGCGTTCGTCACCAGATTCGACAGAACCTGGCGCATTTCGCCTGGATAGACGATGGCTTCCTCGCCGCAATCGTACTGGCGTTCGACCCGGAGGTTCTTCTCCATCATGCGCCGGCCGTAAAGCGACAGAACTTCTTCCAGCAATTCCTCGACGTGAACGGGGACTGGGCCTGTGGTTTCGCGCGAAAACTTCAGAGTCTGACGGCTGATCTGGGCAACGCGGTCCAGTTCACGCTGCGCTAGTGCCAGATAGCCCATCACGGTAGACGGCAGATTCTTTTCTTCCCCGACAAGGAACAGCAGGTTCATCACCGATTCCAGCGGGTTGTTGATCTCATGTGCAATGGAGGCGGCAAGACGGCCGATGGTGATCAGCTTCTGGTTTTCGCGGAGCATGACCGCCGAGCGGTCCAGTTCGTGCTGGGCATGGCTCTGGACGATGGCCGACTGCCGGACCTTCAGAGCACGAGCAATCGCAGAAGGCAGCCGTTCCATTTCGCCCGACTGCACAATCTCCGTGGCTCCCTCGCGAAGCATCCGGATCGCGCCGGCTTCCCCGACGCGGCCACCGGCCAGCAGCACCGGAATCGGCGATTCGGCAGAACGCGCGCGGTCAATGACCTCGCGAATATCAATGTCGATGAGACCCTCCGTACCCGCGATGATCAGGTCCGTAGAGCCATGGCTCAGTTCCTCGAGGAATTCGCGCCGGTTTTCGGCAAACTCGAGGGTCAACCTCAAACCCGCGTGACGGGCGGCTGCGCGAACGGCATGATGCGACAGCGCAGCGCAGCGCAGCATCAGCACGGCCGGAATGGAGGAGCCTGTCATGGTTGCACGACCATACTGGCCGGACCGGGGCTGGGCGTTCGGCCTTTCCTGCACGCTTCTTGTGGGAAGCTTTCTTTCAGCTTCCACCCATCCCATACGAGCCTCCTGGTATTCCCGCCTTCCGAAGCAAAAACCTGGCCAACTACGCGTCCGAAACCGTGCCAGGCGGAAGTTGGCGTTGATAGGGCCCGCAGCGTCCTGCTTAAAAATTTCGATGTGAGCACACCGTTGAGTGTTGCTTGATCAGAAAACGGGCCGCTAGCTGAAAACGCGGGATTTGCAGCCAGGCCGCCGAATTCCGTCCCTCGCAACGGGAACTGGCCGGACCGCACAATTTTTGGCAACTCGAAACGGGTATTCTGATCTAAACAGAAGACTTCGCATGAATTCAGTGACAACGAAGACGCTGGTTCTGTGCATGCTCCTGGGAGGCGCCTTGCCGCTGGAAAAAGCGGCGCAGGCACAGAGCAATCCGGGAAATTCGGCCGCGAACCCTTATTTGGGCAGCGTGCAGGCGGTGCCCTTTTCGCCTGAGCCCCGAGCGCTGTCGCTGGACGACGCAATCAAACTGGGGATCGAGAACAACCTCGCCCTGACGCTGGAGCGCGAACAGCAAAGGACAGCCGACGCAGCGAAGCTGCAACTGGTGACGGTTCTGCTGCCGACGATTACGCTGCATGGCGAAACCGGCGTACATCAGTACAACCTCGAGGCGGAGGGATTTCACCCGGCTTCGCTGGGAGAATTCGCTGCCCATTTGCCGCCGGGCACGAGCACTTCGTCCTTTCCGCTGGTGACCCAGGTAGACACGACAATCGGCCAGTTGAACTTCTCGCAATACCTGTTCAACTGGGCCGGTTACGACGTGTGGCGGGCATCGCAGGCCTTTACGAAAGCGGCGTACTACAACGCTCAGTCGTCGCGCGGCCTCGTGGTGCTCAATGTGGGGGATACGTACCTGCAAGCGCTGGCCGCCAAGGCTCGGCTCGATTACGCCCAGGCGCTGGTAAAGACCGATCAGACGGCGTTCGACCAGGCACACGAAGAGCACCTCGCCGGCGTGGTCGCGAATCTCGACGAGCTGCGGGCGAAGGTGCAGCTGCAGAGCCAGGAGCAGGCGGCGATCGCGGCGCAGAACGATTTCGATAAGGCAAAGATCGCGCTGAATCGCGAGATTGGACTCCGGCCCGAGCAGCCAATCACGCTCACCGAATCCAGCCCCTATGCCGAGCTGCACCCAATGGATCTGATTGACGCACGCATTGAGGCTTATGCCAACCGGCAGGACTACCTTGGGCTCAAGCAGCAATTGATCGTCGCGGAGCGTGAACGCAAGGCGACACGGCACGAGCGCTTCCCTACCCTGATCTTCAGCGGCAACTGGGGTGTAACCGGCGTTTCCGGCGGTATCTATCACGATACATTCGCAGCAGTGGGCACGCTGAGCGTTCCGATCTTCAAGGAAGCCGAGTTTCGCGGCGATCGCGATGCGGCGGAGGCGCAGCTGGAGGAGATCCAGTCCCGTCTTGAGGATTTGAAGCAGAAGATCGACCAGCAACTGCGCGACAGCCTTCTGGACCTGCAAACCGCCACCGAGACAGTACAGGTGGCCAGGAGCAATGTCGATTTGGCAACGACGGCTCTGGACCAGACCGAGGACAGGTTCAGGGCAGGCATCAGCGACAACCTGCCGGTGTCCGAAGCGCAGTCCACTCTGGTGGCGGCGCAATCACAGTACGTGAGCAGCGTCTATCAATTGAATCAGGCGCGGCTCGGCCTGGCGCGCAATCTGGGCATCGTCGACACGCAGTACCGGACCTTCCTGCAGGGCGGCAACCCTCCTGAGGTAAAAAGCGACAAGGCCGTGGGATTGCCGAAGTAGCGGCATTGCCCGCTCGCGCGTGCGATTCTTAGAGCGTGGAATCGGTTGAGGCGCTCTATCGCCGATCGCTGGCGCAGCACCAGGCGCGGATGGAAGGCGTGCGGCGATGGCACATCGGTCTGGGCTACGCGAAGCTGGCAGATTTTCTTGCCGGCGTGATCGCCGCAGCGGCGCTGATCCATATGCACGGGCCCCTGAGCCTTCTCCTGATTCCGCTGCTCGTCTTCATAGCGCTGGTTGTTGCGCATGACCGCGTGATTCGGCGGCTTGCAAAATACTCGCGCGTCACGCAGTTCTATGCGCGGGGACTGGCACGGGTTGAAGAGCAGTGGGCGGGGACAGGCGAAACCGGCGATCGGTTTCTTGACTCCGCGCACCCCTATGCCCGCGATCTGGATTTGTTCGGGAAAGGGTCGCTGTTCGAGTTGTTGTGCACCGCCCGCACGCGCATTGGCGAAGAGACCCTGGCGAGGTGGCTGTTGACTCCGGCCGATCCGGCTGAGATCCGGGCCCGGCAGGCAGCAGTGGCAGAACTGAAGGACCGCGTCGGCCTGCGGGAGCAACTGTTTGCTGCCGGCGAAGACGTGCGAGCCGGTGTCCATCCGGATCAGCTCGCGAAGTGGGGCGATGGCCGGCCGCTATTGCAGTCGCGCACGCTGCCGTGGGTGCTCGCGGGGCTCGCAGCGGCATGGGCCGCGTCCATCGTGTTCTGGGTGCTGACGCGGAACTGGGATCTCACGCTCCTCATGTCGCTGATCAACTACGCGGTCAGTTACTCGCTGCAGCGACAGGTGAACGAATCGGCAGAGGCGGTAGAAAAGGCAGCGCCGGACTTGAAAGTGCTGGCCGAGGTGCTGGAGATCATAGAGCGGGAGCCTTTCGAGGCGGACAGGCTCCAGAGGTTGCGGGCGGGCCTGGACACGCACCACATTCCGGCATCGCGAGTCGTGGCGAAACTGGACCGGATTTACGACTGGCTGGAAGATCGACGTAACGGATTCGTGGCGATTTTCAACGCCTTCGTGTTCTACACTACGCAGCTCACCATGGCCGCCGAGCGCTGGCGAGCGCTGTTCGGAAGCGCGATTCGTGGCTGGCTGGAGGCGACAGGCGAGTTCGAAGCGCTGGCGGCGCTGGCCGGATATTCGTTTGAGCATCCCGCGGACGTTTTGCCTGAGGTTTGCGCCGAGACGCCCTGCTTTGATGCGGAGTGCCTGGCGCATCCGCTGCTGCCGGTGGCCCGGGCGGTGGGAAACGATCTGCACCTGGGCTCTGCGCCACAGCTGATCGTGATCAGCGGGCCGAACATGGCGGGCAAGAGCACCTTTCTTCGCGGAGTCGGCCTCAACGCTGTGTTAGCCCAGTGCGGCGCTCCCGTGCGGGCGAAGAGGCTTCGGATGTCGCCCCTGACCGTGGGCGCGTCGATCTGTGTTCTCGATTCGCTCGCCGGCGGAGTGTCGCGGTTCTACGCGGAGATTCAGCGCCTGAAAGTGTTGTCGGATCTGGCCGCGGGACCGCGGCCGCTGCTCTTCCTGCTGGACGAGTTGCTGTCGGGGACGAATTCACACGATCGCCTCGAGGGAACCCGTTTCGTCGTGCAGGACCTGGTCCGGCGGGGCGCAATTGGGCTGGTGACAACCCACGATCTCGCGCTGACGGCGATCCCGGACACGATGAACAGCGCAGCAACAAACTGCCACTTCGAGGACACGATTGAGGATGGCCGGCTGAAGTTCGACTACCGCCTGCGGCCCGGGATTGTGCAGACCAGCAACGCCCTGAAACTGATGGAGGCCGTGGGACTGAGAGTGGCGGACAGTTGACGCTCAGTGCTTTTCGTCGGTGGGCTGCCAAAGTTCGACGCGATTGCCTTCCGGATCGGTGATCCAGGCAAACTTTCCGTAATCGGCGTTTTCGCGTTTCGGATCGACCTGGACACCTTCGGCGGCGAGCTTGTCGAGAAGCTTATCGAGGTCGTCGACCTGCAGGTTAATCATGGCAGGCTGGGTCGTTGGAAAGTAGGTGCTGGTCTCACTGAAGAAAGCGAAGGCAATCATGGCGCGCTCGTGCTCGGCCGGAATAGCAAAAGAGCCGTGCTGGAAGGGCAGGCCGAGGTGCTTTTCATACCACGCATAGAGCGCCTTTGGGTCGCGCGCTCGGAGAAAAACCCCGCCGATGCCGGTGGCCTGGGCCATATTATTCGTCCTCAGAAAGAAGTTTTACCAGAGTTTCGGGGTGCTTGCGCCCACGCTTCTCCTCTCGCGATGTATCGGGCAGGATGCGTTCGGGTTTGGGCTGTCCGACGCGCTCGCGGGCGTTGGCTTTAACCGCCTTCACCGCGGAGAAGGTTCGCTTTTTAGCGCGTTTCTTCGCCATTTGTGCATGTTACAGATACAAATCCACCAGCCAACGGCCGGCTCGCCGGCGCGGCGCGTGATCCGATTGTCCTATAAAACTGTCTCCGGCAGCGGTGCAATGTGAAATACTTCCAATGGAATCTTTTATTGGAGCTGTAGGCCGATGGAAGAACGCGATTTCTTTGATGAGAAGGCGGAGCAGAAGAAGCATTCGCTGACCTGTCCGCACTGCGGGCAGGCGGGCGAGTATGAGGTTCGCTGGCTTGTGCGGACGCGCAAGGCGCAGCTGCCGAAGCACGCCGACGAGCGGGACCGGGCGCGGTTTGCCAAGGCGCAGTCGTACATGGTTCGGCAGGACGACCTCGTGGCCTGCAAAAACATCCGGTGCCGGAAGCGGTTCGAGGTCACGAGCCTGCAGTCCGTCGCCTTTTTGCAGTCGGCGTAGAGAGCCGGGTAGCAGGCGCCAGAAGTATGAGTCACGAAGGGATTCGCCTGGTGAGCGCGGAAGCGGCGCGGCGCGCCCCCGAGCAGGATCTGCCCCGCGAGGCGATCACGCCCTCAAAGGTGCGGGTGCAGCAGTCCACTGGCGAAGGTCTCGATATCGAGTGGAAAGACGGGCATCGCAGCCGGTGGAGTTTTGCGTGGCTGCGAAATGCCTGTCCCTGCGCCACCTGCCACGAGGAGCGCGAGGCCCAGGGGCGCCAACCGGGTGAACCAAAGCCGAAACCAGCGACGCCGTTGCCCATGTATCAGCCGCCACCGCGTCCGAACTCGGCTAGCCCGGTCGGCAACTACGCGATCAGCTTCCAGTGGAATGACGGGCACGCCAGCGGGATCTACTCCTGGGACTATCTGAGGCGACATTGCGGGTGCGAAGCGTGCCGCGCCAACACGAGCTAATCGATCCCCGGATTCACGGTTCCGGCCGGCGTGCGTCGAGAGCCACAGCGACCTTTGCGTAAAACGCGGCAAGATCTTCCGAAGGGCCGATGGTCAGACGGCGAAAAACCTTCAGCAGCGGGTAGATGTGCGAGCCGCGAATGTCGAGGGCGGGCATGGCCATCTCTTCGCCCGCATCGGATCGGCCCGAATTCAGTTGGCCGGGATAGACGGCCATGATCCAGTCGCCGGGAAACTTCCTGCGGAAAACCTCACCGTAGTAAGCGCCCCAAATGCGGGTGACCTCCTCCTGCTCGGAGTCAGGGACGGAGATGCGCGCGGCCAGCACGGTTTCCAGACGCGAGATCGACTCGGGCGTGTAGTCGAGGATTAGCCCGTGGTCGGCTTCGGCAATGCGCACAGCCTCTTTCGCGTGCGCTTCCATCATGGCGTCGAGCGAGTCGAAGGATTGTTGAGAGAAAGGGGCGGCCGACATCCCTATCAGAGTACAGGGAGTCGCTCCATGGGTTTCGCAACCGGGACAGATGGCCGGTCGCCCATGTATCTTTGATGTTTGCGACATAGTCTGAGGGGTCCGTCCCGGAATTGCTGGAGGAGTGGCCGGTTGATGAGGAAGTGGAGTGTGCGTTCTGGCGTGGTGGCGATGGCCGCTGCGTTCTGCCTGATGGGAATGCTGGCCGAAGGCCAGGTGGTGAGCCCGCCGCCCAATCCGCAGTTGCCGCCTCCGGCTCCGCTGGCCGGCGTGAAGTACGACTTCCCCTGGGAGATCTACGGGGGCCTGGCATACTCGCACTTTGATGCCGGACCGCAGACGTTCCAGGGCGCGAACCTGGGCGGGTTTGACGCGCGAGCCATCCGCGAGCTGGGCACACGCTGGGGCGTGGGCGTGAACGTACGCGGCTACTACGGGACCAGCGGGGCAGAACCCAACTGCGGGAGTTGCAGCGGCAGCGGCCCGAACGCAGGCCCGATCGAAGGCCCGTTCGTGAGCGAACACCTGTTCCTCGCCGGGCCGGAGTATCGCCTGAAGTACAACGAGCACGCGGCTATGATGCTGCACGCCTTCGCAGGCGGAGCGTATGGAAACTTCACCAGCGGGCTCAACGGAGTGCCGCCGCAGAACGTCGGCTTCTTTTCGAACCAGTTTGCTTTTGGCGGGGCCTTCGGTGGATCGATCGATCTGAACCGGTCGCCGCGCCTGGTCTTCCGAATCGCGCCCGATGCGACGCTGACGAACTTTGGAAGTGCGGGCATGAAGGAACAATTCGCAATCTCGGTAGGCGTGGTGTACCGGATGGGACACCCCAGGCGTTAGACAGGTAGCTGGACCCGGGGCCGAGGCCACAATGATCGATCTGCTTCACCGCCGCCTGCTGGCCCTTCTCCTTTCCCTGCTGACAAGCGCCACCGCCGCCGTGGAGGCTCAGCAGAAATTTTCCCCGACGAGTCTGGCCTCGCCCACTGTTCCCGGACCGATCTCTGTCTACGACAACTGGTCCACCTACGACGAACTCTCCGACAACGTGCCTCTCACCCAGGAACTGGCGATGCGCGAGCTCGATCAGATCCTCCGCCTCCGCAAGGCTGGCGTGCGCTTCGACTATTACGTCATGGACGCCTTCTGGTTTGATCCGGATAGCGGCTACCGCACCTGGAAGAAACCCAACTGGCCCAACGGTCCCGATCTCTGGCTGAAGGCGTGCCTCGAAAACGGAATCCGCCCCGGCCTGTGGTTTAGCACCAATACGCTCGTCCATCTCAACGCCACGCCGCAATGGCGCAACTCGCTGAACAAGCAGGGCGGCGCCATGTCGATGTTCGAAGGCGGGTTCCTTCCGGACTTCATGCAGACCCTGCAGTACTGGTACGACCGCGGCGTGCGCATGTTCCTGTTTGACTTCGCCGACCTGACCGCGGCAACGCCAGCCTCGGAAGCGGCTCTGACCAAAGACGAAATCATTCGCCGCAATTCAAATGCACTCCGCGACGCTCTGATTGCCTTCCACCAAAAGAACCGCGACGTGGTCCTTGAAGCCTTCAACGGCTTCGGCGGAGTCATGGATTCAACGTACTATCCCTTCCCTTTCAAAGATCCTGTCGATCTGCGCTGGCTGGAGGCTTTCGATTCGCTGTACTGCGGCGATCCTCGACCGGGCGATGTTCCGGAGATGAACTTCTGGCGTTCGCTTGAAATCTACAGCGATCATCAGACACGGCGCTATGAAGAAGCCGGCGTGCCTCTGGAGCGCATTGACACCACCAGCTTCATGCCTGGCGTCACCGGCACCATCTACCGCCGCGGCTTTCAGGAGTGGAAGGGATCCCTTCTGCTCACGCTCGCGCGCGGCGGATGGATCGACACCAGCTATGGCAATCTCGAACTGCTCAGCGACGAGGATGCCCGCTGGTGGGCGCGCGTTCAGTCGCTTTTCCTGCATCTGCAGGCTATCGGCCGCACGCACACCTTCGGCGGCATCCCGGGAGACGATCAGCCGTATGGATTCGGCTCCCTCGACGCCGATGGCAGTGTCTATGTCGTCGTGAATCCGCGCCAGGAGATGGCTGCGATCCACCTTCCGCTGCATGCAGAAGATCAGCAACCCCTGACAAGGGGACGCGTGCAGTTTCGTGACGCCGGCTTCGTTCCGCAAATCAGCGGCCAAACTGTCACGCTTGGCCCAGGACAGATGGCGATGATCGGCTACGGCCGTTACGCGGCTCCTGTGTTCGATCTCGGGGTGCAGCAGGACACCGTGATTCCGCGGTCGATCCAGCCGGTCGCCGCCGATTTCAAATCTGTCGGCAAAGGGATCGTTCAGGCTGTGATTCCCGTTCCACCAGATGGCGACCTGCGCATGATTTTTCAGCAGTACGATTCCGACGGCACGCTCCACCGCACGTTTGCAGGCGACACACCCATGGGCAAAGTCCTGCAGATGAGAGCTGAACAGGCGGGAAGACAGATCCCGATTCACAAGGAATACGACCGGGGGAACTGGTCGGGGCTCTCCTGGGCTGCGGGCGAGATTCGCCATGCGGACCTGCAATCCGGCAGTCCTCTGACCATCACCTTCGAGTCAACAGAGAAGAAGCCGGTGGTCCTTAAGGGGCATCTTTATCTGGTGCGGTATTAGCATCTTCTCTTCTTGGTATGATGCGCAGGATGCAGCGAATCCATTTTCCCAAACAGGTAACGGCCACTGCATCAGATTTTCAGGAGCAGACAGATTTCCAGACTCGGTCACTCGACCTGGGTTGGAGGTCCCTCCTGACCGGCCCTTTGGAAACGGCTTGAAGCGATCCTGAGTTCCCTGTTTGACCGTGGGCGCCGCAGAACTTTCCGGCAAGTGAGTCTCCAGAAATTCGCTCCGAGACACATTTCATGAATCACCTGTCCGGGACGGGCATCGTAAGTCATGAATTATCGACATCATAGCTGGCCGCGAGGTCCGGATCCATGAAGAAACTGATCATTCCGGTAGTGGTAGTGGCTGTGGCTCTGGTGCTGCTTCTTGTGATCGGCAGTCACTGGGATTCGTGGAAGAGCCACGCAACCCTGCAAAAGACCAACGACGCGTATGTCGCTTCCAACCAGATACCGCTCAGCACCCGAATCACGGGTACGGTTCGCCGCGTCGATGTCGGCGACTATCAGTCGGTCCGGGCCGGTCAGCTGATTCTGGAACTGGACGATGCCGACTATCAGGCCGTGGTGGATGAGGCGGGAGCGGCGATCGACGCGGCGAGGGCACAACTGGCGGCGAACCAGGACGCGAAGAGAGCCGCTGACGCGAGCATCGAGAGCGCGAAGCAGGCCGTCGCACAGGCTGAGGCCGCAGCCACATCTGCCCAGGCAGCGATCGAAGCGGCGAAGGCGCAGGTAACACAGGCGGAGGCTGAGTACCACCGTGAGGACACTCTTCTTTCCGCCAGGGCCGCGACCCACCAGCAATACGAGCAGGCTCTGGAGGGGCGAGATGCTGCGCGGGCCGGACTTCAGGCGCGACAGGCGGACCTGGTTCGCGCCCAGGCTGCGATTGCCAGCAGCCAGTCGGCATTAGCAGGAGCGCTTCAGCAAAGAGCAGGACTTCAGGCAAACGACAGCGCGCTGACAGCGCAGATCGCCGCGAAGAAAGCCTCTCTTGTCGTGTCCAAAGTCAATCTGAGCTATACAAAGATTTTCGCGCCTGCCGACGGACAGGTGGGCAAGCTTCA
>Ga0335073_10008902_pt1 | contig 14078 bp, 11 predicted proteins | sample Lox_Sample_22_FD_207093 | JGI IMG/M metagenome (GOLD analysis project Ga0335073, IMG submission 207093) | Soil microbial communities from Loxahatchee National Wildlife Refuge, Florida, United States - Lox_Sample_2.2 | ecosystem: Environmental > Terrestrial > Soil > Wetlands | place: USA... | reverse complement strand
CAAGATAGCGCGACGACGGCCGGTCCCAAGCGGCGTAGCCGTGCGGCCGAATCAGTGCTGGAGCATGGATTTCGTCAGCGACAAGTTGGCCGACGGACGGTGCTTCCGCATTTTCACAGTCGTGCACCAGTTCACGCGGGAGTGTGTCGCCTTAGCAGCGGATCGCGCGATGACGGGAATGAAAGTCACGCAGGTGCTGGGAGCGGCAAAAGCGGAACGCGGTAGTCTGCCGGAGAGCATCACGGTGGACAACGGCAGTGAGTTCTCGGGACGTGCGCTAGAAGCCTGGGCGATGAGTCACGAAGTGCAGTTGTGCTTTATTCGACCGGGCCGTCCGGTGGAGAACGGATTCATCGAGAGTTTCAATGGCCGACTACGTGACGAGTGTTTGAACGTGGAGTGGTTCGCATCGCTGGATGACGCGCGGCGAAAACTGGCGAAGTTCCGCGAGCATTACAATCACCAGCGACCACACAGCGCCTTGGCCGATCGGACACCCGCAGCATTCGCGGCGCTGCACCGGCCAGAGCATAAATTTTCTACGTTGATGGGGCGCGCACTCCAGAGCCTCTTGATTGAGTCTCTGGAGTGCGCGAAATCCGCGTCAACAGCGGGAGAAAGGACTTACACTGCCCGAGACCTATAACATCGTTTGTGACAGAAAATGGGAGCGGTTCATCGACTTCATCGCTCGTATATGAAGTGGACGCCAGTTCTGGGGCGTTGGTGCATAGGTTCCCATTGCCCTCTGCTTTCAACATGGTTGCCTCCTGGTGGGCATGCGGCGGGAACATTTATCTTGGATCGAACGGAATGGATAACCAAACGTTCGAACGCTTTAACCCGAAGACAGACGAGCTCGTCAATGTCGGTTCCACCGATTTCAGGGAAAGAGGATGAGAACGAGATCGTTTTTTGCAGGGCACAAGTTTGCTCTGACAACGTCACGCCGAAGATTAAACCGCTTCTGGGGTCATTCGTTCTAATCTGTTTGGGGCAACTACCCGCCGCGTCCCCGAATTTTCCCCGCGCAGACCGCTCCCGCTCTGTCCGGAAAGCGGAAGCGGAGGTGGAGGCGGCGGAAACGGTACATTCACTCTCGGCATTCGCCAGCCCGGCCAGAACTGGACGCAGTGCATGGCTGCCAATGCGAATACATATAGCATCGGCGGATCTACTGAACTTGCTGTAAATGTTGCGACGAACACAAATAGCAACATCAGCGAATATACCAGTTTTGCGACCGGCAATGAGATAACAGAACTGCTCTTCTCGGGGCCCGGTGCTGGTAACTTTCTTGAGGTAGCGAGTCATGGTGCCGGAACCCCGCTGACTGTTGGCAGGCGTACATCAAACATAATGTCTCTGAACCTCGGCGGGAAAACCGGCCTTCCCCAGGCATTAGGGTCGTCAGGTGCACAAGGACTATTAGAAACCGCAGGCAAGTGGCTAAACCTCGGTTTAGATGCGTTGGAGAAGGGGGCCATAGACTTGGGATATGCTGGCGCTGAAGCTATCAATTGTGCAATTCCTGCTGGAAATTAAATAACATGAAAGATCAAATGAGGAAAGAAGTCAGATCTGGGATTCGGCGAGCGGGCGGCTGGCTACTTGGCATCTGTTGGTTCGGGCTTGTGCTTTGGGGAATACTAGAGGCCTTCGGGACGGAGGCAAACTTTTCGGTGGGTCATCACCCCTCACGCGCCTTAGGGTATGTACTGTTGAGCATCGCTGGTATCATTTTTGTGGTCACGGCAAACCTGTGGAAAAGAGTGTTTCCGGGAATTATGCTTTTCGCTACGCTAGGGTCTTTACTAGAACTAGAGCGTGGACACGCGGTTAACAGTTCCTCGATAGTTATCCCTCGTTGGATTTCGTCCATTCAGCTAATCGTGGTCGCTGGCGTTATGGTCCTGTCATTTACATTCAAGAATCGTCCACTCAATATTCTAGATCGTTTGGCACTATTAGTGTTTACGGCGTCCATTTTCTATGGAGGTATGGAGGCAACACGGCAAGAGGTTCCACTCGCCCTGATAGTCGGTGGCCTTTGCATCTTCTTTGTGTGGCTTGTTGATCGACTGAAAGCGAAAACCGCTGCTTCCTAACGATGTGACATATATGCAAACCACGATTGCGATGATGTTGCATGCCGCACGGCTGTGCTACGCAAGAACTCATCCGGCGATTGCAAGGTATAGAAAAAACACGGGTTGAGCCAAATCGGCCAATGTCGCTAGTCTGCCGATTTCCACATCCAATTTGCTGGTCGGTTCGAGTAGAATCCGGCTGCGATGCGAACCCGACGTACCAATACGGCTCTGTCGAACAAATTCCCGCAGCCCCAATTATCTATGCAGTGCCTCCTTCGTGGAGTGATACTGGAGGTAACCAATCAGCGAGCAAGACGTCGCCGCGCTGTCAGGATAATCGTGACAAGCTCATCGTGGAGTATGCGAATTTGGAAAGCCGGCTATTTACCCGTCTGCTTTGCTTCTGAATTTGTGCCTTCCAGCAACACGAATCCAGACCCAGACTTCGCCTACAGCACGTTGAATCAAGACGATATTGAATACAACGACTATCCCGATTGGGCATTACTGCGATCTTCGATGTTGAGTGGTTTGGAATATATCGTGGCCGGATATGGTGAGAGCATATCCGTTACCAGCGGATACCGCAGCCCCTACGTTCAGCACGAGATCGATACTGCCAACATTGCGGCAGGAAAGTACAAGATACCGAGTCCGCACAGTCGACATGTGCACGGAGACGCAGTCGATATACGGGCACGAGATCAGAATACATGGAACACCTTCCACTATATTGTGCGAGACTTGGATCAACAGGCTTGTATTGAGCCATATCACAAGGCAGTAGATCATTTTCACGTTGATTGGCGTCCTTGGTCACAGTGCCCGCCGACTTGGCGAAAGTAGCAGCCGAATTGAGGAGAATCTATGCGAATTATGCTAGCTGTTCTTGTGATTGCGTGCTCAACGAATGTGCTGTCACAACAAGCTCTAGATCCGCAGTCGAACAGAGCGGAGTTACTGAGTGACCTTCGATCTGGAGACGCTCAAGTGAGGATGGACGCATTCGATAAGTTGCGAAATGATCCTAGCGCCTTGCGAGATCCGGCAGTTAAAGCATCCCTTATTAATCTCTTGGACCGGGAAAATAAAGAACCTATATTTGGCGAAGAGGAAGACTATGCCGCTTACACCAGCTGGCTTTCGGATACGGTAGCAAAGTTAATCGACTGGAGTGACCCTCATGAAGTCTGTGTGGTTGCAAATAGCTCGGACCTTCCAGATGCACTTGCAGATCATGCCAAAACGGCAGTTCATTGCCTTTTGCAGCGACTCAAAGGAGCTTCTGCTACAACTCGGGGGATAACCGTTGCGATGCTGGTGCAAGCAGTGGATAAGGGAAAGAGTAGTCTCGATGCGGATACAATTCAGCTTGTTCACCAAACTGTCTTGATTGCGCTTCAAGATTCTAACCAAAATGTAAAGGTACCCACAATAGAGGCTCTGAAACAATACGGGGGACAAGATGCGATTCCCGCATTAAGGGTCGTTGCCGAGAAGGATCCCGATCCATCCGAGCATTATGCAATACGAAAATCAGCGAGCGAGGCGATTGCGACAATTCAGAAGCGGGCATCTCAGAATCACACGAAGAGTGCAGATCAACAGTGAGGCCGCGCGATGGGCCGTCCAGCCTTCGGGATTTTTCGAAGGCTGAGCACCTCAAATGTTTACGCTATGTTCATCAGTCGCAGCCGCGATCGTGCCGCACGTGCGTGTAGACCTCACGGATGGAACGGGATGTGCTGAACATGCGAAGCTCTGGCCATCATCGAGCCTCTTATTAAGTTCGTGGCAATGTAGACGATTTTGAGACGGTGAAAGCATCCAAGTTCAACAAGATTCACCAGCTTTCAACAGTGGGCCGCAACAGGCTCAATAAGAATCGGTTACGAACAAACAAAGTTCAACTGATTTCAGTAATCCTTAGAATCTGGTTCGGGACCAGGGGGTCGGAGGTTCAAATCCTCTCTCCCCGACCAATTACCTCAATCCGGTCATTCGATCAGCGAGGCATCAGCGAGCTTTGATTCCGGCGTTTTCGGAGACGTGACACTTCAATTTCTCGAGCTCTACGTTTGTCGATGTACGCCTCTTCCGACCTGCCTTCCGTCTGAAGTCGCGCCTCTGGCAGGCCGTGATTTTCCTCCGGCGATATCGAAAATAGCGAATAGAATGTTGTGCTCAGGGGCCGAAGTCGCTTGTAAGTACCGGCTAACCATAGAAACTGGGCGCATAAGTGGAGGCACATTCCAAGTCGCATCGATACGCCAAGCTGGCCGGTTCTTTATTATCTGCCCTGGTTCTGAGCGCTCTCGCCGGTTGTAGTCGTCCCACCACGCGCCATCTGGACTTTAACCAGGACGTGCAGCCGATTCTCGCCAGCCGTTGCTTCAGTTGTCATGGCCCCGATCCGGAGATGCGCAAGGCAGGTTTACGTCTTGATCTCGCCGAATGGGCGATGCGCAAGCGTCCGCATCATCCTGACGCGATTGTTCCCGGGCATCCCGAAAAAAGCGAACTCGTCAAGCGGATCGAATCGAAGGACCCGCATTACCTGATGCCGCAAAACGCCCAGGGCGTGGCCAAGCCCATGAGCACGGCCGAGATCGCGACACTAAGAGAATGGATCAAGGAAGGCGCCGTCTATCGGCCGCATTGGGCGTTCGAGGCGCCTAAACGTCCTGCGCTTCCGACACCCCAGTCAGATGCCGGCTGGACTAAGACGCCGATTGACAAATTTATTCTTGCAAAGCTGGAGAAAGCGGGATTGCACCCGTCTCCTGAAGCCGACAAGGGAGCGTTGATCCGGCGCGTGACACTCGACCTTACCGGCCTGCTACCTACTCCCCAGGAAGTGCATGCATTCGTGAATGACGCATCGCCGGATGCATATGAGCATCTGGTCGATCGTCTGCTTGCGCAGCCCACATTTGGCGAGCAGCGCGCTCGCTACTGGCTCGATTACGCCCGCTTCGCTGATACCTACGGACTGCACTACGACAACAGCCGCGATATCTGGCCTTATCGCGATTATGTGATCCGCGCATTCAACAACAACAAACCCTTCGACCAGTTCGCCATGGAGCAGATTGCCGGCGACCTGATGCCGATGAAAAATCTCGATCCGTTGATCGCCAGCGGATATCTCAGGCTTGGCGTGAGCAGCAATGAAGGCGGCACCATTCCCGAGGAGTTGCGGGTCAACATCGCGCGTGAGCGCACCGAAGCATTCGGAGCCACCTTCATGGGGCTTACAGTTGGATGCGCAGTGTGTCACGACCACAAATTCGATCCGACTACGCAGCACGATTTTTACGCACTGAGCGCCTTCTTCAACAACATTGATGAGAAGCCTTTTAATGATGATCGCCCGGTGTGGGCGCCGGTGGTGCGCATTCCCACGGCGCAGAACCTGGGTGCGTATGATCGCGTGCTCGCCGAGCGCTCCGAACTGCAGAGCAAGTTGAATCAGATGCGACGCAACAGCCGTGGCCTGGTCACGCAATGGCTGGCTTCGGGAAACAAACCTGCGCGCGCCGTGGCGACCGATGGGCTTGTGCTCCGACTGCGGCTCGATGAAGGCAAGGGAGAGGAATTAAAGAACAGCGCACCGAATGCAAATCCCGCAAGCTTTAACACGGCTACTCTCAAAGGAGAATGGGGCGAGACCACATGGCTGTGGCCGGATTTCCGCATGCAATCCAGCACCCGCGTGCTGCTCGGGCAAACCGGCAACTACGAGGCCAAGCAGGCATTCTCGGCCGGCGGATGGTTCATGTTCCGGTCCGCGCCATTTCATCCTGGAAGTTTCGGCACTTTAATTTCGAAGATGGATTCTACCCAGCACGACCGCGGCTGGGAGCTCGCGAGTGACGACGGATTCCTCAGCGTTTCGTTAGTGAACAAGATGCCGAAGGATTCAAATCCAGCGGAGCAGCCTAAGAAAAAAGGACAAAGCGAAAAAGAACGGAAAGCCAAAGAACCGTTCGACTATCCCACGCCGCAGGACCTGAGCAAGAAAGATCTGGCCGCGAACAAGCCGCCTGAACAGTTAAAGGCCGAGAAAGAAGCGGCGAAGAAAGCGGAGGCCGAAGAAAAAGCCAAAGAGCGGTCAAAAAAGGATTCAGCCGAGAAGCCGCCGAAGGATACAACCCGACAGATTGCGATCCGTGTGGTTTCCCTCACCCCGCTGCCATTGGATGGCGCGTGGAAGCATATCTTCTTCACCTACGACGGTTCTGGCCGCGCCGCGGGAATAAAAATATTTGTGAACGGCAGTCCCGTCGCAACTCGTGTGGTCAGCGACAATCTGCGCGGCGCTACCATCCATACTCAAGCCCCTATGCAACTCGGTTGGCGCGATCCAGACGAGCATCCTGCCAAGGACGCCCGCTATCAGGATATTCGCCTGTACGCGCGCGCTCTCACTTCCGATGAAGTCGATCGGCTTCCATTCGAGGATTACGCTGCGGAGGTCGCAACGCGTCCTCAGGCGCAGTGGACCGAGGACCAGTGGCACGTGATGAGCCAGTTCTACCTCAATCGTGTGGACCCGGTTTATCAGGCGATTCAGCGCGAGATGGTCTCACTTGATGAGCAACTCGATCGCCTCTCGAAGGGCGGCAATCTGACGCAGGTTTCATGGGAGAAGCCTTCGATCGCTTACGCTCATGTGCTCACTCGCGGCGTGTACACGGCTCGCACCGAGCGCGTTGAAGCCGATACTCCACACTTTTTGCCGCCGTTGCCAAAGGGTGAACCTCACAACCGCCTTGCCTTGGCGAAATGGACCGTAAGTCCGGAAAATCCGCTTACCGCCCGCGTGACCGTGAACCGCATGTGGTATGAGCTGTTCGGGACCGGCATCGTCGAAACTACCGAAGACTTCGGCATCATGGGCGAGCGGCCTACGCATCCCGAGCTGCTCGACTGGTTGGCCGTCGAATTCCGCGATAGCGGATGGGACATCAAGCACATGTACAAGCTGATGGTGATGTCGGCTGCGTACCGGCAGAGCGCAAACTCGACGCCAGAACAGCTCGCGAAGGATCCCCGGAATCTGCTTCTATCGCACGGACCGCGGTTCCGCATGGATGCGGAGATGCTTCGCGACATTGCGCTCCAGGCGAGCGGACTGCTCGTGGAGAAGATCGGCGGCCCAAGCGTGAAGCCGTATCAGCCACCGAATATCTGGGAGGAAGTGAGTTACCCGACCAGCGATACGCTCCATTACGTTCAGCAACACGGCGACGCGCTTTACCGCCGCAGCATGTACACATACGTAAAGCGCATGGCGCCGCCGCCGGATATGGACGCATTCGATGCGCCCATGCGCGACGTGGTCTGCACCCGTCGCCAGCGCACCGATACGCCACTTCAGGCGCTGGTGACGATGAACGACGAGCAATGGGTGGAAGCGGCCCGCGCCCTAGCCGAGCGCGTGATTCACGAAGCGGGCCCGGATACGCATCAGCGCATCGATCGCATGAGCGAGATTTTGCTTGCGCATGATGCTCCCGCGCCGATGGCGGCCGCACTCGAAAGTTCACTGCAGCAACTCCAGCGACACTACGCAAAAGATCGCAAAGCAGCCAACGCTCTGGTTGAGGTTGGCGAGAGTAAACCCGACGCATCCATTCCAGAGCCGGAATTAGCCGCCTGGACAATGGTTGCCAACGAAATGCTGAATCTTGATGAGACCATTAACAAATAGCCGGAGACCGATATGAAGCAACATCCACGTTGCACCGATTGCGAAAATCCCATCACTCCTCTCGACCTTCCCATCCCTTCAACTCTTAAGCAGGAGTGGGCGGCCATTGAAACGCGGCGGCGTTTCCTCGGCCGATCCGGAAAAGTTCTGGGATGGGCAGCGCTGGCGGGACTCTTCGGAGAAATCGGTCTTCGCAGCTACGCAAAAGCAGCAGACATCACCGCGGCATCTTCAGGACAAAACAATCTTGGCTTGCCGAACTTTGCGCCGAAGGCGAAGCGCGCGATCTACCTCTTTATGTCGGGCGGTCCGCCGCAGATGGATCTCTTCGACTACAAGCCGAATCTCGCAGCTCAGTTTGACAAGGACATGCCGGATTCAGTTCGCGGCAACCAGCAGTTAACCGGCATGACTGCCGGCCAGGCACGCTTTCCCATTGCGCCTTCGCACTGGCCATTCGCGCAGCATGGAGAGACCGGGACTTGGGTCAGCGATTTGCTGCCATACACCGCGCGCATGATCGACGACCTGACTATCATCAAGACCACCCATACGGATGCGATCAACCACGAACCCGCGATCATGTTGATCAATACCGGCAACATGAATGCGGGTAAACCGTGCCTGGGTTCGTGGCTGGCGTACGGCCTGGGCAGCATGAATGACAATCTGCCAACCTTTATCGTTCTTCAGACTAAAACCAATCCCAAGGAAAACAACCAGCCGGTTTCGTCTCGCTTGTGGAGTAGCGGATTCTTATCTTCGGAATACGCCGGTGTCGGGCTGCGCTCGGGAGCCGATCCCGTGCTTTACCTTGACGATCCTCCAGGCGTGGACCGCGAGGTGCGCCGCCAGATGCTGGACACTGTGGAGAAAATTAATCGCCAGACTCTGGCCGAAGTCGGCGATCCCGAAACAAACGCCCGCATTGCGCAATATGAAATGGCGTTCCGGATGCAATCGTCGGTCCCCGAGCTCACCGATCTCAGCAAGGAACCGCAGTCCACGTGGGACCTTTACGGCCCCGATGCGAAACAACCCGGCACATTCGCATACAACTGCCTCCTGGCGCGACGAATGGCTGAGCGCGGCGTGCGCTTCACGCAAATTTACAAGCGCGGATGGGACGTTCACGATAATGCGGTCGGAATGCTGCCGGTTCTTTGCCAGGAAACCGATCGTGGTGCATACGCGCTGGTCACCGATTTGAAGCGTCGCGGCCTGCTCGATGACACGCTGGTCATCTGGGCCGGTGAGTTCGGCCGCACCGTCTATAGCCAGGGCGGTTTGTCGCATGAAAATTATGGCCGCGATCATCACCCCCGCTGCTTCACCACTTGGATGGCTGGCGGCGGCGTGCGTCCCGGCATCACGCATGGCGAAACCGACGATTACAGTTACAACATTATTAAGGATGGAGTGCACGTGCGCGACTTCAACGCAACCATCCTGCATTGTCTGGGAATTGACCACAACCGTTTCACATATAAGTTTCAGGGCCTCGACCAGAAACTGACCAGCCCGGTAACCGCTTACGTGGTGCAGGGATTGTTGGCTTGATCGCTGCGCCACAGAGACTCACAGTTGCAGTCCGCACCCTTCGCACTGGAACGCGCGTACGACAGTGGATTTTTGTTTTTGCAGTCGCTGCTGTTCTCGCGCTTATTCCGTTACTCTTGCCGCTGAACGGAAAGCCGCATGCGGATTGGCTTCAGTTCCTCGGCCGATTCCACCCGCTCATCGTGCACCTTCCGATTGGCATGCTCGTGCTGCTGCCCATATTGGAGATCGCCGGAGTAACCAAACCCGCGTTGCGTGAGGCGGCAGGGTTCGTCTTGCAAATCGCGGTAGCAGCCTGCGTACTAACAATTATTTTGGGAGTGATGTTGGCGTACGGCAGTGGAGTTACTGGCTCGACCGTGACCCGCCACATGTGGGGCGGTATCGTGCTGCTGATTACCTTGCTGATCTGTCTCACGGTGCGTCCGGCCTGGGCCGCTGGTGAGGTGCACCGGGTTTATCCCGCCGTGCTCGCCGCAGCCTTGCTCACGCTGACCTGGACCGCGCACCAGGGCGGTTCACTCACCTTTGGAAGTGACTACCTGCTTCGCTATATGCCCGGGCCGCTCAAGCGGTTCATCCCCACAGCTTCGTCTGCTTCCGACGCAGCCTACGTTGGCTCGGTTTACATGCGCACCATTCATCCGATTTTTGACGCCAAATGCGTTGCCTGTCACGGAGCAAGCAAAGAGCAGGCCGGACTGCGTCTCGACTTGTATGAACTCTTGATAAAGGGCGGAAATGACGGTGCGGTCGTCGCGCCGCGAAATCCGGAGGGGAGTTTGCTGCTGCAAAGGGTGACGCTCTCGCCCAGCGATAAACACTTCATGCCGGCGGAAGGCCGAACACCGTTGACTCCGGATGAAATTTCCACGATCCGCGCATGGATTCTGGCCGGCGCCTCGCCGTCCGCTAAGAGCATTGCAGGAATTTCCCTGGCTGCACAAAACACCGATTTGCCGCTTGAGCCCGTGGGCGATTACAGCAGCTTCATGAGCGAGATTCGCCAGATGCAACAGTCCTCCGGCGCAAAGCTGGTTGCGGTGTCGGCGAAGCCATCCGATGGTCTGATCCTGCGCACGATCGATGTGGCTTCTAGTTTTGATGACGCCCAGCTCGCGCGCTTCCAGCGCTTCGCGCCTTTCATCGTCGAGGCAGAACTCGCACGCACGGCTGTAACCGACGCAAGCTTCGATACTCTAAGCAAGTTTACCCACTTACGCGCTCTTCATCTGGAAGGAACCGCGATTACCGGACAAGGCTTGGCAAAGCTTTCATCGCTCTCACATTTAACCTACTTGAACCTAAGTGAGACCAAGGTGACAACTGGCGCGCTGGCTCCGTTGAAGAGCATGCCCAGTCTGCGTCACATTTATTTATTCAACACGCCGGCGGAGAAAGCCTCCGCGGATACGAAAGATACAAACGCTACTCTCAGGAGCACGCAATGACGAAGATCGATCGCCGCACTTTTTTTGGCACGGCTGGAATCGCGGCACTTGCAGGGCAATCGTTTGCAATCCCGTCAACTTCAGCATCCGATTCGGTTCAACTCACAGGCAATGGTGAGTGGACCTATCGAATTGTCTCAAGCTGGGGAGCTTTGCCGGTTGGCACAGCTTTCGGAGGCACTCACGGAGGCATCGCCCAGGACAAGGCCGGACATATATATATCAGCACCCAGAGCCACACCGGCGTTCTGGTGTACGATTCGGATGGCCATCTGCTCAGGCAAATTGCGACTGCGTACCCCGAAATTCACTCGATGGTTTTCGCCATTGAGGGCGGAGAAGAACACATCTACGCAACGGTCCAGAAGGGTAATCCCGAGGAGAACTGGCTGTTCATAAAGATGAAGACCGATGGGAGCGTCCTGCTGAAAATTACTGCTCCTCCAGAGGCCGGCTTCAAATCCCCAAATGAATGGCGGCTTACGGCAGCGTTGCCTGCGCCCGATGGCTCCATATTCATCGCCAATGGCTATGGTGATTCACGCATCTTTCGTTTCGATAAGAATGGAAACTATCAAGCCAGCTACTCGGAAAAAGGAAGCGCCGCCGGCCAATTGAATTGCAGTCATGGGCTTTCGATTGACACGCGCTACGATGAGCCACTTCTACTGGTTTGTGATCGCGAGAATCGCCGGCTCTGTCATTTTGATCTGGACGGCCGCTACGTCCGCACCATCACACAGCATCTGCGGCGTCCCTGCAACGTGAGCTTTCATGGAGACTACGCGCTGGTTTCAGAATTGGAAGGCCGAGCCACGATCCTTGATCGCGACAACGTTCCGGTCGCATTCATTGGGGATAATCCGCAGAAATCGCAGTGGGCCAAATACGATGTCGATCCGCGCGCGGTGAATGCGGCTGTGTTCAGCGCCGCGCACGGCTGCTTCATTGATTCTGAGGCAAACATCTACGTCTCCGACTGGAACCAAACCGGACGCATTACCAAGTTGTCCAGGACCACAAGGAGTTAAATACTGACGTTTGCTTCCAGCGAAGAAATTTGCTCCGTGAAGATGAAGACGAAATGCAATCTCAGTGCGCCCCACGCCCTTTTACATCTCCCAGATCAAGCCACAAACGTGCGCCTTTCTTGAATCAGTCCTGTGGGGTGCACGGCTTCGGCCCCGCGATTTCGCCTGATCCTAACAATATTTACCTGATAAGCTATCCGCACAAACAGATTTCGCAATGCGAAACGCATGGTTCTCTCCACAAATGACGTGACCACAGCCGGCATGGCTAGTCTCGTCAATGTTTTTCGGTTATTTTTAGCAGTGTCGGCGATTTGCTCCTGGTTAATGACGCCGGCCTTGTCTCGAATGAAACCAAGCAGGATAAAAAAATGGACTCGGCAGAAACCACGATTTTCAGAGCGTTAGACGCATTTCGCGTCGAAATACCCTCGTGGGGATTCGCAAACACCGGAACTCGCTTCGGAAAGTTCACCCAGCTGGCAGCGGCTGCAACTACGGAAGAAAAATTCAGCGATGCGGCCCAAGTACACCGGTTGACCGGCGTTTGCCCAACTGTTGCACTGCACGTGCTTTGGGATTTTCCGGAGGGAGTAAACTCCGCAAAAAGCGTCGCTGGGCTTGCGGCGCAATATGGGATACAACCCGGGTCAATTAATCCTAATTTGTTTCAGGACCAGATTTATAAGCACGGCTCGTTTGGCAACCCTGACCCGGAAGTCAGAAAGCAAGCGCTTCAGCACACAATTGACAGCATTGAAATTGCAAACAAACTGCACAGTCGCGACATTTCAATGTGGTTCGCCGATGGTTCCAATTATCCGGGCACAGCAAATATCCGCCGGCGGAAAAAGTGGTTTGAAGGAGCGCTCAGAGAAACCCATAATCGTCTCTATTCCAACCAGCGCCTGCTGGTCGAATACAAACCTTTTGAGCCGGCGTTCTATCACACCGACATCGCGGACTGGGGCATGGCCATGCATTTGGCGCAGACAGCCGGGCCGCAAGCCAAAGTGCTGGTTGATACAGGCCATCACTATCAATCGCAGAACATCGAGCAGATCGTCGCCTGGCTGCTATCGGAGCAGATGCTCGGTGGATTTCATTTCAACGACCGTCGTTATGCCGATGACGACTTAACGATCGGGTCCATCGATCCTTACCAGGTCTTTCGGATCTTTCACGAAATTCTGTACTACGAGTGGGAAACGCAGAGTCGTGCTGACATCGCCTACATGATCGATCAGAGTCACAATCTGAAAGGGAAAATTGAGGAAACGATCCAAACCGTCACCGTCGCCCAGCAGCTTTTTGCCAAGGCAGCTTTAGTGAATCACGAAGCATTGTCGCAAGCGCAAGAGCGTTGCGATCTCATCGCTGCCGAATCCCTGTTACAGGATGCATTCAATACCGACGTTCGCCCCGCGATTCAACAATGGCGCGATTCGAAAGGATTGCCTCGCGATCCTCTGAAAGCATTCCTCGAGAGCGGATATCTCGAGCAAATCACGAAGGAACGAAGCGCGCGTAACGCACAGATCCTCTCTTCATATGCCTAGTTCCGCGAAGCCATATCTTGCTTTTGATCTGGGTGCAGAGAGCGGAAGGGCGGTTCTCGCGCATCTCCGCTCCGGCGTGATTACGATTCAAGAGGTTTACCGTTTCACAAATGAGCCGGTAGAGTACGCGGGTAGTTTGCATTGGGACGCGCCGAAACTGTGGCTTGAGATCTGCAAAACGTTTTCGCGATTAGAAGAAACCGAACTGAGCGGAATCGGAGTGGACACCTGGGGAGTGGATTACGCATTGCTGGCAGAACGAGGAGAGCTGCTGCAGAACCCACACCACTACCGCGACAAACGGACCGATGGAGTAATGGATTTTGTATTCCAGAAAGTTTCGAAGGAGGAGATCTATCGCGAGACTGGAATCCAGTTCATGCCCATTAATACGCTCTATCAGTTGTTTGCCGCCAAACGGAATACACCGAAGTTGTTGAATGCTGCTAACACGCTGTTGATGATTCCTGATTTATTTCACTACTGGCTCACCGGCAAAGCGGTTTGCGAATTCACCAATGCGACTACAACCCAAATGGTAAGCGCGGAGACACACACCTGGTCGCGAAGCCTGATGGACAAACTTGAATTGCCGGCCAATCTTCCCGCGGAGATTGTGCAGCCGGGAACACAGGTGGGAAATCTCTCCGAACAATTGGCGGTTCATC
>Ga0335073_10008900_pt1 | contig 14080 bp, 20 predicted proteins | sample Lox_Sample_22_FD_207093 | JGI IMG/M metagenome (GOLD analysis project Ga0335073, IMG submission 207093) | Soil microbial communities from Loxahatchee National Wildlife Refuge, Florida, United States - Lox_Sample_2.2 | ecosystem: Environmental > Terrestrial > Soil > Wetlands | place: USA... | reverse complement strand
TTGGACAATCAATTCTCGACTCTGGAATCCCGTTGGAACGAAAATCACGTTCTCCAGGTCCTTGAGCTGTAGAATCTTTTCAACGGCATAGATGATAGTGCTTCCACTTCCGATGCCGACGACACGCGCGGGACGTGGGAAATGGTCATGCACTGCGGCGTGAGCTGCCAGCCTTTTAGCCTTCTCAATCGTTGAGAGTCCTGAGGGATCCGGGAAAGTAAGCTTGACGGGAGGAGGTTGTGGACTCGACATGAGCTTTGTATCAGACGTCCAGCCCGTCCAGGATGATTGGGTTGAAATCGTTGCCTTCAAACAACGAAAGCGAGCTCTCGACTTCGTGATGGGTGTCGTGTGTCGATCAAATCAAGATTTGCCGATGATCACCACTGCATTCCATGCGAGAGATGTGACGGATAAAGCTTGATGAGATTATAGAAACGCAATATCGTACAATCGTTCAATCGTATCATATAAATATAACACATGATGCAATTTACTTTGATGCCCCTTCCTATACACCAATATCGCCCCCGCGAATGCCCCTGGAATATACTATCCCTCTTGCCAGAATCTGCAATGGTTCGCACAATAAAGACTTGAAAATCAACCTTTAGAAAAACATTTCGATCCCTTCCGCCTCCTCTGAAAACGCAGTCCACTCAGAGTCCGTAGCACTAATGTCTGTGTCCATACTCTCCAATCCACTATTACTTTCTGTACCAACGGCACTCCCCTCAGCCTCACGCGGGGAAGAAGATTCCACATCAATCATCAGTCCTTGTCCCGCAAAGGACGCATCCAGTCTCGGCAAATAGCTCCCTCCCCCATCCTCGTCAACTTCATCCAAGAAACTGACCATTCGTCGAGCCGGTGTCCGCCCTCCTCCTCGCTCAGTTTCCTCCGGAGCGACATGGAACGGAAGATGATACTCACTTTCCTCGAGTTCCTCAGACCAATCTCGTCGGGAATTGACTCGTCGACAACTTTGGCGTCGTTCGGGGTTGGGTTTGTTGATCCAGCTTCCCTTTCGGCGCGGAGGTGGTCCGAGTTTTGCGGGCGTGTGAAGGACAACATCGACGCCTCCTTCGTTGAATTGGGGATATGAATTACTATCTGTGGATCGAGAAAGACTCCGAGCGAGAGAGCGTTGGGAGGATGCATCTATATCTCGGGACAACGAAACTGGGATGACGGTGGTAAAGGGGAGGAGAAAAGACATGAATGCATTGGTGGCACGCAACACTCTCTAAAGAAAATCAGATTCCGGGCTGTCATCGTGTGGGGTAGAAGTACGTCTTTGATCGGAGGTTTGGGCTGTGGTCGTTGTTTCATCATAACCTCCTTGTCTGTGTACCGCCGTCAATGACACAGACGGTGGGAATTGAAGCCAGTTTTTAAGTGGCAATATAGAGTTGGCGGCAGAAATCGGAGGAGAGTCCCTACCGTTTGATTCGGAGCAAGATCGGCAGTCGCCCAATTTGGAAAGGTTATTGAAGAATGGCGGGCGGCGGTGGCGGCGTTTCCGAACGCCTTAGACGTCATTACCGACATATAAATGCCGCAGAATCTCTGCCCGACCATTGCGATGCAACCCCGCGATTCGGACTATAAAATAAACATTGAGCTCTTAAGTCTCCCTCCCAGCTAGAACTCAGGGTATCATGGGATCTTGAATCGAATTGGATGCTTCACATCATTGAAAGCGTGGCGATAACGTTAAGGTTGACATGTGAAGGTTAGGTTGTTCGGGCTCGAGCAAAAGTTTCGACCTACAGACGCACGCAAACGTTTACCAGCTTCACGCCCATGGAAACCATCGAAGAAGAGAATCAACTGTCATCAAAATTGAGTGTGGAATCTGAAATGGACCGCTCTAGTGGCTGTAAAAGCCACTTAAACGGCTTTCGATTACCGCCCTTCGCAGTGACATCGTATTTCACATTCGAAAGGACAAGTAGTATATATTTCAACTCTGTTCAAAAGGGGAGAGGATATTCCACTTCGGTTTTACCGTACCATAACGTGTCTTATCGTACCTGTCTATTGATTAGGCCGGTTTTCAAACCGTATTTAATCATCGCATCAGACGCGTTCTCCCCAATTATTTTTCCTCAACGCCAAAACTCCTCCGTAATCCATCACTTACACTAATTTCATCAAGGCCGCAAACTGTTCCTTCCACGAACAAAATTCAATGTCTTGCAATATCTGTCACTGTCCAATTCTCGTTCATCCGGATTATCTCGAGCCAGACGCGACGACACAAGACGACCATCTTGACCCAATTGTCGAACAAGTCTGTCCGCCAAAAGACCATCAACAATACTACAGGTCGGTCATCCAACTCGACCGTCGTTTCGAAGGGATAGTTGTGCGAAATGTGCCACACTTTGGACTAGGTAACTTTGGCACGACCCATTTTCGCGGTATGGGTGGTATGAGTATGGTCATGCATCAGGAAGAAATAATTAACGGTCGTACGGGCAACAACGTAAAATCACAGGCACAATTTGGAATTAACAATAGTATCATTTCGTTCATGAAGGTTGCTTGAAATTGTTTTGTACTGAGATTGGAGATCCGTTCGATCTTTCGCAGACGACGGGGAAGGAAGCGATGATTGCGGTACTCGAGAGCTTTGAGTATTTGGGAACGACTGTGTTTGGAGGGTACGAGGGAATTGACTATTCGGAAGGAGGTACAGCCGAACAACTTCGTCTCTAATGCGAGCAGGCCTGATAGGTTTCCATGTCTTCATCCAATTCTCGAGGCAGAAAATGATCAGATTGTCATTGTGGGCAGTTCATCTCACTCTACGGACTGGCTTTCGACCTCGCCCACGGCAGTCTTTCTCAACATTTCCAAGCATCTCTCGCTCGAGGATTTGCAGACTCTCTCCGTCGTGAGTAAGCATCTCCATCACCATTGCCGCTCATCTGAAGCTTTCCAAGACATCGTACTCTCCCATCTCCACATCAAAGACCTTCCTATTTCCGAAGAAGTACCCTCCATCTCGGAAGACTTTCCCCATCCCTCGGCAACAGGAGACTGGCTACTCTACAGTCAACGCCTCAAGTCCCACCCATCCTTGCGTAATCGTCGGAGAATCATCAATATCATATCCCAACTCAAGGTTCAATATCTCAAAAAGGCAACTGAAGCAGGCTATCTCGTTGGCCCAAACTCGCAAAGGATGCAATCTTACTTTCGCACTTTGGTCTAGCAACAACTTCTCTTGCGCAAAATCTGCGATATGTATGACTTTGAACTGCTTCTCAAAGCCATGACGATTTTGAACAAGGCGTATGCGACGGATAACAGGAGGCCCAAATTTATGGGAAAAGAGATGCCCAGAGCAGTGGAGGCGGTGAAGAAATTGGTTGCAGGGACCGTTGCTTTGCCTAGACATTTACCCAGTGATATTTTGGAGGACAGGCTCTGGAATAAAATGTGTGAGCGCAACGAGTTGCTTCTGGTTGAGAAGAATAGGTATTCGAAGCCAAGGGGAGTGGACAGCCTTTAGTTTCGGTGGGATTTGTTTTTGGGTTTGATTGGATGCAACTTGAGTTGAGATGTCCTTACTATATTAATAGGAGCTTCGAGAATTTATCGTTCTTTCTTATATGATGAATCATGTTTACTCTAGTACGCTCGGCATAAACCTCCATCTCTCCACCCGCGTATGCGCAGTACTTTGTCTTGGCTTTTCAATCTCATGTCCCCGTATCTCCTCATCCAAATCGCTCCATTTCTTCCTATTCTCCGTTCCCCTCTTCCCTCGCTCCGCCTTATCCGCCTTCAACCACGCCAAGCAAACCTCGTACAAAGCCGAATTCGCACTCCCATATCCTTCCGTCTGTGAAATCCGCTCAACTTCTGTTATTGAATCAAACGCCATAACTTTGCCTAATGACATCTTCAAAAGATGAGTGGGCCAGCCGGCAAGACCGTCAAATATATGTGTGCAATAGACAATTGTGCAGGGACGCGACTCGGTTTCTCGTCGAAGAAAGTTGAGGAGATCGGACCGGACGAGAACGTCTAGGTCGATAGTTACTTCGTCGAGGAGTAGCACTGTCCAGGGTCTCATTAAACCCATTGCCAGTTGTACTCGGCGGCGTTCACCTGTCGTAAGTCAACTTGCCTCTTCATGGGGACGGATACCGTCTGATACTGCGTGCATGTGCCAGTTTTCATCGATATCAAGCAACTCCACAAGCAGTTTTCGTCTCTCGGGAAACGTGTTCCCACCAATGGAGGACAGAAGATCGTATACAGGCACGTCTCGTCTAACAATGGGGTTCAAAGCCCATTCGGAATCCAAGTACGTTACTCCCTAGGTATTAGTAGATACTTGCCGAAATGCCATACTTCTGCATAATCGCGGAAGGGATCGACATTGTTGACGCAAAGTTTTCCAGCTTTAGCAAGTCTTTTGCCTGCTAAGATACGGAGCAATGTGCTCTTGCCTCTTGGGATTTAGTCCAAAACTACTACAAATGGGATTATCGGAAGGTTCACCTGCACCGTTTGCACCGAGCTGACAATCAGACTTCATGAATGAGGGAAGCTACGAGGATAGTCCTGGAGCCTGTTGGGAGAGTTATGTCGATGTCTTCGAGGACCACGACCGGCTCGACGTCCCGTTCTGTTGTGAAAGCATGTGATAAACGCTCGGTGTGAATTGCAGATGTCATCGGTCGAAAACGATGATGCGAGTATTTTCCGTGTTTATAAATTTAGGTCTATTGGGTCGGGTCTAATTGAAATCCCTCAAACTCAAAAGCAATTGCGCTACAAACGATTTCCGTGTGATCAGCCTGGCGGCGAGGCTTCATCTGTATATCGTCTTAGAAGAGGAGGAAAAGCCGCCTGCATAACTGAGTTTATTGCGTACATATACCTCACACGCCCTAGCAAATCACAATTCCCTTTGCTGGGTGCTTAGAGAGCAGCTGAAGGACGGTGCCCAAAAGCTCACCTATACGAGCGATCCTCAATACGATCGGGAATATGAGGGAAGGTGTACAAGGATCCCTACGGATACGGACCTCTGCAAAGAGCTAGGAAAGATGTATTGTGCGGCTCTAACGGAAACTCGCTTGTTTTGAATCTCTTGTCGTTTTCGCTTGTATAAGTTCAGAAATTTGGGTCCACTAATAAAGCCTTGGAAATCTGGCGTGGATCTTTCGTTCTATAACGGGGTCTAGCTGTGGTGTGAATCGTTCCGCTTGCTCTCAGTCATTCTTAGGTTCGTTGTGAATTCTATTGATACTTGCATGAGATGAAGAGGAAGGAACCCAATTTGTAGGGCTTTGCCGCGCACCTACACTAGGCTCCGGCGGGAGCGACAGAGAGCATTACTCTAGACATCGTATTTTCTTACTGCTTCTGGGGGTGAGGCAAGAGGGGTTGTAGGTTGAAAATGGATGCAAAATTACCCTGTGAAATACCATATGAGTCTAAAAACTACTCTGACTTTTTGACTCTGTGTTCCCGCCTAAATGCTGCAATTTCGGCTTTCAATTCTTCATCTGCAAAATTAATTTCATGAAATGGAAGTGAGGGTTACTTGGAACGACATCCTCAATTTTGAGGGGGGACCGATTGAAAGGATCTGTAGGATCACTGAGAAGATGACTTTTAATCGTGGCAAGATCAATCGAGATCTTACTCGTCGGCAAAATCACAGGCTCTTCCATAATAGTGAACATCAATGGATCTACAAGGTAAGCATTGCCCATAAGGATGGGAAGAAAAGGGGCGTTTGTACCCAAGAAATGGTCCGGAATATCGCCCAACGCTTCCTCGCCTTCTTCGTCCTGCATCTTGGCCTCTTCGACTTGCTCCACGAACTTCTCAAACTTTTCCACCTCATCCTCCGTCTTCAGGGTATATTTTCGCAATATCCCACAGGTAGTCTTGAACACTTCCTTGCGATAACTTCTCCCGTCCCGCGCACACGCAATGACAAAGCCCTGTTGTCCTCGCAAGTTCAAGTAGATATCCACAATCTCACTCAACAACTGTCGTGGATTGAACCGGTACTTGGCCGGATCCTTCACCTTCAGGTTCTTGCATTTGTCACCCGTAAGCACGACTTGATTGAAGTTCAACATCCTGGCCAGACGGTCTACGACTTCGGGATAGACGAATGCGGCGGGGACAAAGGCTGTGAATTTGTTCAGGAGGGAAACGGTTTCGTTGGCGAGAGAGATGTAGGATGTGGCTGAGCGTTCAGTCGTGCCGAGGAGTTGTTCACGTTCAGTACGAGGATTGGACGGATCTGAGGTTGAAGCGGGTGTGGGTGTTTCGAGCTCCTTTTGGAGTTTATTGATTTCGATGAGCTTCGACAAACCTTCGTCGAGGAGGTATGTCACATCGTTCAACAGCAGATTCACGAACTGAACAAAGCGGGAAACATTTGTTCTGTTGTCAGTAACAACCTTCAGATGGGGAAGTACTTGCTCTCCTGGAGGAGTTTCTTGCGATGAGTGACATTGTCCCAGACACTCATCATAACTTGTGATAAATGATAGCGGATATTGAACTTGTCGTAAAACTGTGAATGTAACCCCGTATGCTCCACCTCTAAGTGAATCAGTCCTTGCCATAGAGTGAAGGAGAACCAATATAGAATGACATTACACTGGGGAATGCCCATTCCAGAGCAAATGCATTTGAATTGAGGACTTCCCCGAATAATCCATAAGGAATGCGAGGATGTTTGTACGTTCCCATATACAACATCTCGGCCAACTTGGCTTTCAAATGCGGATTCTGAATGTATTCTGATCCACTGGGTCCAATAAACGTCAATGCCAAAATCACCAATTCTGGTCTCGGTCTATCGCCCACAATCTCCGGCGCTCTAATATAATTAGTTGCAGGACAGCGAATTCGTTTGTACCTCATGACATAAAGCAAATGATCGGTGATGATCTCAAAGAGAAATTGCGGCAATGTCCTCCATTCAATGGGAACGTCCTCCCTCAATGGCATATGGATTGTTCTTCGAGGATGGGCATGTCGTTCATCCGCTAGCCTCAACAACCAATTCGCCACGAAACCAAGGAAATCCAACGTTTTTTCCTGAGCCCCACGATCCCACATCAACGCATCCATCGTGGCCTCCAACGCTTGCGTCTCTTCAATTTGAAGTTTTGTTCTTTCCAACGCTGCTTGGAAGAGAGCGGCATGCGGACTTTGGCGCCAGTTGTCCGTGGAGTTGATACGGTCTACTTGGCGTTGCATTTCGGTGATGTCGCCGTCGAGGCGAGAATGAGTGGACATCAGAGGCGAGAGGCCAATGGAGTGAGCATAGGTGTTGAGGAAAAAGATTTCGGAGATGAAGTGCGGATCTCCGGAGATGGTGTGCGAGAGGTATTCTTCGGCTGTGGTATTGTCTGCCTTGAGTTTTGTCTCCTCGGCAAGGGAAATTCGAGGGGTTTTGCGACCCACGGGGATAGTTCGGAAATAATTTACATCCACCTTGTCAATCTACATCCATGAGCCCGCGAATTGAGGCAGAGGGTCGGATACCTTTGTCCCATTGATGTCGACGAAAGGGATTGCAAATCGATTGAGCACCGCAACGACATTATACATAAATCCGTCTGTTGCCACTGTCGCAGAGTCGACTTGCAAAGCCCTTCTCTTTTGATTTTGTTCCAATACAGCAGCAAACCAATCCAACATGCCTCGTTTCCCCTTGTCTCCGGACTTGATAATCAAGGTACAGATCTTGTGTAGGTTGTCCTGATATTGTCGTACCGCTTCTTGAATATTGTTACCCATGGAAATCTTATCGCCTCGAGACATGGTCTTTGGATCTTTGAAGAATTCCTTGGGGACGCCTGGCGCAAGAGGGGAGAGATGGAAAAAGTGGCCTAGAAGGGAAGTTTGCTCGATTGTTGCGCCAGACGGTGGGTTGCTTGGAGTGGGGATCCAGTTGGGGAGATCTGGCATTATGGACGCGATGGGTTTGTTTTGGACAAGAAACAGCAGTGCCTAGTTTGTGAGATGACTTTGAGTGTAGGGAGTGATACACGAATAGCGACGGAGCGGTAATTCTCGTTGAATTTGACGGACGCAATTTCCTCGCCTATCCCCATGAGGGTAGATCCAATAACCTCCACTAACCCATCCTCATGAAAGCGTTTCGCAAGTTCCGCTAGGAATTCCTCTGGAAGTTTGATGTCTGTAAAAATGTCCTGCATCAAATATGAACATAAGTCGGCTTCTCTTGGTGCGTCTCTATCATCATTAGCCCGAGGCACAAGCAAGACTCGCCGAGCCTTTGCATGCGCGGCCGAGACACTAGAGGAGGGATTGTTACCCAAACATATCCGGAATCATGATGGAAAAGCCAGCGTAGGAAACACAAAGACGGCGAATTTCGGCAATAATTTTGAGCTTTTCAGAAGCTTGTTTGTCTTTATCGGTACGGATTGATCGGCTTGTAGAGACGGCTCGTTTCCATGCACCGAGCAGGTAATAGAAGGGTGTTTGTGACTCGTCGAGAGCGATTCGAGAAGTAATTGCCGCTTCCAAACTCGTCGTTGAAAGACGAGGTTCTGAGGTCAATAAGATTCAATCAAACAGGGAGCTTACCTTGTCCTTGCTCAGTAAGATCTTGTAGGACACCACTGAGGAATATGTATTCTGCATCCAAATTCGCTTTTTCGGGCTATCGGGTTAGATATGGAGATTCTAGGTAGGAGTACATCCAAAGTGACTAGCATGATTTTACTAATCGCCTCATCTTCCCATTCTTTCAACGTCATGACCGGTGGCTCAATGACTCGGGGCTTTGATGCAGGGGGCGGAGGGTCCTTTCGCGGCACCACTCTCTCCGGTTCCTTGTTCAAAGGTTGAAAAGTCTCTGTCTGTGCTCGTGGGGGAGAAACTTCCGGCCTGTTGGCGGGAACCGGTGTTGGCGCTGAATTCGCCAGTCTCGCTAACCGCTTTGCGCGGACCTACAAAACCACCAATGTTGAGTCTTTTCCAGACCATAGTGGGTGGGATGGGAGGGAGGATATACGGTGTCCTGGTCATCTGGTTGGGAAGACATTCGTCGTTTGATCCCCCTTTCGTGTGACGGCTCTTCCGTGGTGCGAACGAAACAAGGGCACCAGCCAAGTCTATAGCTGGTGCAGCAAATTTATAAATAATAAGATAAAGGAAAGTGAGGCGAAATGGAAGAAGATAGGAGGTCGAAAAACTCGTATGAACCTAGTCGGTCGTTGGGGGAGTGTATGGAGATTATCGCAACGACGAAGTTGTGAAAGAAGGTTCTCGACGGTCGCGGGAAATTTGGGAGATTTGGGTTTCGGTGGTACGTAATCCACCCACTTTAAATCACCACAAGGTTACAGATCTCAAGGTTCGAATATACATACCTCTGCATCCGCACGGCTCGCATTCCCAGACTAAGTATAATTTCGGCCCTCTTTCCAACTTTAGTATAAATAATACTTTATACGTTGGTAAGGTTGGTAAGGGGATGTTGAAAGTGATGCCTGACATTTCTGCTTTTAGAGAAGAGATCCCGCTGACAATTTTGTGATGCTGCTGCGCCCATCCAAGATATCCTAATGCTACGTATAAATACATATGCTCGCTACGTATAGTTCTCCCTGGTAGTCTGTCTTACAAATTCAACAACTTTCCAACCCCCCGTTTCGGGATGGAAAAGGTTCTCGGCAATACGAGTTACCAACATGACGTATGACACCTAGAATTAGCCTCTTATAAAGAAGGTTGGGCAGCAAAGAATTGCTCTGGATGAAATTATGGTGGAGACTGTAGTACCTGTTGAATGCGATCCTCTACTCCAGCCTTGATTTCGCCACTCTTAACATCCCGGTAGACATGAATTTCCTGAGTTCGAAAACTTATGACGAACACCGGGAGATCCAGCTGTGACACAAGCCGGGCAGTTACTATATCCACACCTCTGATATCCAAAACTTGTCCGTCGGGTCTCAATCCCATCTCTGCTGAAGGCTTCAATCCCGCTTGCCACAGGGAAAGAGGCTACAAATCAGTACCCAATAAACAGGTCGAGTTATTACCGCTTCAGAAAACCACTGTGAGAGAGTCTCTACGTCCCCCTTGACATATGCATCCACAACCTCAGGAATAATCCATTCTCGTAGCTCCGTATTAAATGCATCCATATTAAACGTCGGATCCATTTCCTTGAATCGTCTCACCACTCCAGCGACTTCATTCTCTGCAAACATGCCCCCCCAAGTATCCGAAACCCATTCGGTCACTCCCCTCACTGTACTCACGAGCGGATTCTCCGACTCATCAAAATTCCGTCGTTTAAACCCAATAAGACTCTGAAACGCAGTATTTTCCTCCTTGAATTTATCCCATTGTTCCTTCCAGGCCGAGTCTTTGTGCAGTACAACATTACTGCCAGCCTCGGGGTTTGCCTCCACACGACGCTGCGACTGCTTTTTCTCCCATTCTTGGCGGAGACGACGACGTTCGGACCGGTCGCGGTAACCACCGTATCGGGACGCGGATCCGTCATCAATAGCTTCACCAACGGCACCGGAAACACTTTTGTAGATTTCGTTTTGTCGGATCGGTTCAGTGGCTTGACTTACTCCCTTGGCGACTGTTGATGCGGTAGAAGAAACGACTTTTCTGGAGGATTTTACGACCGGGGAATCCCATGTCGCTGTCGCTGCATGACCGACTGTACTTGCAGCTCGCTTGATCACTTTTCCCGTCAAATTTGAAGCCCGATCACTTTGTTCCTAACACCGTTAGTGATCTCCATTCAGCGGCATGTACTCTCGCTTTGGCATACGCTTCCTTTGCTCGTCTTAATGCTTCACTGTCTCCTATTTTGCCCGACTCATCCTGTAGAGCCTTGACTGTCTCCTGTAACTCTCGACTTTTTGACAATTCGCTTTTGAACGTATCTACAAAGACTTGAAAAGGCGATTTATTCGGATCAGGCGGTGGACTGGTATCCTCTTTATGATGTTTCTTGGGGTCCTCTTTATCCCCGCCCTCGGTCGACTGCTCCTGTTCGTTCTTAGGGGGCTCTTCCTTGGATTCAGCGGCGTAAAACCGGCGGGAGACGATGGGCCGGGACGGGAATATTGAAGGACGAGGACGGATATGGAGGAGCGAAAATGTTTGTTGTCGGGGTATTGTCCGTGTGAAGCGCAGGGCAGGACGGAGGGAGCGCATTGTCGATGCCGGAAGTTGGAGAAGGAGATTTAAGTTCGACGTCGAAAAATTTGGTCCGCGAGAATCTTTTCGCTTCGGATACAGAGAGTCACGGGACCGTGGCTTTGAGCTGGACAGGGGGCTGTACGCCTTGCTCGAAAAGAGCGATCAGCAAATTTTTTTGCCGACTTCTACGGCAGAGAAAACATCAGCATGAGGTACTCCTTTTGAAACATGAGCAAACTGACTTTCTTCCTAGAATACACACTTGCTACTTCTGTAGTGGTCCGATATACGTAAATCCTATTTGCGTTCGTTACTAATATCCTTATAGCCTGGCCATGGCGTGCGCTTCATACTTTACTTTCCAAATTGACCTGTTCTAGATCATGTTTGTCCGAAACGATGCCAAAGAATTCCGATTCTGCAGGTCCAAATGTCACAAAAACTTTAAAATGAAACGAAACCCAAGAAAAGTATCGACCTCTGTCCTTGTCACTCTAACGAGTAGCTTCGTTGGACAAAGGCCTTCCGTCGCAGCGCCGGAAAGGAAATGACTCTCGTATCACCCGCCCTTTAAGACTATAACTGACACCAAAAGGATACTACTCTCACATTTGCTGCTCGTCGACAGATCCCCACACGATATAATCGGGAGTTGGCGGCAACAACGTTACGTGCCATGGAACGAGTATCAGAGATTCGCGCGAGACGAGAACGTGCGTTTTACAAGAATCGTATGGCGGGCAATAAGGAACGTGCGTTGGAGGCTGCGAGGAAATTGGTTGAGATGGATGAGAAGTACAAGATGTTTGCAGAGAAGGATAAGGTTGAGCAGGAGGATTTGATGGAGTTGGAGGAGGAGGAGAAATGGATTAGTAGTGATGAGGAAGACGTTCAAGTGGAGGCTGAGAAGGTCAAGGTCAAGGTTCCTATCATCACGAAACGGAAAAAGGCTCGGAATATGGAGATGGAGGTAGATGAGTAAGTCTGGACTGTCTGGATTGTATAACAATCGAGATCTACTTTCACGAGAATAAATATGTCGTCGTCGAACCACTTTTTCAAGCGAAACCAGGAGAGGATTCAGAAATCAAATCTAATTTGATAAAACATCTATAACTCTCCATCACTACAAATTAGCAGACTCAAATTGTAGGTATACGTTCGCATATGTGCACCCGGGCCCCATGGCTCCTCTTTCAGACTTGTCAACCCGGTAATCGGTTCACAACTATGTCTCCCGCTCATAGGGCCAGGTTTGATCTTTCGTTTTCCCGATTTCAGGTCAGTTAATAGCTTCTTCGTTGATTCGGGAGTCAAATCCTCATAATACTCGTCGTTGACAGCCAGCATTGGCGCATTCACCTGATAATCAATCGAAATAATTACGGTTGCCATACACATGCGCCCAAACACTCTACTTCGACAAGTGTAAACATTCCATCTTCAGTCGTGTGGCCAGGCGTCACTCCTAGCTCGGATGAAAGAGTATCCACTATTTTTCCCGAGCCGCAAAGTGCACAAGGCGTAGTTGTGCATACTTGGAGGAAATATTTCCCAACTGGTTCTCGATTGAACCTGATATCGTTAGCCCAAAGCATAACGGGATTATTGACATTGTGTAGAAAGTGGCCACTTCGTAGACACGCATGGGAGGCATTTCGAGAATCCGTGCAACTTCATTCATTACACTGATACTTGTCCATCCTAGTTGTCGTTGTCCCAAGTCGAGTACCGGAATTACGGCAGCTTTCTTGTATTGGGGAGGATATTTACTGCTGCTCAGTGCCATCCATATCAGAAGATATACCTGATGATTTGCTCTACTCGTTTCATGTTCTCCGCAGTAAACGAGAATGGGATGTTTGGATTGTTCTCAGGGGAGTCCCGATGCTGGATTGTGAGCTGATGTCTCGAGGACAAGGAACAATACCACGAATAAAGCATCACTTTGACGTTGTGCTGTGAAGTGAAGTGATCGGGAGGGAAGCCTCCGACCCGACTCGAAAGGTAATGGTCTACATAGTCTAGGGACAGACCGTCGTAGAAGAAAAGCCATCCTGGAGTGACGCTTGATAGTTGGGTTCGAAGTGTAGAACTCGTAGCGGAGCAGCGGCAAAACTCTTGATCCCTGAGCTGGCCAATCAGAGTCCAGGATGCAGTATTTATGTCGGCTGAGACTTTCTACCTTCAACCAAACACCAACAAAGAACAAAGATGGACGAGCACGATCCAGATCTCGACCCCATCGAGGAGACCAACAACATCCCAGAGCCATCGGACTCTGAACTGTCTGATGTCGATGAAGAGGCCTTTGCCGACATCAATACAGAAAAGCTCCTTGAGCCAAGCGACGACGAAGAAGGCTACAATGTCTTTGCCCTCCGTCCCGCCAAAGTCAAGACCGGCACGGGCGAAAGGAAACAGAAAAAACGGGCAGAGGACACGGAGGAGAAGATACAACGACGGCAAGAACGCCAGGAACGACGTCAAAAGAAGGAGGAGGCCAAGAAACGGAGGGCAGAGGTTGCAGAAGACTACGATGAACCGGATCCGAATAGACGTCCCGATGACCCTGAAGAAGCGAGAAGATGGGAATTGGATCGAGCTATGGAAGCTGCTATTGCACGAAAACCTGTGAAACGCAGAAAAAAGGATGACGATATTGTAGGCAACCCACTTTTGAAGATCTACTGACCATGACTAGGATATTGAAGCACAAGAAGAGGACAAGATAAAATCTCTGAAAGCTGCAATGGAAGATGCTGCGGACAAAGATTTCGACGCCATCAGGAGCAAGCTACCGGCGACTCATAAGCTCGCCATGCTCCCAACCGTAGACGCTATCCTCGCAAAGTCAACTCTTCACGAGACTATCCTC
>Ga0335073_10008898_pt1 | contig 14080 bp, 18 predicted proteins | sample Lox_Sample_22_FD_207093 | JGI IMG/M metagenome (GOLD analysis project Ga0335073, IMG submission 207093) | Soil microbial communities from Loxahatchee National Wildlife Refuge, Florida, United States - Lox_Sample_2.2 | ecosystem: Environmental > Terrestrial > Soil > Wetlands | place: USA... | reverse complement strand
GCGACGTGAACCAGGCAGCTGCGAGGAAGATCCCGAAGAACAGTCAGGCCAGCCCGGCGACACCAGGCCAGGTCACCGGGTAATTCCCCATGCCCTCTTGACACCAGTGGCCCTCATGGGTGCCGCTCTGAGTGCGGTCAGAGCTTTCGAGGTCGGTAGGCATCGGAGCGATGTTCGATGGCCATTACGGTGACCCGGCGCTGATGATCGTCGATACGGTAGATCACGCGGTAATCACCCCGGCGAGCGCTGTGCAGCCCCTCGAGGCCCAACTTCAGCAGCTTACCGACGCGGTAGGGGCTTGCGGCCAGCGAGCCATACAGGAACTCGACGACCGCCGTGGCCACCTTCTCTGGGAGCCTGATGAGCGCCCGCTGGGATGCGGCGGTCCACGCGATTGCGAAGGCTGTCTCGGTCACTGGCCAGAGATCAGGCGCCGGGCATCTTCCTTGCTCAGCTCTGCCGCGTCGCCGGTGCTGAGCTCGGCCAGGCTTTCGCGGATATCGGCGAGCAGGGCAGCGCTATCCATGATGTCGAGTGTTTCCTCGAGGGACTCGAGGTCATCGACGCTGATAACGACGGCCGCAGGATTGCCATGCTTGGTTATGACCACGCGGCCATGCTCTCGCTCGAGGCGGTCTACCACCTCGGACAGCCGGTTCTTGACGTCTGCGAGTGACATCTGCTCCGACACTGACATGGCTAGAAGTATAGCTACTTCTAGGACACCATGCCAACTCGCGAGGCGTCCTCATCTGCCGCGTGCAGGGCGGTCAGTGGTACTCCGCAATCACTTCGATGTTGCCGACGATGCTGGCGTTCAGCGCGGGTAGATCGTCGGCAGGGATCCAGTACTCGAGGATGGTCCTGCCGCCGACCTGGTGAACTGGGTAGTGCTCCAGGAACGACCGCAGGACCCGGAATCTGGTGACGTACCCGGCGCCCGAGTGCGGGACGTTCCAATCGCGGGCGATCTTGGTGGCGTATTCCTCGTTGAGGACCGGGTAGAAGATCGGCTGTCCTGGCAGCCGTGGCGGCCATGCACGCCAGCCCGAGGCCTCAATCAGGGCCAGTTCCTCCGGCCCAGTCGGCCGCCACAACGTCACCGTGTCGCTGACAACTGCCACGGGCTCATGATGTCGGTCGGCGCACGGCGGCAGCCACTGGATTTGCGGCCTGCGCCATCGAAAGTCATCCGCTCACTGGTGCACCATCCTTAGGTCAGTGATCTTCGGTAGATCACTGATGCACCCGCGGTGCCGCCAGGTCATCGCCCTGCTCGCTTGACGCTCTTGACGTCCAGCATGAGTTCTGCGAGATCTGGCGGTTACCCGGGACGTGCCGACCGTCGACAGGGCTGAGCGCCTCCGAGCGCCGATCAGTGAGCGAACCGGCAGCCGCGTCCTGGCACCGCATGAGGGTGCCTCCCCACTGGGTCTAGCAGCGAGGAGGCAGGCTTGCAGTCTGCCAGCAATACTCTGCCCGAGGAACCACCCGGCGACGTGACGTGCGGGATCGACTGGGCTCGTGATGATCACGCGGTGTCGGTCGTGAATGCCCGCGGCCGCGAGATCTGCCGGTGCACGATCGAGCACAACGCCGCTGGCCTGCGGGAGCTGATCGCCGTGCTCGCCCGCAACGACGCCCGGGAAGCCGCCATCGAGCGGCCCGACGGGCCGGTCGTGGATGCCCTGCTCGGCGCGGGGGTCACCGTGGTGGTGATCAGCCCGAACCAGATCAAGAACCTGCGCGGCCGGTACGGCTCGGCCGGCAACAAGGACGACCGCTTCGACGCCTACGTCCTGGCCGACACGCTGCGCACCGACCGGGCCCGGCTGGCACCCCTGATCCCCGACACCCCGGCCACGGTCAGCCTGCGCCGGGCCTGCCGAGCCCGCAAGGACCTGGTCAGCCACCGCGTCGGCGTCGCCAACCAGCTGCGCGCGCACCTGCGCAACGCCTTCCCCGGCGCGGTCGGGCTGTTCGCCCGAGATCGACTCGCCGGTCAGCCTGAAATTCCTGGCCCGCTTCGCCACCCAGGACCGCGCGGACTGGCTCTCGCCCCGGCGCCTGGCCGCCTGGCTGGCCAGCGCCGGCTACAGCGGCCGCACCGACCCCGCCGTCCTGCACGCCCGCCTGGCCGCAGCGCCCCGCGGCGCCACCGGTGACGACGGCACCGCGCAAGCCCACGTCACCTCGGCCCTGCACGCCGTCCTGACCACCCTCGCCGAGCAGATCAAGGCCCTGTCCCAGCAGATCGGCGAGCAACTCGCCCTGCACGCCGACGCGCACATCTTCACCTCGCTGCCCCGCTCCGGCACCGTCCGCGCCGCCCGCCTGCTCGCCGAGATCGGCGACTGCCGCGCCCGCTTCCCCACCCCCCAGGCCCTCGCATGCCTCGCCGGCGCCGCGCCCTCCACCCGCCAGTCCGGCAAAATACGCGCCGTCAGCTTCCGCTGGTCCTGCGACAAACAGCTCCGCGACGCCGTCACCGACTTCGCCGGCGACTCCCGCCGCGCCAGTCCCTGGGCCGCCGACCTCTACAACCGCGCCCGCGCCCGAGGCCACGACCACCCCCACGCCGTCCGCATCCTCGCCCGCGCCTGGCTCTTCGTGATCTGGCACTGCTGGCAAGACGAAACCGCCTACGACCCCGCCCGCCACAAAGCACTCCAGACCCTGCTCAACCAAGATCAACGAACCGCAGCTTGACACAGGGCTACTCATGCCGCAGGGAGCGTGGACGCACGCAAAGCGCCTCGGCTCCTCATCACGTGGCGGGCCGCTTCGCTCTGCGCGTCCCTCAGCGCTGCGGCCGGTTCGAAGGATGCACGCGCGCATCGGCGATCTGCTGCAGCTCGTCGAGCGTCAGCAGGTAATCGAACCGATCGAATCCGCGCTTGCGGCTGTCCATGACGCGGCGATACTCGCCCAGCATCCGCATGTAGGTGTCGAGCATCCGCGCGTGGGAGTTGCCGCCGTCGTTCTGGTCGACCTGCGGCTTGAGCTCCGACCAGCGATCGTCCCGCAGCTGGTACTCGACGTACGTCGCCATGTGGCTCTCTAGCGGGTCGTTGTGGTCGAAGCCGCGGAACTCGAGCTGCAGGGCCAGCTTCTCGTCCACAGGCGTCCCGTTCTCCTCAAGGTGGTCGATGCTGAAGGTGATGATCCGGAACATCTCGAGGATGTCGGACACCCGACCGCAGTCGCGCTTCGACAGCTCGGTCCTGAGGCCTGCGACCTCCAGCGGGTACTCACCGGCGAAGCCCTCTTCGAGGATCTTCGCACGCTCCAGCTGGTACTCCAGGTCACCGTCGACGTCGTTCGCGTCCTCCGGCAGCACACGCGCGAGGATGCGGTGCAGCAGCGAGAGAACCTGCCGGTCGATGGCCCCCATGGTCTCGGGCGCGGGCTCACTGCCGTGGCTCACGTCCGCCGCGTACACGGGCATCACGGCCTCCAGCAGCAGATCACGGACGTATTCGCTGAGCGTCACCCCCTCGGCGTCCGCCATTTCTTTGAGCTGATCACGGACATGATCGTCCACCCGTACATTCAGAACAGCCACGCCATCCTCCGTTCTACTGTATGACGTCTACCGTAGCGTCGTCATACAGCATATCTCGATCGGGGAGCGACGAACGGGCGAGGACAGCGCGGCACGTCGCGCTCGTGTGGGGGACGAGGATCCACACTGCGCGAAGGCGCCGGACCTTCGGCTGAGCCCCGGGCTCATGCCGCCGAGGGGACGACGCGCAGCGCGTCCGCTACTGCCGCGTGGAGCGTGATGATGGATCGCTCACCGCTCCAAGCTAACGTCGCATGGCGGACGTCGAAAAACTCATGCACGGGTAGTGGTCACCGCGAGTACCCCACGCGGGAGCTACGAGGACTTGTTGCGCTTGATGTGATCACTGATGGCGAGCGCCAGGGCGAGGTTCGCGGCGGAGTCCGTCGCGATCGTCTGCACATTGTCCGGGAGCTCAGCCTGGCCAATCGACAGGCCAACGCTGAGGAGAAGGAACACGATGATCAGCAGCATGTTAGCGCCGAGTTTCGCTGCACCGGCTTTGCGGAGTTTGGCGGACGCATTGTCAAGGGCACCGGCACTCCCCGGGTCCGCGCTGATGCTGACGGCTACGGCGATGATCTGGTCGGGGTCACCTTCGAGGAGGAGCCTCGCTTCTTCCAAGCTCGCCGCGGTCCGAGAGACGGAGACTCCGTGACCTATTTGGGCGGTTGAGATCAGTGCCTCCAGTTGCCCCCTTTGGAGCATCTCCTGGATTGCGGTTTCCCACAGCGCCGGAACCCGAGCTGGAGACGAATGAGCACGTTCCTCGTCGAACAACTGCCACAGCCGGGAGACTTGCGGCTCCACGGCCCGGTACCCCGACGCCTGATCACCGTCTCCACGTAGCACGGCGTTCATCTGGCGGATCACTTCGGATGTCTCATCCTCGCCGTTCACGACAAGACCGTACCAACGCAGCTAGCGGATGCTCCAGGACGCGCGAACCGGCGGCTACCTTGCTCGCAGGACGCAGGTCAGAGTATCGGTGCGATTGGCTTTGCCAACCGTGGTCACACACTGTGCGTCATATCGGACGTACAAGTCTGTGTAAGCTGACTCGTTCCGTTCGTGGAGCCATGGCCTGCTGGATCCTGCAGGCCACCCGGCCCTATCGGCTGGTTGATGCACTCGGCGACCCACCGGCCAGAGCGCTGCGACGCAGGTCCAAGGAGGCCATCTATGACCGAGGTTGCTGGGCCAGTGCCCGCGGAGGCTGCTTGGCTCGTCCGCGGCGGTGAGAAGGGCGAGCGTGAGGACTCGGCGCTGGCCGAAGGGCTTGTTATCGCCGGATGGGAGGAACTCGGCGACATCCAGGACTGCACGACTCGCGAAGGCATTCGCCAGGCGCTGCGGCAAACCTATCCTGATTTCGCCGAGAACATCATCGCGAACTGGACAGGCCAATTGTGGCGGTTCAGGCACCAGATCGCCGAAGGTGACCTAGTCGTGATGCCGCTGCACACTAAGCAGGGCACCGTCGCGATCGGTGAGGTCACTGGCCCGTACCGGTACCGGGCGGACCAGCCGCCAGGCTTTCGCCACGTACGGCCAGTGAAGTGGCTTCGGACTGACGTGCCAAGGGACGCATTTCGGCCTGATTTGCGGGCGAGTATCACATCGTTGCTTACGGTCTGTGGCCTGGCGCGCAACAACGCCGCGATCCGCATCGCCGAACTGGCTGACAAGGGGGTAGACCCCGGAATCGAGGGTGGCGAGGAGATTACCACCGCTGAGGAACTCCTCGAGGATGCCGCATCCCGCGACCTGGCACATCCGCGCTCCCTCAGCATCAGAAACCTGCTGGAACACTGGGGTCAGACGCGCCGGAGCGGCGGAGTAGTCGCCGCAATCAAGAACGACCTTGCCGACAAAGGACTCACCACCCGGCCCCCATTCACGGAAGGATCACTCGACGACGAGATCTCAATCGTCGCGGTTGCAGAGCCGGGCGGCCCGGATCAGGCGGCCAGCAACACAGAAGATGTCTTCCAGCAGGCACCCGCGACTCTGAGGATCGGGAGCTTGCCTCCGGCGATACTCATGTCCGTGTCGCCGGAATCGACGCTGACGTTCGCCAAGTCCATGATGCTGAACCGCCAGTTCTCCCAGCTAGCAGTCATCGGCCACGATCAAAGATTCCTCGGCGCGGTGAGCTGGGAGTCTATCGGCAAGGCGCACATTGCCTCGGCAGAGCCGAGCCTCCTCGACACGATCACCTCTGCGACAGTTGTGGACCACGACGCGTTGTTGCTCGAGCAGATCGACGTCATCTACAGCAAGGGCTACGTCTTCGTCTATAACGCTGGCCGTTCACGCGTAACGGGCATCGTCACCGCTGCCGACCTCACGCGACAGTTCGGCAATCTTGCCCGGCCATTCGTATTGATCGAAGAGGCTGAGAACCGCCTAAGGCGACGCGCCAACGAAGTCTTCAGCATAGAGGAGCTGCGGGCAGCAGCCCCTGGATACAGGCGGGCTCATATTTCTGGAGCGTCAGATCTCACTCTAGGCAACTACGTCTATCTGATGAAGCCAGCCGAGAGCTGGGCACGACTTGGATGGAACCTTGACCGTGAATACTTCATCGAGCGACTACAAGAGGTTGTCAGCGTCCGCAACGAGCTGATGCACTTCACCCCTGACCCGTTGTCAGCTAAACAATATGAAGCCGTGGACGGCTTGCTCGAAATGCTGCGAACAGTAGACCCGAGGCCCTGATACCTGCCGTGGTAAACGTCCGCTCATGCCGCTACGAGAAAGTCTCTGGTCGTCATCCTGCTCGATAAAAGGTTCTGTTCGGCGGCGTTTTAGCATCACAGCTCTCTGAAACCGAATGCCCGACTACGTGCCGCGACCTCGGCCGCTGAAACAGCCCCTTGCGGATCCAGCTGCATCACCAGTGTCGTCGTGACCTTGAACGCGAGGGTTCGGGGAGGGTCGAGTATCAGCCGGCCTTCGGGCCCGTACGACATCCGCTCGAAGCTTATGCTTGCCTGCCATGTCGTTCGTGCGCAAGCCCAAGTCATCTCGCCGACCTGATAGGAAACCTCGTGGCCAGAGCTTGTCAGTTCAAGTGCCCCGGAGTTGGTGCTGACGCCTCCAGAACTCTCGCCAAAGGGAACTTCCCAAACGAGGTTCGGATCTTCCAGCGCCGCCGTCACCGCAACTCGAACTGCGGCTGAATTAGCGATTAGGTCCCGGCCCAAGGGCTGTTCCACCTTAGCCGCCAGCTCGCCCAAGAGCGCGTCGAGGCCGTTGCAGTAGTGGAAAGCTGAAGCACGGCCTGCGAGCTTTTCGTCCAACTCGGCCACAAGTTCGGGCTTGAGCTGGGTCCTGCCGAACGCGGCACTGTCTGCCGACACGAAATAGGTGTCATCCTCGCAGGCCTCAGCTGTCGAGAGCGCTGTCAGCCAGATGGCGACGTCACGCCCTCCTGCCCCTGGTCCGTCGAAAGAGACCCCCGCAGGCGGCTGGCGGCGTGCCTCGCGCAGAAGCGACTCGTGACTTGCCAAGTCTGGCGTGGGAACCACCTCGAACACTGAGTCCAGGCGCGCTCGTCGATCCGCCACTGCTCTGTCAATGTCGACGATGACATCTTCAATACCCATGGACCCGGACAGGCTGCGCAGCTTCGACGTCGCTCTGCGGAAATCCGTCACGGCTAGCTCAACAGCGCGGCGATGATGAGCCAGATGCTCTTCCAAAGCGATCTCGGGCAGGCCCAGCCGATGCCCAGTTTCTCTCGCGAGCGTCCGCAACATTGCCATCAATGCGCCGTCAGGAGGCTGGGCATGCTCAAGCTGGTTGGTATCGAGAAGGATCACCACCCAAAGGTAGATCCTTCCAACACCTGTTGTCCGAGATCACGGCTGCGTTCTCTGCCTCGCCAGGCCGCGTATCTACAGACCGACGCAACGCCAACGCCAGAGATGCTCGCTCATGCCGCGACGGGCGTGTTGTTGGCTACGACTCGCTGCGCCGTCAGGGAGCTCCCGATGAGCGGGCGCCCCGCGGAGCACCAGTCGAAACCTGCCTGTCATCGGCGTCCGCTCGTCTGGCGCGATGAGCCGCGGTATTGATGGCGACCGTCGCGGCGGTTGGCTCGCCGTGGTGACAGGCTGCCGACCGCGCGGTGTCGGCGATCTGTTAGGTTGTGCAGACAGCTTGAGGTCATCGGGGGTACTCATGCGAGTCATGGCCAGGATCACTATGCCAGTGGAGTCGGGGAACCGGGCGATCAAGGACGGAAGCCTGGGCACGGTCATGCAGCGTGCCGCGCAGCGCTGGAAGCCTGAGGCGATGCATTTCACGACTTTCGACGAGCAGCGGACCGCGTTTATGGTGTTCGATCTTCCGGATGCGTCAGACATTCCTTCGTTTGCGGAGCCGTTCTTCATGGAACTGAATGCGGGTGTGGAGATTGCTCCGGCCATGAATGGTGACGATCTGCAGAAGGGGCTTTCTCAGGTCCGCTGAGGAGAGCCTGCCCCGGCATGACACGTCTCTCACACCTGCTACCCCGTTCTGCGCCTAAACCGTATTTGAAGCTGGCCTATTGGCCCGCGGCTAAAACAGGTTGGCGATCTTCCGCGGCGATGCTCTACAGGGTGAACTTGCCGCCCATACACCGGCCCCGGGCGCGTCCTCATCTGCCGCCCTGCGCGCGATCGTGTCGTTGTGGGACGAGGCGCGCATCCTTCAGGGAGTGCTCCCCGAGGCCCACTTCCGAATCACAGCAAATGATAGATGTTCCCTCGTCCTATGCGAATGAGCCCGTGCCGTAGCAGTTGGGCTGACTTTCTCTGCTGGCGTTGAGCTCAGGCGCCCGTCCCTGTGGTGCATCTCCCTCTGGGGATGACTCCGCGGTCGGCAGTGGTGTGGTCATCGCATCGGAGATCGGCTGTTCGGCCAGATAGCAGAGGGGAGTAATTGCGGGAAGACCAGTGTGCGGCGCTGCCACCGCACCCGACATGTACGGCATAGCTTCTGCCGTGGGGCAACAGATAACTATAAGTTCCCGAGGAGCCTATAGGATAGCTGACATTATTCGGGTTAGGCGGCCCCAGATGAGCATAACCTGAATCACTTTGACCAGTAGACGCGGCGATCCAGACGCCTACGACTTTTCTTCCTGATTCACACACAACCGACCCCGTCAGTGTAATGATACTGCTATGGGCGATCCGCGCTTTCGCATAGCTTCCGATTGCGATCAACGCCGCGACGATTAGCGGCGCACAGATGGCAATAATCCAAGGGTTGGTGACGGCTGCTCGCCACCGTGTCTTGCCGGGCGACTCATCCGGCATGGTGGCATCCGGCGCATCCGGGGTTGCATAATCGCGCTTTCCTAGCTCGATTCGCGTGACTGCGCCATGAAGATACTGAAGGCGGGCATCAGTCCTGCGTTCCAGTTGTGCGCGCCGGTCCTCGATGCTGCCCGTAGCCACTGTCTGCGGCCTAGCCAGGCGATAATCCTGCCGTTCTGATTCGCCGAAGGCCCTTATAAGCACATATTCATTGCGTGTTGACCAAGCAGAAAGCTGTGGCCTGAGCGCCTGAAGCTCTTCTGTCGTGGCCGCGCGCGCGACGGCTTGTCGAAGATCCCGCCCAGCCATGATCTGCGCATTAAGTAATGATGTGGCTTGGGCTCTGGACAGATGGCGCCGCGATCCTATATCACTCACGGCAATTCTCCAGTAGTTTGCTTACACCCGATGTGAAGAGATCGGAATGAAACGCACCAATACGACAGACTGTCAGAAGCATCAGAACTCAATCCTTGGCGGATGAACCGACCCTGATGATTTAGGGTACGTCCTCCTCGGCAGCGCAGCTGGTCAGCTCGCCGCGTGAGGTCGTCGGCGACTGCCGAGGTTCAGGGGCGCAGCCAGCGTAGTCCGGGTCAGAATCCGAAACCTGCTGCTCCGGCGATGCTTGGAATGATGCCCAGCCAACTCGGGCGTCGGCAAGGTGCACTCTTCTGCCGCATCCGGCGCCATCCACGGCCGCGGCCTCCGTCTACAGTCAATGCGTGGACGTGTTCTTGCCGCGATGCTTGCCTGCTTCATGATCAGTAAGTCTTGAGTCGGCGTAGCCTTCACGTGCTGGCCGCCTTCTTATAGATTCTGATCTGCGGCAGACCTCTTCGGCGATAAGGGGTGTTATTTGAATGTCATCGGCGCTGTAACTGCAGGTGCAGCAGGGCTCGCTGCGATTCTATCTGGCGTAAATCTTTACCTATCCGGCCGACGCGAGCTAGACAAGTGGACTCGCGAAACTCTTCTAGAGGTATTCACCCTTTTCTTCGATGCCAGCTTCACGCATGCTTCAGCATGCGGAAGAATACTTAATACATCTCCACAAGGGCCCGAACGTTATCACAGGCAATGACCCGTCTGCGCTTGCTGGCCCCTCCGTCGGTGGTTAATGATGCCATCGCGCTGCTAGAGAACGAGTATCTCTTGGCTGAACCATGCTTTATGGAAACTCCGGCACAGAAGGAAGTCGTTGGACTTGTCAGAGCCGTGCGCCAAGCTCGGGCTCGACTCTTGGAATCGGCCCGATCAGCGCTAGGACTGCGGGACACGAAGGGGACTGGAAATTTTGAGATGAATCTCAACTGGCGAGGCCTGCGAGTGCGGTTTATGGAAAATTTGACCGAAGCCCAGCCTTCTGACGCAGAATGGTAGGTCTGTAGGTCGTGTTCGGCCTCGTCTAGATCGGCCGCAGGCCTAATCCCGGCCCGAGCCCGTTGAGGACCGTGACCATGGCAGAGCAGGCAAGGGTCAGGCCCGTGTGTTCATGCATTGCCTGCACCGAGCGTGGTCGTCCGCACATGCCGCAGATTGTCTAGGCAACTCCGCTGGAGAGTCGGCTGGTGTCAGCCTGGTTAAGTGGGATGTCTGGCTCAGGCTGTGTGGAGGTTGGGGGGAAGTCCGCGTCGCGGTAGAACCGCCGTACGGAGCGTCTGACAGCAGCCCGCCAGGCGAGGACCGCCGCGAGGTAGAACGCGGCCGCGAGGAGAACTGCGACGACGAGTCGGGCAGTGTCGTTTCCCACTCCCGCGGGCGCGGCGAACCGGTGCATGAGTTGACCCGCCCGGCGTTGGAGGGCTTGGCCAGGATTAGCCCACAGCAGCGAGGCGAACAGTCCGACCGCTGCTATGCGGGCGGCGACTAGCCAGCGAACCAGGCGCCGCCGACGCTGACTCGACGCGATCACGTCGCTGTGGCACACAACCTCGGGCCGGTCAGTGGCGTTCATGCCTTTGCCATAGGCGGCGGCTACCAGATCGTTGAGCAGGCTGGGCAGCAGTTCGTTTTGATTGCGCAGGTATCCGTTGTGATCGAAGGTGACGGACGCGCTGTTGTACACCTCGTGGCAGGGACTCGGCATCCGTGGGGCCTTCCCGCGGATGGGCTGATGCTGCGCTGCTGCGGAAGCTGGGGCGAGTGGGCCGTTCGAGACAGGATCGGCGCTGGCGTAGTAGTCGCTCCAGACGAATGACGCGTCCGGGAGGCCGAGATCTTGCTCAACGTCCCCGCAGACCGCGTGCATAGCTTGATGTACGCCCCATGCGATGCCCGCGAAGCCGATAGTGATCGCCAGAAGGCTCCAAGGCACGCTCGTCAGGGATTTAAATACCGCGGCATTCGCCCAGCGGCTCATCGCGAGCCCGACCATGGGAAGACCGGCGCAGGCCATCCCCAGGGTGACCAGCACCCTGCTTTGTTGTGCTTTCCGGTGCGCCTGTGGGTCCCAGTCCAGCCGCCACAGCAACTCGAGCTTGGAGATGCCTTGCCCGAGCGTGATGAACGCCCTCAAACTGCCGACCTGGTACATGCCATCTTTCAGGACCCGGTGTGCGAGCGCGGCACCTTGGGAATGTGCAACCACCGCAACTTTTTCACAGCGATCTTGCAGCCACGCTAGGTCGCGGGCAACTTGCGTGCGCATGGCGGCGAACTGCACTGGGCAATGTGCCAGCATGTAACTGTCGCCGAGCATCGCAGAAATATGCACCATGACCCACCGCACCGCCTTATCGATGCGGGGAATTGGGAGGTAGGCGGCCAAGGCCACGGTCAAGAGCATAACCGCCAACAGTACGGAGAGTGTGGCTGCCACGCCCATGAGCACCAGGTAGGTCCCGGCTAGAATTCTCGCCGCTAATGTGCGCGACCGCCCGCGAGCAAGCCTGGCGGCACGCCAGTGGCGGCGCATTGGGGTGACAAACTGCAGGACGAGCAGGCACGTTGAGACCTTCCAGATCCAGCGCGCCATCCCCAGGAATTGTGGCGTGGTGAACAGATCCGTCCACGACGACTCCGCCAGCAACCACCGGGCGTCGCGGTAGCCTGTGCTCAGCTGTAAAGGGACTGAAAAAACTAGATGTGCGGGCTGGCCGTCCTCGCCTCCAGCAGCCGACAAGACCACGTCACTTAGTGTCGGCTCCCAGGTCGTTTGCGGAGTCAGCCGTGCGTTCCAAAAGAACAGCCAACGGTATAGTGTTGCAGCGAGCAACGCGATTGCGCTTCCAGGCGCCTGTTCTCTAAATCCAGCCACAAAAAGCACACCGAACTCGGCACGCTTCTCACTGGTACAATCAGACATTCCTTCTCCCTACGCATCGCCGCCAACAATCTCTATCGACGAGAGTCAGAGCGTATTTACCGCCGAGGCGCGAAACCAGGGCGCGCCAGTAGCATCTGTTGTACATCAAACGCCCTGAATTGTCGCCCTGGTTGCGGACACTATGGGCGGCACGCGCCACGCGTTCACGTCGAGCGAGCCCTGGTTGCTGCGATTGCGCCGGAGTGGCTCTTGGAGAGACTCGTTCATGCCGCCAGCTCAGGCAAGCTCCTCGCACGCGCGCTCATGCCGCTACTAGTGCGCGGCCGTGCCTGGCGGTCTTGCCAGCAATCGGGAGGGGTTACCGCCGGTGCTGAGATGCTGTCTGTGTGATCGGACACCTCGAAAAGACAGTGATCGACTGCCCTGACCCAAGGGCTCTCGCCGAGTTCTACTGCCAGGTGCTGGGGATGAAGGTCAGCGAAGACATCGACGGGTGGGTAGTTATCGGCTCGGGCCCCGGCCTGCGGCAGCTGGCCTTTCAGCGGGTCACCGAATGGGTTGCGCCGCGCTGGCCTGACCCCGCCTATCCTCAGCAGCTGCATCTCGATATTCGCGTGAGCGATGCCGACCAGGCAGAGCAAGAATTGCTGGCCCTGGGCGCCACTCGTGTCAGGGGTGAACGTGAGACGGGCTTCCGGGTCTTCACTGATCCTTCCGGTCATCCTTTCTGCATCGTCTTCGGCCGCCCCAGCGCAGGCTGAACCGGCGTCCGCTCATGCCGCTGACATTTGCGCGCGTGACGGGACCAAGAAATGGCTAGCATTCCTGGGCTGCCACTAGCCGACGAAGGAGATAGGCAGGACGTCAAGGCCCGCTATACGGTCAAAGTGCCGGAGATTGGCCGTCCCGATACGCCATCCGGCAGCAACGGCGGTGGCTGCGACGATCCGGTCGTGCGCTCCGACGTCCTGCCCAGCAGCGGCAAGCTCAGCCCAGATACGGGCATGCGCCCGAGCGGCCAGAAGCTCGAAAGGCAGTGGCGGAAACGCAGCTATGACTGCCTCGACGAAGGCCTCTCGGCGGGCCCGGTGCTCTCGGGGCGCGCGATGCACGCCATGCAGCAACTCCGAGGCCGTAATTGCGGCGATGCCGACCTCCTCGTCACTACCCAGCTGTTCCGCCAGCCGGCCACTCACCTCAGCCATGGCGCCAGCCAGCGGCAAGCGCCGGACGGCGCGCTCGAGATCAATAAAGACGGTGGTGTCTAGGAGCGTGCCCACGGGTCATCCGGAAGGGGCCCGACGTCGCCGAGCACGGCCTCCATGTCATCCGCGAAACAAGGATCAGGCAGGGCCGCGGTGGCGAGCAGCCCCAGAGCCTCGCGCAGCGGGCGTCCGCGCCGCACAGCGGTCGGCCCAGCTGCGGCATCGTCCGGGTGCACAATGACAAAGGCGGGCCGCTCGTGATTGACGACGACCACTCGCTCGTGGCGGGCGACCGCGTCGCGTGCGTGCCGAGGAATCCGTACCTCCTCGGCCCTGACTGTGGTCATGACGTCATCATATCACGGAACCGTACGGAAGCGTACGCTTCTGTACCGGGTGGTTTCACCGACCTGAGGTCAGCACGCAGCGCCACGTCGTATGTTGATGCAGCCCGCGCTTGGAATTGATCGCCCGCTTCTGCCGCTGGGAGGGCGGGGCGTCGGAAGCTGTGCCTATCCATGATCGGGTCGGCCGGGCTGGCTGGAGCGCCCGTACCCGACAACCATGGTTGCAGGGAGTGAAGCAAGAGCGCTCGCCGAACCGCCGTTCTGCGTGTGTGGTCGGCTGAGTCTTTGGTCACATACTGAGCAACCGATGGAACAATCTGTCCGGTGAGCTGGCCGTGGAGGGCCTGGAATGCGGATGCGTGGTTCAGCTGCTGGCAGGT
>Ga0335073_10008897_pt1 | contig 14081 bp, 12 predicted proteins | sample Lox_Sample_22_FD_207093 | JGI IMG/M metagenome (GOLD analysis project Ga0335073, IMG submission 207093) | Soil microbial communities from Loxahatchee National Wildlife Refuge, Florida, United States - Lox_Sample_2.2 | ecosystem: Environmental > Terrestrial > Soil > Wetlands | place: USA... | reverse complement strand
CGCATGCCGTAGACCTCGTGCAGCTCAGCCACCAGCTTGATCTCGATCCCGACCAGCGCGAGGGTCTCCACCGCGATCTCGACCGGCGCGCTGGGCAAGGGCAGCACCATGGCCGCGCCGGACGCCGCGCCTACCACCGACGCCGCCCGGGCCGCGCCGAGAATCAGCGCGTCGGCGAGCTCCTCCGGCCCCAGCCCGGGAAACTGGGCACGCAGCCGCTGCTGGTCCCGCACCGGCAGCCGGGGAGCCATCGCGAGCACCTCGCTGGTCAGCCAGCGGCTGCCCGACTGTGCCCCGTGCCAGGCCCCGTGCCAGCCCACCCGCCCGCTGCGCGTGGCGATGCGGGAGATCCGCGCGGTGATCCGGCGCCGCCGCGACGGGCTGGGGGCCTGGCTCGCCTCGCCGACCAGCTCGGCAACCTCGCCGGGCAGGTCCGCCGGGGTCAGCTCCGCCTGCCGGTCCGGCCCGGGACCGCCGTTGTCCATGGGCTAGGGCTACCCCGGCGTGGCCGGTGTACGCGGCGCCGGGAGCGTTGATCGGCTTCGATAGTCTGGCGGCGAAGCTGCGCACTGGGATGAGCGAGGGAGGCGAGCGCACGTCATGTCGTCCGAAGACGAGATGTTCGACCCGGCGGGCCACGACGCATCCGACACCCTCGACGGCGACCCCGGCGACGACCCGCTGGACCAGGGGATCGCGCCGCCCGACCGGTGGTCGCGGGGCGAGGGCTTCGGCACCACGGCGGCCGAGGAGCAGGAGGGTGAGTCGCTCGACCAGCTGCTCGCCGAGGAGGAGCCGGAACCCGACCCCTACGCGGACGAGGACGAGCCGGCCCCGGCCGCGGGGCTGGACGACTCCGAGCCCGAGCCGCGGGCCGGGCGGCTGGTGGCCGACGACGAGGGAGCACACGCCGACCAGGAGCCCGACCTGGTCGCCCGCGATGTCGGCATCGACGCCGGCGCCGCCGGCGCCGAGGAGGCGGCCGTCCACGTGGAGGACGAGGACGGCGAGACGGAGCCCTAGCCGCACGGCCGCCGGTAACGCGTAGTGTCGCGGTATGACCCAGACGCTGCCGCTGTTTCCTCTGGGTACCGTGCTCTACCCCGGCGTCCTGCTGCCGCTGCACATTTTCGAGGACCGCTACCGGCAGCTCGTTCGTGACCTGCGGGCCGGCCCCGAGCCCCGCCGCTTCGGGGTGATCGCGATCCGCGAGGGCCGCGAGACCGGCGCGGACGGGGTCTCGGCCCTGTATGAGATCGGGTGCACCGCGACGCTCCGGCGGATTTCGGAACGCGAAGACGGCCGCTTTGACCTGGTCACGATCGGCGCGGACCGGTTCCGGCTGGCCACGCTCGACCGCTCTGGCCCCTACCTGCAGGGCGAGGTGGAACTGCTCGCGGAGGAAACCGGCGACGGGGAGGCCGCGGCCCGCGCGGCCGGGGTGGTGCAGCGGGCGTTCCGCGGGTACATCGACGCGCTGACCGCCCGGGGGATGACCCAGCTCAGCATCCCGGACCTGCCCGGCGACCCGCTCATGCTCTCCTATCTGGTGGCCGCGTCGGTCATCGCCGACCTGCCGGACCGGCAGGCGCTACTCGCCGAGCCCGATGCCCTGGCCCGCCTGACCGCCGAGCGGGCACTGCTGTCGAGGGAGACGGCGATGCTGCGCTCGCTGACCGCGACCCCCGCCCCGGACCTGCGCAACACCCCTTACAGCCCGAACTAGGAGGCGCCCGGGTCAAGGTTCCTGACGTACCGGACCTCGCTGGCGCTGCGCCCGCTGTCGTCGAACATGAACGGCTTCTCGGTGCCGTCGGCTCGCCAGCCCTGCGACTCGTAGAAGGCGCGCGAGGGCCGGTTGCGGGCCAGGACCCACAGGCTCGCCTCGGTGAAACCGGCCTCGGCCAGCCCGCGGACCGCGGCGCCCATCAGCCGCCGTCCGGCGCCCCGTCCCTGGAAGTCCGGGTCGACATAGATCGCGTACACCTCGCCGCCCGGCCGGCCGTCCCTGTCCGGGCCGCCGGACACGAAGCCGCGCACGCGGCCGCCGGACTCGAAGACCAACGCGAAGAGCCCGGGCACGGGCTCGCGCTCGGCCAGCCTGCCGCGCCACCGCTCGGCCCACTGGCCGGCGTCCAGGTCGGCCAGCAGATCGTCCGGCAGCAGGCCCGCGTAGGCGTGCCGCCACGTGGCCACGTGCACCGAGGCGATCGCCTGGGCGTCGTGCGGCGTCGCGGGCCGGACCGAGCCGCCCGGCGTATCGGCCCCGGTCACCGGGTCAGTTGGTCCGCGAGAAGATCCGCAGGAAGAACAGGAACACGTTCAGCGCGTCAAGGAAGATCGACGCGGCGATCATCGGCGCGGAGTTGAGGTCGGCGTTCTGCCGCAGCCGCTGGAAGTCGAACATGGTCAGCCCGGCGAAGATCACCAGGCCCAGCACCGACCAGATCAGCGCGCCGTGCGGGATGTGCACGAAGATCAGCACAATCCCGAACAGGATCAGCGCGATCAGCGCCAGGAAACTCACCCGGCCGACCATCGACAGATCGCGCCGGGTGGCGTAGCCGACCGCGCCGAACCCCGCGATGAACAGCGCGGTGGCGCCGCCGGCCTCCCAGACCGCCCTCGGATCCGCGCTCGCGTAGTAGACGATCGCCGCGGACATCGCCAGCCCGAGCAGGGCACCCACCGCGAGCAGCAGGCCGACGGTCAGCCCCGTCGAGCGCCGGACCGTGAACCTCATCGCGATCAGGCAGGCGAAGGCGGCGATGAAGCAGGCGATGGCCGGGCCCGACGTGAGGTTGCGGCCCAGGTAGGCGCCGAGCGCGAAGAACCCGGTGGTGATCGCGACGTAGCCCATCGTCTGTCCGAACAGGGTGCGGGTCCGGTCGCGCGTGCCCGCGGCAAAGCCGCCGCCGTAGTCGAGGTACTCGCTCATCGCGCCGTCTGCCTTTCGTGCGGCCTAGCCCACTCCATTGAACCCGAATTCGGTCAGGACCGCCTCGGTGTCGGCGCCGGGTGCGGGGACCGGCCCGAGCACCGGGCCGAAGCCGCTGTGCCGCGCCGGCGGCGGCAGCACGTCGACCTGCCGGTCCCCCGCGGCGACGGGCGTCCACCGCGCGGCGAGCTGCGGGTGCGCCACCACCTCGTCGACGCTGCGCGCCGACGCGTAGGCGAGCCCGGCGCGGTCGAGCCGGGCGACCAGCTCGCCCGTGCGCAGGCGCGCCACCGCGGCGGCCAGCCGGGCCTCCAGCTCGTCAAGATGGCCCATCCGGCGCTGGTTGCCGGCGAACCGGTCGTCGTCGGCCATGCCCGGCTCGCCGAGGACATCGCGGCACAGCCGCCGCCACTCGGCCTCGTTCTGCACCGCCAGCAGCAGCTCGTCGCCGTCGGCGGTGACATAGCCGCCGTAGGGCGCGATGGCCGCGTGCCGCGCGCCGGTGCGGGCCGGCGCCCGGCCGGTCAGCCTGGCCAGCTGCAGAGGGTACGACATCCACTCGGTCAGCGCGTCGAACAGCGACACCAGCACGGTGCCGCCGCGGCCGGTCCGGTCACGCTGCAGCAGGGCGGACAGGATCCCGCTGTATGCGTACATACCCCCGGCGATGTCCGCGACGCTGATCCCCGCCTTCGCCGGGGCGTCGGGCGTGCCGGTCACCGCCAGCACCCCGGCCTCGCCCTGCACGAGCAGGTCGTAGGCCTTCCGCTCGGCGAACGGCCCGTGCTCGCCGTACCCGCTGAGCTGGCACGCGATCAGCCGCGGGTGGCGCTCGACGAGCCGGGAGGGCTCCAGCCCGAGCCGGCGGATCGCCCCGGGGGCGAGGTTGCAGACGAACACGTCCGCCCGTGCGATGAGCGCGTCCAGCGCCTCCCGCCCCTGGCCGGCCTTCAGGTCCAGCGCGACCGACTCCTTGGAGCGGTTGAGCCAGACGAACCAGCTGGAGAAGCCGTCCCCGGCGGCGTCGTCGTAGTCGCGGGCGAAGTCGCCGCGCCCGGGGCGTTCGATCTTGATGACCCGGGCGCCGAGGTCGGCCAGGTGCCGGGTGGCGAACGGCGCGGCGACGGCCTGCTCCAGCGCCACCACGAGCACCCCGTCCAGGGGACGGCTGTCAGCGACCTGCACTGGTTACTCCCCGGCTTGCGCCCGGCGGCATGGATTTGACCGGCCAAATCGGCCCTGGGATCTCAGTAAGCCTAGCGGCGGGGATCGGTGTCAAGCCGGTTCCCGGCCTTGACGGAATGTGTCGCGAGTCCGCAATATGGCCGTCTAAAGTGAACCCCGTTCATCCGTCGATCTCGCGTCCACACTGCGGGAGGATGAGCGGGCTCGTACCCGCCGCGAGCCGGGAGCCGGGCGTGACCGATGGAGCCGTCTTCCCCCTGCCCTGCGGCGTGCCGGACGCGGCGGCCGAGGGCAGCGCGTACCGCCAGGTGGCCTCGGGGCTACGCCGGGCCATCGCCGCGGGGCGGTACCCGGCCGGCCAGCGGCTGCCCACCGAGGCCGAGCTCGTGAGCGCCACCGGCCTGAGCCGCCAGACGGTCCGGCGCGCCTTCCAGGAACTGGTCACCGACGGCGCGATCTACCGGGTGCGCGGCCGCGGCACGTTCGCCGTGCCCGGCGACGGGAAGTACCTGCGGTCGTTCGGCAGCGTGGACGACCTGATGGCGTTGTCGCTGGACACCGAGATGCAGGTGGTCGAGCCGCTGCACGTGCTGGCCAGCCTGGACGCGGCCGGCCGGCTGCAGGTCGACGACGACATGGTGATGGCCATGTCGTTCCTGCGGCTGCACGAGGGCGCGGCTTTCTGCTTCACCCGCGTGCACCTGCCGATGGAACTCGGCCGCCGTCTGCGGGACCTGCCCGAGATGGCCGGGCTGGCCGACCCGGGCGCCCGCGCCCGGGTCACGGTGATCAGCCTGATCGAGCGGGTCAGCGACCACCCGATCCACGGCGCGCTGCAGAACGCCACCGCCGAGGCGGCCACCGCCGAGATCGCCCGGCGGCTCGGCTGCGCTCCGGGCCTGCCGGTGCTGCGGATCGACCGGCTCTACCGCGACCGTGAGCTGCGGCCGCTGGAGCTGGCCGTCAACCACTTCAACCCGGACCGGTACTCCTACCGGCTGCAGCTGCGCCGCGTGGGCCCGGCCGGCCCCGAGCCGGGCGCGCGGTGAGCGGCGACCTGCTGCGCCGCCCCGTGGCCGTCCCGTCCCGGCACGCGGCCGCGATCGTCGGCGCGCTGTCGGATGCCGGGACGCGGCTGGTGTTCGGCATGCCAGGCGGCGGGCCGAACCTGGACGTCGTCGGCGCCGCCGCGCAGGCCGGCCTGCGGTTCGTGCTCGCGCACGGCGAGACGGCCGCCGCGATCATGGCCGCCACGTGCGCGGACCTCACCGGCAGCCCGGGGGCCGTGGTGGTCACGCGGGGGCCTGGCCTGGCCAGCGCGGTGAACGGGATCGCCCACGCCGCGCTCGACCGGCTGCCGCTTGTCGTGATCGCCGACACGGTCCCCGCCCGGGACCGGGACCGGATCAGCCACCAGCGGCTGGACCAGGACGCGCTGGCGCGCCCCGTGGCCAAGGCGGTGGTCAGACTGGGCGGCGACGACCCCGGGCGGGCCGCCCGGCTCGCCGTCCGGCTGGCGACGACCCGCCCGCCGGGCCCCGTCGTGGTCAACGTCGACCCGCACGCCGGACCCGAGCCCGGCCCGCCGGAACCCGGCGCGGCGGCGGACGCCGGCGCTGACCTCGCCCCGCTCACCGGGGCGCTGCGAAACGCCCGGCGGCTGGCCGTGCTCCTGGGCGCGGACGCGATCGGGCACGCCGGCGCCGTGCGCGACGCACTCGGCGGCAGCGGCGTCCCGGCCCTGCACACCTACCGCTCGCGCGGCGTCATGCCGGACCGCTCCGCCGGGGCGGCCGGGCTGTTCACCGGCGGCACGATGGAATGGCCGCTGCTGTCGGCCGCCGACCTGATCGTCGGAATCGGCGTCGACCCGGCCGAGCTGATCCCGGCGGCCTGGGACTACGGCGCCCCGGCGCTGCTGGTCACCGAGTACCCGGCCGGGTCCGCCGGCTACTTCACCGGCGGCACCGAGCTGGTCGGCCCCCTGCAGGAAGCGATCGCCGTCCTGGCCGCGCACGCCCGCCAGGCCGGGAGCGGCTGGCCGGACGGGGCGGGGCGCGCGGCGAAGCGGGCGGTGACCGGCCGGCTGCTCGAGGCGGCAGCCAGCGCCCCCGGCTCGCTCGCCCCGCAGGACGTCGTGACAACGGCGCGCGCCCACGCGCCGGACGGCGCGGTCGCCACCGTGGATTCCGGCGCCCACATGCTCGCGGTCATGCCGCTGTGGCCGGCGGACGAGCCGCGCCGGCTGCTGGTCTCCAGCGGCCTGGCCACCATGGGCTTCGCGCTGCCCGCCGCGATCGGGGCCGCCCTGGCCGCGCCGGGCCGGCCGGTCATCGCGTTCACCGGCGACGGCGGCCTCGGCATGACGCTGATGGAGCTCGAGACCGCGGTCCGGCTCCGGCTGCGGGTCGTGGTGATCGTGTTCAACGACGCCTCGCTCAGCCTGATCAAGATCAAGCAGCTCCCGGAGGGCCAGGGCGGCGACGAGGCGACGGGCTACGCGCGGACCTCGTTCGCGGCGGCCGCGGCGGCGATGGGCGCTGCGGCCGCCACCGCCGACAGCACGAGCCAGCTCGCGGCCGCGCTGACCGGGGCGCTCGGCCGCGAGGGCCCGACGCTGATCGACGCGCGGGTCGATCCCGCCGGGTACCCGGCCATCCTGGACCTGACCCGGGGCGAGAGCGGCCGCGCCAGGGACGGCCGTCACGCCACCGGACCCAGATGACGAGGGACGCAGCCATGGCAGCACCGGAGATCGCCGACCTGAACCCCGACGAGCGCGACATCGTCCTGGTCGTGCGCGACTGGGTGACCCGCAGCGTGCTCCCGGTCGTGCGCGACCTCGAGCACGCCAACGCCTACCCGGGCGAGCTGATCGACGAGATGAAGCACCTGGGCGTGTTCGGGCTGGCGGTCCCGCCCGAGTACGGCGGCTCCGGCGTCTCCACCCCCTGCTTCGCGCTGGTCACCGAGGAGCTGGCCCGGGGATGGATGAGCCTGGCCGGCGCCATGGGCGGGCACTGCGTGATCGCCCGGCTGATCAGGCTGTTCGGCACGACCGGGCAGAAGGACCGCTGGCTGCCCGAGATGGCCGCCGGCGGCGCGCGCGCGGCGATGGCGCTGACCGAGCCCGGCGGCGGGTCGGACCTGCAGGCGATCACCACCACGGCCGCCGCGAACGGCGCCGGGTACCGGCTTGACGGGGTGAAGACCTGGATCTCCAACGCGCGCATGGCCGACGTCGTCGCCGTGCTGTGCAAGACCGACCCCGACGCGGTGCCGCGCAGCCGCGGGATCAGCATCGTGCTGGCCGAGAAGGGGCCCGGCTTCACGGTCTCCCGTGACCTGCCCAAGCTGGGCTACAAGGGCGTGGAGAGCTGCGAGATCGTCTTCGACGGCTACGAGTGCCCGCGCGAGGCGCTGCTCGGCACCGAGGAGGGCCAGGGCTTCCGGCAGATGATGGGCGGCCTCGAGCTCGGCCGGATCAACGTCGCCGCCCGGGCCGTCGGCGTGGCGCGGGCCGCGCTCGAGGACTCGATGCGGTACGCGCGGGAGCGGGAGTCGTTCGGGCAGCCGATCTGGCGGCATCAGGCGGTCGGCCACCGGCTCGCCGACATGGCCACCCGCGTCGAGGCCGCGCGGCTGCTGACCCTGCGCGCCGCCGCGGCCCTGGACGCGGGCCGGCGCAGCGACCTGGAGGCCGGGATGGCGAAGCTGTTCGCGTCCGAGGCGTGCCTTCAGGTCACGGCCGACGCGATCAAGGTGCACGGCGGCTACGGCTACTCCGCCGAGTTCGACGTCGAGCGCTACTACCGCGACGCCCCGCTGATGGTCGTCGGCGAGGGCACCAACGACATCCAGCGGAACGTGATCATCCGCCAGCTAGTGGACAGGTACACCGAACAGGAGCGTGCGCAGTGACCATCACCGTAGCCAAGTTCAAGGACGTCGCCGAGGGGACCCAGCCGGGACAGTTCACGATCGGCGACAGACAGACCGTGGCCAGCCTCGCCGACCTCGACCCCAGCTACAAGCGGCTGCTCGACGAGCCGGTCACCGCGATCGTCGCGGTCGTCGGGTCCGACGGGCTGCCGAACCTGACCCCGGTGTGGTTCGACTACGAGGGCGACACCGTGCTGCTCAACCTGGCCACGCACCGCAAGAAGGTGAACTGGCTGCGCAAGGAGCCACACGCCACGTTCCTGCTGATGAACCCCGGCAACGCCTATCACTGGGTCAGCATCAAGACCAGGGTGGCGCGGGAGATCTCCGAGGACGACCCGGCCGAGGGGCCGCGGGTCACCGCGCAGCTCGACAAGATCTGGGTGAAGTACACCGGGAACGAGCCGCCGTACGCGCTGCGCGACCCGTCGTTCGATGAGCGCCGGGTCCTGTTCGAGCTCGATGTCGTGAAGGTCGCGACATTCGGCCGCCCGTAACCGGAGTCGCGCGCCCGGCCCCGCCCGCCCGGCGGCCGATGCCCAGCGTGATCGTGATGGGCGGCTCGCTCGGCGGGCTGACCGCGGCGCTGGTGCTGCGCGACGCCGGCTGCGACGTCCGCGTGTTCGAGCGGTCGTCGTCGGCGCTGCAGGCACGCGGCGCCGGCATCGCCGCGCTCGAGGCAACGCTGCGCTACCTGACCGAGCGCGGCGGCGGCCGGCCGCAGGACGTTTGCTCGTCGACCGGCTGGATCCGCTTCCTGCGCGCGGACGCGAGCGTGCTGCATGAGCAGCGGCACCGGTACCTGTTCTCGTCGTGGAACACGATCTACCGTTCGCTGCTACGTCTTATGGACCCCGAACGCTACGTCCTCGGGCAGAACGTGGTGACGTTCGGCCAGTCCGGTACCGGGGTCGTCGTGACGCTCGCCGATGGTTCGACGGCCTCGGCCGGGCTGCTGGTCTGCGCCGACGGGGTCGGCTCGGCGGCGCGGGCCCGGCTGGTCCCGGGGGTGGCGCCCTCCTACGCGGGTTACGTGGCCTGGCGCGGCACGTTCCCGGAGCGGGATCTGTCCCCGGCCGCGCGCGCGGTGTTCGAGGACGCGATCACCTACCAGGTGATGGCGGGCAGCCACATCCTCGTCTACCCGATCCCGGGCCTGGACGGGTCGCTGGCCCCCGGCGACCGGCTGATCAACTTCGTCTGGTACGTCAACGTGGCCGAGGGGCCGGAACTCGGCCGGCTGATGACCGGCCGGGACGGGATCCGGCGCGGCGTGACGCTCCCCCCGGGCGCCGCGACCGACGAGGCCGTGACCCGGATGCGCCGGGCGGCGGGCGGCCTGCTCGCCGCCCCGATCGCCGAGGTGGTGACCGGCGTTGCCGAGCCGTTCGTCCAGGTGATCTACGACATCGAGGTGCCGCGCATGGCGTCGGGCCGGGTCTGCCTGATCGGCGACGCGGCGTTCGCGGTGCGGCCGCACGCCGCGGCGGGCACCGCCAAGGCGGCGCAGGACGGCTGGGCCCTGGCCGAGGAGCTGACCGCCTGCGACGGGGACGTGCCGGCGGCGCTGGCCGCCTGGGAGCGGCGCCAGCTGGCGCTCGGCCGGTCGTTGCTCGCCCGCACCAGGCAGATCGGCGACAGCTCGCAGTTCACCGGCACCTTCCGCCCCGGCGACCCGCGGCTGATCTTCGGCCTGCACGAACCCGGCCGCTGACCGCCGGCCGCTACTCGCCCAGGGGCTTCAGCACCTCGGCCGCGCTCTCCAGCGCGCCGAGGTGATCATCGACGGTGCGCAGCCCGGCGCCCATCGTGTTGACCGACAGGTGGCTGGCGCCCGCGTCCCGCCAGGCCGCGGCCTGCTCGGCCAGCTGCCCGGGATCGCCGCGCCAGCTGACCCGGCCCTCCATGCCGATCGCCGCGGGGTCGCGGCCCGCCTCCCTGGCCGCCTGCTCGACCATGCCGCGCGCCTCGTCCAGCCGCGGGCCGGGCGGGACCTGCGGGAACCAGCCGTCGCCGAGCCGCCCGGCCCGCCGGTAGGCGCGCTCGGACTGGGCACCGAACCACACGGGGATCGGCCGCTGCACCGGCAGCGGCGCCAGCCCCGCGCCGGTCACCCGGTCGAACCGGCCCTCGTACGTGACCGACGGCTCGGTCCAGAGCCGCCGCAGCAGGCCGACCTGTTCCTCGGCACGCCGGCCGCGGGTGCTGAAGTCCTGGCCGAGCGCCTCGTACTCCACCTGGTTCCAGCCCAGGCCGATGCCCAGCCGGAACCGGCCGCCGGTGAGCAGGTCCACCTCGGCGGCCTGCTTGGCCACCAGGGCGGTCTGCCGCTGCGGCAGGATGATGATGCCGGTGACCATCTCCAGCGACGTGATCGCGGCCAGGTACCCGAACATCACGAACGGCTCGTGGAACGTGGTCGTCACGTCATAGGGCCCCTGCCAGGGTGCGTGCACCGCCGGGTCCGCGCCCACGACGTGGTCGTAGGCCAGCACGTGCCGGTATCCCAGTTCCTCGACCCGCCGCCCGTAGGCGCGCACCGCGCCCACGTCGCCGCCAAGCTCGGTCTGCGGGAACACCACGCCGATGCGCATCCTGCCTCCAACTCAGAGCCCACCACGGGTTTACTACTCTGCCTCGTGCGGCCCGAAGGCACGCCGCCGGGGCGGTAAACCCGGGGCCGTCCCCAGGCCCTGCCCGCCTCGCCGATCCGTGCCGGCGGGCCACGTCGTGGTTGCACCGTTGTAGGGGCTACAGGCCATAAAACGGTGCAACGACGGGCGGCCCACGGGCCTCGGCGCCGGCGGGCGCCCGGCGCCGGCCGGGGCATTCGTGCGTGCCTGGGCATATTCGGCTGTTATGTGGCTACGATGGGCGCGCGAGGGGTGCCCGCGCCCGTTCCTCCGGGGGTGCGAGGCGGCGGGAGGTGTGCCGGGATGGCGGACGGGTTCACGGTCGACCGGGCCGCGCTGCGCGAGACCGCGCAGGGGATCAACGACACGATCGGCGCCCTGGAGAAGCTGGGGTTCGACGAGGAGGCCGAGGTCGGCCGCGGGTTCTCCGGGCTGGCCCTCAGCGGCCTGCAGGTCGGCTACGCGGGCCTGCAGTCGGCCTTCGCCGGGTTCTGCGACCGCTGGTCGTGGGGCGTGCGGACGCTGGTGCAGGACGGCAACCAGATCGCCCAGCGCCTCGGTCTGAGCGCGGGCATGTACGCCGACGCGGAGAACAACATCATGGGGTCGATCAAGGACCTGGTCGACGCCGGGATCGGCGACCCGCACCTGAGCGACGCCCAGGCGGCCCAGGGATCGTGGGCACAGGCCGCGGGGCTGACCGCGGCACAGCGGCCGGACGACTTCAGCGGCACGGCGTGGCGCCAGGCCGGCGGCCAGATCGACCAGCAGTGGACGGCGGAGGGCCACGACGTGGTGCAGACCGCCAGGGGCGACCTGAAGGACCTGACCGACCCGTGAGGAGGTGACGCGCCGTGGGCGGCTGGTTCAGCGACGTCGTGCACGCGGTGACGCATCCGGGAAGCCTGGTGTCGGACGCCGGGCACGGCCTGGGCAGCCTGATCGACGACGGCGCGCACGCGCTGGGGTCCGGGCTGTCGGACGTCGGCCTCGGCGGCGCGGGCCAGTGGGTGGACCGGGCCGGCGACGACGTGGCGAACTTCCTCGGCGCACAGGTCCCGGAGATGCAACTGGGGCAGACCACCGATCCCGCGGAGCTCGTCCACGGGGACCCGGCGGCGCTGCGCTCCGCGGCCGGGAAGTTACGCGCGTTCTCGGCGGCCTTCGCCGAGACGGCCTCGGGGCTGGACGGGCTGGAGCCGGAGTCCTGGACCGGCACCGCGGCCGACGCGTTCCGTGCCAAGTACGCGCCGCAGCCGGAACGCTGGCGCAGCGCGGCCACCGGCTGCGGGGACGGCGCGGACGCGCTGGAGTCCTATGCAGGGACCGTCCAGTGGGCACAGGGCCAGGCCCGCGAGGCGATCGAGGTCTACGCGGAGGGCCAGCGGGCCACGGCCGCGGCGGTGACCGCGTACAACGACAAGGTCGCCGCGTACAACCAGGCTGCGCAGGCCTACGACGGCGCGCTCGCGGCCGGCCGCAACCCGGGGCCCCGCCCGGTCCAGCCCGGCGCGTTCAGTGACCCGGGCACGGCGTTGCGGGAGCGGGCCGAGCAGATCCTGACCGCGGCCCGGGCCGAGCGGGACCGGGCCGGCTCCTCGGCCGCCGCGAAGGTGCGCGCGGCCACCGACCTGGCCCCCGCCGAGCCGTCCTTCGGCCAGCAGCTACTCGATGACGCCCGCGATTACGGCCAGGCCGACCTGCTGGCCAGCGCGAGCACGCTCAGCGGGTTCCTGACCGGGACGGCGGACATCGTCAAGACCGCCCGGGCGGTGGACCCGCTGGACCCGTGGAACGTCACGCACCTGGCCGAGTACGGGGCCGGGATGTCCGGCATGGCGGCCGGCCTGGTGCACGACGGGATGCACCCGATGGACGCGCTGGCGGGCCTGGTCGGCACCGGCTGGGGCAGCGACCCGGCCGAGGCCGCCGGGAAGCTGCTGCCGAACCTGCTGCTCGCGGCGGCCACCGACGGCGCCGGCGCGGAGGCCGACGCGGCGCGGGTGCCCGAGCAGGACATGACCCTGCTGAACGACCCGGTCGACGTGGCGTCCGGGGACGTCGTGCTGGACCAGACCGACCTCGCGTTGGCCTCGATCCTGCCGCTGACGGTGCGTAGGGTTCACCGGTCTTCCTATCGGGCGGGCCGCTGGTTCGGTCGCTCGTGGGCGTCGACGCTGGACCAGCGGCTGGAGATCAGCGAACGGGCCGTGTGCTTCGCGGCGGCCGACTCGTCGGTGCTGCGCTACCCGCACCCGGGCGACGACGGCGAGCCGGTGCTGCCCGGCGCCGGGGCGCGCTGGCCGCTGGCCCGCGACGGGGACGGGTACACGGTGAGCGACCCGCAGGCCGGCACCGTGTGGCGGTTCGAGCCGCGGTCCGGGTACTACCTGTCCGCCGGCGGGCACGGGGAGCTGCCGCTGGTGTCGGTGACCGGCCGGTCGGGGCACCGGATCACGTTCGAGCACGGCCTGGACGGCGCGCCGGCGGCGGTGATCCACGACGGCGGGTACCGGGTCGTGGTGCTGACCGCGGGGGGCCGGGTGGCCGGCCTGGACCTGGCCGGCGCCGGCCCCTCCGGCGCCGGCCTGCCGCTGATCAGGTACGGCTACGACGGCGACGGGAACCTGGCCGAGATCACGAACTCGTCGGGACGGCCGCAGCGGCTGGCCTACGACGGCGAGGGCCGGCTGACCGGCTGGGAGGACCGGGGCGGCTGGTCCTACCGGTACGTGTACGACGAGCAGGGCCGGTGCGTGCGCGGCGAGGGCCCGGACGGGGCGCTGAGCGGCACGCTGGCCTACGACCGGGACGGCCTGGTCACCACGCACACCGACGCGGCCGGGGCGGTGAGCGTCTACCGGCTCACCGACCGGTTCCGGGTGGCCGCGGCCAGCGACCCGCTGGGGAACCAGACCCGGTCCTCCTATGACGCCCACGGCCGCGTGGTGTCGCGCACCGACCCGCTGGGCCGGACGAGCGCGTGGACCTACGACGGCCGCGGGAACCTGACCGCGATCACCCGGCCGGACGGGTCGCGCGCGACCGCGTCGTACGACGGGGCGAACCTGCCGGTGACGGTCACCGAGCCGGGCGGCGCGACCTGGCGGCAGGAGTACGACGCGGCGGGGAACCTGGCCCGGCTGACCGGCCCGGACGGCGCGGTCACCGGATACTCCTACGACGCGCGCGGGCACCTGGCCGCGGTCACCGGCCCGTCGGGCGCCGTGACGCTGGCGTCGTGCGATGCCGCGGGCCTGCCGGTCGCGGTCACCGGGCCGGACGGGGCGCTGACCCGCTACGAGCGGGACGGGTTCGGCCGCGTCGTCGCGATCACCGAGCCCGGCGGCGCGGTCACCCGGCTGGCCTGGACCGTCGAGGGC
>Ga0335073_10008895_pt1 | contig 14082 bp, 18 predicted proteins | sample Lox_Sample_22_FD_207093 | JGI IMG/M metagenome (GOLD analysis project Ga0335073, IMG submission 207093) | Soil microbial communities from Loxahatchee National Wildlife Refuge, Florida, United States - Lox_Sample_2.2 | ecosystem: Environmental > Terrestrial > Soil > Wetlands | place: USA... | reverse complement strand
ACGGGCTGATCACCTTGAAGATGTCGCCGAACACGACGCTCAGCAACGGCAGCCCGATCCAGAAGGCGACGTAGATGAACGTGACCGAGAAGTTCGCGTTGGCGATCTGAGCGCCTGCGAATCCGCTGTAGAGGACCAGGCCAAACAGGGCGAGGCCAAACAGGTTCCCCAACGGCTCCAGAGCAAGCGGAAGCGAGAAGGCGCGCCGCGCGTGCTCGCGCTGTAACCGCGGGGTCATCCAGAGCGAGGACAGCGTGACGAAGGAGACGACGAGCACGATCGCCGCCGCCCAGCTGAACAGCCACACAGGGATCGGCAGGTCGGCCCTACCGACGATGCCATGCGCGGAGGCGAGCTGTGGGAACAGCAGGCAGAAACTGAGCAGGCCGAGCGCGCCCAATATGGCGCGCCCAGGCCTGCCGAGCTTGCGCGAGGTCACTGCACACCCGCGCAGATCGCGGGTGTGCAGTTGCCGGTGCGGAGTCCTTGCCATCGACTTCGGCTAGGCGGCTGCTTTGCGCCGCGAGGCGCCGAGCGCCACGATCGCCGCGATCAGGCCGAGCGCGCCGATGATGAGCGCGGCGATGCCAAGGCCCTTGCTCGCTCCGCTGCTCGACTTCACGCTCGCCGGGGCGGGAGCAGGTGCGAAGGACGGCCTGCCGCCGGTCTGCCCGGCCGCAGGCCCCGCCTCATCGCCTGCAACATCCTCGATCACGCCACCCTTGGCGGTGATGTTGATCCTCGGCGAGGGGTGTTCGGCTTCGAGAGACGGCTCGATCCAGTGGACGACCTGACCGTTGCTGTAGGTCTGCACAGTCCTGAATTCGAGCGCCTTGCCGGCCGCGTCTTCGGGGATCGCCAGCGAGAGCGGGAAGTCGATGAACTGCCCGTTGTCGACCTTGCCCAGCGGCCCGGTCCAGGTCCAGATGATCTGCGAGACCTCGCTGTCGATCGGCCCGTCGTCGGTCTGGATCGGTTTGGCGAGCTTGCTTTCGATCACCTTCGCCGACCAGCCCACGACGTTTTCATAGTCGGCTCCGATGAAGCCGGGGGGGAACTGCACGTCGACCTTCTTGACGTAGGCGCCTTCCTCCTCGCCGGGCACGCGCACGTCGATCGTGGCGAAGGCGCCCGCCGGGATGGTGTTCGGGTGCAGGCTGATGTGGGCCTGGGCGACCGTCGGGAGCAGCAGCACCGCCAGTGCCGCTGCCAGGGCGAATCGGGTCTTCATTCTTACCTCCGTTAGTGAGTAGTGATGATGTTCGGTTGCTGCGGTCTCGCTCGATTAGGCCCCTCGCACCGTGAACGTCCAACTGCCGCGCTGGTGATGGCCGTCCTTTGCCAGCGCACGCCAGTTGACGGTGCATGAGCCGGGCGGCAAGGGCTTTGAGAAGCTCGCCCGGACGATCGTGTTGTGATGGGTCGGTCCCGAGGCCGCCGGAGACTGGAGCCGTCCGCCGCAGCGGACTTCGATCAGTCCCGTCACAACGCTGTCGCCGAATGTGATCTGCACGGTGCGGACGTTGTGAGCCGCTGTCGCGGGCGCCGGGGTGCGCGAGGCGATCGGCGCGTGGGCCGAGGCCGAGGCGGCAAGCACGCATGCGACGGCCAGCGCGACGGTCGCTTGAAGCGGAAACTTCCTGAGCATGAAAAGAGCACTCCTCCTCTTCGGTGGTTGTCTGGGTCGGGGGTTGGCGCCCGAAGGCGCAGCGGCCCTTGAGCGCCAACCCTCAGCGGCCCTAGCTGGCTGTCAGTGCGACCTGTGGCGCGGGTGTTTCGGTGCCCGGTGCCCCCGTCCAGTGGACGACCTTGCCGTTGGAGTAGGTCTGAAGCGCCGGGAAGGTGAGCGTTTCTCCGGCGTTGCCGGGGACCTTCACCGAGATGTGGAGCTCCTTGAACTGCCCCGGCGCGATCTTCGCCTTCCCTTTCCTGCTCGCGGTCCACGTAATTGCCGAGACCTCGGTGCTGACCGGGCCGTCCTCGGTCTGAACGGGCGTTGGGAGCGTGCGCGTGCTCGTCCGCACGCTCCACCCCGGCTGCGCTTCGTAGAGCACGGAGAAGAAGCCGTGGGGAAGGAACACCGTGACCTTCAACGTCGAAGCCTTCTCATCCTCGTTGGGAACGCGAACGGAGAGGACCTGATAGCCGCCCGCAGGCACGGCCCGAGGGTTGAGGGTGACGTGCGCCTGCGCGGCGGCCGGTAGGCCGACGGCGGCGAGCATCACGAGGGCTGCGGCAATGGTTCTCATGCGCATATGCAATTTGCTCCTTAAGCTTGATTGGACGAAACAGCGCCGGTGCGGTTGACCTGCGCGCGTTGACCCGTCCACGGGCTCGGGCGTCGGTGCCGACGACTATTCGGCACCCGGCGTCGCTGGCGCGTCAGACGGTCGCTCGTGCAACCGGCGGCGCGCGACCGGCGAGGCTCATCGCCAGCAGCAGCCCGCCTCGCGCTCGCCACCCCGGCACAGGCGCGCGCCTGTGCCGGGCGGGCCTCCTGCGCGCGGGCGCCGCTCGCTTCGATGCGCCAATGAGCAGCGCCTCGCCCGGATAGCGGCCCAGCCACAGCAGCAGGACGACGAAGATCGCCGGAGACAGGTACTCGAGGCCGAGCCCGATCCCGGGCACATGCGCGAGCCAGAGGAACACGAGGATCGCCACACCGCCGCCTAGGGCGATGTTCAGATGGCGCCGGGCCGCGCTCACCGGATCGGCACCTTCACGATGCGGCTGGATTGTTCAAATTCAGAGACGCGATCATTGATTTCGATCTGCCAGGTGCCGCCGGGGCTCAGCACGGCCGAATTCAGGACGTAGTGCCCCGGACCGGCGAGGCTCGCCTTCAGCGGCAGCGGCCCGATCCCCTTTGACGGCAGCTTTGCCGTCGCAGTGAGTTCCTTGCTCGCCGTGTACTGGGTGCCGGTCTTGGCGTCGATCAGATAGAGGTGGATCGTGTTCAGGCCGACCTTGGCCGGTTCGACGGTCATCTCAAGCTCCGCCGCGCCGAGCTTCGTGTTGATCGAGAACGGCCCAGACGCGGCATCGATCGGCGGCGCGTAGCTGATCAGCGCCGCGGTCACGCCGAACACGCAGAGCATCAGCGCGAGCTCGCCGCGCATGGTGCGTCGCGCGAGCGCTCCGACGCCACCGGGAGACTGCCCGTCGCCGACGATGCGACCCAGCATCGGGATCACCCGTTCGCGGTTTACCCATCCGAGGCCGATCAGGCTCGCCAGGAGCACGACCTTCACGATGATGAGCGCGCCGTAGATGGTGTGGAGGAGGGCGTGGAAGCTACGCACGTCGATGTAGGCCTGAACCACTCCGGTCGCGGCGATCACGACCACCGAGCCGAGCGCGAGCGCAGAGAAGCGCGCAAGCGAGGCCAGCAGCAGGCGACTTCGCTCGCCGCCCTCAAGCTGGCGCGTGGCGCCGGGCAGCGCGAGCAGCAGGCTTGCGATCCCGCCGACCCAAAGGCTCCCCGCCGCGACGTGCAGCACGTCGGAGGGGAAGAACACCGCGACCGGGCTCTCGATGCTCGCGTGGCCCGCCAGCGCGGGCGTGATCGCCAGATAGCCTGCGCCGAGCGCGAGCAACGCGAGGATCACGCCGGGCGGAGGCCGAGTGAGCGTGCCCGGCGAACGGGAGTCACCGGCGCCGTCCAAGACGCCGATCGCGTCGCGGCGCATCATCTTTGCCGCGAGCAGGAGCAGGCCGAGCAGCAGCCAGACGATCGCCCGCGCGCCCCAGACCTCGCCGAAGCGCGTTTCCAGCGTGCCTTCGATCACCGAGCCCTTCAGCGAGCTCCACAACGACAGGCCCGCCGCGCTGGCTCCTTGGAGCAGCACCCCAAGCACGCTGACTATCAGCCCGAGCACGATCGCAAACGCGAACAGCCTGCCCAGGCGCGACGCGCAGGCGCGAGCAGCCACCGACCAGCGGGACTCGCCGCCAGCCGTCGCGGAAAGGGCGGGCAGCCAGACGAAGAACAGGAACGCCAGGCCGCCGACCATCAGCGCGAGCGTCAGGTAGTTCAGCGCGCGCACGACGCCGAACGCGACCCTCGTCACCTCGCCGCTCTCGTTCTTTCCGATCAGGCCAGCGACCGTGAACTTCGGAGCTGCCCCTGCGTGACCGAGGTTGAAGACCAGGCCGCCGTAGACGATGTGCGTGTCGGCGGAGATGACCCGGTAGGTGGCGGTGTAGGTGCCGTCGGGCAGGTGCGGCTCAAGCCCGACGCCCATCCAATGCGAGTTGCCGTCCGAGTGCGTTACCCGAAGGTCGTCGACCTCATTGCCCTTTGAGTCGTAGACGCGGACGGCACCCAGCGTCCCGCCCACGTGCTCGCCGAACTTGAAGATCACTTCCTTGGGTTGAACTTGAACGGTCGAGCCCGACAACGGCGAGGTGCCGAGCAACTGAGCGTGCGCGCACGCGGCGGGAGCGCTCGCCAGGATGCCGATTGGCACGAGGGCGCAGACCAGCCAGGCCAGCCAGCGCCGAGACGGCGGAGTCCGCGGCGCCCGGGCGCGACCGTCCAGGGCGATCACCATGCCTCCTTTGCCGAACGGCCGCGACGTTCCTCCCGGCCTTCACCCTGCGGGCTCGGTGGGCCGCCCGCGCCCCCCCGGCGGCGCCTGACGACGAGCACCAGCGCGAGCCCGGCGAGCACGATCAAGACGAGTGCGATGATCGCTGCGAGCGGCGTCTTGGTGCCTTCCTCGGGCACCCACAGCAGTTCTCCATGAACCGCTCCGCGGGTGGAGCCGACGGCGATCGGCACCTGCCAGTCGAAGATCTTCGTGCGCTTGCTCTTGTCCTTGACCTGCGAAGGCAGCGCCGGGGACATGTAGTGGATGCGGTGATCGTGCCATTCGATCTGCCCTGTGCGGTCGATCAGAATCCAGTGCGGCGCGGCGGTCGGCGAGGCTGACGCGGGGACGTTCACTTCGCCGTAGAAGTTCTGGTTCAGGTAGTAGGCGGGCGAGCGGGTGTTGACCTGGACGGTTCCGTTCGCAAGCACGCGGGCATACGGTTCGCCCTGGTAGCCATAGACGGTGATCGTCTTGCCCGTCTGGTTTCTCAGCACGAGCCGGTCGGCGAACTCGAGCACTTCGAGGTGCAGGCCAGGAACGTTCGGCGTCACCCCGGTGATGTCGGATCGGTAGTTGTAGTTGCTGCCCTGATCGTTGATCGGGCTTCCGCTCTCCTTCGACGGAGCGGGCGTGCTGCTGGCTCGTGCTGTCGCCGGCAGCACGAGCGCAAGGGCGCCGAGCGCAGCCAGAACGAAACGACGGAACATGAAGGCTCCTCACGTAATTGCCGAAACGGATGGCGCCGAGAGGCCGCCCTGAGATCGCCCGCAAGGGGACGAGACCTGCGCGGTCCTCGGCTTGCGAGCAGCCCCCTAGTCCCTGAGAGGGATGAGGAAGTCAGCTAGCTCGCCGAGGCGAGCGCGGGCGGCGGGCGCACCGCGAGCGAGCGCGCGAGCAGCTCGCCGCCGCGGGCGGCGAGCACCGGCACGCGGCGCCACGAAAGAGGTGCGGACGACCGCGGACGGGGGAACCGACGTCGCTCGGGACGTCGGAAGGCGAGCAGGATGCGCTCACCCGGATAACGGCGAGCGAGCAGAGGGACCGCTATCGCGGCGATCGGCAGCAGGCACAGGAGCGCGTGAAGCAAGACCTGGCAAACACTACTCCCGCTCGGCCCATCGCGAAGTCGGCGGAGCACGCATGGGACCCTCGCATCGACGTTCCTATTCGGGGCGAACCAACCTATAAATCAGAATAAGAACTAGTCTTGCTATAGTCGCCGCGCTCGTTCAGCTCACTTCGACTACAAGAGGTCTTCGATGAATCCCAGGTTGCGTATGCGCTCCGCCTCGGCCTTTGCGATCGGCGCGATCATGGCCGCGATCCTGCTGGCAGGTTGTGGCAGCAGCAGCTCCTCCTCCAGCGGCGGAGGCTCCAGCTCCAAGCCGATCGTCGCCGTCGGCGCGGAGAACGAGTACGCCGACGTGATCTCCCAGATCGGCGGGCAGTACGTGAAGGCCAGCGCGATCCTCAGCAACCCCAACACCGACCCGCACACCTTCGAGGCCAGCCCGAGCGTGGCCCAGACGGTGAGCGCGGCGAAGCTGATCGTGCAGAACGGGGTGGGCTATGACGACTTCATGGAAAAGATCGAGTCGGCCTCGCCGAGCTCCTCGCGCAAGGTGATCAGCGCGCAGCAGCTGCTCGGCTTGCCGGACTCCACCCCCAACCCGCACCTCTGGTACAAACCGCAGACGATGCCCGCGGTGGCCAAGGCCGTCGCCGGCGAGCTATCGGCCCTGCAGCCGGCGCACGCCGCCTACTTCAAGGCGAACGAGAAGCGCTTTGAAGAATCGCTGCAGCCTTGGCTGAAGTCTCTGGAAGAATTCAGCACGCGCTACCCGAACACGACGGTCGCCACGACCGAGCCGGTCAGCGACTACATGCTCGAAGCCGCAGGGATCGAGAACCTCACCCCGTTCAGCATGCAGGCCGACATCATGAACGGCAACGACCCGGCCCCGCAGGCGATCGCTAGGCAGAACGCGCTCTTCGCCAATCGCCAGGTCAAGGCGTTCGTCTACAACCAGCAGGTGACCGACACGCTCACCGAAGGCTTCCTCAAAGCCACCGCGAAAGCGGGGGTGCCGGTCGTCGGGGTCTATGAGACGATGCCGCTCGGCTACACCTATCAGTCATGGATGAAAGCCGAGGTCAAGGCGCTCGAAGACGCGGTCGCGAAGAAGACCTCGACCGAGAAGCTGTAGGTGAGCATGTGAGCGAGCCGGGAGCGCCGTCGAGCCCTCGCCGCGAGGAGGTCCTCTCCCTCGACGGGGTCGGCGTGCGCTTCGGCGCACGCCACGTGCTCGACGGCGTGAGCTTCCAGCTCGCGGCCGGCGAGCTGACCGGGCTGATCGGCTCAAACGGCGCCGGCAAGACCACGTTGCTGCGCGTGATCCTCGGCCTGCAGAGGCCGAGCGCCGGGCGGGTGCTCGTGGACGGGCGCCCGCTGGCGCGGCGCGAGCGGCGCATCGGCTACGTGCCGCAGAAGTTCCTGCTCGATCCCGACGTGCCGATGCGCGCGCGCGATCTGGTGGCGCTCGGGCTCGACGCCCAGCGCTTCGGCGTCTCACGGCCCTCGAAGGCCAAGCGCGAGCTCGTCCAGCAGATGCTCGAAGCGACGGGTGCGAGCGCCTTCGCCGACTCCCGCGTGGGGCGGCTCTCGGGCGGCGAGCAGCAGCGCGTGCTGATCGCCCACGCGCTCATCAGCCGGCCGAGACTGCTGCTGCTCGACGAGCCGCTGGCCAATCTCGACCTGCGAAGCGCACAGGAGACGGTGGGGCTCTTGGCGCGTATCGTGCGCGAGCAGCAGGTGGCGGTGCTGATCTCCGCCCACGAGATGAACCCCCTGCTGCCGGTGATGGACCGGATCGTCTATCTGGCGGCCGGGCGCGCCGCCAGCGGGCGCGCCGAGGAAGTCGTCAGCAGCGAGGTGCTCAGCCGCCTGTACGGGCAGCACGTCGACGTGCTCAACGTGCACGGCCGCGTGCTGGTCGTCGCGGGGGCGGGCGAGGAGGCCGATCACATCTCCGGCAACGGCGTGCACCCGCCGGTGGAGATCGTCTCGTGAGCGTCCTGCTCGCATCGGTGTCCGACCAGGGCTTTCTCTCGAGCTCACCGATTCGCACGGCGCTCGTGATCGGGGCGGCGGTCGCGATCGTCTCCGGCGCGCTCGGGGTGTTCACCGTCATCCGCGGTCAGTCCTTCGCGGGCGAGGCGCTGGGCGACATCGGCACGACCGGCGGCTCGGCGGCGTATCTGCTCGGCGTCGGTCCGCTGTGGGGCTTCGTCGCGGTCAGCATGCTCGCGGCGGCGGCGATGGAGCTGCTCGGCGTACAGCGCGTGCGGGGGCGGGATCTGGCCACGGGCATCGTGCTCGGAGGTGGATTGGGCCTCGCGGCGTTGTTCCTGTACCTCGACAGCACCTACCACAACGCCGCCGGCGCCAGCGTCACGATCCTGTTCGGCGCGATCTTCTCGATCTCGAGCTCGACGGTGCCGGTCGTGGTCGCGCTCGGGTTGGCGGTGCTCGCGATCCTGATTACGATCCACAGGCCGCTGCTGCTGAGCTCGGTCGCACCGGAGATCGCGTCGGCCCGCGGCATCCCGATCCGCGCCGTCGGCGCCGCCTATCTGCTCGCGCTGGCCCTGTCGGTTTCGCTGTGCGCGATCACGATCGGCGCGATCCTCTCGACGGCGCTGCTGATCGGGCCTGCGGCCGCGGCGCTGCGTCTGACGACGCGGCCGCTGCGAGCGATCGCCTCCGCCGCAGGTCTCGGGATCGCGGCCGTGTGGATCGGGGTCTGGCTGGCGTATGAGAGCTATTACTGGCCACCGGATCATCAGGGCTGGCCCGTCAGCTTCTTCGTCGTCGCGCTCGTGTTCGTGATCTACCTGGCCAGCGGGCTGCCGCGGATCTGGAGCGCCCGCGCGGAGCGTCGAGCGGATCGGAGCGTCGCTCTGTCGAGCGGCGAGGCGTAGCGATGTTCTCGGGCTTCATGGTGAACGCCTGGATCGTCGCGAGCGTCGTCGCGGCGATCGCCGGCCTGGTCGGCTTCTTCACGGTCCTGCGCGGCTCGGCCTTCGCCGCCCACGCCGTGCCGAACGGTTCGTTCGCCGGGGCCGCGGGCGCGGTGCTGATCGGCGCCAACACGCTCCTCGGACTCGGCGTCTTCTCGTTGCTCAGCGTGCTCGGCATCGGGTGGCTGGGGCGCAGGGGCCGCCATGACGTCGTGACGGCGCTGATGCTCGTGCTGATGCTGGCGCTCGGCTCGCTGTTTCTCAGCCTCAGCTCGCAGTACGCGCCCGCCGTCTACTCGCTGCTGTTCGGGGAGGTGCTCGGCATCTCCAGCAACGAGCTCGCGCCGACGATCGCCTTGGCGATCGCGTGCGCGGTGATCCTCGCCGTGATCTACCGGCCGCTGATGCTCTCCTCGGTCCTGGCCGAGGTCGGGGAGGCGCGTGGGGTTAGCGCCTCGGCGATGGAGCTCGGCTTCCTCGCGCTGCTCGCGCTGGCCACGACGATGACGGTTCCCGTCGTGGGCACCCTGTTGATCTTCAGCCTGATGATCGGGGCGCCTGCGGCGGCCCGCTCGTTCACTGACCGCCCAGGACGGGCGCTGCTGCTGTCGGTCGCGATCGCGCTGTTGACCGTGTGGGCGGCGATCGCCGCTTCCTATTCCACCGACTACCCGGTCGGCTTCTTCGTCGGCTCGATCAGCGCCGCCGGCTACCTGCTCGGGCGTGCGTGGAGCGCCTTCTCGCAGCGCTCCCACTCCACGCCGGGCTCGTCCACGCGAGACTATGCAGCGACGGCGGCCTAGACTCTGAGCATGGCCACGAGAGAAGCCGAACCGTGGGCCAGCGCGACGCTCGAGCGCTTCGCCAAGGCCGGTTACAGGAGAGGCGGAGCCCGTGAAGAGCTCGTCAGGTTGATGGACGCTCAGACCTGCGCGCTCTCGGCGATCGAGCTCGAACGGGCTCTGGCCAAGAGCGAGCGCCGCGTCTCCAGGGCGAGCATCTACCGCATCCTCGAGGAGCTATCGGAGCTGGGCGCCGTTCAGCGCGTGGAGATCGGCGCGGGCGAGGCGCGCTACGAGGCCGTGCGCCACGGGCATGGCCATCACCACCATCTCGTCTGCGATGACTGTGGTCAGCTGCTCCCTTTCAGGGACGAGGGGTTGGAGCGTGCGATCAAGCGGGCGGCCGAACGGGTCGCGATTGAGGTCTCCGAGCACGAGGTCGTCTTGCGCGGCACGTGTCCGGCCTGTCGCTCCTGACGCCGCGTCTGCTCATCCATCGGGAGGCCGTGGACGCCAGGCGCAACGGAGGTGCGAGCGCCAGGCTGGCAGGAGCCCTCGCGCGGGAGCCGAACCACGCAGGCAGTGAGCGGTCCAGATCTCGACCTGATCGATCCCGACGAGTACTTCGCCGAGCACGATCGTCGCGCGCGCGAACGCCGCGAGCGCCGCGCGCGGAGGAAGACCCGGCGTCTTGCCCGTCGGCATCGAAGCCCTCACGTCGAGGCGGACTCACTTGCGAGCGCGCCGGGCGGGCGGGCGCTGATAGGCGCGGTCGCGCTACTCGGTCTGTTGACGCTGCTCGGGCTCATCCTGCTCTGGCCGGGCTCGCCAACGCACAGATCCGCTCGGGGATTTACCCATACCGTCCGGGCGACCGTGAAGCGGTCCTACGTCGGCCCGTGCGCGCCTGCTAGCAACGTGCGCTGTCGCTGGCTCTCGATCGCGGTCAAGGGCAAGCACGCGGAGGTCGACCTCGGCCCGCTCGCGACCTCGCCCTCGCTCGGCGGGGGCACGCCGATCCGCGTGAGCCCCGTATCGGCTCCCGCAGGCGCTGCCGCGGCGACTCAGCAGCAGTGGGAGTTCGTCAACATCGATCGCAGCGGCCCGCTGCTCTGGTTGGCGCTCGCCCTGCTGGTTCTCTCGGTGATCGTGATCCGCGTGCGCGGGCTGCTCGCCGCCGCCGGCGTCGGCCTCTCGCTCTTGCTGCTCGTCAAGTTCCTCGTCCCGGCGATCCTGGCCGGAGAGCCGGCGATGCTCGTCGCGCTGGTCTGTGCGCTGTCGGTGATGTTCGTCACGTTGATCCTCACGAGCGGGTTCGGGCCACAAACCCTCGCGGCGGCGCTCGGGATCGGCTCGACACTGCTGTTGACCTGTCTGCTCGCGCTGTTCGCGGTCCACGTCGCGCACATCGACGGTCGCACCGATGAGCTCTCCGCCTATCTCGCGACCGTGAATCCGCACATCTCGCTGCAGGGGATCGTGCTTGCGGGCATGGTGATCGGCGCGCTGGGCGTGCTCGCCGACACGGCCGTGACGCAGGCGTCGGCCGTGATGGCGCTGAGGCGCACCGATCCGCAGCTCGGCCCTCGCGCCCTGTACAAGGCTGCGTTTCGTGTGGGCCGCGATCACCTCTCGGCGACGATCCACACGCTCGTGCTCGCCTACGCGGGCGCCGCGCTGCCGCTGCTCTTGATCACGCATTCCTCGGGCGTAGGTCTGACCGACGCCCTCTCGACCCAGGACATCGCCCAGCCAGTCCTCGCCACCCTCGTCGGCTGCATCGGGCTCGTCTGTGCGGTGCCCGTGACGACGGCGCTTGCCTCGGTGCTCGTCGCGCGCGTCTCACCGAGCGCGCTTCGGGGCGTGCACGCGCACGCGCACTGAGCATGAGGGGCGCTGCGCCTCTGCTCTGCGTCGTGCTGTCCGCGTGCTTCGCAGGAGGCTGCGGATCGAGCTCGGTGCCGGCGAGGTCCTCGGAGGGGCTCATGGCGCGCAGCGTCGGTCGCGGGGGGCGCTACCGCCCACCGCCCACCGCTGCGACCGTGGCCAAAGCCCTGCCGGTCGACGCTATGCGGTGCGGCTCGAAGAGGACGATCGGCGCTGCCCACCTCGAAGTCTTCGCCAACGGGCACGTCGTCGTGATCGCTGCCGGGATCGGTGTGGCTCCGCCCCTGCGACGACATGGCGCCTACGTGCTCGGCGGTCGCTGCACCTACCCGCTGCACACGCTCGAGCCGACGGGGCTCGTGCTGATCGCCGACGGGCCGGCACGGACGCTCGGCAACCTGTTTGACCTCTGGGGTCAGCCGCTCGCCAGCCAGGCCGTCGCAGGCTTTCGAGCGCCGGCCGGTCATCCGGTCGCCGTGTTCATCGACGGCGCGCGATGGTCGGGTCCGCCGGCGGCCGCGCCACTGTCGGCGGGAGCGCAGATCACGGTCGAGCTCGGCGAGCACGTCACGCCACACGCCCGCTACGAGTTTCCAGCGTTGCAGTCTCCACGCGCCGGTGCCTAAGCAAAGGGTCGGTGGCGGCTTGCCCTACCCTCGCCTGATGGCAACCCGCACGAGCGGGGCGCACACCGGGCATGGCCGCCGGCGCATGCGCGCAGCGGCCTGCTGCTCGCTCGCATTCGCCCTGTCCGTGGCGCTGGCTGCGCTTGCGTCAAGCGCGCTCGCCGACGCCGATCCGGCCAGCGACGTACTGTTGGCGCAAGACGCGTTCTTCCCATATCAGCCCGCTGTCTCGCACGGCTTGGAAAACGGAATGAACGCGGTGCTGCGCTCGGCCAAGAAAGCGGGTCTGCCACTGAAGGTCGCCGTGATCGGCTCGCGCGAGGACCTGGGCGCGATCCCCGACTTCTTCGGCCATCCGCAGTCCTACGCGGAGTTCCTCGACAAAGAGATCTCCTACAACAACCGGCCGCCGCTGTTGGTCGTGATGCCTGCCGGGTTCGGCGTCGTGGCCGCCGGCCCAACCGGCGCGCTCGCAGCGATCAGGGTCGACACGCGCCATGGCTCTAACGGCCTAGTGCGCTCGGGCATCGAGGCGGTGCTGGCGTTGGTGCGTGCCCGGGGCAGTGTGGTGCCTGCGCCCGCGACGCCGCCAAGCTCCTCCACAGGCGGCGGCCCGCCGGCCGCTGTGTTGTTCGCGATCCCGGTCGTGCTGCTCGTGCTGCTCGGCGTAGTGGGTCTGCTTCGTGGAAGACGGCGCAGACGCGGACGGCCTCAGCGCACTACGGGACGCAGGCGCTAGTGCTCGACACGCGCCACCATCGCAGGCCGGCGGCGCCGTCCTTCGCGGCCGACGAGCCACGCCGCTCCTACTAGGCTGACTGCGCGCCGAAGTACCTGCGTAGTCGGCGGTGGCGGTGGCGAAAGACGATCGTGTAGAGACGACGGAGGACAAGATCGGGGATCGGGAGGCGGGGTTCGTAGCGGATGCGATCGGTCACGATCGACCCCCCTGCCGCGTTCTCGATCACGCGCTCGTGCTCCCAGGCGCGTTGGGAGAGCATTGTCGACTGCTCAAGGAAGGAGCGAGGCGGTTCCAGCCTGCTGAGCGTGATGTCGTCATAGTCCACCGGCAGGACGCCGAACAGCAGCACCCACGAGCGGCAAAGGTGCTCTCCGAGCGCAACGTCGGCGAGCCCGTTCTCGCGCAGCCGGCGCGGCGCCGTCATGCGAAGGAACGGACGTAGCTCGTCGTTGATCCCCGATGCCGAGGTAACTCGCTTCCAAACCGTCTGGGGGTCTGCCGGGACGAGCGAGCGAGTTACGATCGCAGGACGCATCGCCCCGGCAGGTTAGCGACGCACAGACGCTGAATTGCCAAGGCCCCCCAGCGCCGACATGGCTCCAAGGGGATGAGAGTGCTTCTCATACCCACCTGCTTGTCTCACGAGCGGACCGCCCTTACGCTCGTGGCATGAGCGATCACGAGCACACCATCCACGCCGGGCACGAACACAGCCACGGTCCCGACTGCGGGCATACCGCGATCGAGCACCGGGGTCACATCGACTACCTGCACGGCGGTCACCTGCACCATCCCCACGAGGATCACGTAGACGAGCACGCCCTGGACGTCGACGCTGCCAATCCCGAGCGCTGCACGCCGGAGCACGACTGCGGCGAGCACGGCTCATCGCACGTCCACGGCCCTGACTGCGGGCACGAGCCCGTCCCCCACGGGGATCACCTCGACTATCTCGTGGGTGGACATCTGCATCATCCACACCACGGTCACTGCGACGATCACGGGCGAGTGGCCATCCGCAGCTGACTCCCGAGGTCTATAGTTGAGGATGGGAGTTATTCTCATCTACTATAGTCCGGCCCGTGGATGCGGAGCTTCGCGATCGATGGCTGGCGCGGGCCGAGCGTCGTATCAACGGAGCTGGTCTGCGCGCGGGCGCCGTGCGCACCGCGGTCGTGGAGTTGCTTGCGCGCGAGGGGCAGTGCCTGATGAGCGCTCAGGAGGTCACCGATCGGCTGCGTGCTGAGCGGGCCGGATCGGCAGCGTCGGTCTATCGCGTACTCGATGAGCTCTTCGAGCTTGGCCTCTTGCACCGCCTGGACGGCAGGGACGGCATCGCTCGCTATGAGATCGCCGACCCCGAAGGCCACCATCATCACCTCGTCGATGAGCGCAGCGGCGAGGTTCGGCCGTTTACGGATGAGCAGCTA